>ERZ1370068.39-contig-10031_pt1 | contig 60503 bp, 60 predicted proteins | sample MGYA00561227_ERZ1370068 | MGnify/ENA primary metagenome ERZ1370068 (study PRJEB38410, sample SAMEA6850437) | metagenome | study: Metagenomic assessment of the ecological functions of the soil: analysis of the soil microbiota associated with the... | reverse complement strand
GGCTGTACTTTGGTTCGGTTACGTATTGCTGCGACGAGGACGTTGCGGCAAGCGTGACGATGCGGCACCTCCTCACACGCACACCGGCGGATGGGTCGGCGACCACTTCGACGACCTCGGCTCCGGCGACGACGCCCTTGCGCGCATCTGCGACACGATGTCACTCACTCCGCAGCTCACGCCGCTCGGCGAAGTGTGGTCGTACAACAGCGCCGGCTTCTACCTCGCCGGCCGCGTGATCGAGGGTGATCGCCGACAAGCCGTACGAGCACGCGGTGGAGGAGCTCGTGATCGAGCCGCTCGGTCTGGAGCAGAACGTTCTTCTTCGCGGACGACGTGATGACCCGGCGTTTCGCGGTCAGGCCATCACCGCAACGAGGACGGACCGCCGACGGTCTGCGCGTCCGTGGCCGATCGGCCGCGCGCATCATCCCGCGGGCGGCCTGCGCATCGACGGTTCGCGACCTCCTCCGCTTACGCGCTTCCACCTCGGCGACGGCGAGGGGCGTGCTGACGCGCGCATCGGCTCGACGAGATGCAGACGAGCCAGCTCGAGGTCGGCTCGATCTTCGAGCACGTCGGGATCACGTGGTCGATCTCGAGCGGAGCGGCGTCCGGCTCATCGGTCACGGCGGCGGAACGAACGGGCAGATCGCGCTCTTCTTCTTCGCGCCCGGGCACGACGTACGCGTTCGCGATCCTGACGAACCACCAGCGAGGTAGCGAGGTCGCGCTGGCCGCGCGCGCCGCCGCATTGCTCGCGATCGGCGGCGAGCGAGCGCGAACGGGAGCCGGTCGACGTCGACGCGGACGAGTACCTCGGCACGTACGCGAGCAAGCTGTTCGACGTCGAGCTCAAGCGTGAGGACAGCGCGGCTGATCCTCGTCGCGACGAACAAGGGCGGCTTTCCGCAGAAGGACTCGCCGCCTCAGCCGTCACCGCCGCCTGTGACGGTCGCCTTCTACGAGCCCGATCGGCTCTGCGTGACCGAAGGCCCGACCGGGGAGTTCGAGTTCGTGCGCGCGTCGGACGGCTCGATTCGCGTGGTTCCGCGTCGGCGGTCGGATCATGGCGCCCGCGTGACGCGGGAGATTCTCGACGTCGCGTCGGGCTCTGGCTCTGGCGGATCGACTACCCGGACTGGCGACCCGAGGCGGGAGTGGGGGCCGCGCGTCAGCTCGACGTGTGTGAATCCGGCGGCGAAGTGATCCTGATCGACCCGCTGGCGCCGCCGGACGACGCGACGGAGATCTGGGCTCGCATCGACTGAGCGTCCACCGACCGTCGTGGTGATCCTCAAGCCGGATCACGTGCGCGACGTCGATCTGTTCGTGAGGCGGTACGGCGCGCGCGCCTCGGCCCGTGCCTCCTCTGGCGCCACAACGTGCCGGGACCGAGCTCGAAGGGATCGAGCCGGGCAGTGAGCTACCGGGCGGGCTCGTCGCGCTCTACGACGGACGCGGTCGCAACGAGACTCCGGTGTGGCTGCCCGAGCAGCGGACGATCGTGTTCGCGGACGCGCTCACCGCGCAGGGCGAGCTCCGCGTGTGGGCGACTGCCATGGCACGACGGGCGAGTGGTTCCCGCGCTGCGGGCGCTGCTCGAGCTCCCGTTCGAGCGCGTGATCGTTTCGCACGGTGAGCCGGTGCACGATCGTGCCGCGGTACGAACGAGCGCTCGAGCTCGCTCCTGGTCAGAGCTAGCGCGGACCGACGTCCGCCCGAACGAGTACGCGCGGCCGGTCATCGCTGTCGACGACGACGACGCGCCAGGTGCCGCTGCAGTCGGGAATACGACGCGCGCGCGGTAGACGCCGAGCGTCGACGGTCGGACGCGCGGTGATGTTGACGACGCGTGCTCGCGGTGCTGATCGAGCTGGTTGATGAGCCGGATCGTCGGCGGCCTTGCCCGCCTGCGGCTGCCTTGTCGCGTCCGTGACGTGACCGTTGCGGTCACGCCTTCCCCGCCTGTCGTCGCCGGAGGGCTTGCCCGGCGAGCGCGAGGTTCCGTTCCTTCGCGAGCGCCGCCGGAGCCGCAGATCAGCGCCGCGAGCGCCGTGAAGACGACGAGCTTGCGCATGTTCTCCTCCTGTCGGTTTCCGCGGTCTACACCATCGTGCGGCGCCGTCAGGTTCCGCAGTGGGCGAATCCGGGGCAGCGGGCCAGCACCCGCACGCGGCGGCCGCTCAAGTTCGATCGCCACCGGAGCGCCGCGTTGTTCGCGTACGGCGTTCCGCGGAGCACCTGCCCGGGTTGGCGCGGTGCACGAGGACGTAGCGGCCCAGGCGGCAGGCCCGTGACGTCGATCGACTGTCCCTCCTTGCGGGACGTAGTCGTCGCCGAAGCCGAGCGAGATGCCCTCGCGGATCGCGTCGCGCGCCCGGCCGGTCGCGCGCGCAGTCGCCCGTCCAGCGCGGCACGCGGTTCGCGGGCGCTCGTCTCGTACGCGTCGTTGAGGCAGAAGCCGGTCTTGCGGTCGCGGCCTGACAGAGCGCGCCGTCCGCGCCGCGGCTCGTAGCGCTCGAAGCCCGGCGAGGTGCCAGTGCGTCGATGCGTCTGGCGAGACGGACGTGGCGCAGCGGCGTCTTCAGTGCGTACCGGCGGTCGCCGACGACCTGCCACGGCGCGCATCGACGCCTGCCGACGCGTCGCGCGCCTCGACGATCGAGCGGCCCGTGCCCGGCGTTGTCACGGCCGAGCCGAAGCACGAGCAGCAGCCGTCCGTGCCGTTCGGACGACCGAGATCGCCGAGCGGCGTCGCTGGTCGAGATCCGGCAGCGCGGCGGCCGGGCGCCGCCGCGCCCGGCGACGAGCGCCGGGCAGGAGCAGCGCGACGAGCGCGAGCCTCACCGGAACGAGTGCGCGATTGCGCAGCGGCCTCGGCGCGCGGGACACCTTGCCCTCGAGTCCGAATCGTCAGCGGGCCGCGCTGCCAGATCAAGCGCGTTGCCGGCGAGGTACAGCTCGACGCGCGATCCGCCAGGTGGTGCCTGCGCGCCGACGTAGCCGAAGACGCGGCGCGGGCCGGAGATCCAGACCGCGTCTGTCGCCGTTGAGACGCGAAGCGGCTGCGACGTGCGTAGCGGTGCCGACCTCCTTCATGAAGAAGCGTGCCCTCGCTCTGCATGACGACGCAGCTTGTGCGTGGTCGCCGTAGACGAATCCGATCTGGTCGCCGCGCAGGCGAACCTCGCTCGGCGGTTGCCGAGCAGCTTCGACGTGAGCCGATGCTGGTACTGAGACGCCGCTTGCCGCGCGTCGTCGAGCGACGCGTGCGCGCGCCGAGGTCGAGCAGGCGTCGCGGTGCGACGTCGCGGCAGCGTGATCCACGAACTCGATACGCGGCGTTCCCGATGCCGAGCCAGCGCAGGATCTCGCTTCGCGCCGGAGGCACCGCGAACGCGACGGCGACCGCCGCGAGCACGAGCGCCAGCGCGAGTACGAGCCGGCGGGCCGTGGCGGGCGCCGTGCGCCGATCCGCGCGCGACCGCGGGCGCGAGATCGCGCTCGGGCGGCAGTTCGATGGACGCGGCCGAGCTCGCGCAGCTCAGCTCGAGTGCGTCATGTCGTCCTCTCCCAGCTCGGCGCGCAGACGTTCGAGCGCGCGTGCGAGCCGCGACTTGACGGTGCGCGGCGGCAGCCAGCGCAGCGGCGGTCTCCTCCTCCGGACAGCTCGAGAGCAGCGGCACGCGATCGCGAGCGGTGGTGCTCCTCGAGCCGGTTCACGCGCCGCGAGCAGCTCGTCGCGCCGCTCGGCGCCGAGGAGCGCCGTCTCGGGGGACGGGGCCGCGTCCCCGAGACGACCTCCGCGGACGCGCGCAGCGCGAGCGCTTCGCCGGCGGCCGGCTGTGCGACGGCGGTTTGCGCCTCGTTGGTGACGATCTGCAGCAGCCACGGCTTGAAGGGCGCGCCCGGCATAAGCGCCAGAGCGCGCGGTACGCCTTGACGAAGCCGTCCTGCGCAGCCTCCTCGGCGTCGGCGCGCGTTGCCGGCGACGAGCCATGCGGTGCGGAAGGCGATGCCCTGATATGTGCGCACGAGTTCCTCGTAGGCGGCGGCGTCTCCCCGCTTCGCGCGGGCGATGAGCTCCGCTTCGTTCATAGTGGTCGGCCCACCACTGCGGAAGCATACAACTGCCGCGCTGGTCGCGCGGTTCCCGCGGCGGCCCGACCGGCCCTCGACCGCCGCGCGAGATCCTCGAGTACCGCGCGATCGTCGCAGACCTCCTCGAAGCCCATGCCGCGGCAGGATCGAGGTTTACGAGGGTGTCGGGCACCGCCTGCGATCACCAGCGCAGCGGGCGTGCCGCGGCCGGCCGCGTAGTCCCAGCGCGCGCACGGACGAGCGCGGTAGACCCCGCGGCCGCGCGCCCCTCCGCCGGTCGCGCCGCCGATCGGGAACGCACGCCGCGGTCGGCCGGGATCGGCGAGCGCAGTGCCCGCATGCGGCCGACGATCCACCGACGCGAGGAAGCCGACCGGAATCGCGAGCCGCTGCGACTCCTCGAAAGTCCTCGCGGAGCCGCACGCGGTTTCGTCGCTCGACGTGTCCACCGGCGTGTCGAAGGCGTCCCACCTGGAGCTCCCGCGCCGCGCTGGAACTGCTCGAACGTCACCGATGCGACGTGACAGCGATCGCCCTCGGGTCCGGGCCGGCTCACGATGTTGCGAGCGCGGCGCGCGTGGAGGGAGCAGGCGCGCGGTCCACGCGGCTCGCGCAGGCCGAGCGCCCGCGAGCCGCGCGTGGAGGTCCGCGAGGTCGCGCGGACGGGCCCAGAGCCACCACACCGGCTCCTTCTCGCGCAGGGACGCGGTCCCGCACCTCGGCCAGCAGCCGATTCGATGCGATCGGGTTCGAGCCTCCACGCGCGCCGCTCACCGAGTTGCCCACGTCGGCCCCTGCGGGATGCAGATGCGCTCGTCCGCGAAGCGCGGCGCTCGCACCGGCCGCGACGGCGAAGCGATCAGCGTCTCCGCGTATTCGCGCAACTCCGCCCGGCACGGTCACGGCGGCGAGTCTACGAACCGGGGCTTTGCGCTGTACGAAGCCGCGCGTTCGTGACGCCTCAGGCGCTGGTCTGACCAAAGCAAGGCAGCGCCGAGGGCTCGAAAGCGAGTCGCTGACACGGTCGGTGGACCCGCGTTACCTCCGGGCACACGCGTGTGCGCCTGGTCTGACCAAAGGACGTGGCGTCGGTCGGCACGTCCCCGCCAGGGCGAAGGCGTTGAAGCGGGGCTAACGGTGCGCGACGAGCGCGCGCACGCTCTGCTTCAGCGGACTTGCTCGCCGCGAGCACGGCGGTCGGCTCGTAGCCGCAGTGCGCCATGCAGTTGTCGCAGCGCGGGTCGTTGCCGCGGCCGTACTTCGACCAGTCGGTCGTCTCGATCAGCTCCTGGTACGTCTGCGTGTAGCCGTCGGCCATCAGGTAGCACGGGCCGCTGCCAGCCGAAGAGCGAGTAGCGTCGGGATGCCCCACGGCGTGCACTGGAAGTCGACCTTGCCCTCGAGGAAGTCGAGGAAGAGCGGCGTGTGGTTCAGCCGCCAGCGCTTGCGGCTGCCGTCGGCGAACGCCGCGCTGAAGAGCTTGCGCGCCTGCGCGACGCCGGGGAAGTGCTCCTGGTCGGGCGCCTTCTCGTACGCGTACGCGGGCGAGATCATCATCTGGTCGACCTTCGAGCTCGTCGTTCAGGAAGTCGAGCACGTCGCGCACGGTCTTCGGCGTGTCGGTGCGTGAGGAAGGTCGTGTTCGTGTTGACGCGGAAGCCGCGCGCGCTTCGCCTCGCGTGATCGCGCTCGACGGCCTTGTCGAAGATGCCCTCGCGCTCGACGAACTGGTCGTGGCGCTCGCGCATGCCGTCGAGGTGGACGACCCACGCGAAGTACGGCGACGGCTCGAAGAGGTCCAGCTTCTTCTTCATCAGGATCGCGTTCGTGCACAGGTAGACGAACTTCTTGCGCTCGATCAGCTCCGCGCGCCATCACGTGCACCTCGGGGTGCACGAGCGGCTCGCCGCCCGCGATCGAGACCATCGGCGCGCCCGACTCCTCGATCGCGGCGAGCGCCTGCTCGACCGGCATCCGCTTCTTGAGGATGTGCTCCGGGTACTGGATCTTCCCGCAGAACGAGCAGGCGAGGTTGCACTGGAAGAGCGGCTCGAGCTCGACGAGCAGCGGGAACTTGTCGTTGCGCGTGCATCCGCTGCCGCATCAGGTAGCGGCCGATCGTCACGCTCTGGCGGAGCGGGACGCTCATCGCAGCGCCGAGTCTGCGCAGCGGACCAGCGAGCTCGGCGGATCGCGACTGCGGCGACGTCGTCGGCCCACTCGGCGAGCGCGCGCGCACGCGCGGCGCGAGGTTGACGAGCGCGCGAGCCTGCGGCGACGCGTGCGCGGGTCGGCGAGCTCGCGCCCGGCGGTCTCGACGACGACGCGCATGCACGGCGAGCGGCCGGCCGCCGGCGGCCTGCGGCGAGCCAGGCCGACTCCATGTCGACCGCGAGCACGCCGTCGTCGCGAGCGCCGCGCGCTCGTCCGGGCTCGATGAGTCGGTTCGCGTCGAGAGGATCGCGCCCGACGTGCGCGCGCAAGCCGCGCCGCGCGCAGCGCCGCGCGCGAGCGCTGCGCGCCCGGCGACGGCGATCGCGCTCGCGCCGTCGCGTCGCAGCTCGGTCGCGCAGACGACGTCGCCGGCGCGAGCTCCGGCGAGACCGCCGCGCACACGCCGGCGATCGCGACGGCCGCGGCGTCGTCGACCGCGAGGCCTCGCGCCGCCGCGATCCGCGCGCGCGCCGGCCCCATGCCCGGTGCGCAGCACCGTCCACCCGGGCACGCGTCGCAGCGCGGCCGCCTCGAGCGCGGAGCGGCGCGAGCACGAGCAGCGTCGCTCATCCGCTGCTGCCAGAATCCGGCCGAGCGCCATCACCGGGAACACCTGCCGGTAGAGGTGGTAGTTGAGGTAGAAGTCGCCCGGGAAGCCGGTGCCCGTGAAGTACGGCTCGTCCCAGCCGCCGTCGCTGCGCTGGGTCTCGACGAGCCAGCCGACCGCGCGCTCGACCGCCTGGCCGCGTCTCGCCCGCGGCGTGGAAGGCGAGCAGCGCCCAGGCGGTCTGCGACGCGGTCGACGCGCCGCGCCCGCGCCAGTCGGGATCGCGGTACGAGCGGCAGGTCCTCGCCGAACCCGCCGTCGGCGTTCTGCACGCGCTCGAGCCACGCGACCGCGCGGCGCACGCTCTGGTGGTCGGCGAGCCCGCACGCGGCGCAGCGCGGGAACGACGGCGCCGGTGCCGTAGACGTGGTTCGCGCCCCAGCGCCCGAACCACGAGCCGTCCGCGCTCCTGCTCGCGGAGCAGGTAGTCGATCCCGCGTCGCGTGGCCGCGTCGCGATCGCGTCGTCCCTCGTACGCGAGCATCTCGACCATGTGCGCGGTGACGTCGGCGCTCGGCGGGTCGGTCACGGCGCCGAAGTCGCAGAACGGCAGCTTCGCTGGCAGGCTGCTCGTGTTGTCGACGTCGAACGCGCCCCAGCCGCCGCCGCGGCTCTGCATCCCGAGCGACCAGGCGAGGCCGCGCTCGCCGCGCCGGCAGCCGGCGTCCGGCGCTCGCCGCAGCGCGCAGCACGACGACGGCCGTGTCGTCGACGTCGGGGTAGTTGTCGTTCGCGAACTCGAACGGGAAGCCGCCCGGCGGCGAGTCCGGGCGCCGCACCGCCCAGTCGCCGCGCATGCGGCACCTCGCGGCCGGCGAGCCAGCGCGCCGCGCGCCCGACCGCCTCGTGGCCCGGCGTCGAGCCCGGCGTCGAGCAGCGCGATCACGCGCGAGCGCCGTGTCCCAGACCGGGCGACTGGCACGCCTCGATCCGGCGGCCGTCGCTCGTCCTCGACCGTGAAGCTGTCGAGGCCCGGCGAGCGCGCGCTCGAGCACCGGATGGTCGAGCGGAGTAGCCGAGCGCGTGCAGCGCCGACGATCGACCAGACCCACGGCGGCTGGATCCCGCCCCACGAGCCGTCGCGCCTCCTGCCGCTCGACGACCCAGCGCTCGGCGGCTGCGGAGCGCGCGCCGCGCGCAGCGCGCCGATCGGGCGGCGCTCGTAGCGGTGCAAGCGCGCGGTCGAGCAGCTCGAACGCACGCTCGGCTGCCGGACGTCGGTCGGCGCCGGCGCCGCGTCAGCGAGCTCGTCGATCGCGAACGGCGACGGCGTCGTCGGGCCGCAGCGCGCGAGCACGATCGACAGCGCGACGATCGTCTGCCGCGCCCAGCAGCCGAACGAGTAGATCGATGAGCGGCGCGCGCGGCGGCAGCAGGATCTGCTCCGGCGGCATCGCCGGCACCTCCGCCCACGACCAGAGCGAGAGCAGCGAGAGCCACATGCGCGTGAAGACGCGCGATCGCCTCGACGCCGCCCGCCGTCGCGGACGAGCGCGGCGGCCGCGCGCATGTGCGCCGGCGTCGGCCGGATCGCCCGCGAGCCGCAGCGCGACGTACGCCTCGACCGTGGTCGACAGGTCGGCCGGCGCCGCCGAAGAACGTCGCCCAGCGTCCCGTCGTCGCGCTGCTTCGAGCGGATCCAGCGCGGCGGTCGCCGTCGGTCGCGCGCGGCGTCGAGGTCCGAGGTAGTGGCGCAGGAAGAGATCCTCGGCGTCGATCGTCACGTTGGTCTCCAGCTCGCCCTTCCACCAGCCCGTCGGCGTGCTGGAGCGAGAGCAGGCGTGCTGGCGCGCTCGAGCGCGCGCGCCGCGCGGCGTCGGCCGGCGGCGAGCCGCGGCGACGCGTCACGCGGCCGGCTCTGCGACCGCTGGTGCGCGTGCCGCTGCGAGGTCGGTGCGGCTCGCGCGGCGGCGAGGCCGCTGCGCACCGCGCTCTCCATCGTCGCCGGCCAGCCGGTGTCCGTCCACGCGCCGGCGAGGTAGAGGCCCGGCGACGGCGGTGCGCGGCCCGGGCCGCAGCGCGCCGGTGCCAGGAGCGGCGCGGAAGGTCGCGCGCGGCTCGCGCGTCGCGGTGAAGTCGAGCACGGTCCGCGCCGCGCGCGGCCGGCAGCAGGCGCTCGAGCGCGGGCAGGTAGCGCTCGCGCAGCGTCGCGACGCGGCTCGCCGATGCTCAGCGTCGCGCGCCCGAGAGCGAGACGGCGACGAGCTGGCCGCGCCGCGACCCCGGACGACTTCGGTGCGGTCGAAGAGCCACTGCAGCGGCGAGCGGCTCGACGGCGGCGGCGAACGGCTCGTCGAGCACGCGGCGGTCGAAGTGCACGTGCAGGTTCACGATCGGGCTCGAGCCGAGTCCGGCGAGCGCCTCGGCGTCGACGGCTCCCGGCGGGACGAGCCGAGCGACGGCCTCGTGTGGCGACCGCGACGACGACCGCGTCGGCGTCCGCGCCGCGTCGTCGAGCTACGAGCTCGTCGCCGTCGCCGGCGCGTACAGGCGTGCCCGAGCTCTGACGCCGCACGCCTGCGCGCTTCGAGCGCCGTGGCCGCCGCGTCGCCGTGGAGGCGCTGCAGCGTGCACGGTCGGGATCGCCGATGTCGGCGCGCGTCGGCGGCAGTCGAGGAGCCCGGTGCGGAAGACCATCGTCGCGAGCGCCGAGCGATCGCCTCGGACGCGTGGCAGGTTGAGTCGCCGGCAGCGTGATCAGGTTCCAGAGCTCGGCGACTGCGTCGCGTCGGGCACTGCTCGGTGCGCGTCGAGCCAGTCGCCGAACGATCTGCTCGTCGAGTCGCGCGTCGGCCAGGATCGAGCTTGCGCAGCGCGCGCCGCTGCGCGGAGCGCGTTGAAGCCGGTCGCGCCGGTCGAGCAGCGGATAGCGCGAGCAGCGTGGGCACGAGGTGGGAGCAGTGGCGCGGGCAGCGGTGCGCGGCGCAGGAACGCGCGGCGGCTTGTTCTCGCGCAGCACGGGGATGCGAGGCGGCCGCTGGATCGGCAGCGAGGTGCTCGACGCCGAGTCGCGCGCAGGAAGCGCGAGGTACGCGGTGCAGCAGCGCGGCGAGACGTGCTGGCCGTTGTCGATCCAGTGATCCGTGCGGCCGGTCGACCGAGAACGGTCGCGCCGCCGGAGCCGCGTGCGCTGCTGCGTACAGCCACGTGACCAGTGCCCGCGTCGGCGAGCTCGAGCGCCGCGGCGATCCCCGCGAGGCCGCCGCCGACGACGGCGATGCGCGCCGTCATCCACGCGGCGCTCCGATGCGAGGCTCCGCGCGAGCACCCGGCCCTTCTCCCAGCGCGCGCAGCGAGGGCCGCCGCCGAGCACGGCAGCTCGCGGTCGGCCGCGATCCGCTCGAGCAGCCGCGCTAAGAGCCGCGCCATCGCGAGCACGCAGGCGCGCGCTGCGGCGGTCGAGGCAGCGGCACGATGCCAGTCCGAGCTCGAGCCGGCCCAGCGCGCGCTGTTGCCTCAGAGGCGATCAGCAGGTTCCGCCGGGTCCCTCGATCGCCCGTCGGCGACGCACAGCCGAACGCGGAGCAGATCCTTCCGTCGGGCAGGTAGTACGCGGCCGATGCGAACGTCCTCGCTGATGTCGCGGCAGGATGTTCGTCGAGCTGGAGGCGCGACGCCGAAGCTCCGTCCGCCAGTCGCTCGGCCCGGCGCGTCGATCCAGTCTGCTTGAAGACGCCGGCGCGAGGCGGCCGATCGATCCAGCGACGCCGCCGGCCGTAGGCTCGGTGTCGGCGAACGTCGCGGCACTCGGTTCCTCGCACGTCCATCTCGGCGCCGTCGACGAGGATCGCCGAAGGCCGCGAGCGGGATCGGGTAGCGGCGCGCGGCGTCGCGACGGCTGCGAATCAGGATCGCTCGCTAATTCGTCGAGCCGTCGCCAGCTCGTCGCGCGCCACGCTCGAGCTCAGCGCAGCTTCCGTCCGCGCGTGCAGCGGGCCGTCGGCGACGTCGTCGATACGCCGCGCCAGGGCGTAGATGGCGAAGATCGCGTCGCGTCGCATCGGCGGGCAGCAGTCGCATTCCGGCAGTAGAAGCTGCCGAGTCAGCCGCGCGATACGGCGGCAGTCCGCGTACGCGGCTGCCGCGGTCGTCACGATCACTCGGACGCGCCGCGAGTCGTGTCTCGCGCGCGTCGACGGCGCGTCGCGCGCCCGGCGCGGCTGGGGAGTACGTCGTAGTTCGGCCGCCGCGATCGCGTCGAGCGCAGCCCGCCCGCCGCCGACGTAGCCCGGGCGACTGCGATCCGGGCGCGGCCGTGCAGGTGTCCGACGAGCGGCGCGCCTCGTCGAGCAGGCCGTCGCGCGCGTTCGGACCTCGAAGGCGAGCAGCGTCGCGCGGATGCGCTCAGTCGCAGTCGGCCCGAGGTCGGCGCGTCGGACGCCGTAGCGCTCGCGGTCCTCGGCGGGCAGGTAGATCCGCGCCCGCGCGCGAAGTCCTCGCCGACGTCCTGCCAGTGCTCGACGAGCTGGAGCGCGGTGCAGACGCGGTCCGAGCAGTGCGATTCGCTCCGGCGTCGCTGCGCCGAACACGTGGAGGACGAGCCGCCCGACCGGATTCGCTGACAGGTCGCGGTACTCGACAGAGCTCGTCGAACGTGCTGTATTCGCTCGTGCCGCTGGTCGCGGCGGTTGGCCTCGATCAGGCGGATGGAGCAGCTCGCGCGGAAGGTTGCACGCGCGAACGGTCGTGGCGAGCCGCTGCAGCAGGCGGGTGCTGCGGCGTCGCCGTCGAAGATCGCGCTCGACGTCCCGCTCGAGCTCGTCGAGCAGCGCGAGACCGGTCGCCTTCGACCTCAGTCGCCGATCTGGTCGACGAGGCGCGCGTAACCGTAGATCGCGGTCAGGTGTCGCGCGTGTCGCGCGGCCGACAAGCAGTGACGCGACGCTGAGGATTCTCGCGCGCGGCCAAAGGCAGGATCGAGGCTTCGTCCGGTAGCCGCGCGTCGGCTCCGGTCGTGCGGCCAACCGTCGTGGTCATTCCCCGATAGACCTGGATGAAGATCTTCCGCGGTCGAGAGCGATCCGAGCTCGCAGGAAGAACGCGCTGCCAGCGACCGAGCATCCAGCGCTCCGTCGACGATCAGGATCGTCTGCGACGAAGACGACAGGATGCCGGCACGCAGATGCAGAGTGCCCGTTCGGGTGCAGGTCGTCGTCGTCGGGCCTTCGGTGCGGATGTCGAGGTCGTCTCGATGGGCGGTAGTGGCGGCCTTCCTCGGGCGCGAGCTCGGCAAGCGCCTCCGGAGAAAGTCCTCTGATGAAGCCGCTCTCCTGCTCGTTGATTGAGCTTGACCGCGCAGGTCGTGTGCGGTGCGAAGTACACGAGCGCCATGCCGTTCTCGACGTCGGCGCGTCCGACCGCGGCGACTACCTCCACCCGTCACGTCGACGAGCTGCGACCCGCGTTCGGTCACGAGGTCATGGTTCTCGAAATGGTGCTTCCACAGGCCTCCGTCTCGTATGGTGGCGCATTCTGTCTGCTGCGCGCCGGGACTTCCAAACGGGAGCACGGCACGAGGGCGGCGTTGGGGCGCTCGGCCTCAATTGTGCCGGGGCCTTCCCCGGCTTTGATCCCGATTCAAATTCGTAACGAAGAGGCCTGTGATGTAGGTGTACACCTACATCATCAGCAAGCGCGAACTCGAAGATCCGCGTTCACCGACCGGCAGCACGCTTTCCTCGTCGAAGAGTGAAACGATGCGGCTTGCCGATGAACCGAAACTCGTGCGCGCCGGGCGGTCCGATCGCACCGCTGCGATCAGCCGGCCGACCGTTCGCGGCTTCGAGCTGAGCCTTGGCCTTTGGCGGGAGCCCGATGCGGCGGTGATTGCCGCAGCGCGTCAGACCACGAAAAACCGCGGCTCGATGACGACAACATCTGATCAAGGCTGCGGCGCGTCGGCTGGTGGGGATCGAAGCCGCCGGGAGAATCCACTCAGCAGGTAAACGCTCTGCAGGCCTTGCCTTGCTCTCGTACGGCTCGGCAGGGCGGCCGTCTCGTAGACTCACCCAGCGCCCGTACAGCGCCTTGCACAGCTTCAACAGCCCCAGGTCGCCGACGAGGCCGCGCTCGTAGCTGCCGAGTCCCTGCAGCGCGATCACTCCCACCGACCACGGGCCGAGGCCCCGCTCTCGCAGCAGACGATCGGCCGCTGCGCCTGACCGGCGCGTCGCGCAGGCGCTCGAGGTCGAGCGAGCGGCAGAGACGGACCGGACGTGGCGCCGCGCCGCGCGCTGCAGGCCGAGCCTGCGGAGGTCGGCAGGCGAGGCGCGTCCCGAGGCTCGGCTCGTCGGCGGCGTCGAGAGACGCCCGTTCGCGCGCCGCGCTCGTCGCGTCGGATGATTCCGCGCTCCAGGTCGCGCGCGTGGCTGGACTGGATCAGCTGACCGCACAGCGCGCGCAGCAGGGCGCCGGCGACAGTCGGAACGCGCAGCGGACGAAGTCCGCGAACCTGCCGGATCGTCTCGCCGAGCAGCGCGTCGTCCGCGAAGCGGCGAGAGAAACTCCGAGTGATCGTCGTCGATCGCGAGGATGAAGCGCAGCCGGTCGATCGCCGCGTCGCTCTCGGCTCGCACCATCACCGACCCAGCTCATGTCAGCTGCCACGCGTGGACGATCTCGCCTATCGAGCGCGCACGTGAGCACGCCGTCGAGGAACGCAACGCGTGGCGTCGTAAGCCAGCCGCGCGGTCAACGCGAGCGAGTACGGACCACGCGGGCGAAGCTCGACCCTCGAGCACGCAAGACGATGATGACACGAAGGATGGATACGCTCACCGAATGAAGATGCGGGCGACGTGGGACGCGCTCGCGTCCGACCCGGACGCCTACGTCGGCGATCCCACGCGAGGCCGCCTCGAGCTCGAGGGACTCTTCGACCGGCTCGGCGCCGATCCGCGAGGCGGGACGTGTACGTCGAGGTCGGTTGCGGCCCTGGACGCATGACGGCTGCGCCTCGCGGAGCGGTTCGACCACGTCCTGGCGCTCCGACGTCTCGCCGGCGATGCTCGAGCGCGCGCGCATCGCCGTCCCGGACCAGCGAGTCGAGTTCCGTGCCGTCTCGGGCGAACGGCTCGACGGCGTCGACGACGCGATCGCGGACGTGCTCGTCTGCTACCTGGTCCTGCAGCACTTGCCCTCACGTACGGCCGTTCTCGCGTACTTCGCCGAGTTCGCCCGGGTTCTGAAGCCGGGCGGGGAAGCCTTCGTGCAGCTGCCGTTGTCTCGACGACGGGCTGCGCCCGCGCGCGTGGCGCGCGCCTGCGCTCGGCACTCGTGCCCCTGACGTCGCTCGGGCCGACCCGGCGCCGCGAGTTCCGCGGCGTCAGGCTCACCCGCGCAGAGCTCGATTCGGGTCTGGAGCGCGTCGGCTTGCGGGTCGTCGCGACCGACGTCGGCCCGGATGCGCCCTACCGCTACAGCCGCGATCTGTTCTTCCGGCTGACGCGGTGACCGCGCTCGCGCTCGCGGTCTACGCCGTCCTCCTGGCGATCGCGGCGGTGGCCGTCTGGCGGCGTCCGGTCGTCGCCCTCTACGTCTTCATCGTCGGGCTCGCGCTGCACAACGCAGCGATGGACGCGCTCTACGCGCGCCGGCATCCACGGCCACGCCCTCACCGCGATTCAAGCGTGGAAGGACGTCCTGCTGCTCGTCGCGCGTCGCACGCGTCGCGTTCGACGCCGCGCGCGCGCGTCGCCTCCCGTTTCGGCCGCTGCTTCCGGATGCGCTCGCGCTCGCCTTCGCTGCCGATCGTCCTCCTCTACGCGCTGATCCCGCAGGACGCCCTCGGCGGGCACGCGCACCGACAAAGCCGTCGCGCTACGCGCTCCGCCACGACCTCGCCGGCGTCGCCGCGTACTTCGTCGGACGAGCAGTCGTGCCGCGCATGCGCGACGTGCGCTGGCTCGTGCCTTGCCGCCGCCGCCTCGGTCGCAGCGTGGGGACTGATCGACGCCTACGCAATCGACCTCGACTGGTGGCGCCACAACGGAACGCGTCGGCTACTTCCGCAACCAGCTCCGCTTCGACTACGGCCCCGGGCTCTCCCATCTGCCGGAGAACTTCGTCTACAACAACGGGAACGAGCAGGAGCTGACGCGGCGACTCATCTCGACCTTCCTGTCGCCGCTCGGCACCGCGTACCTCTGCGTCGTCGCGCTCCTCCTCGCGCCGCGCACCCGCGTCGCGTTACCGCTCGTCGTGCTCGCAGCGGCGGGCCTGCTCTGGACGCACACGCGCGCGGCGCTGCTCGGGCTCGCCGTCGGCCTCGTCGTCCTCGCGCGCGGTCTGTCGCCGTGCCTGGCCGCTCGTCGCCGCGGTCGCCACGCTCGCCGTCGGCCTCGCCGTCCTCGCCGTCTTCCCGACATCGGCCCGCGCGCGCACTTCACGCCGCGCGAGCTCGCGTATCAGCGCGCGCAGGCGCAGAAGAACGGGCCGACGAGGCTCGAGCCGTCCGCCGAGTCGCACCTCAGCGAGCTCTGGGACGGGATCACAGCACCGTGGCCGACCATCCGCAGGGATACGGCCTCGGCAACGCCGGCGAGGTCGCGCATTCCGCGAGGACATCCCGATCAAGGCCGGAGAGTCGAACTACACCGAGCTCGGCGTCGAGACCGGCCTGCTTCGGCGCGCTCTCTGTTCATCGCGTGGAACCTCGCGCTGCTCGCCGCGCTCGTCCGCGCGCGCCGAGGCGCGCTCGCCGCGATGCTCGCCGCCGTGCTGGTCATCGCGATCCAGACCGACGCGTACGGCATTCCCTGGATTGCATACTGCGTCTGGTGGCTCGCCGCCTCAGGACTCGCGAATGAGCATCGATCCCCGCGTTGACATCGGCCACGTTCACCTCAAGGTGAGCGACATCGATCGCGCGATCGCCTTCTACGAGGGCGTGCTGGGCTTCGAGGTCATGCTCCGGGCCCGCGACGAGGCGGCGTTCGTCTCCGCCGGCGGCTACCACCACCACATCGGCCTTGAACACGTGGGAGTCCAAAGGCGCAGGCCCGCCGCCGCGAAACACGACCGGCCTCTACCACACGGCGATTCGCTATCCGGACCGCAAGGCGCTCGCGGAGGCGCTGCGCCGCGTCGTCCAGGCCGGTATTCCCGTCCAGCGGTGCGAGCGATCACGGCGTCAGCGAGGCGATCTACCTCCGCGACCCGGACGACAACGGCGTCGAGCTCTACCGCGACCGCCCGCCGGAGGAATGGCCCGAAGAACCCGGACGGCAGCTTCACGATGATCAGCGCGCCGCTCGACCTCGACGCGCTGCTCGCCGAGCTCGACTGACGACGCTTACCAGCGCGAGCGACGTCCGCGCCGGCTCGTGTAGACCGTCCGTGCCGGAGCGGCCTTCATGCCCTTCGCGCTCGAACTGCTGCGTGTGGCCGAGCATTCGTGCGACGCGGCTCACGTCGCGCTGCTGCTCCGGCAGTACGAGCGTGACGCCGCGCGCCGCCGCGGCCCGCGCGGCCGGTGCGGCCGACGCGGTGGACGTACGCGGTGTCGTCCTGCGGGCGGATCGAAGTTGATCACGTGCGTGATGTTGTCGACGATCGAGCCCGCGCGCGGCGACGTCGGTCGCGACGAGCGTCGTGATGTTGCCGCTCCGGAACCGCGCCAGCGCGCGCTCGCGCGGCGCCCTGCGTCATGTCGCCGTGCAGCGCACCGGCGTTGATCTCGTGACGCTTGAGCTTCTGGACGAGACGCTCGGCACCGCGCTTGGTGCGGACGAAGACGAGTGCGAGATCGCGGTCGTTCTCGAGCTCCCGCACGAGCGCCTCGACCTTCGCGTCGGCCGTGACCGAGACGAACTGTGTGCTCGACCTCGCCCCGCTCGCTCCCTTCGGCAGTTCGGCCTCGAAGCGGGCGGCGTTCTGCGTGTACTCACGCGCCAGCTCGCAGGACCTCGCCGTCGAGCGTCGCCGAGAAGAGCATCGTCTGCGCGCTCGCGCGGCATGCGACGGAGGATCTTGTCGACCTGCGGCTTGAAGCCCATGTCGAGCATCCGGTCGGCCTCGTCGAGGATGAGGATCTGAACGCGGTCCAGCGAGATCATGCGCCTATCCAGGAGATCCTGGAGGCGTCCCGGTGTCGCGACGACGACGTTTGCGGTTTTCGCACGCTTGGCCTGCGCCCCGAGCGGTGCGCCGCCGTAGACCGGTTGCGACGCGCAACCGCTTCGGCGCGGCAACGAGCGCGATCTCGGCTGTGACCTGCAGCGCGAGCTCACGCGTCGGGTACGAGGACTAGTGCCGCCGGCGAATTGCCCGGCGTCGTCGCGCTCGACGATCGGCAGTGCAAAGGCGAGCGTCTTGCCGGATCCCGTCGGCGCTTCGCGAGCACGTCGGTGCCGGCGAGCGCGTCCGCGAGGACGAGCGACTGGATCCGGAAAGGACTGGTGATGCTGCGCGCGGCGAGCGACCTGCTCGACCTCGGCGCTCACGCCGAGCGCGCGGAAAGACTGCTGTGACACGTTCTACTCCTTCTGTTTGGCTCGAGACCGTCCACCTCGAAGCCGCCAAAGGAGGAACCGAGAAGCTCAATCTCACTGGACGGCCCGATGCCGTCCGTAGTGCGCACGGTAGCAGTAGCCCGCGACGTTTCAATCACCCTTTCGCTCCCAGGCGATCGGATCGGCTGCCACGTCGATGCCGCGCTCGCGTAGCGCCGCGGCGACGACCTGCCGCCGGTACGAGTCCCGCGTGAGCGCATGGGCGACCGCCGCGCCGAAGGTGAAGCCTCACCGGTGGATCGCACGTCGCGTCGACGAACGCGGTGTCCCACGCGTCGCGGCGCGCAACATCCGAGACAGTGTCGCGAACTCCGTCGGCGCGCCTGAGACGCCCGCGCAGCGCGGCAGAAGACGCTGTCGGTCGCCTCTTCGAACTCGCGGCCTCTGATCGCGGCCGACCACATCTCCTTGGTGAAGACGAGCCGGTTGAGCATCGAGCGGATCGACGGCGACTCCTCGGCGAACGAGTCCGTCGGCGGGCTCACCGACACCGGGCTCGTCGAGTGCCAGTGTGGTCGAGCGTCGACGCTGCGTCGATCAGTTGTCCGGCGAGCCAGTTGTCGTGCTCTACGAGACGGGTGGTGAGATCCATCGTCTGCCTCCTCTCGTCGCCCGGAACCAGGAGGCCTCCGGGCGGATGGAAATGGATGCCGTTGGGTGCGTTGGCCCGAAAGTCGCCGGCGAAGCAACTCGGCGCGACGCCATACGCGCGCTTGAACGCGCGGGTGAACGCCTCGAGCGAGGAGGTACCCCGCGTCGAGGCGGCGGTGGTCGCCGGTATGTTCCGCGCGTCAGCTGGTACGCGGCACGCTCGAGCAGCAGGCGGCGGCGGAACGCGGCGGGCGACTCGCCCAGGATCGCCGCGACATGCGTCGAAGTGGAAGCGGCTCAGGTGCGCGCGTCGCGCGAGCTCCGCGCGCCGGCGGCCGGTGTCGTCGATGTCGACCAGAACGTCGATGATCGTGTGGCAGCCGATCTTCCATCCCGGCTCATCGTCGCTCGCCGGGAGAGCGTGTCCGCCTGATCGTTTTTGCGCTTTGTTCGCGCTCAGGGGCTCCAGGCTGAAAGGCGGATATCGGTCGGTGACGAGGATGAACGCGTAGCCGACCACGCGGTTTCGTCCAGCGGAACACGCCCGCGACGAAGTCGAACAGGCCCCGCGGATAGCGGCCGGTGAAGAGGATCGCGAACCAGGCGACGATCACCGCAAAGAACGCGGCGAGCCAGAGGAACGACGAGCAGGATGTAGTGCGGGATCGCGAGCAGCCACTTCACGAGCGGCAGCCAGCGGTTCAGTCCTGCTTGGCGTCCGGGTAGGGGAAGTCGAGCGTGACCGACTGCTGCTCGTCGGTGGACGGGTAGTCGATCGTCCATCAAGCGCGAGGATAGACGCCGACCCGGTTCGAGAACCTCAGCAGCTCGAGGTTCCAGTCGAACCACCAGCGCGGGTACTTCTGCCGGAACAGGATCATCAGCAGCGGCGCCAGAAACAGCAGCCCTGCCGCGCCGGCCGGCGACCTCCAACCGTGCTGCTCAGCCGCCGTAGGTCTCAGTGTGCCCTCGACGGTCGCCGCGCACGATCAGGATCGGGATCGCGACGATCATCCGGAAGGCGGTCGTCAGCCGGTTGAGCTCGCGGTCCGGGTACTCGACCGAGAACTGCACCGGATACGGCTCGGCCGCCCTGGTGGTCGGATCCATGTCCCTGCATGATGACAGGCCCGCGCGACTGCGGTTGAAGTCGGCGCTATGGCCCGCGTCTCGAGATCCTGCGTGAAAGGGCGCCGACGTCCTCAAGATCGACGCCTCGTCCACAGTCTTTCGACGCGATCAAGAAGATCGTCGACAAGAACGCGTCGGCTCGATCCTCGTCACGGAGGGCGACGAGGTCGTCGGGATCATGACCGAGCGCGACTACCTGCGGAAGATCGCCGTCCTCGGACGCACGAGCCACGAGACCCTGGTCAGCGAGATCATGACCGCGCCGCTCGTGTACGTCACGCCGGAGACGACGATCGAGGAGTCGATGGCGATCATGACCGACCGGCGGATCCGCCACCTCCCGGTCGTGGAGAACGAGGACGTCGTCGGCATCATCTCGATCGGCGATCTCGTCAAGTTCCAGTCGCGCGAGCAGAGCTCCAGATCCAGTACCTGACCGAGCTACTATCTCGGGCCGCTAGGCCGCGACCCGCGAGTTCGGCCGGGGACGACTGTGCTACACCTTTCCGTAGTGGCAAAGACGGTCGAGCAGCGCGACTCTGTCGTGATCCGCTTCGCCGGGCGACTCCGGCGACGGCATGCAGCTCACCGGCGGGCAGTTCACGAGCGAGACGGCGCTGCTCGGCAACGACCTCTCGACGTTCCCGGACTTCCCGGCCGAGATCCGCGCGCCGGCCGGCTCGCTGCCCGGCGTCTCCGGGCTTCCAGCTCCACTTCGCCGACCACGACATCCTCACGCCGGGCGACGCAGCCGGACGTGCTCGTCGCGATGAACCCGGCCGCGCTGAAGACGAACCTCAAGCGACCTCGTCAAGGGCGGGACGCTGATCGTGAACAAGGACGCGTTCAACGAGCGCAACCTCGCAGAAGGCCGGCTACGCGGCCGAACCCGCTCGAGGACGGCTCGCTCGGCGAGTACCAGCGTGCACGAGGTCGCCGCTGACGTCGATGACGCTCGAGGCGCTCAAGGAGATCGAGCGTCACGACGCGCGAGGCCGAGCGCTCGAAGAACATGTTCGCGCTCGGCCTCATGTCGTGGCTCTACCATCGCGCCCGACCGAGGGACGCTCGCGTTCCTCGAGAAGAAGTTCGCGAAGCGCGCCGAACATCGCGCGAGGCCAACATCAAGCGCGTTCCACGTCCGGCTACGCGTTCGGCGAGACGACGGAGACGTTCGCCGTCTCGTACGAGGTCGAAGCCCGCGACGCTCGCGCCGGGCACGTACCGCAACATCACCGGGCAACCAGGCGCTCGCGCTACGGGCTCGATCGCCGCGTCGAAGCTGAGTCGGGCTGCCGCTCTTCCTCGGCGCGTACCCGATCACGCCCGCGTCGGCGATCCTCGAGGAGCTCGCGCGGCACAAGAACTTCGGCGTCCGCACGTTCCAGGCCGAGGACGAGATCGCGGCCGTCGGCGCCGCGGTCGGCGCGTCGTTCGGCGGCGCGCTCGGCGTCTGCACGTCAGCGGGGCCGGGCATCGTGCTGAAGCAGGAGACGATCGGGCTCGCGATCACGCTCGAGCTGCCGCTGCTGATCCTCGACATCCAGCGCGCGGGCCCGTCGACACGGGATGCCGACGAAGCCGGAGCAGGCCGACCTGCTGATGGTGCTGTTCGGGCGCAACTCGGAGTCGCCGGTGCCGGTCGTCGCGGCCGCGACGCCCGGCGGACTGCTTCGACGCCGCGATCGAGGCCGTGCGGATCGCGATCGAAGTACCGCACGCCCGTGTTCCTGCTCTCGCGACGCGTACCTCGCGAACGGCTCCGAGCCGTGGCTGCTTGCCCGACGTCGACGTCGCTGCCGGACATCTCGGTCTACGTTCGCGACGGAGCCGAACTGTCGGACGGCGACGTTCATGCCGTACCTGCGCGACGAGTCAGACGCTCGCCCGGCCGTGGGCGATTCCGGGGACGCCCGGGTCTCGAGCACCGGATCGGCGGGCTCGAGAAGGCCGACGTGACCGGCAACGTGTCCTACGACCCCGACAACCACGACCTGATGGTGCGCCTGCGCGCGCAGAAGGTCGCGGGCATCGCGTCGCGACATCCCGGAGCTCGAGGTCGACGATCCGGACGGCGCGCGCGCTGCTCGTGCTCGGGTGGGGCGGAACGTACGGCCCGATCGCAGCCGGCGTTCGCCGGCGTTCGCGGAACGACGGCCGCAGGTCGCGCATGCGCACCTGACAGCACCTGAATCCGTTCCCGCGCAACACCGGCGAGGTGCTGCGGCGCTACGAGCGGGTGCTCATCCCGGAGATGAATCTTGGACAGCTGCTGCAGCTCGTACGCGCGGAGTTCCTCGTCGACGCCGTCGGCTACAACCGTGTGCGCGGCCTACCGCTGCGCGTCGGGCGAGTCGAGCCGACGCGATCGGAGGCGATGCTCTGATGCTCGCGCAGCTACTGGACGACACCGTGTTGCGCGATCCTCGCCGTGATCGCGAGTCTGTTCCTGATTCTCGGGTCACTGGTTCCTCGGCCATCCTGCTCGCGATCGCGCGCCGGCGGCGCTGTGGGTTTGTGCGCGGCGTAGCGAGAAGGCGAGAGGCGGCGATGAGCTGATCCAGCTCACGGCCAAAGACTTCAAGACCGACCAGGAGGTTCGCTGGTGCCCGGGCTGCGGCGACTACGCGATCCTCGCCGCGCTGCAGTCGTTCATGCCGGAGCTCGGCCTCGCCGCGCGAGAACATCGTCTTCGTGTCGGGCATCGGCTGCGCGGCGCGCTTCCCGTACTACATGGAGACGTACGGGATGCACTCGATCCACGGCCGCGCGCCGGCGATCGCGACGGGGCTCTCGCGTCTCGCGGCCGGATCTCTGCGGTCTGGGTCGTCACCGGCGACGGCGACGCGCTCTCGATCGGCGGCAACCACCTGATCCACGCGCTGCGCCGGAACGTGAACCTGAAGATCCTGCTCTTCAACAACCAGATCTACGGGCTGACGAAGGGTCAGTACTCGCCGACGAGCGCCGCTCGGGACGGTGACGAAGTCGACGCCGCTGGGCTCGCTCGACTGGCCGTTCAACCCGATCTCGCTCGCGATCGGCGCGGAGGCGACGCTTCGTCGCGCGCTCGATCGACACGGACCAGGCGCACCTGACCGAGGTGCTGCGCGCGCGCCGCGAGCCATCGCGGCAGCCGCGTTCGTCGAGATCTTCCAGAACTGCAACATCTTCAACGACGGCGCGTTCGACTTCGTGCGCGACGACAAGACTGAACCGGATCTACCTCGAGCACGGCCAGCCGATCCGCTTCGGCGAGGACGGCGCGAAGGGCGTGCGGCAGCTGCGGCGACGGCTCGGTGCGAGGTCTTCGAGGCGACGAGGGCGAGCCTGCTCGTGCACGACGCGCACCTGGAGGCGGCCGTCGCTCGCGTTCGCGCTGTCGCGCCTGACGCAGGACACGCAGCGGCGCGACGCCGATCGGGATCTTCCGCGACGTCGAGCGCCCGGTCTACGACGAGCTGATGATCCGAGCAGCTCGAGCAGTCGGTCGCACGGCGCGGCGAGGGCGACCTCGAGGCGCTGCCTCCGGCGTCCGGTCGAGACCTGGACCGTCTAGTCGACGTTCGTCAGGGCGACGGACGTCGACACTGTGAGCTGATTCCAGCCTGGCGTACGCGGTGCCGGTGTCTTGAGCCGGCACGTGAAGATCGACTTTCGCTGTAACCCGTCGTCGTCGGCGGGCCGGCGAGGGCGAGCACCGGCACCGCGCGTCCGCGCACGTACGAGACGCTGATGTAGTCGCCAAGCATCGCGCCGAGCCGTCGTGTCGGCGAGCCATTCGATCTGCATCGGCTGGGAATTCAGCTTCCGCGGTGTTCCCCACGTCCGGCCGGCGTTCTGCGACTGGACGAGCCAGCGCGTCGATCTCCTGGTAACAGCCGGGCACGAACGTCGTACAGCCAGGCGACATCTGAAGCGGGTAGTACGCGACGGCAACATGTGCCTTCTTGCCGGACGTCGCCGGATCGACGGCGATCGCAGGCAGGAAGTACGAGCGCGTCCCCGACATCCGGATGCGCGCCGGCGTCGTCCAGTTCGTCCCGTCCGTCGAGGTCGAGAAGACGACATCGTTTTCGCCCGCGCGGCTCCGGAAGCGCCCGTCCTGCGCAGGCGACGTACGCCTTCCCAGCCGCATCGACCGCGGCGCTCGGCAGCGACGGGGCGCGGATTCCTGCGAGATCGTCCGCGGCCTCGAGCGCCGCGATTCGGATCGGCTGCGTGAATGTCGCACCGCCGTCATGCGAGACGACTGCGGCCACGCGATCCTCCTCGGAGATCCCTCGACCTCCCTCGTTCGAGCGGCGCGAAGAAGGAGTACGGCACGACGAGGTCGCCGTTCGGACGTGTCACCGGGATCGGTCCCGAGAACACGGCGCCGCGGCCGGTCACGCCGGGCTGGAGGCGCACCGGCTTCGACCACGTCTGGCCGCCGTCGTCGCTCGTCCGGATCCCGAGCATCCAGCGCGTCGTGTCGACGTATGCGAGGTAGCAGCGGCCGCGGAAGGCCGAGCGCGTGCCGTTGTCGCAGCCGATCCACTCCTTGTCGCGGTCCTCGTCCGCGTCGGCGCGCGGCGACGACGGGCTCGCTCCACTTCACGCCGTCGGGCGAGCGGGAGACGAAGACTTCGTGAGCGCGCCCGCGGAAGCCGATGCCGGCGATCAGCCAGACGTGGTGCGCCGCGTCGAAGGCGACGACGGGATCGGACGCGGCGAAGTATCCGCCGAGCGAGAGCGTCCCCGAGCGCCAGCGCGCGCCGGCGTCACCGGACGTCGCCCACGCGAGTGCCGCCGCGCGCGCCGCCGTCGACGATCCGCCAGGACTGGAACGTCGTGACGATCTTCGAGCCCCAGGCAAACGACGCAGGCTCGACCTGCGTGTTCTTCTGCCCGTAGGGCGGATCCATCTCGCCGCGGAAGATCGACGCTCTGCGGCTGCGCGGCCGGCATTCCTTGTTCGGGCGCGACGCGTGCGACTCCGGCACTCAGGCCGACAACGATCAGCCCGACGGCGAAGGTCCGACGCACGCCACGCCGGACACTACCTGGCTATCCGGGCCGGCGATAGACGCGCAGGACGAACTCCGCAGCCGCGAGTTCTTCGCGCGGGCTCGGCGAGCTCGTCCGCGATCGGCGCGGATCTCGGCTTGCGCACGGCGAGCGCACCCATGATCGCCATCGCGAGCCCGGCTGTGCCCGCAACGGCGAACGCGAGCTCGGTGCCGCCGGTCGCCGAGAGCCAGCCGACGATGAGGCCGCCGAGCGGCGCGAGGCCGTTCCACGCGTAGTAGTAGAGCGAGCAGCACGCGCCCGCGCAGGTGGTCGGGCGCGTCGAGCTGGAGGCGCGTGCTCGCGTTCGCGGTGTAGGACGTGAAGAAGATTCCGCAGGCGAAGAGCAGCACGCACGTCGAGCGGACTCGAGCTGCACGGGCGCGATCGCCAGCTCGCAGAGCGCGAAGCCGCATCGCGCCGATGCAGCATCGTGCGCCAGCGCGCGCGCGCCAGCGCAGCCGCCGAAGAGCGCTCGATCAGCGCGCCGAAGCCGAACGCGGCGGAGAGGACGCCGAACGTGCGCGGCCCGGCGTCGAGCGTCTGCTTCGCGAGCACCGGCAGCAGGATGTTGAAGTTGAAGCAGAGGCTCGCGAACACGACCATCATCCCGAGGATCACGAGCACTGCTGCGCGAGCGCCGACGCGTAGGAGAGGCCTTCGCGCGTGCCGCGCCAGAACGTCGGCCGCTCGTGCTGCCCGATGCGGGAAGAACTCCGCCGGGCGCATCAGCAGCAGGCTTGCGAGCACTGCGAGGAAGCTCACGGCGTTGGCGGCGAAGCACCAGCCCGACGCCGACCGCGGCGATCGACGACGCCGCCGAGCGCGGGGCCGGCGATGCGCGCGATGTTGAACAGGCTCGAGTTGAGCGCGATCGCGTTCGGCAGCTCGTCGCGGCCGACCATCTGGAACGTGAGCGACTGGCGCGCGGGCGCGTCGAGCACGAGCGCGGTTCCGCTCAGCGCGGCGATCGCGTAGACGTGCCACGCCGTCGCGTGCCCGTCACGCGCGTCGATCGCGAGCACGGCGCTGAGCGCCATCTGCACCGACTGCGTGACGATCACGGTCTTGCGGTTGTCGAAGCGGTCCGCGATCACGCCGGCGAAGAGGCCGAAGATCGTGAACGGACCGAAGCGGCAGAACGAGAGGATCCCGATCGCGACCGGATCGTGCGTCAGCGTGAGCACGAACCAGTACATGGCGATGTTCTGCATCCAGGTTCCGCTGACGGAGACCGACCTGGCCGCGTGAAGAAGAGGCGGTAGTTGCGGTGCTTGCGAAGACTCAGGAACGTGCGGCGGCCGCCGCGGAGCAGCAGCGCCGTCAAGCGCTCGACCTCGAGCAGCTTGAGCAGCGGCTCGACGGCCGCGTCGACCGCCTCGAGTTCTGTCGGGCGACAGCCCGCGCAGCCGCTCGGCGAGCCACGCCGTCCGGCGGCGCTTCACGGACGACGAGCACACGCGCGCCCTCGGGCGTGAGCTCGAGCCCGACGCGACGCCTGTCCGCGAGCTCGGTGCGACGAACGAAGCCTGCGGCTTCGAGCCGCGCGACGTACTTCGACATCCCGGGCGTCGACATGCGCTCCCAGCGCGCCAGCTCGCGGATCTCCGATGCCGCGGCTCCTTCTGAATCTTGATCAGCAGCGAGACCTGGCCGCCCGTGACCGCCGAGCGAGTGAAGCTCTCCGCCGCAGCTCGCGGTTCGAGGCGGAGCAGCGCCGGGCGGAGCCGGTTGGCGACGGTGCGTCGGATCGATGGCCAGCGCAGTCGGCATTCGTTAACTAGGTTAACGATAGCGGCCGACTGTTAGGCGCTTGTTAGATCTGCCAGGCGCCGTCGGCGATGAGCGGCACGCGGCGGCCGCGCGCGCCGATGCCGGTCGCCTCGAAGTCGTCCGTGCCGATCATCACGTCGACGTGCGCGTCCGAGCTGGTTGACGCCGCGCCGGGCGCGATTCGTCGTCGTCGTTCGGCGCGCGTGTGCGAGAAGCCGGCGCCGAACGCGATGTGCGCCGCCGCGTTCTCGTCGAGCAGCGTGTTGTAGTAGATGCGGCCCGCCTGGCCGATCCGCGAGCTCGAGTCGACGAGCGCGACCTCGCCGAGCCGGTCGGCGTCCTTGATCGCGAACGAGGAAGTCGGCGAAGAAGTCGCGCTGTGCCTTCCGCTTCGCCTCGAGGCGCACGAGCCGGCCGCCGCGGAACTCGCCGGAGATCTCCTCGATCAACGTCCCCTGGAACATGAGCGGCTGCGGAGCAGCGGAACGTGCCCTCGGTCGCGGACGCGACCGGCGACGTGAAGCACTCCTCGGTCGGCAGGTTCGGCGCGGTTCGCTTGCCGTAGAAGTTCTGGAGCCGCCGCCCGATCCAGCGCGTCTCCGGGTGCAGCGCGACGCGAGAGCTCGGTGCCGGGCCCGCGCAGCTCGATGCGCTGCAGCTTCAGGCGGTGAGAGGCGTTGCGCGCGGCGGCGGAGGTCCGGCGAGATGCTTGCGTGAGGCCCGGTCACGCCCGGCGGGTCGTTCGGCCCGACGCGGCAGAAGTCGAGGAGATCGCGCGCGAGCCGCCGCTGCGCCGCTTCGTTGCCGAGCTTCGGATAGACCGCGCTCGCCCAGCTGTCCGTCGGCCATGCGGCGATCGCCCAGCGGCGCTTGCCGACGCGCGATGCGCTGCGCACGTCCGCGAAGCGCTTCTGCGCAGCGCGTCATGTCGTCCGCGAGCCGTCGCCCGGGACGTCCGTTCAGCGCTCCGGGCTCGCTCTCGCCGGCGATCCAGAGCGTCGCGGTCTCAGGCTTCGACTCGCGCGCGCAGCACGCGTGGCACGCCACGGAGCCACGTACCCGATCGACTTGTCCGGACGCGCGTTCGCAGGTAGGCGGCGCGCACGAGCGGGTCGTTGTACTCGACGTCGACGTTGCGCGCGCCGACGCGGTAGCCCGCCTCCACGAGCGCGACGGCGAACTCGCGATGCGCCGGCTGGCACGTCACGAGGAGGTCGTCTCCGCGGCCGAGCGAGAGGCCGACCTTGACGACCGCATCCGCGTAACGCGCGAGCTCCTCGGGCCGCAGTAGACCTTTCACTGTCGTGGAGGCTAACGGCATGCGCGCGATGGTTCTAGGTCAGGGCTAGACAGCTCTGTCACTCGCAGGAGGTGGCGATTCCGTAAGCCGGACGCGGTGCAGGTGCTGCTTCGCGTGCTCGCCTGCGGCGTCTGCCGGACCGACCTGCACATCGTCGACGGCGAGCTCGACCGGCCGAAGCTGCCGCTCGATTCCCGGGCACCAGATCGTCGGCGAGACCGACGACGGGCGCGCGGCTCGGCGTTCCGTGGCTCGGCTGGACGTGCGGCGAGTGCCGGTACTGCACGTCGGGCCGCGAGAACCTCTGCGACTTCGCGCGCTTCACCGGCTACGACATCGACGGCGGCTACGCGGAGTGGATCGGTCGCGGACGAGCGGTTCTGCTTTCCGATTCCCGACGGCTTCGGCGACCTGCGAGGCGGCGCCGCTGCTGTGCGCGGGGCTGATCGGGTTACCGGTCGCTGCGGCTCGCGGGCGACGCGGAGCGGCTCGGCCTCTACGGCTTCGGCGCGTCCGCGCACATCGTCGCGCAGGTGGCGCGGCACGAGGGCCGGCGCGTGTTCGCGGTGACGCGCGAGGGCGACGACGGAGGCGCAGGCGTTCGCGCGCGAGCTCGGCGCCGAGTGGGCGGGCGCCGGCGCGCCGCCGGAGGAGCTCGACGCGGCGATCATCTTCGCGCCGGTGGGCGAGCTCGTGCCGGCCGCGCTCGCCGCGGTCGCGAAGGGCGGCTCGGTCGTCTGCGCGGGGATCCACATGAGCGACATCCCGTCGTTCCCGTACGAGCTGCTCTGGGGCGAGCGCGTGCTGCGCTCGGTCGCGAACCTGACGCGGCGCGACGGCGAGGAGTTCCTGGCGCTCGCGCCGCAGCGTGCCGGTGCGGACGCAGGTCGAGACGTTCCCGCTCGAGCAGGCGAACGAGGCGCTCGACAAGCTGCGCCGCGGCGACGTCCGCAGGCGCTCGTCTCGTCCCGTACGGTCCCGGACGCCGTGTCCCGGGACGCGTCGGGACGTGCCCGTGTACGGTAGCGTCCCGGCGTGAGCCGGAACCCGCTCGACGACGCGGCCGACGCGCTGCGCGCGCTCGGCGAGCGCGTTCGCCAGACGGTCGGCGACGACCTCGCCGACCAGCTCGGCGTGCCGCGCCCGGAGCCGGAGGCGCAGCGCCTCGACGAGCTGCAGGCCGAGCTCGACGCGCTCGTCGGCCTCGAGACCGTGAAGGAGCAGGTGCGCGCGCTCGATCGCGTTCCTCCAGGTGCAGGCGCGGCGCGCAGGAGCACGGGCTCGCCGGAGGTCGCGACGAGCCAGCACCTCGTCTTCCTCGGCAACCCGGGCACCGGCAAGACGACGGTCGCGCGGCTGCTCGCGCAGATGTACCGCGCGATGGGGCTCCTCAAGCCGCGGCCACCTCGTCGAGGTCGACCGCGCCGGCCTCGTCGGCCGAGTACGTCGGGCTGACGGCGATCAAGACCGACCGCGCCGATCCGCCGCGCGCTCGACGGCGTGCTCTTCATCGACGAGGCGTACGCGCTCGCCGCGCGGCGAGGAGCGGCTCGACTTCGGCGCCCGAGGCGATCGAGACGCTGCTCAAGCGGATGGAGGACTACCGCCACCGCCTCGTCGTGATCGTCGCCGGCTACCCGCGCGCTGATGCGCCGCTTCCTCGAGTCGAACCCGGGCTGCAGTCGCGCTTCTCGCGCGAGATCACGTTCCCGGACTACTCGACCGACGAGCTGCGTCGCGATCACGGCGAAGTTCGCCGCCGGAGACGAGTACCGCTTCGACGAGGGCGCGGTCGAGGCGCTGCGCGCGGATCCTCGACGGCGCCGAAGCGCGGCGAGCGCTTCGGCAACGCGCGCTTCGCGCGCACGCTGTTCGAGCAGGCGCTGAACGCGCACGCGCTGCGGCTCGCCGGGCGGCTCGACGAGGTCGGGACCGGACGAGCTCATCGACGCTCACGCGCCGAGGACGTCGCCGCCGGCGCGCGCGCGCTCGGCGAAGAGCCGGCAGCCCGAGCGGCCAGCGCGGGCTCTTTCAGGCGCCGCTAGCGCTCGACGACTCGCGCACGAGCCCCTGGAAGTGGGCGACGAGCTTCTCGGCCTCGCCGAGCAGGCGGCCCTTCGCGAGCGCGCCCGACGCGACGCCGGTCTGCACGCGCTCGACGAGCGCCGTGTCCTCGCGGCCGACCTGGTCGTCGAGCTCGAGCAGCTCCGCGATCCACGACTCGCTCGACGTCCGGCGCCGAAGAAGTAGTCGAGGAAGCGGTCGGTCCGCTCAGGCGACGCCGGCACGATCGGCCCGATCGAGAGGTTCGGCTCGCCGGGAAGACGTTGATCCCGGTGTTCGGCCAGACGAAGTGGAACTGGCTGCGCGTCGCGCCGTCGCGCGCCGGGCCGATCTGCGTCGAGTGCAGCCGCCCGACCTCGAGCCGGTACGCGTCCGGCGACACGTCGACGAGCTCGGTGAAGCTCCGGGTGCGCGACCGCGCAGTGGTAGCACTCGAGGAAGTTCTCGGCGACGACCTTCCAGTTCGCCTCGATCGTCCACTCGCTGCGATGGTGGAAGCGCAGCGCGTCGACGTCGAGCCCGCAGCTCGGCGACCTGCGCCGGAATCTCGCCGAGCGTCTCTGCGAGCGGCGCGCGTCCGCGTCGGCGTTCACGAACAGGAACGGCCCCCAGCGCTCGAGCCGCACCTGGCGCGCCAGCCCGACGCCGTCGAGCGTCGAAGTCCGCGCGCGGCGCCGCGCGCAGCCGGCCGTCGAGCCCGTACGTCCACGCGTGGTACGGGCACTGCAGCGTCTTCCGGTTGCCCGCGCCCTCGGCGACCGATCGAGCCGCGGTGCCGGCAGACGTTGACGAACGCGCGCAGCTCGCCGTCCTCGGCGTGCGTGACGACGATCGGGATCCGGCCCGGCGCGCGCGGTGAAGAAGTCGCCGGCTCGCGCGACCATCCCGGCGTGCCCGACGTACTGCCACGTGCGCGCGAAGATGCGCTCCTGCTCGACCGCCCAGACGTCGCGGTCGGAGTACCAGCTCCACGGATTCGTCACCGCGGACCAGCGAACGTCCGAGGACGAGAACGAGCCCACGCCTCGCGGTGTTGCCGACGAGCACGTTCTCGTGCAGCGTCGCCTCCGAGTCCCACCACGCCACGATCGGATAGCCGCGGCGCGCGTCGGATCCGACGTCGTGCGATCGGGCGCGTGTGCGAGACGACGTTGTGCTCGATCTCGCACATCGAGCGGTCGCCGCAGTAGATGCCGATGCCGAGCGCGTCGTGACGTCGTTGCGCTCGACCATCGCCCATCGACATCTCGGTCACCGAGATCCCGCGCAGCCGCGTGCCGCGAACGCGGTTGTCGATCGAGCATCGCCATGCACGAGTGCGTGACGATGCCCTCCCGGCCGCCCGTGATCGTGCAGCCCTCGACCATGCTCATGCGGCAGGTCGTATGGAGAACGAGATGTCGATCCCCTGCGCCCACGGGTTCGCGCCGGAGTCGATCGTGCAGTCGCGGATCTCGACGCTTGCGCGGCGGACGTGGATGCCGTCGAGCTGCGCGCCGGAGACGCGACACGTCGTCGAGCACGACGTCGCGCGCCTCGTCGACGCTCGATCCCGTTCTCGCCGCCGACGACGGCGACGTTGCGGATCGTGACGCCGTCCGCGCGAACGACGATGCCGCCGCGGACGACCGCGCCCTGCTCGCCGACGAGCGTCTCGCGTCGGTCGATCACGAGCGGGCCCCTGGTGCACGCCCGCCGCGAGATGCACGACGGGCGGGCGCATGGCGTAGGCGGTTCCGCCGCGCCGCGACGAAGAGCGCGACCACGCGCGACGGCGACGAGCCGGCCCGGCGCGGCCGAGCTCGCCGCCGTCCTCGCGCGTAGGTCAGCCGCACGAGCGGCAGCACCGCGTGGCCGAGCACCTGGGCGGCGAGCCATCCCGCCGCGAACAGCGCGACCGCAGGCCCGAGCGGTGCCGCGATTCCGAGGCGCGTGCGGCGACGATCACGAGGCCGAGCTCGAGCGCGCCCGAGCGGCAGCGCGAGCCAGCCGGGCTGGTACTCGAGCAGCCGGTCGTAGACGACGACGTCGAGCGCGACGCCCGACCGCGGCCATCAGCGCCGCGAGCTCGAGCGGCCACCAGGCGCGCTCGACGGCGGCGAGCGCGACCGCGAGCGCCAGCGTGAACGAGCACCGGCGCGAGGCGCGACTCGAGCTCGGCCTCTCAGCGTGTACGACATCGCTGCACCCTTCGGAGGAAGCCGCGCGCGGCGTACTTCGCGCCGACAAGCGTGTCCGCCGCCGGAAACGCCCACTGCGCGTGCACGCCCGCGAGCGCCAGCGTGCGCGTCTCGTCGGTCAGCGCGGGCACCGTCGAGTCGGGCGCGAGGACGATCCAGCGGTCTGCCGTCTCGAGGCCGTGCTCGAGACCAGGCCGCGCGAGCACCGGGTCGTCCGCGAAGCCGCGCCGGAAGCCCGTCGCGCAGATGATCTGTGCGGCGCCGTTCACGCTCGGCCGCGACGCGGAACCGCGGCGTCGCCGCAGCGCCTCGTCCCACTCGCCGGCCGGGCGGATAGGACGGCGCCGAGTACGCGCGCAGGAGGCCGACGCGCGCTCGTCCGGCGCCGTGCCGTGGAACGACGCGAGCCCGCGCCGCGTGAAGAGCGGGCGCGGCAGGTTGAGCGGGCGCCGCACGGGCTCGCGCCTGCGCACCGAGACGACCGACGCGCCGGCGGCGAGCGCGTTCAGCCACTCCGTCGCCGCGGCCATCCCCGCGCCGACGACCTCCACTTCGTCGGCGTACTCGTGCGGCTCGTACGCGTGCACGACGCGCGGATCGCCCGCGAGCTCCGGCGGAAGCGCGAGCCCGGGATGCCCGAGCGCGAGCAACACGTGAGCGAACCGGTCGCGTCGCCGTCGAGCTCGAACGCCGCCGTCGACGGCGCGACACGCCTCGACGCGGCGCCGACGAAGCTCGAGTCCCAGCCGGACCGCTCGCGCACCTCGCGCCGCGTGCTCGAGGAACTCGGCGACCGAGGGCCGGTACCGGTTGCAGACCGTGAGCGCGAGCGGCGCCAGCGACAACCGCCGCCGCGCGGTCCGCACGCGCAAGCCCGGGGAACGACGTCGCGCCGACGTGGCCGTCGCTCTCCGAGCGCATCCGCCGCTGCCGGATCGCGCGCGCCCGCGCCGCCCACGCCTCGGTCGGGTCGGCGCGGTCGCCGAAGACGACGATCTCGTCCGGCTCGAGCCCTCCGTGTCGCAAGCGTCGCGTACGCGCAGAGGCCGGCCAGCCCGCCGCCCACGATCGCGACCGCTCACTTCACCAGAGCCCGCCAGCAGTCCCTGGACGAAGTAACGCTGGAACGCGAAGAAGACGACCAGCGGGATCGCGAGCGAGATGAACGCCGCCGGCGCGATGATCTCGATGTTCGAGCCGAACTCACCGAGCTGGCTGAAGATCGCGACGGTGATCGGCTTCGTGTTCCGCGGCCGAACGTCAGCGCGACGATCAGGTCGTTCCACGTCCACAGGAACTGGAAGATCGCGAGCGACGCGATCGCCGGCAGGCCGAGCGGCAGGATCAGCCGCGTGAAGATGCGGACCTCCGACGCGCCGTCGATGCGCGCCGACTCGAGCACGTCCTTCGGTATCCCGACGAAGAAGTTGCGCAACAGGAAGATCGCGAACGGCAGCGCCGAACGCCGTGTGGAAGAGCACCAGCCCGTGCACGGTGTCGTAGAGGTGGAGCGTGTTGTAGATCGAGAAGATCGGGATCAGCGCCATCTGCAACGGCACGCACGAGCAGCGCGATCACGATGATGAAGAGCACGTCGCGGCCCGGGAACTCGAGCCACGCGAACGCGTACGCGGCGAGCGCCGCGACGAAGATCGGCAGCACCGTCGCGCCGATCGCGATCTGCGCCGTCACCCACAGCGAGTGCGTGATCGGCCCGTTGTGGAAGATGTCGCTGTAGTTCTTCCACGTGGCGAGGCTCGGGTCGCTGAAGATCTTCCACCAGCCGAACTCCGTGAAGTGAACCGGGGCGATGATCGACGTCGCGAGCAGGCCGAGCGTCGGGATCAGCCACAGCACCCGATCACCGCGAGGACGATGTGCACCGGCGCGCTTGCCGAGGACTGCGCAGCTTCGCGCCGAACGTCGTCCGGCGGCGGACGACTGCGCCGCGGCTTGCCGCGGCGGTCGCCATCAGGCCTCCCTCCGGAAGCGGCGAATGTTCAGCAGCAGGATCGGCAGCACGAGCAGGAACAGGAACACCGCGATCGCGGAGCCGAGCCCGAAGTCGTTCACGCCGCCGAACGACGTGCGCCACATCGCGAGCGCGATCACGTTCGCGTCGTCCTGCACCGACTGCGGCGCGACCGCCAACACGACGTCGAAGACCTTTAAGACGTTGATCAGCATCGTGATGAAGACGACCGTCAGCACGGGCGCGAGCAGCGGCACGGTCACGCGGCGGAAGACCTGCCACTCCGATGGCGCCGTCGGTGCGCGCGGCCTCGAGCGTGTCACGCGGGATCGCCGCGAGCCCGGCCGCGATCACGACCATCGCGAAGCCGGCCCAGACCCAGAGGTACGCGATGATCAGCGACGGCGTGATCAGCTTCGGTCCGAGCCAGGACACGCCGCCGTAAGGCGGCGTGAAGTTCGCCGGCGCGATCTCGGCGCGATACTGCCCCGGCCCTACGCCGTCGATCGTGAACGAGCCGTCGCTGCGTCCGTCGTCGCGGATCCGACGCTCTTGCCGGACGCGTCTAAGAGCTTCAGCGTTCACGCCGGGCAGTCCGAGCTCGCCGCTGTCCAGCTTGCCGGGCGTCCCGCCGCCCGGCTTGAAGTCGCGCCAGACGACGCCGCCGACCTGGTCCGAGCTCACCGTCGGCGCCGCGGCCTGCTTCGCCCCTTTCGGCACGGCCTCCGGCAGGATCCCCGTGAGCGGCAGCAGCGCGGTGCCGCCCGGCTGCGACGCGGCGTCTTGAGGACGGTAGCCCTTCTCTCGCGAGCCGGTCATCGCCCCGGTCGACGGCAGCGCGCCCTGAAGCTGCCCGGTCGGGCTGAACTCGTCGTGGACGACCTGGATCGAGGCGTTGAGCGTTCCGCGTGACGGCTCCTTCTGATCCATGATCCGCCAGATCACGCCGGCCGCGAACAGCGAGACGGCCATCGGCATGAACACGACCGTGCGGAACGCGAGCCGCCAGCTCACGCGCTCGAGCAGCACCGCGAAGACGAGCCCGATCGCCGGTCACGAGCGCGGGGACGACGCCGACCCAGATCGCGTTGTTCTTGATCGCCGTCGTGATCGTGGGCGTCGTGAAGATCGTCTTGTAGTTGTCGAACCAGATGAAGTTCGATCCGTCTGCGGTCGAAGAAGCTGCGATATCCGTCTTGATCGCCGGGTAGACGATCCAGACGCTGAGGAAGATGAGCGCGGGCGCGAGGAAGCCCGGCCGCGACCATGTAGCCGCGCCAGCGGCCCTGATCGCGCCGGGCTCCGCGGTGGGCGGAGCCCCGACGACCGGGGCTCCGCCGTAATCGACCCGCTACTCACTACGCTACCTTGTACGCCTTCGCAGCGGCCGTCTCGAGCTTCTTCTGGATGCCGCTGACGTTGCTTCGGGCTGGAGACGAAGTCCTGGAACAGCTTCCACTCACCCTGGCCGGCGGTTGCGCCGAACGACGCCGGCTGCAGGTCCGACATGTCGAACACGGCCGCCTTCACGAGTCCGGCGGCGGACTTCCGCTGCAGCGGATCCGGGTACGAAGCGCGGCTTGACATCCTTGTTCGGGGACGAGAAGCCGCCGCGCTTCGCCCAGATCGTCGCGGCATGCAGGCGTTGCGAGGTAGGTTGATCAGCGCCTGCCCGCCGGAGTGTCCTTCAGCATCGTGACGATGTCGCCGCCGCCGACCGAGGTCGGCTTCGAGCCGTTGATCGACGGGAAGTCGAACACGTTGTAGCCCGAGATCGCGTTGAAGCCCGGGTGCGGCGACGACGCCCGGAACGAAGTCGCCCTCGAGCACCATCGCTGCCTTCGGCGAGTTGCTGAAGACGTTGCTGACCGACGTGTTGAAGTCGGTCTGCAGCGCGCCGGCCTTGCCGCCGGCGATGTTGTTCGCGTCGCCGACGACTCTGCGCCATCTACAGCGAGCGCCGTCTTCACCGACGGATCCGTCCACTTGATCTTGTGCTTCGCCAGCGAGGTTGTACTTCGCCGCGCCCGCCGTGCGCAGGTAGATGTTCTCGAACAGGTCGGTGAGCGTCCAGCCGTCGGCGCCGCCGAGCGAGTAGGCCTTCTGGCCCGACGCGCGGAGCGTCTTCGCAGCCGCGAGGAACTGCGGCCACGTCTTGATGTTGGTCGCCTTGACGCCCGCGTTCTTGAACGACTTGACGTTGTACCAGACGGTCGACTTGTCGGATCCCTTGAAGAACAGGCCGTACAGCTTCCCGTTCACCGTTCCGAGCGTTGACCCAGAACTTGCCGTAGTGCTTGCGCGATGTTCGGCTTCGCGAACGTGATCGGCTTCAGCTTGTTGCCCTTCGCGAAGTCCGCCATCGTGCCCGGCTGCGGCATCGTCCCGATGTCCGGCGGGTTGCCGCCCGCGATCGCGGTCGAGATGACCTGCGGCGCGTCGTCGCCGCGCGCCCTGGTACGTGACCTTGACGTCCGGATTCGCCTTCTTGAAGGCCATGCCAGCACTGCCTCGAACGACTTCTGCTCATCGCCCGTCCACTTGGCGATGATCGAGATGTTTCCCGAGACCCCGCGCTGCTTGTGCGCGCCGCCTGCGGTGCCCGCCGCTACGAGGGCCGTCAACGCGAGCGCGAGCGTGCCCGCGATGGCCCAGCGGTACCTGGTCATGCAGCCTCCCCTTTCGTGGGTTCCGTTGCCGTAGATTCCGAGCCCAGTTTCGGGGTCGAAGAAGTGCAGCTCTGACGTGTCGACGGCGACGTCGCTCGCCTCGCCTCGCGCGACGCGCGAGCGCGCGTTGAAGCGGGCGACGACGGTCGACTCGTGCGTCTCCTCGCGGCAGCGTCCGCCGCCGGCGTCCTCGGCGAGCTCGCGCACGTCGTCGGTCGATCGCCGGACGTGCGTCGACGATGAAGTGCACCATGATCTCGGAGCCGAGCGCCTCGCGCAGCACGACGTTGCCGCGCAGCTTCGGCTGCGTCGCCGTCTCGCGGCGAGCGCGGCGTCCTCGAGATGCTCGGGACGGATGCCGACGATGACCGTCTCGGCCTTCGAAGTCCTGCAAGCGCGGCGGCCGCCGGCCTCGACGGCGTCGGAGATGCAGAGCCGCTGGTTCGCCGAAGTTCGCGTCGAGCCTGCCGTTCTTGCGCTCGAGCGTCGCCTCGAGCATGTTCATCGCCGGGCTGCCGATGAAGCCGCCGACGAAGAGGTTGACCGGGTCGTCGTAGAGCTCCTGCGGCTCGGCGACCTGCTGCAGCTCGCCCTTGCGCATGACCGCGACGCGGTCGCCCATCGTCATCGCCTCGATCTGGTCGTGCGTCACGTAGATGCGTCGTCACGCCGAGGTTGTGCTGGAGCTGGCTGATCTCGGCGCGCATCTGCACGCGCAGCTTCGCGTCGAGGTTCGAGAGCGGCTCGTCCATCAGGAACGCCGACGGCTCGCGCACGATCGCGCGTCCCATCGCGACGCGCTGGCGCTGGCCGCCGGAGAGCGCGCGCGGCTTGCGCTTGAGGAACGGTCTCGAGGCCGAGGATGCGCGCGGCTTCCTGCACGCGCCGGTCGATCTCGTCCTTCGGGACCTTCTTGACCTTGAGGCCGAACGCGATGTTGTCGTAGACCGAGAGGTGCGGGTAGAGCGCGTAGCTCTGGAAGACCATCGCGATGTCGCGGTCGCGCGACGGCACGTAGTTGACGACGCGCTCGCCGATCCGGACGACGCCGCTCGAGATGTCCTCGAGCCCCGCGACCATCCGCAGCGCGGTCGTCTTGCCGCAGCCCGGACGGGCCGACGAGCACCATGAACTCGCCGTCGGTGATGCCCAGCTGGAGATCGTGGACCGCTGTCGTCCCGTCGTCGTACGACCTTGCTGACCCGCTCGAACGCGACTGCGGCCATCTTTACCTCCCCTGCGCGAAAGTGTTTCTCCCGCAACGTGCGTTAATCGTGCGGCAACATGCTACGGGCCGCCAGACCCAAGTGCGTCATGTCATGAACTCTTGTCGCCTTCTGGTGATGAGCAGATTATCGCGCGCCGAGCGGCAGCGATACCCGGAATGATGCGCCGCCGCCGGGGCGATCCTCGACCCACGCCTTGCCGCCCTGAGCGCGGCGAACTGCGCGACGAGGGCGAGGCCGATGCCGGTCCCCGGCGCGCCGCCGGCAGCCGTTGACGCGGACGAACGGCTCGAAGATCTGCCTGCTTCAGCTCGTCCGGGATTCCGCGACCCGAGTCGTCGACTCGCAGGAGGAGCCGGCTGGCGCGTGCCGCAGACGGAGACGAAGACGCTGGTGTCCGGAGGCGTGTCTTGAGCGCGTTCGTCACGAGGTTGTCCGACGATCCGCTCGAGCTTCGCCGCGTCGACCTCCGCGACGATCTCGTCGGCGCTGAGTGAGACTCGCGGTTGCTTCGAGCGTCTCGACGGCGGCAATCGTCCGCTTGACGAGCGACGTGACGTCCGTCGGCTCGAGCGTCACGTGCACGAGGCCGTGTCGGAGGCGGTCGACGTCCAGCAGATCCGAGAGGAGGTGCTCGAGCCGACGCGCCTGCGCCACGAGCGCGCTTGTCATCTGGCGCCTCGTGAGCGTCGTCCGGACGCTGCTCGAGCGTGAGCGCGAAGCCGAGGACCGAGGTGAGCGGCGTGCGCAGCTCGTGCGAGACGGCCGAGAGGATGTTGTCGCGCACCTCCTCGACGCGATGCCGCTCGGTGACGTCCTGCGACGTGCCGACGAGGCGGAGCGGGAGCTCCGGACGAGTCGACGACGACACGGCCTCGTCCCTGGACGACGCGCTCCGTCCCGTCGTCGAGCACGATGCGGTGCTGCACCTCGAACGGCTGTCGCGTCTTCGAGCGCGCGCGCGATCTGGCCGCGCGCGAGGTCGCGATCGGCCGGATGAATCCGCGCGAGGTACTTCGCGTACGTGAGCTGCCGGCGCGTGGATCGAGGCCGAAGATCCGGTACAGCTCAGCGCGACCACGTGACGCGGTCGGTCGCTATGTCCCACTCCCAGCTTCCGATGTGCGCGAGCGCCTGCGCCTCGGCGAGGCTCTCGGTCGCTTGCTCGCGCTCGGTCAGCGTGGCGCCGAGAACGAGCAGGCTGACGGCGGCGAACGCGAGCAGCGCCTGCAGGATCTGCACAGTCGCAGTCGCGTCGGCCGCGAGCGGGCTGGCCCCGGAGACTGACGCCGGCAATCGCAATCCCTGCGACGACGAGGCAGCCAACCGCGGCGCCGAGTTGCCGGAACCGCAGCGTCGCGACCACGAGGAGCGGGAAGATCGGGTACGGGTATCGCCACTGGCCGCCGAAGAAGATGCGCCGCGCTCGTCCCGGCGAGCAGCGCGGAGCAACGCGAGCGCCTCGAGCAGGCGGGCCGGCGAAGCTGCGGCGGTCGCGTCGCCGCGATGAGCAGCACGGGGGCGACGAGCAGGACGCCCATCGCATCGCCGAGCCACCACAGCAGCCACGCCGATCCGTACGGGGACGCCGCCGGCGAACCCGGCGAGCGCCAGCGTCGTGACGCCGTTCGTCGCGGCGATCGCGCGTGCTGACGCACGCGGCGAGCACCGTCAGCCACATGATGTCGCGGGTGCGCTCGAGCGAGGGGCGGAAGTCGACGCGGCGCAGCAGGTAGACGGCAACGAGCGCCTCTAGCGTGTTGCCGATCGAGATCGCGAGTGCAACGTCTGCCGAGACGCCGCTCGTCACGTTGCTGACGAACGCGCCGAGCGTGATCGCCGGCCAGTACCTCGGGCCGAGCAGCGAGCAGCGCCGCGAGCGCAATGCCCGTCGGCGGCCACACCGGCGTGATCACGCCGTGCGCGACCGAGAGCGCCAGGCCGAGCTTGGCGGCGCCGATGTACGCCGCCGCGATGCCGACGAAGACGAGCAGCTGCCGGCGGCCGATGCCGACCGCTCGGACGGCTCGAACGCTTAGCCATCTGGTAGACAGCGACCGCAGTGCCCACCCCTTGCTTACCGTACAGCCGTCGGAGCCTCGATCAGAGCGTCGAAATCGGCTACGGGACCATTGCCCGCGCGGCAAAGCCGGACCATGGTGCCCGTCGGCCCGGAGCCGCCGTGATGCGGCTCGTTAGGAGCTCGACGAGCTCGGCGACGCCTTGACGGCCGAGCTGGCCTGGCCCCAGCGCCGAAGCGCCTCGCCGGCGGCATTCATCCCGCCGAGGAGTCGGAAGAACCCCGCTCCGAACGCGTAGAGAATCGCGATGACGATCCAGTCCTTCATGGCCTTCAGTCTAATCGAGCGCCGGATCGTTACAGCCGAGACCTGATGTCCAAACAGCACATGCCCCAGGGACAGCCCGCCGTTCGGGCGATGTGCCTGAACAGCCACCTGTGCCAGGGACTGTCCTCTCGGACGGGCTGGCAGGGTCGTGACACGGCGACTTTGCGCGAGAATGCGCGGGCGATGGCGACCGTGCTCTGCGTGCTCTACGACGATCCGGTGGACGGATACCCGCCGGCGTACGCCCGCGACGGCATCCCGAAGATCGAGCGGTACTACGACGGGTCAGACCACGCCGACGCCGGAGCGGATCGACTTCACGCCGGGCGAGCTGCTCGGCAGCGTCTCCGGCGGGCTCGGGCTGCGCGCGTTCCTCGAAGAGCGCGGACACCGCTTCGTCGTCACCGCCGACAAGGACGGGCCGGACTCCGAGTTCGAGCGCGAGCTCCCCGACGCCGACGTCGTCATCTCGCAACCGTTCTGGCCCGCGTACCTCACGGCGGAGCGGATCGCCAAGGCGCCGAAGCTGAAGCTCGCCGTCACCGCCGGGCATCGGCTCCGACCACGTCGACCTCGCGGCCGCGATCGAGCGCGGCATCACCGTCGCCGAGGTGATCGTACTGCAACAGCATCAGCGTGTCCGGAGCACGTCGTGATGATGATCCTCGCGCTCGTCCGCAACTACATCCCGTCGTACCAGGTGGGTCGTCGACGGCGGCTGGAACATCGCCGACTGCGTCTCCCGCTCGTACGACCTCGAGGGAATGCAGGTCGGCACGGTCGGCGCCGGCCGCATCGGCTCGGCGGTGCTGCGCCGCCTGCAGCCGTTCGAGGTCGGCCTGCACTACACCGACCGGCACCGTCTCCCGGCCGAGGAAGAGGAGCGAGCTCGGCGTCACGTTCCACCCGACCGCCGAGTCGCTCGTGCGGGTGTGCGACGTCGTCACGATCAACGCGCCGCTGCATCCCGAGACCGAGCACCTGTTCGACGACGAGCTGATCGGCAAGATGAAGCGCGGCGCGTATCTCGTCAACACCGCGCGCGGCAAGATCTGCGACCGCGACGCCGTCGCGCGCGCGCTCGAGTCAGGCCACCTCGCCGGCTACGCGGGCGACGTCTGGTTCCCGCAGCCGGCGCCGGCCGGACCACCCGTGGCGGACGATGCCGCACCACGGGATGACGCCGCACACGTCGGGCACGAGCCTGTCCGGCGCAGGCGCGCTACGCCGCCGGCACGCGCGAGATCCTCGAGTGCTGGTTCGACGGCCGCCCGATCCGCGAGGAGTACCTGATCGTCGACGCCGGCAAGCTCGCCGGCGCGGGCGCCCACTCGTACACCGCGCATAGTTAAGTTGCGGCTTACGTAAGCATCTGCTTAAATACGCAGCCGTGGAGGCCGCCCTGAAAGCGATCGCGCGCGCCGCACCGGCGCACGATCCTGCGTCTCGTCTCGGACGAGGAGCTGTCCGCCGGCGAGATCGCGTCGCACTTCGACCTGACGCGCCCGGCGGTCTCCCAGCATCTGAGCGTGCTGAGAGGGGCCGGGCTCGTGGACGAGCGACGCAACGGCACCAGGCGCCTGTACCGGGCCTCGTCCCGAAGGGCCTCGTCGAGCTGAAGGCGTTCCTCGACGGAGTTCTGGGGCGAGCGCCTCGAGGCGCTCAAACGCGAGGCAGAACGAGAGGAGAGGGAGAGCATGGAGAAGACGGCTGAGAAGACGGTTCGCTCGAGCGCGAGGTCGCGATCGCGGCGAGCCCGGAGACGGTCTGGGAGTTCCTCGTCGATCCGCAAAAGGCGACGCGCTGGATGGGTCAGGAGTGCTCGTTCGACCCGCGCCCTGGCGGGTGCTGCCGAGTGCGCCGTCATCCCCGGTCACACGGCGCGGGGCGAGTTCGTCCGAGATCGATCGCGCCGCGGCGGCTCTTATTCACGTGGGGCCGGGGGCCGGGCGAGGACGGCCTGAACCCGGTGCCGCCCGGCTCGTCGACCATCGAGATCGAGCTCGTGCCGACGGCGAGGGGACGCGGCTTCGTTTCACGCACCGCGACCTTCCGTCCGAGAGTCGGCCGAGTCGCACAGTCACGGCTGGGATCGCTTTACCTCCCGAGCGGCTCGTGGATCGCGGCGCCGTGGCGGCGATCCGGGTGAAGACCCCTGTTGTCCGGAGAGATGTCGTAAGTGAAGTAGCGACGATGAACCACCTCGGGAGGAGGAATCAAGCGGATCGGCGCTGCGCCAGTGTGGATTTACGGCACAAACGCAATCGGGCCCCGATGCGGCGGGGGCTTGCCTGAATGCCACGAGGCGGATCCAGCGGCGGGTCCGCCTCATGTACCCTTTCTAGGCACACTCCACTCGAATGGCGCGGCTGTGGGCGACGACGGGAGACGCAATCGCCCGGCTCGACGAGGCCGGCGCGCGAATGGACGGTCGAGCTCTTCCTGAGCGGGAGCCGCGCGCAGTGCCTCGCGGTCGATCCGACTAACGGCGACACGGCCTACGCGGGCCTGCGCGAAGGTGGCGTGCGGCGGACGACGGATGCCGGCCGGAGCTGGGACGATTGCACGCTCCCCGGAGCCGGGCGTGTTCTCGCTCGCGGTCAGCGCGGCCGGCGGCGCGATCTACGCCGGCAGCGAGCCGAGCCGCCTGTTCCGCAGCGACGACCAGGGTGAGAGCTGGCGCGAGCTCGCCGGGCTGCTCGAGCTGCCGTCGCGGCCGACGTGGAGCTTTCCGCCGCGGCCGTGGACGTCGCATGTCCGTTGGATCGCGCCGAGTCCGCACGACGCGGAGCTGATCCTCGTCGGCATCGAGCTGGGCGGACTCATGCGCTCGACCGACGGCGGCCAGACCTGGCACGACCACCGTCCCGGCGCGCAACGAGACGTGCACTCGCTCGCCTGGCACCCGCAGGCCGCCACCACGCGCGTACGAGGCAGGCGGCGGCGGCTCGGCGTGGAGCGACGACGCGGGCGACACGCTGGCACCCGGCCGACGACGGCCGCGACCGCAACTACACGTGGTCGGTCGCTGTCGATCCCGATGACCCGGAGTGCTGGTACGTCTCCGCGAGCACCGGCCCGTTCGCCGCGCACGGCGGCCGCGATCCGCAGGCGCGCATCTACCGCCGGCGCGACGGCGAGCCGTGGCAAGCGCTCGCCGGCGGCCTCCCGAGCCGCTGCCGGCGATGCCGTACGCGCTCGTCGCGACGAGCAGGCCGCCTCTTCGCGGCCCTCGCCGACGGGCAGCTGTGGGAGAGCAACGATCCGCGGCGACACGTGGCGCGCATGCACGCTCCGCGGCGACAAGTTGCCGGCGCTGAACGCGCTCGCGTTCACAGCAGATTCGTCAGAGTTCGTCCCAGGGCGGCTTTAAGCCGGGCGGCGACTGTGGAGGTGTTCACACCTCAACAGAAAGGAGTCCAGAAATGGACAAGCAACGAGTCGCCATCGCCGCCGCGGTCGTTCTCGGCGTCGCGGGCGGAAGCTACGGCGTCGCGAGCGCGGCGAGCGGATCGGACTTCGAGCAGCAACTCGACGACGACGACCACCACCAGGCCGTCCGCGCCGTCTGCGCCGAGGGCGCAGCAGCCGTGGGGCCATCAGCGAAGCGACGAGACGCTGCTGACCGGCGACACCGCGTCGAAGGTCACGGCCGCCGCGGAGGCGGAGGTCCCCGGCGGAACGATCATCCGCGTCGAGACCGACGCCGACGGCAACGCCGCTGTACGAGGCGCACATGACGAACGCCGACGGGACGCCGGTGACGGTGTACGTCGACAAGGACTTCAACGTCGTCAGCACCGACAGCGGGATGCCCCACGCACACCGCATGACCCGGGAGCCTCGGCCCGCCGCCGACCACAACGCGGCGGGCTCGAGGCGCGCTGAGCGTACGAACCTGCGGCGATGCGCTTGAACTCGTCGCCTTCCCCTCGCGGTGTCGGCGCTGGTGATCGTGACGCCGGGCCAGGACACGGCGTTGACGATTCGCAACACGCTGCTGGGCGGGCGCGTCGCCGGGCGTGTTCACGGCGGTCGGCGTGTCGGCTGGCCAGGCGACGTGGACGTTGGCGACGAGCTCGGCGATCGGCGCGCTGCTCGTCGCGTCGGAGCCGGCGTTCGTAGCGCTGAAGCTCGTCGGCAGCGCGTACCTCGTTTTCCTCGGCGTGCAGGCGCTGTTCGGCAGGAAGCCGCTTGCACTCGAGTGTTCGGGCGCCCGCGTCAGCTCGCGCGCGCGAGCACTACGCCAGGGGCTGTTCAGCAACCTCGGCGAACCCGAAGATGCTGGCGTTCTTCACGAGCCTGCTGCCGCAGTTCGCGAGCTCGTTCGCCGGTGCTCCTCGCTGCTCGGGCTGACGCTTCTGCACGATGACGCTGGTCTGGCTGAGCCTGTACAGCGTCGTCGGTTACGAAGGCGGGCGCGCTGCTGCGCCGCGCGCGTGTCCGCCGTGACGATCGAGGCGCTAACGGGAACGGTGCTGATCGGCGCTCGGCCTCCGTCTCGCGACGGAGATCGAGTAACAGTCGCGTCGTTCAGCCCACGGCGATGACTCCGAACAGCCCGTGCGTCTCGCCCGCTTGGCCCCGAGAGGAAGTAGAGGTTGTTCGTCGAGCCGGCGGCCGCGCCGTTGCCGAAGGCGATCGCCCAGAAGGCCCGGGATCTTGATGATCTCGCCCGTTGCGATGCCGGAGCTGGCCCTTGTAGATCCACTTCCCCGGCGGGATCGGCGGCGGCTGGTAGGCGCTGATCTTCCCGTTCCCGAAGTTGCCGACGAGCAGGTCGCCGCCGAAGCCGCCGAAGGTTGCGGGCGCCATCGCGAGTCCCCAGGGCGAGTTGAGCGGCGCCTTGGAGCCCGCGCTTGGCGACGCGCGCGAGCAGCACGCCGTTGGGGTCGTACTGGTCGACGTAGCCGAGCCCGCCGCCGGCGACGTCGAGGCGCTTCGTCGGATCCTGCTTCGCGTAGGTGACGAAGATGTTCCCGCTCAAGCGCCTGGATGCCGAACGGCGCCCAGCCCTTCGGGATCTTCTTGTCGACGAAGCGCGTTGGCGAGCGCGACGGGAGCGAAGTTCGCGTCGAAGACGTCGACGCGCGCGTTGTGGAAGTCGGTCGCGTAGAGGTGGTCGTTGAGCGTCGCGAGCCCGTCGTACTACGCGCCTTTCGCGGAGTTGTCGACCGGCCGTGACGGCGGTGTTTGCGTTGACGGTCGGCGACCAGCCGAGGATCGTCCCCGCCTGCGTCGCGAAGAGGAACCGAGCGGAGCCGCTCTTGCCGTTGGCGCTGACGATGAAGGCGGCTGGCGTTGCCGTTGAAGACGGTTCCGGTCGGCCCGCCGGGCACGCTGACGGTGAGCGCCGACTTGACCCCGGCGCCGCTGTAGAGCGTCGATGTGTTCGTCTTGTTGTTGGAGGTCCACCACGGCGTGGTCGGCCCGGCGCTCAGGCCCCAGCCGTTGACGAGCGAAGCGTCGGCGAGCGGCGCCTTGACGGCAGGCCGCGTCGTCGGTGACGAGCGGGTAGGCGTTGTACCAGTTGCCCTGTGTGGCGGCCGTAGCGCCGGCGCTGCCGAGCCAGTGTCGTCGCGAGAAAGCATGCGGCTGCCAAGCGTCGTGTGGACGTCATCTCTACCCCCTTAGCGAGTGCCGACTGACTTATCGACTACGCGCCGCGAGCCACACTGGTTTGCATGAGGTCGCGGCAACCTCGGTCTCGTTGTCGGCTACGGATTACCAATCGGACGGAAGTTCGAATCAGCACTCCGCGAGGCGAGCGCCTCGGCCGTTTCGTCCATTTCGGCATCCGGAGGCACCCAAATCACGGCCCCGCCGTCCCGTCTCTCGCGTGAGTAGTACGCGGTATGCGTTTCGAAGAAGCTCATTGGGATCCTCGATTGTGTACCTGCGCTTTCGGGGCGGAGAACCCAGCCATCCCGCGCCAAATGAAATCGTCGCCCCAACAAATGATTGGCAAGTCGACCTCGGGCCTTGGCACTGAAACTCGGTGATGGGCTGCGTCAACGCGCAACACGACTTCGGATCGTTCGGTGGAGCGTTGAACCATTTGGCGATATTGATCTTGCTTGTCGTGAACCAGCTGTTATCAACGCCGTGTCGCTCGAGGCACCGCGCGTGCGGAGTAGCGACGAGGCTAAATCGAGGGTCAGGCTCTCGGTCATGACGATCCCGCACGTAGTCCTTTGCCGCCGAAAGACCTCGCGTGACGTAAACCGGAAAATCGGCGTCACGAAGCGTTTGGGCAATCGCCTCTGCTTGGCCTAGGCGTCCCGCGTATGATCAGATCGACCCATTCCAGCGAGTCGCTCGGCCGTGGCGCGATCTCAGCGGTATGAGCAGTTCGAGCTCGGGAACGGAACATGGGTTCAGTTCCGCGAAATGGTCGACAATGCCTGGCGGGCAGAAGACTCCCACTCGCGTTCATCAACGCGCCGGAGCGCGTCGCGCCAGAGGCATGCCTCCTCTTCGCCCGAGTAGATGGACTGACCGGTGCCAACGAGGCCCATAAGCGACGCCCAGCCAGGGAAGGCGCTCCCCAATTCTGAGCAAGAGTTCAGGCTCAGAGTGAGCAATTCCTCTGGCGAAACATGTAGCCGCTGTCCCAGGCGCGCTGGGCCTCATCGACACGATGAGTTGCTGTTCCCGGAATGCGATCTGTTAACCCGTAACTCGAGACGAACTTGTGCAGATCCCGCACAAAGACAGTGCTGTGCAACGCATCCTGGAGGACTTTCACTAGAGGGCCGTTTCAGGAGGAGGAAAGTCGAACCAGCTCTCCTGCCTTCCGTCCTCTCGTACACCGCCCGTAACCCGACGAGCGTCTTACCGGCGCCCGGAACTCTGGTAGGAAGATCAAACGACGCTTGTTGCCTTGCTTGGCCTCCGCCGTTAGGCGGTCTACCGCGCGACGGTCTCGGGTATGCGCGCGGCGATAGCTCTGTCGAACATGGGGAAGAGGCTCGTGCTGGAAGATCCTTCGCGCGGCACTCCTACGAGAGAAGCGGCGCGTACTGGCGCTCGCAGGCCATTCATCGAAATCGATGAAGCCGGGACCACGATGCTCGCTCAGCGTTTCGCTGAGGACTGCAGGGCCACAAACAACTACGTCGCCGGCAGCGCGAGCAGTGGCCTGCAAACGACATGGACACCACCACGGGAACAACGGTGCGCCAATGTGAAGCTTCGTGGATACTCGCGAAGATCTCGTGCGTAACCAGCCACTTGGTCAACTTGTGATGCGGCGACCACCGGGCTGCTTGAACTCGAGTACGACAATCCAGGTTCCGGCGAGAAGCACCACGTCGGGACGCCGCCCACCTTCGAACGGCAGCTCAAATTCGAAGACCACATGCCAGTCGTCAACGCCTAACCCTGCGAACGCCGCGATGGAGGGCGCCGTGTTCGCTTTCCACGCGTCAGTCTGGCTTGTGCTCGAGGTTCTCCAGTTAGGGCGACGCAGTGGGCGCGGAGATCCGCGTTCCAATCATCGGCGGGCAGGTTCATGAACTCTGGCGACGGTTCCGCCCACCCCCACGTGTGCGACTGCCCAGGCCGTTTCCGGTCTCGACAGGTGATGGGCGCCAGTGCAACACGGAGACGTTTGTATCGGATTGGCGTTACGCGCGTCGATGTGCTTCTGCTTGACGCGAGCGAAGTGGAGTCACCTTCCGACAGAAGTGAAGAATAAGGGAGAGGTCTTTGGATTCTGAAGCCGTCACCTTCTCGCCTTCGCTGCTCAACAGCTTCCTGGAGTGCGAGCACCTGGTCGCGCTCGAGCTCGCAGGTCGCGCGCGGAGAGCTTGCGCGGCCGCATCGCCGACAACCCGCAGGCCGACCTGATCCGGCGCAAGGGCGAGGAGCACGAGGCGGCTTACCTCGCTTCGCTCTGCACGCCGGGCAGGCACATCGTCGAGCCTTGCGACGACGCCGATGCCGAGCGGCTCGATTCGGGCGGCGCCTCCCACGTGATCTACCAGCCCGTGTTCCACGCCCCGGCGGGCTGGACTGGACGCGCTGACTTTCTCGAACTCCAACCCGACGGTGGATACGACGTTGTCGACACGAAACTCGCGCGGCACGCGAAGCCTTACTACATCCTTCAGCTCTGCTTCTACACCGAACAGGTCGCTCGCATTCAGGGGCACGCGCCGAGGCTCATGCACGTCGTGCTCGGGTCTGGCGAGCGCGTGTCGTTCAGGCCGGAGGAGTTCGGCGCTTACTACCGCCGCGTCCGCCGAACGGCTCGAGGAGTTCGTCGCCGATCCGCCGCCGCACCGAGCCTTGGCCCGTCGACGCACTGCGCGATCTGCGACTTCCGGCCGCTCTGCGAGGCGCACTGGGACCGCGTCGACCACCTCTCGCGCGTCGCGGGCATCCGGCGCACGCAGATCGACAAGCTCGCCGTCGCCGGCATCGCGACGCTCGCTGCGCTCGGGCGCGCGCCCACCGAGCGCGCCGCCGGGATTTCCGCAAGACACGTTCGACAAGATTCGCGAGCAGGCGGCGCTCCAGCTCTTCGCGCGCGAGCACGGCGCGGACAAGTACGTCCTCGCTCGAGCCGCAGGCGGAGCTCGGCTTCGCGCTCCTGCCCGACCCCTCGCCGGGCGACCTCTTCTTCGACTTCGAGGGCAACCCGTTCTGGGACGCGAGCGGCTCGCTCGAAGTACCTCTGGGGATCCTCGACGTCGACGGCAACTTCACTCCGCTCCACGCGCACGACCACGCGACCGAGCGGGTCGCGTTCGAGACGTTCATCGACCTCGTCCACGAGCGGCTCGCGCGTCACCCGACATGCACGTCTACCACTACGCGGCCTACGAGATCACCGCGCTCACGCCGCCTCATGGGCCGCTACGGCACGCGCGAGGCGGAGCTCGACGACCTCCTCCGCCGCGGCGTCTTCGTCGACCTGCTGACGGTCGTCCGCAACGGCATCCGCGCCTCGCGTCCCGGCTACGGGCTCAAGGAGATGGAGACCTTCCTCGACTTCGAGCGGCGCGCGGAAGTCAAGGACGGCGGCGCCTCGATCGTCGTCTTCGAGCAGTGGATGCAGACGCGCGACGACGCGCTGCTTCGTCAGATCGACGAGTACAACCGCGAGGACTGCATCGCGACGCGGCTCCTCCGCGACTGGCTGCTCGAGCTGCGCGCGGAGGCGATCGAGCAGTTCGGGCCGTTGCCGCATGCCGGAGCCGCAAGGAGCTGCGGGAGATTCCGCAGCGCAAGGTCGAGCGCGCCGCGCTCCGCGCGCGAGCTGCTCGACGCGGGGGAGGAGCTCGCCGCGCAGCTGCTCGACTACCACGACCGCGAGCGCAAGCCCGTCTGGTGGGCGTTCTTCGACCGGCTCGAGATGACCGCCGGACGAGCTCGTCGACGACGCGGAGTCGATCGGCCGGCTCGAGCTCACCGGCGGCCCCGAGCCGGTCGCGCGCTCGCACGCGTACACGTTCACGCTTCCCGCCGCAGGAGCACAAGATCGGCGCGGGACAGAACGTCGACCGACCCGGCGACCGGCGCAAGGCGCCGGCGAGATCATCGAGCTCGACCGCGACGCGCGCACGCTCGTGCTCAAGCGCGGGCCGTCGCTCGCAGGACGTGCCGCTGCCCGACGCGCTGATCCCCAGGACGTCTACGGCACGGACGATCAGGAGGACGCGCTCGCAGCGCATCGGCCGGCTCGCTGCTCGCAGGCGACCGGCGCTATCCCGGCGGTCGAGTCGATCCTGCGGCGCGAGCCGTTCGACCGCGACGTGCAGGACGACGACCTCGACGAGCTGAAGGCTGCGTGCTCACGCTCGACGAGTCGGCACCTCGTCATCCAGGGACCGCCCGGCTCGGGAAAGACGTGGACGATCGGCCGGCTGATCGCCCGCGCTCGTCGCGGCCAGGCAAGACCGTCGGCGTCGCCTCGCATGAGCCACAAGGCGATCCACAACGCTGCTCGACGCGATCGACGCGCCGCGAGTTCGGGCTCGTCGCGAATGAAGAAGGCGAGCGGCGGCAACCCGGAGTCGTTCTACGAAGGCGACGCACGTCGAGAACGTCACGGACAACGACGACGTGCGTCGACTGCGACGTCGCCGCGGGCACCGCATGGCTCTTCGCCGATCCCGACGCACGACCGGAAGCTCGACTACCTCTTCATCGACGAGGCCGGGCAGGTCTCGCTCGCCGACGCGCTCGCGATGGCGACGTGCGCGCGCAACGTCGATGCTCGTCGGCGATCCGCAGCAGCTCGACGCAGGTGATCCAGGGCACGCATCCGCCGGGCAGCGGCGCCTCGGTGCTGACGGCACCTGCTCGGCGACGACGCGACACGATCCCGCCCGACCGCGGGCGTCTTCCTCGAGCGCACCGTTCCGGCTCCACCCGGACGTCTGCGGCTACATCTCGGAGGAGTTCTACGAGGGGCGGCTCGAGCCCGACTCCGATCACCGCAGACGCGCACGACGCCGCTCGGCACGGGCCTCCGCTACCTCGGCGGTCGAGCACGACGGGCAACCGGCAGGACTCGCGCGAGGAGGTGGACGCCGTGCGCGCCGAGGTCGACCGGCTGCTCGCGGCCGGCGTCGCGCGACGTGATGGTCGTCGCGCCCTACAACGCGCAGGTGAACGCGCTGCGCGAGGCGCTGCCCGAGAGCGTGCGCGTCGGCACCGTCGACAAGTTCCAGGGCCAGGAGGCGGACGTCGTCCTCTACTCGATGGCGAGCTCGAGCGGCGAGGACGTCCCGCGCGGGCTCGAGTTCCTGCTCTCGCGCAACCGCCTGAACGTCGCGATCTCGCGCGCCCGCTGCCTCGCGTACCTCGTCGCGAGCCCACGACTGCTCGAGGTCAACTGCAGCACGATCCCGCAGATGCGCCTCGCGAACGCGCTCTGCCGCTTCGTCGAGCTCGCCACACAATCGGCACAGACGACGTCGCGTCCGATCGTTCACGTGCTGGTCCTTCCAGCTCGTCGCCGAGATGCGCGTGCGCCTCAATTGACGGCGCTGCCAAATTCCTGCACATGCTACTGTATGCTCATGCTGGAGCGCCGCCTCCAGATCCTGCTCCGACGACGCCCGCTACCGTCGGATTGCGGCGGCTGCACTCGGGGCGGAAGGCGTGCGATCGCGACCGTTGTGCGGGATGCGATCGACCAGGCCCTCCCGTCCGGATATCGAGACAAAGCGCGCCGCCGCAGACGCGATCTTGAGTGCGGAGCCGATCGAGCCGCCGGCTGACCCAGCCGAGAGCCTCGGCTGCGAGAACTGGATGAGATCCGCGCCGGCGCGCCCACGCGTGATCTTCGTTGACACTCGGTGTCCTGCTCTGCGCGATCGTGGCGGTGAGCATCCGGGGCGGAGACCCGGCCAGGCGGCTCGTCACTGCGATCGGGGACGGTCGAGTGAACGCGACCACCACGACGGACGTGATTCAGGAGGTTGCGCACGTCCACACGCCGTCGGCGGCCGCGGTCCAGACGCTGTGCGGCAAAGCGCTCGGTTATGCCGCCCTGTTCCGCCGCCCCTCGCTGTGCCGAGAAAGCCCCGAGCTCGGAAGCGTGTGGGCTCGCATTCTTTGAGCGGTACGACGCGCTCGGTGCGTCGCAGACGCCGTTCTCGCGGCGACATGCCCTCGCGTGACCGAGCGGGAAGCGTTCGTTTCCGCGGACCGCGCATTTTGCAGTGGTCGCGGATCACCGCCCTTTCGTCGAGCTTGGCTCCGCGGGATTCGACCGCGCGTTATCGCGCCAGCCGCCAGCTTGTAAGAGGCCTGGCGCTGGAACCGCCCGCGCCGCTGCGATCTTCCGCCTCGCCGCGGTTTCCACCCGCCACGGCGTGCTCGACTCCGGCCGCGGCGTTACGCGCATCGTCGCACCTCGATCGAGCTGTTCCGTGCTCGAAAGTAGTGCCGTACGCGAGCGCGTCGAGCTTCAGCGCGGTTTTCTCGCAGCAGCGCGACTACACCTCCTCGTGCGCGCTCGTCGACGATGCGGCGCACCTCTTCGTCGACGAGCTCCTGCGTGTGCCGGCCGACACCTCCGACGCGCCCGGCAGGAACGGGCCGCGGCCGTCGCGCGGGAGCACCGCGACCGGGCCGACCGCCGTCGCTCATGCCCCAGCGGCCGACCATCTGGCGCGCGATCTCGCGTCAGCTGCTGGATGTCGGACTCGGCGCCGGTCGCTCGGTCTCGCCGTAGACGACTCCTCCGCGGCGCGGCCGCCGAGCGCGACCTTGATCTTCGCCGCAGCTCCCGAGCGCGCTGTAGTTGAAGCGGTCGCGTCGGGCGCGGAGAACGTGACGCCGAGCGCGAGGCCGCGCGGGATGATCGAGATCTTGCGCACCGGGTCGGCGCCTTCGGTCAGCATCCCGACGATCGCGTGGCCGCGCCTCGTGGTACGCGGTGCGGCGGCGGTCCTCGCGGGCGTCATCATCACCTGCCGCTCCGCGCCGAGGACGATCCGCTCGAGCGCGTCGGTGAAGTCGGCCTCGTCGACGACGTCGTGGCTCGCGCCGCGCGGCGAGCAGCGCCGCCTCGTTGACGAGGTTCGCGAGATCGGCGCCGACCATGCCCGGCGTCGTCGCGGCGATCCGGCTCGAGGTCGACGTCGGCCGCGAGCGGCACGCCGCGCGTGTGCACCTTCGAGGATCGCCTCGCGCCCGGCCCGGTCGGGCGGCTGCACCGCGACCCGGCGGTCGAACCGGCCCGGCCGCAGCAGCGCCTGGTCGAGCACGTCCGGCCGGTTGGTCGCGCCGATCACGATCACGCTGCGTCGACGAGTCGAAGCCGTCCATCTCGGTGAGGATCTGGTTCAGCGTCTGCTCGCGCTCGTCGTTGCCGCCGCTGAAGCCGGCGACGCCGGACGTGCGCGACCGGCCGATCGCGTCGAGCTCGTCGATGAAGACGATCGCCGGCGCGGCCTCCTTCGCCTGCGCGAACAGGTCGCGCACGCGCTGACGCGCCGACGCCGACGATCGCCTCGACGAACTCCGACGCGGCCATGCGAGAAGAACGGCACGTCCGCCTCGCCGCGCGACCGCCCGCGCGAGCAGCGTCTTGCCCGTGCCCGGCGGGCCCGAGAGCAGCACCCCGTGCGGGATCCGCGCCGCCGAGCTTGCCGGTACTTGTCGGGATGGCGCAGGAAGTCGACGACCTCCGACAGCTCGGCCTTCGCCTCGTCGATCCCGGCGCACGTCCGCGAAGCGTCACGCGGTCGCCGGACGGCTGGTAGCGGCGAGCCCGCGAGCGGCCGAACGAGCCGAGGATGTTCTGCACGTTGCCCGCGCCGCCGCATCAGCCAGAACAGCAGCGACGATGAAGAGGATCGTCGGGCCGAACCCGAGTACCAGGTTCCGCCACCACGGCGCGCCCGTGTCCAGCGGCTCCGCGATTCACGATCACGCCTTTTGCCTCTGCAGCGGCTTCGGCTGAAAGCTGGTCGCAGTGTTTGCGTATCTTCCCCGCCGGGATCTCCCTGAATTTCGGAAACCCGTCGTCGGCTTCTCGTCTTTGTACTTCTGCGGCTCCTTGAAGGCCCCCTGGATCGCGGGTTCCCTTCGAGGTGATGTCCTTCACATCTCCGGCGGTCACACCCTCTGCAGGTTGAGGAAGAACAGGCTGTACGGAACGCGCACGCGAGACTGCGCCTGTAAACGCGGCGCGATGAGCTCGCGCAAGAGAGTTGACCCGCGAGCAGCCGGCGACTCACGAACACGACCCACCACCACCTCCATGCGGAAGCTGCGGCGTCTCCGGCGGCGTCGCGGCGTTGTGCGCCGTGCGGCTGCTGCGGCTCCTGGTTCGAGCCTCACGGAGCCTCCGATCGTGCAGCCCGCCCGCGCTCAGTTCTGAGCCCGGCGACCTGCCAGACCGGGCTGTGGCGCGCGAAACGTCGGCCCTGGGCCCCTCTGCCGCTCGGCGCTGCCTGAGGCATCGCGCGCGTGGCGGATGCGCGAACGCCCGGTACTCGCGGCGCCAGCAGCCTCATCACGAGAATTGCAGCGCCCGCGACCCACGTTCGCGAAAGTGTGCCACGTTGCCCGGCGGATAGCTGAAACACAGACCGCGCGGCGCGCGTGCTCCGCCCGGCTGCCGCCGAGTAGCCGTTCGTAGTCGGGTAGCAGCAACACCACGCGGTGACAGGACGGCGGCGTCGCCGGCTCCACGCCATCCGGCTCGGCGGCGATGTCGCGGCAGGCGCCGCCATCCGCTCGGTCCGCGAGGGCCGTGCTCCTCCAGCAGCCGGTACGCCTCGTCGTCGCGGCCGTGACTGACAGAGCTGACCGCGCGCGCGGCGCCAGCGCTCGAGCAGCCCCGGATCTGGATCTCGCCGAGCGCTGCCGCCAACCTCGGGCAGCCCCGTCGCGCCGTCGAGACCGCGCCGCTCGAGGAACTCGACCAGTGCGGCGCGCGGTCCTGCGGTCGAGCCGCGCTTCCGGTAACGGCGCTTCGCCATCCGGCGCGCGAACTTCCCCGATGAAGAGGCGCGGTCACGCCCGCGCGTTGCAGCAGCCCACGCGCGCCACCGCCACCACCCGTCATCGCGTGGTGGTTAGCGTGAAATGACGATTGACTCCCGCGTTGACCGGTGTACGCGCTGTGGACGCACATGCTGCGTGGAGCCTGCTGGCGGCGGAAACCGTGCTGCTGGCGTCGATCGTTGTCGCCGCGCGCTTTGCGTTGCCGGCCGCCCAGGCCGGGCTGCGGGCGTGTCCTCGCTGCCACGTGTGCACGCCGCGCAGAAGGCCCGGCGTCAGGCCGCGCTGGCCGCGTACCGCAAACACATGAGTGCCGCGCGACGGGCGTGCTTCGCGCGCCACAAAGAGCGCGTCGTCGCTTCGCCGCGCGTTCGTCCGAGGACGGCAGGGCACACCTGAAGAGCCTGGAGACCGCGGCCGCCTGCACCGTCACGGCTGCCGTTTGGTACTTCGGCTGGCAGAGCTGCACACGTATGCGGATCCGAATGGCGGTGGTGAGCCCGCAGTTCGACCCGACGCCAGATGGAGCTTCGGCCGGACGATGCGATTGCGACACGATCACGCCTCGGACGAGGAGAACTGGGTGACGTGGATCCCGAGGATTTCGACTGTCCCGCGCCCCCCGCGGAGTATCAGGCGACGGCCAAGACCCTTCGCGCGGCGCGGCCGCAATCTTTGAGACGACTGGCGACGAAGCTCACGGCGATCACTCCGCCCACGATGTCGGCCGGCGCGCTGCGACAACGTTCCGGCCGATTGCGGCGAGGATCCGAGTGACGATCGCTGCCGCGCACAGGGCGTTCTCCGACTCGTGATTGCGAAGTGGGACGCCACGCTCCGTGAGCGCTGGGCCAGGCAACATATGCATCCGGCAAGAGTCCCGGATTGGGAAACGCTGGACTACGTTCCGAACGCGAGCAGCATCTGGGAGGAGCCGAACCGGGGCGCTCCACGTCTGGGCCGTCTTCGTCAACTCTCTACTGGAGTGCGCTGGCGGAGCACGTCGCTGCGGCGCCTACGGTGCCCGGATGGATAAGCAACCTCAGCGACGAGGAGTGCCGCCGCCGCGGACTTGCACGAGGGCGTCGGACAATGCACTCTCATCGAGCTGGGCCGACGCCCATCGGATGCGTGTCCACATCCCCTCGACGTGCGCCTTCGATGTACGACGAACCAACTGTCGTAGATCGTTCGGCACCGCGCTTACCGATTCGGCCACCAGCCGGTGGCGCTGTCAGTTCGCGATAGAGATCCAAGGCGCTCGTCGCGGGCGCGTAGCGAGCGAGGCCCGCTCGAAAGCAGAGCTCGGCTTGCGCCCGTCGTCCGGCAGCGATCGGCATCGAAGCGGCGAAGATCAGTCCAGATGCATTCCGTCAGTGGTCGGGGTAGTCGCTGCACCCAGCCCCAGATCCAGGCGCGACGGGCCGACCTCGAACTCACCGCGCGAGGTCGTCGAAGCCGACCCGCTCACTGCCGGACGCGCACCCCGGAGCTCAGCGCCGTTGAGAGTCCACCACCTCGCCTCGACGTTCCAGCGGCGGAAGTCCGCGCCGACACCGGGCGGGCTCGGCCCGACCCGGCCGAAAGCCCGGCGAAGCTCTCGACCGCGTCGGAGGTACCCTTTTTCTGCCTGGCGAGGAGCGCCTGCGCGCTGGATCGAGGTCGTAGGCTTGAGGCAAGATTAAAGCGAGTGCCCTGGCATCGCCGCGCGGCAAGCTCAGCCGCGCGAAAGGTTCTGCTCCGTTCCCTGCAGTGAGCTGCGTCGGTCGAGGCCGTGCGCGAGCGCCGCCCGGCGGACGCTGGGAAGGACGTCGAAATGCGAGCGGCGCGTGATCGGGAGACCCGATGAACTCGGTGCTCAACGCGGGTGTGCGGAGGATGGTTGCGTCGGGGAAGTCGCGCGTCGATGAGATCCATCACGGGCGATGGCGGGCGCAGTCGAGGCGTCCGTAGGCTTGAGGCCACTCGCCGCGCGGACCCGACGAGGATCGGAGCGCGTGCGGTAACGTGAGCTCGGCGACGCCGGACGCGTGAACGAGGGCCAGTGGGGATTCCGCGCGAAAGACGAAACGCTCCTCGTTCGCTTCTGGCGCGAGGCGCGAATCTGGTCCGGTGCCGACGAGCTTTGGCTTTTCGGGCGTGCCGCTACCGCGCCGAGCTCCTCCAACCAGTGCCGCGGCCACGGGAAGAACGGAAGCTGCGCCGGAAGAGGTAGGGAATGCGTGCCACGGGCTCTGGGAGGCAAGCGGAGCTCCACCGTCACCACGTCCACACGGCTCGCGCCTCGACGTCGCGTGCCACAGGTGAGCGGTGGGGAACGCCCTGCGCGCGCATCGCCGCGAATGTTGACGCGAGGTGGTCGGCTGCCGAGCAGCGCTCGCCGTCACTCCAGTAAGCTGTCCTCGCGCAACTGGAACACATGTGCGCAGCCGTCCGCCGACACCTGGCGACACTGCCTTCGGCGAGATCGGGGACGACGTCGAGCCCGCGCTCCAGACGGCAGCAGGCCGCGGAAGAAGTTCGGCGCGAACGCCCACGCCATGATGTCGTAGCCGTGACCGGGCACCCAGCCGTGCTGGACGCACCACGCGAGGTCTCTCGCAGCCGCTCGGTCGGCGCGGGCTGGGTGGCGATGGCGGCTGCGCGGGTGGGTGAACGCCTCGGCCCACGCTGCATCAGCCGCCCTGAAGTCGAACGCGAGGTGGTGCGCCAGCGCGATCCGAACAGCACCTCCGCGTGAGCGCCCCGCATCGCCGAGGCCGGTCGAGGAAGAGCGCGCGCCGGTAGTTGGCAATGGCCTCCTGGTCGGCGTACACGTTGCGCGCCGCGTTGCCTGCGTCGAGGTGGTGGCGCGCCGCGCGCTCCGGCTCGTCAGCTTCCGCGAAGTGGTGCGCAAGCAGGCCGTACGCCTCCGACAGCTCGCCCGTGAGCTCAGCCCTCGAAGCGTCGTTCCGACGACGCGGTGGAGATCGCGAGCGGCGCTGGTCGAGCAGACTCGAGTACGCGGCCTCGCGCACGAGGCCGTGCCGGAAGCGGTACTCCGGCGTCGGCCGCGGCGCCGCTCTTCGACGACGAGGTCGAGCCGCTGCAGCTCGGAGAGCGCGGGGCGCAGCCGCTCGGGCGGGACGAGGCGCGTTCCAGCAGCGGCAGGCCAAAGCTGCGGCCGACGACGGACGCGACCGAGGCGACGTCCCGGACGTCGGGCGCGAGGCGGTCGAGCCGCGCCTGAAGCGTCTCCTGGATCGCAGCGGGCACAGCAGCGCCGTCGCCGCGCTCGACCGCGTCGCGCGCCGCCTCCTCGAGGAAAGCGCGGATTGCCTCCCGTTCGCTCGGCGAGCGAGCGCGGCGACGTCATCTGGAAGATCGCGTCCGGCCGCCGCTGACGCGAGCCGCGCCCCTGTCGGATGCGTCGAGCCGCTCGAGAAGGAGCTCGCGGAACCGATGCCGGTAGCGGCGTCGCGCGCGCCTCGCCGAGCTCCCATGAACGCAGGTCGGGATCGTGCCGGTACGCGAGCAGGAGCGCGACCGGCTCCTCCTCCGCGAGCTGGAGCAGCTCCTCGAACAGCTCGAGCGTCGGCCTCGTCGGCGAAGTGGAGATCCTCGAGAGACGAGGCAGACGGGACCGCTCTGCGGCGCGAGCGCACGGACGAGCTCGGCGACGTGCCTCGTGAGACTTGACGCCGCACCGAGTCGCAGGCGAGCGCGTCGAGCCGCTGCGCCGCGTCCCCTCGAGCGGTGAGCCCGAGAAGCGACGCGAGGAAACGGGTAGTAACGCATCCGCCTGCTCGCCGAGAGCGCGGCCGCGAGCTGCGCTTTCAGCTCGAGCCGAACGCGCGCCTGCGGATCCGCCATGCCGAGGCCGAGGCACGCGCGCAAGCAGTCTCGCGCAACGGGTAGTACGGAACGTCCTCCGCGTAGGAGATTCCCTGCGTGCCGAAGAAGCGCACGCTGTCCTCGGCGCGGAGACGCACCTCCGCGATCAGACGGCTCTTGCCGATGCCGGGCTCGCCGGTGATCGCGACGATCGCGCCGCGGCCGTCGGCCAGGTCGGCCATCACGTCGTCGAGCGCCGCGACCTCGTCGTCGCGGCCGACGAGCGGCGACAACGTCGTGCCTCCCGCTCCCGCTCGCCGCCGACGCGGAAGACTCTCGAGCGGAGCGGATTTGCCCTTGAGCTCGAGACTCGCCGATCGACTCGGAGATCGAACGCTCCGCCGATCTGCTGCGCGGTCGCGGGGCTGACTGCGACACCGCCGCGGCCGGCGGCGGACTGCAGCGCGCCGCGGTGTTGACCGCGTGTCGCCGAGTGCGTTGAAGCGCTCCTCGTCGGGCGCGTCGTCGGGCAGGAGCACGACTGGGCCTGTGTGTTCACGCTGACGCGACCGGTGAGCTCGACGCCGTACGCCTCCTGCACGTCCTTGAGTAGCCGCCAGGACGCGCCTGCATCGCGAGCGCGGCGCGCACCGCTCGCTCGGCGTCGTCGTCGGTGCGCGCGTGCGGCACGCCGAAGAGCGCGTACAGCCCGTCCCCGGTGAGCTGGGCGATCGTGCCGCCGAATCGCTTCACCTCGCCGGACGAGCAGGCGCGTCACCTCGTCGAAGAGGAACTTCGAGCGCTCTGGCCCGAGCCTCTGCGCCGATCGCGGTCGAGTCGGCGATGTCGGCGAGAAGCACCGAGACGATGCGCCGCTCGCCTACGCTGGCACAGCCATGCGCTGGCGATTATCGCTCGTTCATGGCGGGCATCGCCTGCCGGGCGTTTGAATCGACCGCGACCGGGGAGCTTGCAGCGCGAAGTGCTGCGGTGGACTGCGATCGCCCAATCCGAGGCGGCATCGCGGCGCGCCCGGAACGCAAGGGCGCGCTCCGATCGGCTCCGGCGGCATGCGCGCCGTGTCCAGCCGCGATCGGGCGAAAGGTGTCTGGCGATGCGGCTGACGCAAACACCGACGAGGCAGGAGGGCGGCCCCTCGGCGATCACGGCGACACGTTCTCGCTGCGGCTCGCGCGCATGCCGCAGGCGGTCGCGCTGGTGCGCCACGAGCTGCGCCGCTGGCTCGACGAGCGCGGCGTCTCGACCTGAGCGACGCGGTCGACATCACCCTCGCCTGCTCCGAGGCTGTGCGAATGCGGTCGAGCACTTGCCGCCGCCCGGGCGGCTTGGCGCTCGGCGTCCAGGCGAGGCGGCGGGGGCGACGAGCCGTCCTCTCAGTCCCGCGACTTCTGGCGCTCTGGACCGACGCTTCGTCGGGTGGGACGCGCGGTTGCGGCCTGCGCATGATCCAGGACGATCATGGATGGCGTGGAGATCACGTCGGACTCGGAAGGCACTCAGGTGACGATGCGCCGCATGCCCGGAGCCGTAAGCTGAAAGCGTGCCAACCTTCTCGGCCAGGCAGCGCGCGGGCCCTGACCGTCTTGGCACCTGGCCGGCGGGAGTCGAGGCGCTGACTTACCTCGCCGCTGGGCTGTCCGCCGACTTCCCGGCTCCCGTGCTCGTCGTCCTGCACGTACCTGCGTTCTCGGCGAGCAAACCTTGCCCGCGATCCTCGACCGGGCGGGCCCGCTGACGGCGGACCGACGCGCACGACCACGAGCGGCTCGCGGCGGCCGGACGGATCTACGTCGCGCCGCCCGACTTCCATCTCTTCTTGCCGAGCTCTGATGAGCGCCCGCGTCGTGCGCGGTCCGCGCGAGCACTACCACCGGCCGCGCGATCGATTCGCTCTTTAGAAGCGTCGCGCTCGCGTTCGGGGCCTGGGGCGATCGCGCCTGTGCTCACCGGCGCGCGCTCGACGTGACGGTGCAGCCGATAAGGCGCTCGCTCGCGGTCGCCACCGGAGGCGGGACGGTGGTCGTCCAGGACCCCGAGCGACGCGCTGTACCCGGACATGCTGCCGTCGCACGCGCGATCGCGGCCGTTCCCTCCTCCGCGCACGCCTCCGCTACGCGAGCCACGCGGTGCTGCCAGGAGAAAGAGGTGAAGGGCCTGCCTGAGAGCTGCGCGAGCGCCACTTGAGCGGCTCGAGGATGGCTACAGCCCGCAATGGAAGCCTCTCTGCCGGGCGGTGATCTTCGGCCGCGAACGATCGGCGGCAGGATCCGCCGATCCCCACGAATCGACCTGCTGGTCTCCGCGCAACACGCTCATGTACTTCGGGCAGGAGGCGGCGTGACCGGATCCTGAACAAACTCTCTTCTCTGCAGCTACGCCCGCGCGGGTACCTGATGCTTCGGCAAGGCCGAGGCGCGCACAGCCGGACAGCAATACGTAACTGAACGAAGCATACTCT
>ERZ1370068.4710-contig-3767_pt1 | contig 60516 bp, 103 predicted proteins | sample MGYA00561227_ERZ1370068 | MGnify/ENA primary metagenome ERZ1370068 (study PRJEB38410, sample SAMEA6850437) | metagenome | study: Metagenomic assessment of the ecological functions of the soil: analysis of the soil microbiota associated with the... | reverse complement strand
GGTAGTACTTCGTTCAGTTACGTATTGCTCGCGTGTCGGTCAGCAACCAGGGCGTTGCGCACCTGAAGGCGCACCGCGATGCGCGCGCCTTTGCGTGATTGGCGGTCCCAGGTCACTGACGAGCGGCCCGCCAGCGCGCGAGTTCGGACCTGATGTTCGCGCTTGCCGATCCCGGCGAACCGACCACACGCGGATCCACGGGTTCGGAAAAACATTCTAGCGTAGCGGCGCGCCGCGCGCGCCGTGATCGCAGCACTCGCGAGCGGCAGCGATACAATCATCACTGGTGCCGCCACGCGCAGCGTACTGCGGCCTTCTCGACCAAAATACCGACATGACCCGACCCCGCCGATGGCGCGCGCGACCCGCCGCCGACGATACGCTCGTCCGCAGCTACAACGACGTCCCTTATACGAGCCACCGGATCCCGCGCGCCACCCTGACCGGCTCGCGACGCTCGGCACGCTGCTCGGGACTCGACGTCGCGCCGGTCGCGACGTGCCGCGTGCTCGAGCTCGCATGCGGCGACGGCGCCAACCTCGTGCCGATCGCGGCGACGCTGCCGGCCGCGACGTTCGTGGGTTTCGACTTCGCGGCAGCGGCCCATCGCCCGCGCGCAGCGGATGGTCCGCGAGCTTCGCCTCGCCAACGTCCATGCGCTCCGAGCTCGATCTACGCGACGTTCCGCCGCGATTTCGGCACGTTCGACTACATCATCGCGCACGGCCTCTATTCGTGGGTACCGGCCGACGTCCGTGCGCACGTGATGCCGCTGATCGCTCGGCATCTGCGCCGCAACGGCGTGGCGCTCGTCAGCTACAACGCGATGCCCGGCATGCCACCTGCTGCGCGCGTCGTCTGGGACATGGCTGAAGTACCACACGCGCAGCGTCTCGACGACAAATCCGCCAAGGTGGCCGCGCGCGCGCGCTGCTCTGACCTCGTCGCGACACCCGTCGACGATGACACGCCGGGCCAGCAGGCGATGCGCGCGCGAGAGTACGACAGCGCCGCGCAGAAGCTCCGGCGCGTCGCGTCGCGCACGACGATCTGGGCGAGCCCAACCAGCCGTTCTATTTTCACGAGTTCGTCGACGACGCGCGCGTTCGGGCACTGAGCGTTTCTAGCCGAGGCGCGGCTCGATATCGATGCTGGGCGCCAGGCGTCGCGCCAGGCCCGTCAGGCACGCGCTCGGCCGGCTCGATCGGCTGGCGCGCGAGCAATACCTCGACTTCGTCCACTTCCGGCACTTTCGCGAGTCGCTGCTGTGCCATGCCGATGCGCCGACGCGATTCGTGCTCGCAGCCCTCGCGCGTGCTCGAGCTTGCACGCGCTGCCGTCGCTCGCGTACGCCGCGACGCATGCGACGAGCTGGCGCACGCATGAGTGCGGCGCGCGACCGGATCCGCTCGAGACGATGGCTGCTCGTCGCGCTGGCCGCGCGCCGTTCCCGTGGCGGAGCTCGGCAGATGGCGTGACGCACAGGCGTGCGGATCGCGCCCGTACGGATGCGCCAATGTCCACCGAACAGCACGTCGCCGAGCTGTATGCGCGGCCGGGCGGGTGGATCTGCGCAGCGCACCGGCCGGCGTCGCTCGCTGCCGCCGGCGGAGCGGCCCGAGGCGCTTCGCCGCGGCGCGCTGGATCAATCGCGAGCGCGACGTGATCCCGAGCCTCTATCACGAGGCGTTGCGCTACCAGGATCCGCTCGGGCGAAAGCTGCTGGCGCTGCTTGACGGCACGCGAACGCGCGACGACCTTGCACGGCGCTCGGCGGACGCTTCGCCGGTGCCGCCGGGCGCACCTGAGCTCGAGCGCTGTGCGCTGCAGATCCTCGCGAGCAAGGCGCTGCTCGTCGGCTGACGCGACAGCGCCGGCGTGCGCGATGCGTGCGCGCGTTACTTGTTGTGGCCCGGCGGGCCGGTGGGCTCCAGCGAGCCGAACAGGCCGTGCGCGCTTCGCGCCGAACGGTCCCGACGTGAAGAACAGCGTGTTCTTCGGTCCGGCCCCCGCCCCGTTGCCGAACTGCAGCGCCCACAGCCCGTCGATCTGACGGCGCGGCCCCTGGCGCTGTGCAGCGGACCGACGGCCAGCCGCCTCGCCCGTGCGCGTTGCCACGCCGAGGTCGTACGCGTTGATGCGTCCGTCACCGAAGTTGCCGACCAGCAGCATGTTGCCGAACGCGCCGAAGTCTGCCGGTGCAAGCGCCAGTCCCCACGGCGAGTTGAGCGCGCCGCGCCGATGCAACGCGCCGCAGCAGGTTGCCCGCCGTGTCGTAGGCATCGACATAGCCGTGGCCGGGTCCCGCGACGTCGTCTTCCGCGTCGTCGTCCTGCAGTGCGTACGTCACATACAGCGTGTCGTTGATGTTCTGGATGCCGAACGGCGCGTAGCCTCGCGGGCAGGTTCGGATCGACGAACGGCTCCGGGCAGCGTCAGCAGCGCGTGAACGTGCCGTCGAAAACATCCACGGTTCCCGCGTGAAAGTTCGTCGCGTAAAGGCGCGCGTCGACGCCGGTGCCCGCGATGGCCAGGCCTTTGTAGATCGCATCCGGGACCGTGGTGCCGACTCGTGCCGAAGTCGACGGCGGCGGCGGCGGCGCGCCGAGATTCCATCCGGAGATGACGCCGGCCTCGCTGGAGAACAGGAAGATCGCCGGCGCAGCTCGCAGGCGCCGCTTGCTGACGACGAATTGGCCGCCGCTGCTGTTGAACACGGCCGCGTGGGGCGCGCCGCCGGGAATGGCGACGACCAGCGACTGGATGGCATTCGTGCTCGCATTGAACAGAATCGACGAATCGCTGCCGTTATTGGCGATCCACCACGGCGATGTCGCGTTGGCCGCCAGTCCCCACGCGCTGCGCAGCAGGCCGTCCGGATGCTCGGCGGGGATCAGCGTGGTGTCGTCCGGAGATCAGGTTGCGCTGCTTGTAGAACGGAGGCACGGCGCTCGCCGTTTGCGCGGCGCCGAACGCTTATCGCCGCCAGCAACAAAACTGCCGGAACGTGAGTCTGCGCATGGGGTCACTCCTATGAAATTCGAATGACGGCGACGACGCTCAGGCCCGCAACGGGTGCTCGTGTGCGCGCCGCATTCGCGGGTTGCTCCGCAAGGGTCGCGCGGCTCGCCTGATGAGGCGCCTGTCGTGAACCCTTGTCGGGTGAAGTAGGCAACAGCAGCGTGCGACCGGTTATTCCTGCTACAACGCAATGAGATTGCGACGACCTGTCAGCGCTGTCAAGCGTCGGCCAGCGGTTCATCATGGCGGGATTGACGCTGGGCTCGGTCAAGAGTGAGTAGCGTGTCGTTCGTTGCCGGTCCCCGTGGGCGTCTTCCTGCCCCCAACGCCACTTTCATCGGATGCTCGAAGCTGCTCGAACTGCCGGGCTTCGAGGCCACGCTCGCGGAGCGCGGCTTGCGCGGCATGTCGGTCGCCGAGCAGGTCGATGGGCTTCTGCCGCGGCCTGGCGGACGCAGGGCTTCTCGCGCGCGGCGGTTCAACATGTCGATCGGCACGCGCTGCATCCGCGGCACGGCGCGCACAGCTATGTCTGGCGCCCCGACGAGGGCCTTGCAACCGAGCTGTATCCGCGCCGGCCGACCGCGAAGAAAGCGAGGGATACCTGCGCGGTCCGGGATCCATCACCTGCGCCGCTCCGGCGACGCAACGCCTTTGCGGACGCGGAAGGCTGGACGCGCGGGCGGGCCCGTCGAGTTTCCGATTCTCTCGGACCTTCGTGACGCCGGCATGACCCCGGGATTACGCGTGGCGCGCATGGTGTCGTTCAGCCGATTCGCCGAACGCCGATGCGTCGAGCGGCGCGCCCACGTTCGCCCCTTTCCCGCGGCCCCAACCCGATGCAGGGCATCTTCTTCTCGTGCGCCACCGATGCGCCGGAAAGGTTTTACCGACGACGCCCAGCTTCACCGGGTCGGCGAGCTGTTGCCCTACCTTGCACTCGCGGTCAAGTCGCGCTCGACGTTCGATGTCAGCGCGCACGCTGCTCGAGACGTATCTCGGCGAGGATGCCGTGGCGAGCGCGTGCTGACCGGCGAGATCGACCGCGCATTCGGATGCAAGACCATCCGGGCGGTCATCTGGTTCTGCGGCCTCGCGCGGCTTCTCGCGGATGGCAAGCCGTGTGTCGCAAAGGCGATCTCGTCGAGCCTGCTCGATACGTATCTTCGAGCTGATGGCGCGGCCGGTCCTCGACAACCGCGGCCAGATCCTGAGGTTCATGGGTGACGGGTTTCTCGCGACGTTCGATCTCCGCGGTGCGCACTCGGGAGGTGGCGTGTGCGGAGGATGCGGTGAAGGCGGCGCGCCAGCCTCGTCGAACGCGTGCCTGCCTTCAACGCTTGTCGCGATCGCAACCAGATGGCGGGGGAAACGGCTCGAACGTTCGGCGTCGCGATCCACATGGGCGAAGTGATGTACGGCAACATCGGGACGAAGGAACGGCTCGACTTCACCGTCGTCGGATCGGCGGTGAACGAGGCGAACCGCATCGAAGGGCTGTGCAGGCCGCTCGGCCGCCACGTGCTGGTGTCGAGCACCGTGCATGAAGCGGCCGCGATGGCGAACGGCGCGCTGCAGTCGCTTGGTGTGCATGCATTGCGCGGCATCTCGAGCCGCAGGAGCTGTTCACGATCGCCGATGGCTCGCTCGGTCGATGAGCCGTCGCAGGCGCAGCCGGCACTCCGCGGTACCGCAACCACGGACAGCGGCATCGACGATCGCCGCGCCGGACGCACGTCGCAGCGTCGTTGGCGCTGGCTGCTGCTCGCGATTGCCGGCGTGCTCGTTGCTGCGGGCGCGTGGTGGATCCAACGCGCATCGGATCGCCGATGTGGCGGGACCGGCGCCTCCGTGCCGAGCAGTCCACGCGGTTGCGCAGCTACCGATCGCGGCGAGGCCGTTGCGCCTGGCGCGCTCGTCGAGAAACGCGCAATGCCTGCAATGCCATGCGTCGGAGGCTTGCGTGAATGGCATGCGGGCTCCGCACCATGCGCACGCGATGGCTGCTGCCACCGCGCGAGACAGTGCGAGGAACTTCAGCTTAACGCGGAAATCCGCCATCGGGGCGTCGCGTCGCGCTTCTTCCGGCGGGGCGACACGGCTGGTTCCTGCGTGCGCCACCGACGGCCCCGGACGGCAAGCTGGCCGATTTCCGGATCAGCTATACGTTCGGCGTCGAGCCGCTGCAGCAATATCTGATCCGAGCTGCCCGGCGGGGCAGCGGCTGCAGGCGTTGCAGATCGCCTGGGATACGACGCAAGCGCGGTGGTTCCACCTGCTGCCGAGCGAAAAGGCGCCCGCAGGCGGTGCTGCTACTGGACCGGCCGCTACCAGACGGCCAACACGATGTGCATCGGACTGCCACACGACCGGCTTCCGAGAAGAAGCGCGACGCCGCGAGCAACACGCATTCGCGCGTCGCACTGGATCCGGAAGCCCAACGTGTCCTGCCAGTCGTGCCACGGGCCGGGCGCGCGGCATGTCGAATGGGCGAAGCGGGGTGACAAGGCCGGCTACGGGGCTGGGCGGCGGACCCGGCGCGCGATACGGCCTGACGGCAAACGTGCGCGCGGCGAATGCCGCGGCAACAGAGATCGACACCTGTGCCGCCTGCCGCTCACGCGGCGCGCCGAGCTCGTCGCAGCGCCGGCGGCGGCGATATCCGGCTCGACGAGCTACCTTCCCAGCCTGCTGGTGCAAGGGGCTGTACCACGCCCGACGGCCAAGCAACTCGACGAGGTGTATGTCGACGGCTCTCGTTTCGCCAGAGCAGAATGTACGAAAAAGGGCGTTGCCTGCACGAGCGAGACCACGACGGCAGCGCACCGGCAGCTCAAGGTCGCGGGCAGCACGGCGCGTATCCCGCACCGCAGTTGCCATGTGCCGGCGCCCCAATCCGGCCTTCGCGAGCGCGGCGAGGCCATTTCGACACGCCCGCGCATCCGCTTCCACAAGCAGGGCTCTGCGGGGGCGCAGTGATGCGCGAGTTGCCACATGCCGTCCAGGACGTACATGCAGATACAGGCGCGACCCGGATCTGGCCAGCCTGCGTCCCGCGGCCCGACTTGACTCCGGTGAAGATCGGCACGCCCAATGTGCTTTGCAATGGCTGTCACGCGGACAAGAGTGCGCAGTGGGCCGCCGATCGCGTCGCCACAGTGGTACGGGCCGAAGCGGCGGCAGGAGACGCGCGCACTACGGCGAGGCATTCGCCGCCGCGCGCCGCAGGGCTTCCCGCGGCGGGCGAAATGCTGTCGCAACTGCTGGCCGACACGAAGCGCCCGGCGATCGTTCGTGCCGGCGCGCTGGCCGCGCTGCGCGCCAGAAAGCGCGGAGGGCATCGACCAGCGCATCTCGGCGACGCGCGACGACGACGCTGAAGTGCGGGCCGCCGCTGCCGACAGCCTCGACGCAGCGCCTGCACGGCGAATCCGCGTGAATGCGCTGACCGCGCTGTTGCGCGATCCGGTGCCGGCCGTGCGCATCGCGGCCGCGCGGTCGCTGTCATCGCTGCCGCGCGACGAGATTTCCATCGACGCGCGACCCGCGTTCGACGCCGCGCTCACCGGCTACATCGACGCGCGCAGAACGTGGCGCTGGACATGCCGGGTGCGCACCTGAACCCCTGCGGTCGTCTACCAGAACACCGGTCGTGTTCCGGTCTCGCCGAGCAGCACTATCGGCAGGCGCTCGCGATCGACCCCGGCTTCACGCCTGCGCGCCTGAATCTCAGTGCAGCTCTGCACAACGCCGCATCCCGCAACGCGGACGCCCGAGCGCGTGTTGACCGGCGGCCTCGCGCGCGTGCCGAGCATCCGGTGAGCTCCAGTATTCGTTGGGCCTGCTGCTCGCCGAGCGAGGGCAGCGGGTGCCGGAAACCGTGAACGCGCGCTGGCGAAGGCCGCGAAGCTGCTGCCGCAGCGGGCGCGCGTACATTGACCACAACCTGGGGCTCGCGTTGCAGCAGCCGGGCGCCGGCGCGAAGCGGAGGCCGAGCTTTCCGCCGCCGAGCGCCTCGACCCGCGCGATGCCGCGACGATCTACGCGCTGGTGATATTCCACGCGCAGGGCGGCGAACGGTCCAAGGCGCTCGGAGTGGGCCGCCAAGCTGCAGGCGCTTGCGCCGAACGATCCCGATGTGAGTCGCCTCGTGGCGGGCTTGCGGACGGCGAAATGATCGTAGCCACCTTGCGATGGGATCCGCTCATCGCGTGCAGACGATCCAGCAGGAGCGCGTTCGATGACGATGGTCCGGCATTTCGGCCTGCACGCAGTCGGGCGGGGCGCCCTGCGGTTCCTCGCGGCATTGGCGGCGGCAGCGCTCGCCGCGTGTGCGCGTCGTTGCCGACCGAGCGCTCGACGGCACCGTCGCATGCGTTGACGGGCACGGCAGACACGAGGCTCGGGTGTGCTTGCAACCCGCGCCGTCGCCGATCTGAGCACTGTCCGGCGTGCACCTGCTGTACCGGGGACCTGACGCGTTCCTCGCGCGGCTGGTATTGGCCGACGCGCGCGGAGCGCAGCATCGACGCCCAGTACTACATCTGGCACGACGACACGACCGGGCGCGTGCTCATCGCCGCGCTGCTGCGAAGCCGCCGACCGTGGCGTGCGCGTGCGGCTGCTGATCGACGACGTCGGCTCGGCGGCCAACGACATGAACCTGCTGCTGCTGACCCGGCACGCGAACGTCGAGGTGCGGCTGTTCAACCCGTTGGCGTCGCGGTCGACGCGAATGCTCGGCATGCTGTTCGATTTCGAGCGGACCAACCGCCGGATGCACAACAAGTCGTTCACCGTCGACAACCAGGTCGCGATCGTCGGCGGACGCAACATCGGCGACGAGTATTTCGGCGCTCGGGACGACGTGAACTTCGGTGACCTCGACTCGTTGACGGTCGGCGCGGCCGTCACTGACGTCTCAGTCGCGCTTCGACGCGTTCTGGAACAGTCCGCTCGTCTACGCGATCCAGGACTCTGACGACGGCGCGGCCGGACGACGCCGCGTATGCGAAGGCGCGCACCGACCTTCGAGGCATTCCGCGCGGCAGCAGCGCGACCAGACGTACGCACAGGCGGTGCGGGACAACGAGCTCGCGTCGCAATTGCGAGCGGGCCGCGTGCTGTTCACCGGCGGCGCGGTAAAGGTTTTGGCCGACGATCCGGCGAAAGTCGAGCGGCCCGACGAGGACACGTCGAAGAACCTGATGCCCGCAGCTGATGCCCGAGTTCGCACGGCATGCGCGAGCAGGTGCTGATGGTGTCGCCGTACTTCGTGCCCGGCGCGGAGGGCGTCGAGTCGCTGCGGCGTCTGCGAGGAGCGTGGCATCCGCGTGCGCGTGCTCACCAACTCGCCTAGCGTCCACCGACGAGCCGTCGGTCTACTCCGGCTACGCGAAGTACCGCTGAAGCGCTGCTCGAAGCAGGCGTCGCAGCTCTACGAGGTGAATCCGGACGCGGCGCGCGACGAGCTGCGCGCGAGCGAGGCGGCACTCGGCGGCGGTGACGAGCCGCACGGCAGCGGCCGTTCGCGCGCGGCGCTGCACGCGAAGACGCTCGTCGTTCGACTGCCGGCTCTTCTTCGTCGGATCGATGAACCTCGACCCGCGCTCGGCGTTCACGAACACCGAGATCGGCATCATCGTCGACGCGCCCGCCGAAGCCGCGCACCTGTGTGGCGTGCTCGACGACGTGCTCGCCCATTCGTATCGCGTCGCGCTGCGGGCCACGGAGACCGGCGGCTCGCGTATCGAGTGGAGCGGCCTCGACGGCGGCAGGGAAGTCCGTTACACGACTTCGCCGAAGACGTCCGCGTGGCAGCGCTTCAAGTCGACCTTCTACGGACTGCTGCCGATCGAGCCGCTGCACCGCAGTTACCGGGATCCGCCCCGCGCAGCGGGACGAGCGTCGAATACTGCGGCCGCCGGCTGGCGTATGGGTCGAAAGGACAGTATCGGCGACCCGCGATCAGCGTTAGGCTAACGGATCGGGTTGTGGAGCCGGGGAGGCACATTGTTCTGACGGCGCAGTCCGGGTTCGGGCGTCGCGCATTCGGACACGATAGCCGACCGTATCGTGCGCTATCCTTTCAAGCATTGGACGAATGGCCGTGGCGGTGGCACACTCCGGCGGCTTTTTGGCGCGACGCACGCGCGCGCCCTCGCGGCCGCCAGGCGCAATCGTCCGCTACGACCTGACGCGAGCCGGAGCAAGAGTCAGTCGCCGACAATTGCATCCGAAATGGAGTCATCGATCACCGCTCGTTGGCCACTGCAGTTATGCTCGTCGCAGGCAGTTTCGCGACGATTGGCGCGTCGCATGCGCAACATCAAGAAGACCGTCGGGTGGTCGTTCGACGGCGACATCGGCTCGCTGCCGCCGGTTCGTGCCGTATTACGTCGACGTCGGCACTCCGGTCCGATGATCGGCGCGGGCTTCCACGGGTAGCTCGACATGCGACGAGGCATTCGCGGCCTTTGCACGTTGCGTTGCTGCTCGGCATCGCCGCCGCGAACGCGCAGGTCCCCGCAGCAACCGCGCCGCCTGCCGCGACCTGCAAGCGCCTCCGGCAAGGGCTCGCCAGCTGGTAGTGAAGAACCAGCGATTCACCGGCGATTTCGACGAGATGCTCGAACGTCGGATGATCCGCGTCTACGCGCCCTACAGCCGCTCGCTGTATTTCATCGACAAGGGTCGCGAGCGCGGCCTGCGGCGCCGAGCTCGTCCGCGACTTCGAGCGCTGGGTCAACCAGAAATACGCGAAGCAACTCGGCAAGCGGCCGATCACGGTCTACATCGTCGCCGGCGACGCGCGACAAGCTGCTGACCGATCTCACCGAGGGCCAGGCGGACATCGCGATCGGCAACCTCACCGTAACGGCGGAGCGCGAGAAGATCGTCGACTTCGTCGCGCCCGACGACAAGGTCGTCAACGTCGAGATCGTCGTCACGGGTCCGGCCTCGCCGCCGATGGCGTCGATCGACGATCTGTCGGGCAAGACGGTGCACGTGCGCAAGGCGTCGAGCTATTACGAGAGCCTCGAGTCGGCTCAACGAGACGCTCAGCGCCGCCGGCAAGCCGCGCGATCAAAGCTCGTCCTCGTGCCCGATGCGCTCGAGGACGAGGACATGCTCGAGATGCTGAACGCGGGTCTCCTGCAGGCGATGGTCGTCGACGACTGGAAGGCGAAGCATGTGGGCGCAGGTGCTGCCCAAGCTCGAGGTCCACGAGGACATCGTCGCTGCGCCCGCCGACGAAGATAGGCTGGGCGATCCGCAAGAACAGCCCTGAGCTCGCCGCCGTGCTCGAACGAGTTCCTACGTGACCTGGGCGAAGAAGCAGGGCGTGATTCCGTATCGCCAGCAACAGTACATGAAGACGATCAAGGCGCTGAACGATCCGGGTGCCAGCGCCGACTTCAAGCGCTTCCAGGAGACCATCGCGCTGTTCCGACAAGTATGGCACGCAATACAACTTCGACCCGCTGATGCTGGCGGCGCAGGGCTACCAGGAATCGACGCTCGACCAGAAGAAGAAGAGCCACTGTCGGGGCGATCGGCGTCATGCAGATCATGCCGGCGACCGGCGCAGCGCTGAAGGTCGGCGACATCACGCGTCACCGAGTCGAACGTCCACGCCGGCGCGAAGTACATGGACCAGCTGATGACCGCAGTACTTCCAGGACGCGAAGTTCGACGAGCAGAACCGCACGCTGTTCGCGTTCGCGAGCTACAACGCGGGTCCCGGCAACATCGCGAAGATGCGCAAGGAAGCCGCGAAGCGCGGCCTCGATCCCGACAAGTGGTTCAACAACGTCGAGGTCGTCACGGCCGAGAAGATCGGCATCGAGACGACGACGTACGTGCGTAACATCTTCAAGTACCTATGTTTCCTATCGGTTCACGCAGGAAGCCGAAGCGCGCGCCATGCAACTCAAGGAAGGCGTCATCAAGACGAAGTGAGCGCCGCGGCCAGGAGCGTGTTCGCGGAACGATTGTGCTTTGCCGCCGCGGCGGCACCATCTCACCTTGAGGATTCGCCATGATCAAGCGTCTAGTCTCGCTGCTTGCGATGTTCTCGCTGGCCTTCGTCGCCGCGCACGCCCGCGTGGGCCGACGAGTATCAGCGACACGATCAACGTCTTCAAGAAGGGCGACCGAAAGCTCGGCGTTCTTCAAGACGGCGTACGGCTATGCGGTGTTCCCGACGATCGGCAAGGGTGCCGTCGGCGTCGGCGGCGCATACGGCAAGGGCCGCGTCTACGCAGAAGGGCAAAGTACATCGGCGACACGTCGATGACGCAGGTCACCGTCGGCTTCCAGCTCGGTGGCCAGGCGTACAGCCAGATCGTGTTCTTCCAGGACGCGAGCGATCGCTGAAGGAGTTCACGAGCGGCAACTTCGAATTCGGCGCCGAAGCGTCGGCCGTCGCGATTACCGCAGGCGCGGCGCGAAAGCGAGCACGACGGGCTCGTCGGCCGGCGCGAGTGCCACGAAGAACGACGCCGCGAACGGCGGGCCGGCTACAACAAGGGCATGGCGACGTTCACCGTCGCCAAAGGCGGGCTGATGTACGAGGCGAGCATCGGCGGCCAGAAGTTCAACTACAAGGCGCACTGATCTCGCGCTTCGGCAGGCGAGGAGGGCGGTCCGACCCGCCCTCCGGCTTGCCCCTAGCTTACCGACCTTGCCGGCCTTCCACGCGTTCAGCAGCGTGTCGTAGGCGATCGTCTCGCCCTTCGGCTTCTCGTTCGCCAGCTTCTTCCACGGCGCGCCCTTGTCGCTCAGCCACTTGTTGGGATCGCTCTTCGGGTTGAGCTTCGGCGCGCAATGCGCCATGCCCGCGCGCTCGAGGCGGCGCCATCACCTGGTCCATCTCCTCGGCCAGCGTGTCCATCGCCGCCTGCGGCGTCTTCTCGCCGGTCACCGCCACCGCCACGTTCTTCCACCACAGCTGCGCGAGCTTGGGGTAGTCGGGCACGTTGGTGCCGGTCGGCGTCCACGCCACGCGTGCCGGGCTGCGATAGAACTCGACCAGGCCGCCGTAGCTTCGGCGCGCGTTCTGCGTGCAGTCGTCTTGACTGGATGTCGCTCTCGCGAATCGAGCGTCAGGCCGACAATGCGTCTTCTTCAGCGACGTCGTCTTCGCGGTGATGAACTGCGCGTAGAGCCAGGCGGCGGCGGTCTTGTTGGCGTCGTGGCCTTCGAAGAACGTCCACGAGCCCGACGTCCTGGTAGCCGTTCTGCATGCCCTGCTTCCAGTACGGGCCGTTCGGGCCCGGGGCCATGCGCCACTTCGGCGTACCGTCGGCGTTGACGACCGGCAGGCCGGCCTTGGTCATGTCGGCGGTGAAGGCGGTGTACCAGAAGATCTGCTGCGCGATCTGGCCTTGCGCGGGCACCGGGCCGGCTTCGCCGAAGGTCATGCCGGTGGCTTCCTTCGGCGCGTACTTCTTCATCCAGTCGACGTACTTGGTCAGCGCGTAGACGGCGGCCGGCGAGTTGGTCGCGCCGCCGCGAGACACCGAGGCGCCGACTGCGGCGTGCAACCTGTCGGCCGCGACGCGGATGCCCCATTCGTCGACCGGCTTGCCGTTCGGAATGCCGATGTCGGCGGTGCCGGCCATCGACAGCCATGCATCGGTGAAGCGCCAGCCGAGCGACGGGTCCTTCTTGCCGTAGTCCATGTGGCCGTAGATCGGCTTGCCGTCGATGGTCTTGACGTCTTCGCTGAAGAACGCGGCGATGTCCTCGTAGGCGCTCCAGTTCAGCGGCACGCCGAGGTCGTAGCCGTACTTCGCCTTGAACTTGTCCTTCAGGTCCTGGCGCGCGAAGAGGTCGGCGCGGAACCAGTACAGGTTGGCGAACTGCTGGTCGGGCAGCTGGTACAGCTTCTTGTCGGGCGCGGTCGTGAAGCTGGTGCCGATGAAGTCCTTCAGGTCCAGCCCGGGATTCGTGTACTCCTTGCCCTTGCCGGCCATGTAGTCGGTCAGGTTCATGATCTTGCCGTAGCGGTAGTGCGTGCCGATCAGGTCGGAGTCGGAGATCCAGCCGTCGTAGATCGACTTGCCCGACTGCATCGACGTCTGCAGCTTCTCGACGACGTCGCCTTCCTGGATCAGGTCGTGCTTGACCTTGATGCCGGTGATCTCCTCGAAGGCCTTGGCCAGCGTCTTGCTTTCGTACTCGTGCGTAGTGATGGTCTCGGACACCACCGAGATCTCCTTCACGCCCTTGTCCTGCAGCTTCTTCGGCCGCGTCGATGAACCATTTCATCTCGGCCGCCTGCTGTTCCTTGGTCAGGGTCGACGGCTGGAACTCCGCGTCGATCCACTTCTTGGCTTCGGCTTCGCCGGCCCATGCGTTCGGGCCGGAGGCCAGCGCGCGCAACGGCCAAGGCCACAGCACTCAACCGCAGATTTCATCTTCGTCTCCTACTAGTGTCTTCCCTTTGATGACATCGACACGCCGGCCGGGAAGGTGTCGGCCGGGCGCATTATCGAAAAGGCTAACCCTTGCGCATCACCAGCGCAAGCAACAGCATCGAGATCGACGAAGCCGATCCAGATCGAAGGCTCCTGCTCCAGGCCGAACCAGGCGATCATCTTTTCGCTCACCGCCACGAACGCGAGGTTGACGTAGGCTGCGCTCAGCAGGCCAATGAACAAGCGATCGCCGCGGGTCGTCGCAATCGGCAGGAAGCCTTTGCGCATCACGGTCGGCGACTTGAGCTCCCATGCCGTCATCGCCACCAGCATCAGCGCGATGCAGCAGAAGAACACCGCCACCGGCGTGGTCCAGGCCATCCATTCGAACACTTCACGACTCCCGTTCCGCGCGTCTAGACGCGGCCCATCGCGAAGCCCTTCGCGATGTAGTGGCGCACGAACCAGATCACGATCGCGCCCGGCACGATGGTCAGCACACCGGCCGCGGCGAGCACGCCCCAGTCCATCCCCGAGGCCGAGACCGTGCGTGTCATCACCGCGACGATCGGCTTGGCGTTCACGCTGGTGAGCGTGCGCGCCATCAGCAGCTCGACCCAGCTGAACATGAAGCAGAAAAACGCCGCCACGCCGACGCCGGACTTGATCAGCGGGATGAAGATCGTGAGGAAGAAGCGCGGGAACGAGTAGCCGTCGATGTAGCGCTGTCTCGTCGATCTCGCGCGGAATGCCGCTCATGAAGCCCTCGAGGATCCACACGGCCAGCGGGACGTTGAACAACAGATGCGCGAGCGCCACCGCGATGTGCGTGTCCATCAGCCCGAGGGTGGTGTACGAGCTGGAAGAACGGCAGCAGGAACACGGCGGGCGGCGTCATGCGGTTGGTCAGAAGCCAGAAGAACACGTGCTTGTCGCCGAGGAAGCTGTAGCGCGAGAACGCGTACGCCGCGGGCAGCGCCACCGCCAGCGACATTACCGTGTTGATGGCCACGTAGATCAGCGAGTTGATGTAGCCCGAGTACCAGGACACGTCGGTGAAGATGGTCCTGTAATGATCCAGCGTGAAGTGGTTCGGCCAGAGGCTGAAGGTGGACAGGATCTCTTCGTTCGTCTTGAACGACATGTTGACCATCCAGTACACCGGCAGGATGGCGAACACGAGGTAGGCGATCAGAAAGACGACTCTCTTCTTGAAACGAATGTCATTCATGACGACCCGCTTGCGCGCCGCGCGCGGTCGCTCGCGGCCCGCAAAGCGCCCGCTTCGCTGCCTGGGAAGCGCCTGCCCAGAGGGAGAGCGGCGACGAACTATCCACGCGCTGCCTCCTTGTCGGCGGTGCCCACGCGCTGCATCCAGTTGTAGAGGATGAAGCACAGCAGCAGGATGATCAGGAAGTAGATCAGCGAGAAAGCCGCCGCCGGGCCAAGGTCGAACTGGCCGACCGCTTTTTGCGTAAGGTACTGGCGACAGGAACGTCGTCGCGTTGCCAGGCCCGCCGCCGGTAAGCACGAAGGGCTCGGTGTAGATCATGAAGCTGTCCATGAACCGCAGCAGCACGGCGATCATCAGCACGCCGCGCAGCTTGGGCAGCTGGATGTAGCGGAACACCGCGAACTTGCTTGCGCCGTCGATGCTGGCGGCCTGGTAGTAGGCGTCGGGGATGGCGCGCAAACCGGCAAAACACAAGAGCGCGACCAGCGGCGTCCAGTGCCAGACGTCCATCAGCAGCACCGTGAGCCAGGCGTGCGTGACGTTGCCGGTGTAGCTGTAGTCGAAGCCGAGCTTGGCGAGCGCCGCGCCCATCAGGCCGATGTCGGTTCGGCCGTAGATCTGCCAGATCGTGCCCACCACGTTCCACGGAATCAGCAGCGAGATCGCGACCAGCACCAGCACGGCGGACGATTTCCAGCCTTTGGCCGGCATCGACAGAGCGAGCGCGATGCCCAGCGGGATCTCGACCAGCCAGCACCGCGAGCGAAAACGTGATCTGGCGCAGCAGCGCACCGCTGCAGATCGTCGTCGCGCATCACCGACTTGAACCATTCCGTGCCGACGAACACCCGCCGCTCGGGCGAGATGATGTCCTGCACCGAGTAGTTCACGACCGTCATCAGCGGCAGGATCGCCGAGAACGCGACGCACAGCACGACTGGCAGGATCAGCAGCCATGCCTTCTGGTTGACGGGCTTCACGCGGTACGCCCCAGTGACCAATTCTTCGTTTCGATAGAAGCAGGTGTGCGGGCCGACGATGTTGAGCCAGACCTTGTCTCCTGCCTTCGGAATGTCCTGCTCCGGGCTCAAGGCGGGCACGGATCAACGATTCGGCCGCGCCGCTGCCGACCCGCGCGGTGACCAGCCAGTAGGTGCCGATGTCCTGTGCCTGCGTCACGACGGAGGGCAAAGCCCCAGGCGCGCCCGGCGTGGCGAGCGCCACATATTCCGGGCGCACGCCAGGGATCAGTGGATCGCTCCCGGCGAGCGCTGCGTTGGCCGCCATGACGCGCTGCCCCGCAACGTTGACGCCCGCAGCTGTCCGAGCGCGCCGGCAGAAAGTTCATGCCCGGCGAGCCGATGAAGTGGCCCACGAACGTATGTCTGGGGACGCTCGAACAGATCGGATGCACTGCCCATCTGAACCGCCCGCCCGCGAGTCATGACCACGACCTGGTCGGCGAACGTGAGGGCCTCCACCTGGTCATGCGTAACGTAGATCAGCGTGAGCTTGAGCTCGTGGTGGATCTGCTTCAGCTTGCGCCGCAGTTGCCACTTGAGATGAGGGTCGATCACGGTCAGCGGCTCGTCGAACAACACTGCCGACACGTCTTCGCGCACCAGGCCGCGGCCGAGCGAGATCTTCTGCTTGGCGTCGGCCGTCAGGCCGGCGGCACGATGGCCGAGCTGGCCGCTGCAATTCCAGCATCTCCGCGACCTCGCCGACACGCTTCTTGATCGTTTCGGGCGCCACACCGCGATTGCGCAGCGGGAAGGCGAGGTTCTCGGCCACAGTCATCGTGTCGTAGATGACCGGAAACTGGAAGACCTGGGCGATGTTGCGTTGCCGCGGCGTGCGTCCGGTAACAGCGGTGCCGTCGAACTTCACGCTGCCTTGCGAAGGTTTCACGAGGCCCGAGACGATGTTCAGCAGCGTGGTCTTGCCGCAGCCGGAAGGGCCGAGCAGCGCGTATGCGCCGCCGTCCTCGAAGTTCATCTCGAGCGGCAGGAGCGCATAGTCTTCATCGCGCTGCGGATTCGGCGCGTAGGCGTGCGCCAGATCGAGGTCTATTCGGGCCATGTCAGCGCTGCCCGGTGCGGACGTCGGCGGGCGCGACGAGCAGGTCGCCGGCCAGCGTCGAACGCGTATGTCTGGGCCGGGTTCACGGTACAGCGTGACAGCTGTCGCCGAGCGAAAACACGTGCACGCCGGTGAGCTGGGCGACAAGCTCGCCGATCGCCGTGCGCACGTGCACGAACGTATCGGAGCCTGCGATATCTCCGCCAGCTCGACCTCGCCAGGCAGCGCGCAGGTCACCGTCGCGCGCCTGCACCCGAAGTGCGCTCGGCGCGAACGCCGACCGTCAACGTTTCCGATCGCGTTCGCGGGCAGCGTGAGCGGCAAGACCACGCCGCCGCGGCAGCAGCACGCCGCTCGCACCGGCGGTGTCCGGCGACGAGATTCATCGGCGGGTCGCTGAAGGCGCGGGCGACGCGGACTCGATCGGGGCGATGGAACACATCGACCGTGGGCCCGTACTGCAGCAGTTCGCCGGCATCCATCACCGCGGTATGGCCGCCGAGCAGCAGCGCTTCGGTCGGCTCGGTGGTGGCATAGACCACGGTGGACTGACCGCTCGCGAACAACTGCGGGAGCTCATCGCGCAGCTCCTCGCGCAGTTTGTAGTCCAGGTTCACAAGCGGCTCGTCGAGCAGCATCAGCGGCGCGTTCTTGGCCAGCGCGCGCGCAGCGCCACGCGCTGCTGCTGGCCGCCCGACAGCTCGGCGGGCAGCCGCCGCAGGAACGGCTCTGATGTGCAGCTTGGCGGCGAGCTCGCTGACACGTGCGTCGACGTCGCGTTTGGCGAAGAGCGTCTTGCAGAAGCTTGAGTGGCGAAGCGATGTTGTCGGCCACCGTCATCGACGGGTAGTTGATGAACTGCTGATACACCATCGCCACATTGCGTTCGCGCACGGACTTGCCGGTCACGTCGTGCCCGTCGACCTTGACGCGGCCCTTTGCCGGCGCGTCAAGCCCGGCCATCACGCGCATCAGCGTGGTCTTGCCGGCCTGCGTGGCGCCCAGCAGCACGGTCACGGCATTTGGCACCAGCGTCAGGTCGAGCGGGTACAGATAGACCTGCGCGCCCACCCGCTGTTCGATGCGCTCGAGCATCAGCTCCATGCGGTCTCCGCGTTCTTCGCAGCAACGGATGGGTATTTGCACCACGCCCGCCGAACATGGCCACCCCTATCCCAAACGGCATCCTGATGTCAAAGTGGAGATGCGACATCCGGTGCCGAATCAGGAGATGCGATACTTGCACCGACGAGCCGCGGTGACCGAGATGAAGGAGTACGACACTTCCGGATTGATCTGGCAAAGAGTGTCATTCGGGTACGCGGCGTGAACGAAGGAGCAAGGTCGGTGCGAGAGAAACGGGTCGAGTGCGACCGGACGTCATGCATGTCTTCCTGATCCGCCGCCTGCTCGCGGCCGTGCCGGTGATCGTCGTCGTCACGGTCTTCGTCTTCGCGCTGCCTGCATCTCGCGCCCGGCGATCCGGCGGCGATCATCGCCGGCGATCTCGCCACCGCCGAGGATGTCGCCAAGATCCGCGCCAAGCTGGGGCTCGACCAGCCGCTCTTCGATTCAGTTCTTCACGTGGATCGGCCAGCTGCTGCGCGGCGACCTCGGCAACTCGATCTTCTCCGCGCATCCGGTTTCGCAGCTGATCGGCCCAGCGCCTGGAGCCGACGCTCACGCTGACGGTGATGACGCTCCTCATCTCCGTCCTGCTGGCGGTGCCGCTCGGCGTGATCGCGGCGTGGCGCGTCGGCTCGTGGATCGACCGCGGCGTCGATGGGATTCGCCGTGTTCGGCTTTTCGGTGCCGGGATTCGTCATCGGCTACGTGCTGATCTGGCTGTTCGCGATCGAGCTCGACTGGTTGCCGGTGCAGGGCTACACGCCGCTCGCCAAGGGCTTCTGGCCGTGGCTTTCCAACATCATCCTGCCGAGCGTCACGCTCGCGCTCGCCTACATGGCGCTGATCGCGCGCATCACGCGCGCGGTCGATGCTGGAGACGCTGAACCAGGACTACATCCGCACCGCGCACGCCAAGGGCCTCGCCACCGGCGACGTGCTGATGAGGCACGCGCTGCGCAACGCCGCGGTCCCGATCGTTACGGTGATCGGCATCGGCGTCGCGTTGCTGATCGGCGGCGTCGTCGTCACCGAGAGCGTGTTCGCGATTCCCAGGCCTGGGCCGCCTGACGGTCGACGCGATCCTGCGCCGCGACTATCCGGTGATCCAGGGCATCATCCTCGTGTTCTCGGGCGCGTACGTCGTCGTCAACCTCGTCGGTCGACATGCTCTACACGGTGCTCGACCCGCGGATCAGGTACTGATCGCGATGACCGCCGCGACCGCGACCGCAGCCATCGTCCGTCGCGCCGCCGGCGCGCGACCGGCTTCGTCGCGTTCGTCCGCCGCCATCCGACGGTGGCGATCGGCGGCGCGCTGCTCGCTCGCGATCGTCCTCGCGTCGATCGCCGCGCCGTGGCTCGCCACCGTCGACCCGATCTCGATCGATCCGTCGCATCGCCTGCGCAGTCCCTCCGCCGACAACTGGTTCGGCACCGACCGGTTCGGGCGCGACTTGTACAGCCGCGTCATCTACGGCGGTCGCGTCTCGCTCGTCGTCGGCCTGTCGGTGGCGGCGCTCGCCACGCTGATCCGGATTGGCGATCGGCCTCGTCAGCGGCTATCTGCGCGCGGTCGACGCGGTCGTGATGCGGGTGATGGACGGCATGATGGCGATTCCGGCGATCATGCTCGCGCATCGCGCTGATCGCGCTGTCCAAGGCGAGCATCCTCATCGTGATCGTCGCGGTCGACGCTGCCCGAAGTGCCGCGCGTCGTGCGCCTGGTGCGCAGCGTCGTGCTGACGCATTCGCGAGCAGCCCTATATCGAGGCGGCGACGGCGATCGGCACGAGCGTGCCGCGCATCATGCTGCGCCACCTGCTGCCCAACGCGCTGCCGCCGCTGATCGTGCAGGCGACCTACATCTGCGCGTCGGCGGTGCTGATCGAGGCCGCGTTGAGCTTCCTCGGCGCCGGCACGCCGCCGGAGATTCCGAGCTGGGGCAACATCATGGCCGAAGCGCGGCCCTACTTTCAGTTGAAGCCTTGGATGGTGCTCTTGCCCGGCGTGTTCCTGGCGGTGACGGTGCTGGCGATCAACCTGGTCGGCGACGGATTGCGCGACATGCTCGATCCGCGACTCGCGCGGCGGATGTGATGAGCGCCGTGAAGCATCGCGTGCCCGTCGCTGGCCGTCAGCGATCTGCGCACGCATTTCCACACGCGCGACGGCGTGGTCAAGGCCGTCGACGGCGTGTCGCTGTCGCTCGACCGCGGCGAAACGCTGGGCGTCGTCGGCGAAAGCGGCTGCGGCAAGTCCGTCACCGCGCTGTCGGTCATGCGCCTCGTGCCGCCGACGTCGGGGCGCATCGTCGCCGGAAGCATCCGCTTCGACGACAAGGAGCTGCTGACGCTCGATCCCGCGGCGATGCGCGCGATTCGCGGCAACCGGATCAGCATGATCTTCCAGGAGCCGATGACGAGCCTCAATCCGGTGATGACCGTCGGCCGGCAGATCGCCGAAACCGTCGCCCTGCACCAGCAGTCTGCCGCGGCGCGCGGCGCTCGACCGGGCGATCGAGATGCTGACGCTCGTGAAGATTCCCGGAGCCGCGGCGGCGGGCCGGCGAATATCCGCACCAGCTCTCCGGCGGCATGCGGCAGCGCGTGATGATCGCCATCGCGATGGCTTGCACGCCGACGATACTCATCGCCGACGAGCCGACGACGGCGCTCGACGTGACGATCCAGGCGCAGATCCTCGACCTGATGCTCGAAATGAAGGAGCGCACCGGCGCCGCCGTCATGCTCATCACGCACGACCTGGGCGTGATCGCCGAGACCGCGCAGCGCGTGGTCGTGATGTACGCGGGCCGCAAGGTGGAGGAGGCGCCGGTGAAGGCGCTGTTCGCGCAGCCGCGGCATCCGCTACGCGCGGGTCTGATGACGTCGATTCCGCGGCTCAATCGCGCCGCCGACGAGTCCGCGCGTCCGCGGCGGCTGACGGAGATTCCGGGCGTCGTGCCATCGCTGATCGGCGTCGCGCAAGGGTGCACGTTCGCGCCGCGCTGCCCCTATGCGAGCGAGCAATGCCGCGCCGCGTATCCGCCGGAGCTCGAGGCCGCGCCGGGCCATTTCGTCGCGTGCTGGAACGCCGCATACGCTGCCGGAGCTCGGCCCGTGCCTGAAGCCCCGCACGCTTCGGCGCCCGTTCTCGAAGTCGACGCGCTGGTGAAGCACTATCCCGGTGCGCGGCGGACTGTTCGCGCGCGAGGTCGGCACGGTGCAGGCGGTCGACGGCGTGTCGTTCGATGTCGCGCGCGGGCGAAACGCTGGGCCTGGTCGGCGAGAGCGGCTGCGGGAAGTCGACGACGGGCAAGGCGATCCTGCGCCTGGTCGAGCCTACGAGCGGCACCATCAGGCTCGAAGGCGAGGACATCACCCGGCTCGATCGGGCCGCAATGCGGCCGCGCCGCCGCCGGCTGCAGGTGATCTTTCAGGATCCGTACGCTTCGCTCGATCCGCGCATGAGCGCGGGCGAGATCGTCGGCGAACCGCTGCGCAATTACGGCATCGCCGCAGCCGAACAACGACGCGAGCGCGTCGCCGCGCTGTTCGCGCGCGTTGGCCTGCGCGCCGATCAGATGCGCAAATATCCCCACGAATTTTCCGGCGGACAGCGCCAGCGTCTCGGAATCGCGCGGGCGCTCGCCGTCGAGCCCAGAGGTGATCGTGTGCGACGAGCCCGTTTCGGCGCTCGACGTCTCGGTGCAGGCGCAGGTCATCAACCTGCTCATGGACCTGCAGGCGGAGTTCGGCCTGTCGTATCTCTTCATCGCGCATGACCTCGCGGTGGTCGAGCACATCTGTCAGCGCGTCGCGGTGATGTATCTCGGCCGGATCGTCGAGCTCGCGCCCCGGCGGGCCCTGTTCGCCCAGCCGCAGCATCCTTATACCGAGGCGCTGCTCTCCGCGGTGCCGGTACCCGACCCCGATCCCGCGATCCGGCGCCGGCGCATCATCCTTGCAGGCGACGTCCCGAGCCCCGATCAATCCACCGGCGGGTGTCGCTTCCACACGCGGTGCCCGTACGTGTTCGACCGCTGCCGCATCGAATCGCCGGAATTGCGGGAGCTCTCGCCAGGTCATCACGTCGCGTGTCACCTGCGTTCGTGACGCGCGGCGGTCAGGAATACGGCGGCGGACATCGACAGAATCGGCCCGACCGCATTGAAGATGGCCGGCGCGGCGACGCCTCCTGCATTGATCCACGCTCCCATGGCGAGCGCCGCCGCGCCCCTGCCGAGCGATGCGCCCACCCAAGCGCGCGGCATGCGGTTCAATCGCAGCGCGCCCAAGGGCAGCAGCCATCCGAAGATGTACCAGAACTGCCGGTCCGTGAGACATCCGACCAGTCCCTGCCACAGGCTCACGTCTTTCACCCACGGGTCATTACGGATTTGCGCCGCGAATTCCCACGGCAGGATGAGCCGGCCGTAGGCGCCGTACTGAAGCGCCGCGGTACGTGCTCAATCCGACCGCGATCATCGACGAAGCAGCCAGGGTACCCAACCAATGTACCGAAACGTGGGCCGACCGGGGCTCCCGGCGCTTCTGCCGCAACTCGATCACGGCCCAGCCGACCGTCGCTATCGTGGCCATGGGAATGAACGTCTCCTTCGCCAGGGCGCCGATGATGCCGACGACAGGCAGCAGGAAGAGCTTGCGCGCGAGGAGCAGCCAGTAGAGCGCCAGCATGAGCGACGATTCACCGGAATCGACGAGGCCGCATCCCAGGTGCTTGTTGTGGACCGCGAAGCTCAGCAGGTAGAGAAGCGTTCCGGCGAGCGCCGTGCTCTCCGACGCCGCGTGCGTCCTGCCGATCTGCAGCAGGATGAGCGCGCCGGTGGCCGTGAAGAGCGAGCTTGCAACCAGCAGCCCGAACGCCACCGGGTCCCAGGAGGAAGACGTCCTTCGCTCAGGCGGAAGATCGGCCGGGCTACCCAGAGGCACCAGCGGTCGCAGCATCTGCTGGCTGGCGGCCGCCGGTTTGCCGACGACCATCTCGTAATATTGGGCCGAATCGGCGCAGCCGGGGACGGTGCGCGGGTCGAAGCGACTGACGGCGGGATATCCGATGCCGAGTGCAATGGCGAAAACAGCAGCCAATGGATCAGCAGCCGGCGCGGTTCCCGGGTCTCGATCTCCGTCATGCGAATCTGCGCCGTGCGTTCTTTTTCATTGCCTGTTTCCACGAGGCCCGGACGGCGATTCGCGGGCTTCGAGCTTCCGCCTCGCCCAACCGGTGCGCGCATTATCGACCACGGTCGAGCCTGGCGTGGATAATTCAAGTTTCATCCCACCGAAGCCCCCATGTGCGAACGGAAGCGTGAAATGACCGAATGGAGCGTCAACCGATGGATCTGATCCTGCGCGGCGGCCGGGTGATCGACCCGGCGCAAGCGACCTCGACGCGACGTGCGACGTGGGCTTCGCGAACGGCCGCGTGGCGGCAGTGGCGGCCGCGAATCGCCGAGACCGCAAAGGACGAACGCGACGTCGCGGGAACGATCGTGACGCCCGGCATGATCGACCTCCACACCCACGTCTACTGGGGCGGGACGTCCATCGGTGTCGAAGCGGAGCCCATCGCCCGCCGGAGCGGCACGACGACGTTCGTCGACGCCGGCACGGCCGGGCCCGCGAATTTTCCCGGCTTCCGCCGGCATGTCATCGAGCCCTCCGCGGTTCGCATCCTTGCTTATCTCAACGTCTCGTTCGCCGGCATCTTCGCCTTCAGCCGCACGGTGATGGTCGGGGAAGCGTCGGATCTGCGCCTTCTCGATCTCAACGAGTGTGTGCGGGTGGCGCGCGAAAATCGCGATCTGATCGTCGGCATCAAGGTGCGGGTGGGCCGCAGCGCCGGCGGGTCGAGCGGCATCGCACCGCTCGACATGGCGATCGAGGTTGCCGAGGAGCTCGGCTTGCCGGTGATGGCGCACATCGATCATCCGCCGCCGAATCGCAGGGAGGTGCTCGAGCGCCTGCGCCCCGGCGACGTGCTCACGCACTGCTACCGGCCGTTTCCCAACTCGCTATTGCGCAGCGACGGCGCGGTGCGCGAGGAAGCGCTGCTCGCGCGCGAACGCGGCGTGACCTTCGACATCGGACATGGCGCGGGCTCGTTCGGCTTTCACGCCTGCCGCGGGTTGCTTGCCGCCGGGTTTCGCCCCGACGTCATCTCGAGCGACGTGCACGTCCTCAACATCGACGGCCCCGCCTTCGACCTCCTCACCACGCTTTCCAAGTTCCTCGTGCTCGGCGTCGATGTCAACTCGCTCGTCGCCGCCGTCACCGATGCGCCCGCCCGGGCGATCCGGCGGCCTTCGCTCGGCACGCTCGCGGTCGGCACCGAAGGCGACGCGACCATCGTCGACATCGAGGAAGGGTCGTTCGAGTTTCACGATACGCAGGGCGAGCGCCTCGCGGCCGACCGGCGCCTCCGGCTCAAGGGAATGGTGGTGAACGGAAAATGGTGGCCGCCGGCGAGCGCCCGCTAGCGCTGCCGGCGACGAGTACTGCGTCGAGCGAGGTAAGCGCGATGCCTGCGCAACCGGCTCATTAAATAAACGTTCCTGCGCGTCAGTGCCTCGTCAGCGAGCGCGCACGAGTAGCGCCGCTCTTCGTCGCGCAGTTGCACGCTGAGGTTATCGGCAAGCCGATCGAGATGGCGCTTCAAGTCCGCGTCCTCCCGGTAGCTCAATCGCCCGTCCACCATGTAAGTATGTTCACGCGCTTCGATGGAGGCGAGATCTCTGTTGAGCTCGCGCGCTTCGCGGCCAGTGAGCCTGCCGTCCTGCACGCCGCGCTGGATCCGAGCCCGGATGCGCGCCTCGCGCTCGTTGATGTTCTGCGCTCGATCGTCCCAACGATCGTCCCAGCGATAATCGTACCGCTCCGAGTACTGTACCGGCACGAAGGTTGCCGAACCGAAATCGTGGCGACTCGTCAGTGCCTGCGGCAGCAAAGCCCGATGCGAGCACGCCTGCCGTTGCAAGTGCGATCAGGTATTCCGCATGACATGCCTCCTCGTTTCATCAGCCGGCGCCCACATGCACCGGACTCCCTGCCTGTAACGGCCGGGCGGACCCGGGTGTTGACGTCGGGCTATCTCCATTTGTAAGCGTGTGTATCGTCCGGTTCCGGCGAAACCGCGCGGCGCTCTGTCAGACGAATCCTACGCGCCGCACTTGGGCGACCGTTCGAGCGTAGACTCTGCCTCCGCGCGCCCGGCCCACCTGCGCGAGTGGCGCAAGGAGGAACGGCTTGAGGAAACCGGCCACAGCCTACGCGATTGCACTCGCTGCGCTCGTCGCAGCAGTGCTCCTGCGCTGGCTGCTCGATCCGCTGATGGGCGACGCGCTGCCGCTCGTCACGCTCTTCCGGAGCCGTCGCCGCCGCCGTCTGGGTCGGCGGGCCTCGCTCCGGCCATCGTAGTTGCGGTCCTCGGCTATCTCGCCTGCAACTATCTCTTCATCGAGCCGCGAAGCGTGCTGGGCCCTTCGATGTGCAGAATCATCGTCGGGTTCGCCGCCTACATCGTTCACCTGCGCGCTGATCGTCGCGATCGGCGAGGCCATGCGCTCCGCCCGGCGCCGGGCGAGCGAGCGCGGCGAGCTGATGCGGGTGACGCTCGCCAGCATCGGCGATGCCGTCATCGCCACCGACATCGACGGTCGCGTGACCTATCTGAATGCGGTCGCCGAGGCGGTGACCGGATGGACGCTCCACGCCGCGCATCGGCCAGCCTCTCGATTCCGTTTTCCGCATCGTCGATGCCCGAAGCCGGGAGGCGCTCGAAAATCCCGCGGCAAGAGCGCTGCGCGACAATGCCGTGGTCGGCATCTCGAACCATGCGCTGCTCATCGGCAAGGACGGCGTCGAGCGGCCGATCGACGACAGTGCCGCTCCGATCAAGGACGAGCGTGGCGAAATCGCGGGGTGCGTGCTGATCTTCCGCGACGTGTCCAAGCAGCGGAATCTGGAGAGAGTGCCGCGGCCAGCCGCCTGATCGATGCGCGCCTTCTCGCCGCTATCGTGGAGTCGTCCGACGATGCGATCATCAGCAAATCGCTCGATGGAGTCATCCAGAGCTGGAACGCGGCCGCCGAGCGCCTGTTCGGCTACACGGCCGAGCAGGCTGTGGGCACGCCATATCTCGCTCGTCATTCCGCCGGATCGCATCGCGGAAGAGGACACGATCATCGCGAGCCTCGAAGGCCGGACGGCGCGTGGAGCATTTCGAGACCGAGCGGCGGCGAAGCGACGGGCGGCGCATTCTCGTGTCGCTGACGATCTCGCCGATCAAGGACGACGCCGGCAATGTCGTCGGGGCCTCGAAGATCGTCCGCGACGTCACGCAACAGCGGGAGGCGGAGCAACGCGAGCAGCGCCTGCGAGACGAGGCGGCGGCCGAACGGCAGAAGTTCGTGACGCTGATCGAGAACAGCACCGACTTCATCGGCATCTGCGATCTCGACGGCGTCCCGCTTCTACGTCAATCCGGCGGGACTCGCGCTGGCCGGCCTCGAGAACATGGAAGAGGCGCGCCGCGCGCATGTGCGCGACTTCTTCTTCCCCGAAGACCGATCACGGATCATGGACGAGTTCTTTCCCGTCCGTGATGGCATCGGGTCACGGCGAGATCGAGGTGCGGTTCCGCAACTTCCAGTACGCACGAAGCCCGATGGATGGCATACAAGGTCTGAAGCTGACCGGCAGCGGCGGCGAAACTGTCGCCATTGCCACGGTGAGCCAGGACATCACCGAGCGGAAGCGGCTCGAGGACAACCTGCGGAGGCTCGCCACGGATCTTTCGGAGCTCGACCGCCGCAAGAACGAGATTCCTGGCGACCTTGTCGCACGAGCTCCGCAATCCGCTCGCCCCGCTGCGCAACATGCTGGAAGTCCTGAAGCGGACCAACGGCGGCCTCGGCCCGGCTTCCCGGGCCATCGAGACGATGGAGCGCCAGCTGGCGCAGCTCGTGCGGCTCGTCGACGACCTGCTCGATCTGTCCCGCATCACGCACAACCGCATCGAGCTGCGCAGGGAACGGGTCGAGCTCGCGTCGGTGATCCACCAGGCGATCGAGGCATCGCGCCCGCTCGCCGAGACCGCGGGGCACGACATGAAGGTGGCGTTGCTCCCGAACCCGATCTACGTGCACGGCGACCCGGTGCGACTGACGCAGATCTTCGGCAACCTGCTCAACAACAGCTGCAAGTACACGCCTCCCGGCGGAAAGGTGAGCGTTACGGCAAGACAGGAAGGAAGCGAGGTCGTCGTCACCGTCGCCGACACCGGCGCCGGGATTCCGCCCGACAAGCTCTCGAGCATCTTCGAGATGTTCACGCAGATCGACGGATCGCTGGAGCGTTCGCAGGGCGGCCTCGGCATCGGCTTGACGCTCGCGAAGAGGCTCGTGCAGATGCACGACGGTTCGATCGAGGCGCGCAGTGCGGGAGAAGGTCGCGGAGCGAATTTGTCGTGCGCCTGCCGGTGATGATCGGGCATCCCGACGCGGCGGCCCCTCCGGCGCGCGCCATGGACGAACCCGCGCACACCCATCGCATCCTGGTCGTCGACGACAACCAGGATTCCGCCTCGTCGCTCGCAATGCTGATGCAGATGACGGGGCACGAGACGTTCACGGCTGCCGACGGCCCGGCCGCGCTCGAGGCGATGGAAAGGCACCGCCCGGAAGTCGTCCTGCTCGATATCGGACTGCCTACGATGAGCGGCTACGAAGTCTGCCGCCGCGCCCGCGAGCAGCCCTGGGGCAACGACATGCTGATCATTGCGCTGACGGGTTGGGGACAGGAGGAGGACCGGCGGAAGTCGCGCGAAGCCGGGTTCGACGGTCACCTCGTCAAGCCCGTGGAGTATGCCGCCCTCAATGCGCTGCTCGATTCGTTGACAGCGGCGAGGAACGCCTGACGGGGACGCTCGGCACGGTGCTTGCATGGTTTTCCGGTTTCCTCGAAGCCGCGCATGCACTCCCCATCCACAACTACCTTGCCGAGCTCCATGGCCGCCTCGCGGCGACGCGCGACGGCGCGGTCGCGACGTACATACCGGAGCTCGCGAAGGCCGATCCGAACTCGTTCGGGATATGCCTCGTCACCATGGACGGCGTCGCCTATTCGGTGGGCGACACGGCGACGCTGTTCACGATGCAGTCGATCTCGAAGGCGTTCGTCTTCGCGACGGCGCTCGCGGATCGGGGACCGCAGGTCGTCGCCCGCAAGGTGGGAGTGGAGCCGAGCGGCGACGCTTTCAACTCGATCAGCCTCGATCCCCAAACTGGTGCGCCGCTGAATCCGATGATCAATGCCGGTGCAATCGCGACCGACCAGCCTTGTCGCAGGCGATCCGCACCGACGGCCAGTGGCGGCGGATCGAGGATCGTCGATGGCGGCGTTCGCCGGCCGCCGCCGTTCCGTCGACGAGATCGGTCTACCGGTCGGAGAGCGGGACCGGATTCCGCAATCGCGCCATCGCGTGGATGCTCAAGAACTTCGGAATCATCGACGGCGAGCCGATGGCGACGCTCGAGAACTATTTCCGGCAGTGCTCGCTGCTCGTCGACTGCCGCGACCTCGCCTGCATGGCGGCGACGCTCGCCAACGGAGGCGTCCACCCATCGACAGGTCAGCCGGTGCTCGCCGGCGAGCACGTCGAGCGCGTGTTGAGCGTGATGGCGACGTGCGGCATGTACGACTACGCCGGGAGCTGGCTCTACGAGGTCGGCATGCCGGCGAAGAGCGGCGTCAGCGGCGGGATCATCGCCGTGGTGCCGGGACGCTTCGGCATCGGCATCTATCTCGCCGCTGCTCGACGAGAAGGGCAACAGCGTGCGCGGCATCGCCGCCTGCAAGTCGCCTGTCGCAGGGATCTCGGACTGCACGTGTTCACGCGCACCGCCAGTCCCGACGATGGCATTGGGCCGCGTCTACACGGGCGCCGCCGCGCCGTCGCGGCGCCAGCCGACGGCCGAAATCGCGCCTGGCTGAACGAGCACGCGCGCCGGATCAAGTATCTGTGCCTTCACGGCGTGATCGCTGTGGACGGCGCCGAATACATCATTCGCCGCATGCGGGAGATGGCGCCCGATACGCAAAGCTTCATTCTCGACATGCACGAGGCGATCGGCATCTCCGACAGCGCCGCGCGCCTCCTGAACCAGGCCCGCCTCGGCTTCGCCGACGACGGCATCGCAGTCGTGTGCTCGCGCATCCGGGACCGGCCGACGATCATGGGCCCGCTCAGCAAGGCGGCGAGAAGAGACGACCGCGGTTTTCTCGTCTTCGAGGACAACGACCTCGCGGTCGAGTGGTGCGAGAACGAGATGGCGCGTGAGATCGAGCGGCCGCAGGTGGCGAAGGGCTCGCTCGCCGACTCGGTCCTGTTCCGGGGGTGCCACCCGCGTTGCTGGAGCAAGTCGAAGTAGCCACGCGATTGCATGTGTACGCGCAGGGCGAACAGATACCTGAGCCATGGCCAGGAGGGCGATGGCCGCGTGTTCTTCATCGAATCCGGCCAGGTGAGCATCCTCGTGCCGCTTCGCAACGGCGCGCATCCAGCGCATCGCCACACCTCGGGCCGGGCATGGAGTTCGGCGAGATGGCGCTCCTCGGCCAGACGACGCGGAGCGCCTCGGTCTACGCGGATACGGAAGTCCGGTGCCGGGTCCTCGAAGCCGGGGATTTTCGGCGGCATCGCGGACGAGGCGCCGCTCCTCAAGATTGCCGTCCTGCAGAACCTGGCGCGCGACATGGCGGGCCGTTTGCGCGGCGCCAACGAGTGGATCGCCGCGCTCGCTTGATCAGTGCACCTGGAATGCGGCCACGCGCGCCTTGAGTCTCTGCCGCTGCCTCCGCTGTCGCTGCGGAGTCCGGCTTGCCGGCCCGGCGGAACGCGACGACGTCGAAGCGTCCGAAGCAGGATTTCACGATCATCGAGCCGGGCTGGCCCGTGCCTGCGTCACTGCGGACTTCGACATCCTGCACGAGCTCGAAAGGAATGCGGACGCTCGTCGTGCCCGGGGCGGAACGAATGTGACCGAGCGATCGCTGACCGCGAGCGATCCTCGGCCAACAGTCCTCGATCAGCTCGATCTGCGGATAGCCTTCGTCGTGCGAACTCCGGTCGCCAGAAGGCGCGGTCGAAGCTCCTTATCTTCCCTTCGTCGGTGGGGGTTGCTCCTCTCCAGCGACTCCGTCACGGAAACGCCCTGCCGAGGTGGACATCTCGCAGGGATCGGTTGTCGCCCGCTCGTGCATGTCCGCGAGGGGACCGAGAGAAAGCGCGACGGCGCCTTGGGCGGCCGGCGCAGCGAGCATGGCCATGGGCGCGAGTGCGCAGCCCGGGAGAGCGCCGCACAGGCACGCGGCCACGCAAAGACGCACCGCCTTATTCAACTGTTCTAATCCCACCCTTCTTTTGCGGTCCGCTCATTCCACCACTACCGCCGCTATCGCCGCCGCATCGTAGCAGTTGCCGCTCCATTCCGGCAGTCGCCGCGGCGAGCGGGTTCACGGCCTCGCCTCGAATTCCGGCACAATGGGGCATGCCGAAGAAATACGCGATGGGGGCCGTGCGCCTCCGGCTCTTTCCGGCGAGCTGCCGCCGTCGCTTCAAAGCCGGAGCTTCCGCGAGCGCCTCGGCGCATTGCGCAACCTTCCGCCGTTCCTGAAGCTCGTCTGGAGAACCAGCCCCGCGCTGACGATCGGTCAGGCGCTGCTGCGGATCGTACGCGCGTTGCTGCCCGTCGCAACGCTGTACGTCGGCAAGCTCATCATCGACGAGGTCGTGCTGCTTGCGGCGCATTCGGGAGCCAACCCATCGCTGCGCGATGGATTGCAAGCGGCGAGCTCGACCGCCTCGGCGCGCTGCTGGCGCGTGGAGTTCGCTCTTGCGGTCGCCTCCGACGTGCTCGGCCGCTTCGTCTCGCTCGCTCGATTCGCTCCTGTCCGAGCAATTCAGCAACGAGACGAGCCTGAGGATCATGGAGCACGCGGCCACGCTCGATCTCGAGGACTTCGAAGACAGCGAATTGCAGGACCGGCTGGAGCGCGCCCGGCGGCAGGCCGCGGGCCGAACGAGCCTCATCGGCCAGCTCTTCAGCCAGGCGCAGGACGTGCTCACGGTCGGCGAGCTTCGCGGCGGGACTCCTGGTCTATGCCCCTTGGCTCATCGTGCTTCTCGCCATCGCGCTCCTGCCTGCGTTCGTCGGCGAGGCGCATTTCAATGCGCAGAGCTATTCGCTCAACTTCGCGCGCACGCCCGAGCGGCGCGAGCTCGACTACGTGCGGCAGACCGGAGCCAGCGCGGAAACGGCGAAGGAAGTGAAGATCTTCGGACTCAACCGCTTCCTGATCGAGCGCTACCGCACGCTTGCCGCGAGCTTCTTCGAGGCGAACCGCCGGATCGCGCTGCGAAGGGCAGGCTGGGGCAGCGTGCTGTCGGCGATTGGCACCGTTGCCTACTACGTCGGCGTACGCGTACATCGTCTGGCGCACGCTGCATGGCGAGTTCTCCATCGGCGATCTCACGTTCCTCGCCGGGTCGTTCCGGCGCCTGCGCAACCTGCTGGAAGGCCTGCTGATGGGCTTCTCGCAGGTTGCCGGGCAGGCGCTCTATCTCGACGATCTCTTTTCGTTCTTCGAGATCGAGCCGGAGATCGTCCAGCCGCCTTCCCCGCGGCCGTTTCCGGTACCGGTGCGCCAAGGCTTCGCCTTCGAAAACGTGGGATTCCGCTATCCCGGCGCCGAGCGCTGGGCGGTGCGCGGGCTTGAACCTCGAGCTCCGCGCCGGGGAAATCCTCGCGCTGGTCGGCGAGAACGGCGCCGGCAAGACCACGATCGTCAAGCTGCTCGCGCGCCTCTACGATCCGGACGAGGGCCGGATCCTGCTCGACGGCCACGATCTGCGCGAATACGATCTGTTCGCCCTTCGCGCCAATATCGGCGTCATCTTCCAGGACTTCGTGCGCTATCACTTCACCGCCGCAGACAACATCGCCGTAGGGCGGATCGAGGCGCGCGACGACCGCGCGCGCATCGTCGCGGCCGCGAGTCGCAGTCTCGCGGACGAGTTCATCCGCAAGCTCCCCGGCGGCTACGACCAGGTGCTCGGCAAGCGCTTTCGAACCGGCGTCGATCTCTCGGGCGGCGAGTGGCAGAAGATCGCCATCGCCCGCGCGTACATGCGCGACGCGCAGCTCTGATTCTCGACGAGCCGACGGCGGCGCTCGACGCGCGCGCGGAATTCGAGGTGTTCAGGCGTTTCAAGGAAATGAGCCGGGGCAAGACCGTCGTGCTGATCTCGCACCGCTTTTCCAGCGTGCGCATGGCCGATCGCATCATCGTTCTCGCGGACGGCGCCATCGAGGCGGCCGGCACCCACGGGCAATTGCTGCAGCAAGGCGGGCGCTACGCGGAGCTCTTCGAGCTGCAGGCCGCCGGCTATCGATAGGCGCATGCGATGAACGCGCTGCCGAGCGGCACCGTCACGTTCCTCTTCACCGACATCGAGGGCTCGACGCGGCTCTTCCAGCAGCACCCCGACGCGATGAAGGTCGCCATCGCGCGCCATCATGCGCTTCTGGAGCGCGCGATCGGCACGCACGGCGGCCGCGTGTTCCACGTCGTCGGCGATGGGTTTTGCTCGGTGTTCGAAAACGCCGGGGCGCCCTCGACGCGGCGCTCGATGCGCAGCGCGCGCTCCATCGCGAAAGCTGGGGTGAGGCCGGACCGATACGCGTGCGAATGGGTTTGCACACGGGAACGGCGGAGGCGCGCGGCGGAGACTACGTCGCCTCGCTCACCCTCGCGCGCACCCAGCGGGTTGCCGCGGCGGGACACGGCGGACAGACGCTGCTTTCCGCGGCCGCCGCGAGCCGCGTTCGCGACGCGCTGCCGAAGGGAACGACACTGCGCGACCTCGGCGTGCAGAAGCTCCGCGGACTCGCCGAGACGGAGAACATCTTCCAGCTCGTCGCCGCCGATCTGCCGTCCGCGTTCCCTCCGTTGCGAGTCGAGGATGTCGCCCTCTCGTCGGCTGCGCCGCTGCAGCAGCTGGTGCGCGACCGGCTCGTCGGTCGCGCGGAGGAGGCGGACACCCTGCGGCGGCACTGGAACGACGCGCAGCAGGCGCGTGGACATCTCGTGCTCCTGTCCGGCGAGCCCGGTGTGGGCAAGACACGATTGGCGCAGGAGTTGATCGCGCACGCGCAAAGGGCAGGGCCATCATCCTGCGCGGCGGATGCTACGAGTACGAGGCGACGACGCCGTACATGCCATTCGTGGAGGCTTTCCGCGAGTGGACCCACCGGCAGAGCGCGCAGCAATTGCGCGCGGCGCTCGGCGCCACGGCGCCCGAGATCGCGAAGTTCGCGCCGGAGATCGAGACGAAGCTCGACGCGCTTGTCGCCAACGTGCCGCTGTCGCCTTCGGAGGAACGCCTGCGCCTGTTCGACAACACCGCGCGGTTCCTCCGCGCGCTCGCGGCGGACAACGGACTCCTCCTTTTCGTCGACGACGTGCACTGGGCCGACCAGGGAACGCTGTCGCTGCTTCACTACCTGTTGCGCCATCTCCGCGAGGACCGGGTGCTGATCCTTGGCGCCTACCGCGAGATCGAGCTCGACCGCGCGCATCCGCTCGCCTCGGCGCTCGTCGAGGTGGAATCGCGAGCGCCTCACGACGCGCGTGGCGCTTGGGCGGCTGTCGCGGGCCGACACGGGCACGCTGCTGTCGACGCTCTTCGGCATTGAAAGCGTGTCCGAGGATTTCGTCGGCGCGCTGTATCGCGAGACCGAGGGCAATCCCTTTTTCATCGAAGAGGTCGTCAAGGCGCTGATCGAGCAGGGGCAGATCTATCGTGAAGGGGACCGGTGGGAGCGCAACGAGATGCACGAGCTCGCCATCCCGCAGAGCGTCAAGGAGGCGATCGGCCGGCGATTGACCCGTCTCCGCGAGCCGACCGTCGATGCGCTGCGCATCGCCGCCGCGCTCGGCAAGATATTTCCGTTCCGGGAGCTCGCAGCCGTGTCCTCCGCCACCGAGGATGCGCTGCTCGACGCGCTCGACGAAGCGAGCGCGGCCCAGCTGATTCGCGCGAGCACCGGTGGCGCGGGCGACATGCCTCTGGGCGGCGACGACACGCTTCGCCTTCACCCACGACAAGATCCGCGAGGTGCTCTACGAGGAGCAGAACCCCATCCGCCGTCGCCGTCTCCACCTTCGAATCGGCGAAATGCTGGAAAAGCTGTACGCGCCAAGCGTCTCGGGAGGCGAGGGCGCGCGGTCGCGAACCGACCGGCACGCGCAGGACCTCGCCCATCACTTCATGCACGCCGGCGAGCTTCCCAAGTCGCTCGAGTATTCGCGCCGCGCGGCGCGCGACGCAGAAAGCGTCTTCGCGCACGACGAGGCGCTCCACTTCCTCGAGCAGGCGCGCGAGGCCGCCGAGGCGCTGCAGCGCCCGGACGAGCTCCATCGGATCGACGAAGAGATGGGGGACATCCACGAAGCGCGCGGCACGACGCAGCCGGCGGTGGCGAGCTACGAGCGCGCCCTCGCCACGGTGACGGAAACCCCGGCGCGTGCAGGGATCAACGCCAAGATCGGAACGACGTATTGCAACGTCGGCGACCCGCGGGGGCTCCCTACCTCGAGGCGGCGGTTGCGACGCTCGACCCCGCGACGCAGACGAACGAGCTTGCCGTCGCGACGGCTTCAATTGGCCGCTACTACCACTATCGGACCGAGCACAGCAAAGCGATCGAATTCTTCCAGCGGGCGCGGCAGTTGGCCGAGCCGCTCGACGATGCCGGAACGCTTGCGCTCATCTATTCGTTCCTGGCCGGCGGGCATCAGCACCTGCTCATGTACAACGAAAGCGACCGCTGGGCGCGCACCAGCATCGCGATGGGCGAGCGCAAGAAGTATCCCGTTGCGGTCGCATTGGGCTACGAATTCCTCTCGGAAAACGAGTCCGCCCGCGGCAAGTGGGATGGCGCGGTCGCGTTCGCGGCGGCAAATCGCGACGAGGGCGGCAAGGCGGGCGCGCTCGCTCGCGTGGCCTGGAGCGGGTTCCCCACCGCCCAGAGCCTCCACGGAAAAGGGAGCTCGCGGCAGCCCGCAAGGCTGCCGAAGAGGCGCTCGAACTATCCGAGCGAATCGGCGAGGAACGGCTCGCGACGTGGCTCGGCCCGATGGCCGCCATCGTCGCGGCGGACATGGGCGACGACGACGCGGCGCGCGTCCATGCAGAGCGCGCATGGGCGCGTGCGCAGAAGCTCGGCCAGTTGGTGCTGACGGCCTGGGCGCAGCACGCGCTGGGAGCTTGCCGCACTCCGGCGCGGCGACCTCGAGACGGCACTCGACTGGTACGGGCAATACGTGCCGCTGGTGCGGGATACCGAAAACGCGGTGTCGCGGCACCTCGTCATCGCGTCCGCGGCGGAGGCCTTCCTGCGCGCAGGCCGGCTCGACGAAGCCGCTTCACTTGCAAGGCGGGCGGTCGAGATCGCGGAGTTTGCCGAATCGCCGCCGTTTCGCGCGCTGGGGCGGCGCGTCGAGGCCGAGGTCCTCGGCCTGCGACGTCAATACGACGAGGCCCTTTCGCACGTTCGACGAGGCTATTGCGGCGTTCACCGAGTCCGGGAGCGCGCTTGAACTCGCGCGCGCGCGCTTTCGCCGCGCGTCGCTGAGGCTTGCGCGCGGCGAAGGCGGCGGACATCGACGATGCCGGGCCGAAGTCGCGCGAGCGAGGATTCGTTCGCCGCATTGGGCGCCCTCCATGATCGCGTGCTCGCTGACGAGCTGCTGCGCGGATGACTGAGTCGCTCCCGACCGAGCGCAACCGGACGTGCGGCGAATCGGAGAGGCCCAACGCATCAAGTGCGCGCGCGCCGCCGTTGCGCCTTGATGCGCCGGGTATCGGCCTCGATGGCCTCGCACTCCGGTCCCGTGAACTTGGCGGTGAGCGCATCGATGAATACGCGCGTTCGCGCCGGCATCAGGCGGCGGCCGGGAAATACCGCCCACGCGTTGACCGGAGGCAGGCTCCAGTCCGCCAGCACTTGCACGAGCTCACCCTTCTCTAGGTACGGCAGGGCGAAGTAGTCGTTGATGACGGTGATGCCCGCGCCTGCGAGGCCATGCGCATGAGGAGAGACGGCGAATTGGCGGTTGCCCGTCCAGGCGGAATGCCCTCCCAGCGCGCGTCGCCGCGCATCAGTGTCCACGGCATCGGGTCGCCGGCGCGACCGAGCACGCGCAGCGTGTCGTCTCGATCAGCGCCTCCGGCTCGGAAGGCGTTCCGCGGCGCGCGAGATACGTGGGCGCGGCGTAGAGGCCGACGGTGAACGCCGCGAAATGGCGCGCGGCGAGCGACGCGTCGTCGCGCAGTTCGCCCATCCGCAGCGCGACGTCGAAGTTTTCGCCGATGAGATCGACGAAGCGCGCCGAGAGGTCGACCTCGAGCGTGATCGCCGGGTACGCAACGATGAATTCCGCCAGCAGCGGGGCGAGGACCATGTCGGCGAGGTCGCTCGGCATCGTCACGCGGAGCCGGCCGCTGGGCTCGCTCTGCCGGTTGTGGGCCAGCGACGTCGCGGCTTCGACATCCTCGACCACATGGTGCGCATGCTCGAGCACCGCGAGCCCGAAATCGGTGATCGCGAGCTTGCGGGTGGTCCGCAGGAACAGCCGTTCGCCGAGCTTGCCTTCCAGGGCGGCTACCCGGCGCGACACCGTCGACTTGGGCAGTCCCACGCGCTCGGCGGCGCGCGAGAAACTGCGCTCGTCGGCGACGCGCGCAAAGAGGAAGAGGTCATTGGGGTCGATGTTCACGGCGGTCTTGCTTGCCGTCGTTCTCGGACGGGTGGGGGCGCAGTCATGGGCCATTGTTCCAATGTTGCAACAATGATATCCATTTTGACGCCTTCCGCGTCATTGATGCAACAACTATAGTGGGTCCGTGACAGCGCAACCCAACTGAGCCCAACCGCGGAGACCCCATGAAGATCCTGCAGATCAATTCCAGCGCCCGCCATCGAAGCCCTCGCATTCCACGCGCCTCGCCAATCGCATCGTTGCGCGTCTGCGCGATGCGGATCCCGAGGCCAACGTTGTCGGTGCGCGACCTTGGCTCCGCGCCGCACCCCGAGCTCGACGAGGCGCGCTTGGCGCGCTCTTCACGCCGGCGAAAGACCGCACGCCGGAGCAAGCGGCGCGCGTGGCGCTCGACGACGCGCTGATCGCGGAGATGAAGGCCGCCGACGTGATCGTCCTCGGGCGTCCCGATGTACAACTTCGGCGTGCCCGCGCAGCTCAAGAACTGGATCGACGCGATCTCGCGCGCCGGCGTGACTTTTCGCTACACCGGAGAAAGGTCCCGAGGGTCTGCTGAAGGGCAAGCACGTTTACGTGGCGCTCACCCGCGGCGGAAAATACCGGAACCGCCTGCCGACACGCAGGTGCCGTATCTCGAGACGGTGTTCGCGTTCCTCGGCATGACCGACGTGCACTTCGTCTACGCCGAAGGCCTCGCGATGGGGCCCGATTCGGAACGGACGGCGATCGATTCGCGCGTACGAGCAGATCGAGGCTGCGGTCGCCGCGTAACCAGGACTCGAAAGATGCGGACCGGTGCCCCCATGTTCCGCTCTTAGCCTTGAGGAGAATGCCGTGACCACGACGTCCACGATTCCCCGCACCGAAGCCGTGACACGCCCGCGCGCCGTCGAGCGCCGTCGTCGCACGGCCAACCGACATCGGATGGCGCCGGCGTCAAGCTGAGCGCGTGCTCACGCAGCCGCTGCAGCGCCGGCTCGATCCGTTCCTCATGCTCGACGCGTTCGGCACCGACAACCCGCAGGACTACATCGGCGGGTTTCCGGATCATCCGCACCGCGGCTTCGAGACCGTCACGTACATGATCGCCGGCCGCGTGCGTCACCGCGACAGCGCCGGTCACGAAGGGCCTGCTCGAAACGGCGGCGTGCCAGTGGATGACGGCGCGGGCCGTGGCGTGATCCATTCCGAGCTCCCCGAGCAGGAAGACGGCCGCATGGAAGGCTTCCAGCTGTGGCTCAACTTGCCGGCGCAGGACAAGATGCGCGCGCCGTGGTACCGCGACATCAAAGCGCGGACATTCCGGAGTTCACGACCGCGAGCTGGCGTGAAGGTGCGCGCAGTCGCCGGCCGCAGCCACTGGCATCGAAGGCGCGATGCAGCGCGAAGTCACCGAGCCCCTCTACCTCGACCTCGAGCTTCCGGCGGGAGCGAGCTTCGAGCAGGCGCTGCCGCCGTCGCACAACGCATTCATCTACGTGTATCGCGGCAGCCTGGCCATCGGCGGACGCCGAAGTGCCGGTGCAACGGATGGCGATACTCGCCAATGGCGCGGATCGCGACGGCGTCGTGCTGGAGGCGAAGGCGCCGACGCGCGCATTGCTGATCGCCGGCAAGCCGCTTGCCGAGCCGATCGCGCAGTACGGTCGTTCGTCATGAACACGAACGACGAGATCCACGCGGCCGTGCGGGACTACCAGTCCGGGAAATTCGCGGTGACGACGTAACGCGATTGCAGTCAGTCGACAACGGCGCGGAGGCTCCACCGGGCTGTACCCCAGGCGCCCTTTGGAGCCTCCTGCCATTCTGTTGCACCACGCAGATTCCTCAGCATGCAGGGGGAATTGGCGTATCGTCCGCCCATAGATCGGTCCCGCGATCCCAGCTGTGCCATGCCAGGACGCGAGATCGGCTGGGAGGCGGTATGCATTCACATGTGATCCCGAATGTGCTGGATGCCAGGGGAGCTCACGCGCGTTCGTGCGCTGATCGAGCGCTCGCGCTTCGTGCCCGGAAGCGAAAGCGCCAGGCGGAGCTGCGGAGCAGGTCAAGTCCAACGAGCAGCTCCAGTGCACGCCCGGCGATGCGCGAATGCTTGGCGAGCTCGTGTTCCAGGCGCTGGGCCGGAGCCGCGAATTCCACCGTCAGGCGCTGCCGCTCGAGATCTCGGTGCCGATGATCAACCGCTACGGCGTGGGCATGAGCTACGGTCGCACTTCGACCGCGCGTTCATCGTCGGGGCGGAGCGGCCGGCAGATCCGGACCGACCTCTCCGCGACGCTGTTCATTCCGCCTCCAGCGGACTACGACGGAGGAGACTCCATATCGCAGAGGCGGGCAGGACGAGGTTCGTGAAGCTCGACGCCGGGAACCTGATTCTCTATCCGTCGTGCATGCTGCATTCCGGTTTCCACGGTCACGCGGCGGCGTCGCGCCACGCGATCATATTCTGGGTGCAGAGCATGATCCGGATCACGAGCAGCGAAACCTCGTTTCCGGTCTCGACCAGGTCCTCGGTTCCCTGGCGGAGCGCATGCCCGGTTCGACCGAGGTGAGGGATCTGTCCGGGACCGTCAACAGCCCTTACGCGAATGTGGGGCGAAACGGGCTTGAGTCGCCGCGTAGTGGTCGGCGGCATCACGGCGGCGGCGCGATCGGCGCCCTTGCGCTCCACGATCAGCCCGTACGCCTGCGGCTGGCGGTGCAGCGGCGAAGTTGAACGTCGTGTTCTTGTACGACAGCGTGAGGTCGAGATCGCAGCGCGCGATCGCGAGCTCGTCGCCTTCGGTCGAGCACGCGGCCACGATTTCGCCGGACGGCGCCACGATGATCGAGTTGCCGATCTGGCGCACGCCGTCCTCGTCCCCGGCCTTGGCCACGCCGACGACCCAGCAGCCGTTCTGGTAGGCGCCCGCCTGCATCACGAGCTCGTTGTGGAAAGTGCGCGAGGTTGTCGTGCTCGGGCGCGGGCGGATTGTGCACCGGCGTGTTGTAGCCCAGCACGATCATCTCGACGCCCTGCAGCCCCATCACGCGATAGGTCTCGGGCCAGCGGCGGTCGTTGCAGATCGCCATGCCGACGATGCCGCCGAACGCGCGGAACACCGGGAAGCCCAGGTTGCCGACTTCGAAGTAGCGCTTTCTCGAGGTTCTGGAACGGACGCCACGGCTCGTGCTCGGCGTGGCCGGGCAGATGAACCTTGCGGTACTTGCCGAGGATGCGGCCGCTCCTTGTCGACGAGGATCGACGTGTTGAAGCGATGCGTCGCGCCGTCTTCGACGGCGAGCTCCGCGTAGCCCAGGTAGAAGCCGACGCCGAGCTCGCGCGCGCAGTCGAACAGCGGCTGCGTCGCCGGCGTTGGGCATCTCGCGCTCGAAATACGCGTCGAGCTCATCCTGCCGGTCGTAGTACCAGTGCGGGAAGAACGCGGTGAGCGCGCATTCCGGAAACACGACGAGATCGCAGCCGTGCGCCGCCGCCTGCTCGCAGGAGCGCGATCATTCGCGCGACGCGCTCGCGCGGCTTTCCGTGCGCGCGATCGGGCCGAGCTGCGCGGCGCCGACGGTGACGATGCGAGGCATTGAGCGGTCCTCCATTGGCGCGCGCTCGACGAGCGGCAGGGTCGGTACCCGGCAAGTGTATAGCCTGGCGTGATACATTCAACGCCCATTTCCGCCGTTGCTGACGTCGATGAAGCGTGCTTTCAAATGGGTGGGCCTGACGCTGCTCGGCGTCGTGCTGATCGCCGGCGCCCTGCTGGCGCACACCGTGGTACGCGAAGCCGCTGTCCATCGAGTGGTTCTATGCGCGCTCGTTCCTGCGCTTCGTGCTCGACGAGCCCGGAGCTCCTCACCCATTTCCGGATTCTGGAGCCGATCGGGATTCGCTCGCACAACGCCAGGCTCACCGACGCGTCGATCGCGCACGACGACCGTGTTTTCGCGAGGCTCAATGACGATCTCGCGACGCTGCATCGCTACGATGCAAGCGCCTACGCCGGACAGGATCGCCTTTCATACGACATCTTCGAATACTTCATATCCAATCAGGCTCGCGGCGAGCCCTGGCGCTACCACAACTATCCCGTCAATCAGCTTTTTCGGCGTGCAGTCCGACCTTCCGAACCTGATGACGCAGACGCAGCAGATCGACGATGCGACCGACGCGGAGCATTACATTGCGCGGCTCGGCGAATTTCCCCGCAAGATCGACCAGGTGATCGAAGGCCTCAAGCTGCGCGAGAGCAAAGGCATCGTGCCGCCGAAATTCGCGGTGGAAAAGGTCAGCGACCAGATCAAGGGCTTTCTCGCGCCCGGCCCCAAAGGCAACACGCTGACGGTGAGCTTCAAGGAAAAGCTCGACAAGATCCCGGTCGGACAAGATGGACGCGGCGACGCGCGCGGCGCTCCTGGCTCGCGTGGAGCAAGGCGTGGCGGGAAGCGTGGTCCCGGCATACAACACGCTGGCCGCCTATCTCGAAACGCTGCGCCCGAAGGCGACGCGCAATGATGGCGCGTGGGCGCTGCCTCAAGGGGATCAGTTCTACCAGTACGCGATCGAGTCCAATACGACGACCAGGATGACCGCGGACGAGATCCATGCGCTCGGCTTGGCCGAGGTGGCGCGGATCGGAGCCGAGATGGATCGCAGCCTGAGCGACGCGGGCTACGCGGAAGGAACGCGGAGCGAGCGGATGCGCCGGCTCGGCGCGTCGCCGACGCAACACTATCCGGATACCGACGAAGGCCGCGCGCAGATCCTCAAGGACTACCAGCGCCATCATCGACGAGATCACCGCGGGGCTCGATCCCTGGTTCGGCACCAAGCCGAAAGCCGGGGTCATCGTGGTGCGCGTGCCGCCGTTTGCGGAAAAGACGGCGCCTGGGGCGTATTACAACGCTCCGCCGATGGATGCCTCGCAGCCCGGGAAGTTCTATGCCAACCTCGGCAACGTCGGCGAGACGCTCAAGTACAGCATGCGGACCGATGCCTATCACGAGGCCGTGCCCGGTCACCATCTGCAGATCGCGATCGCCCAGGAGATCCGGGGCCTGCCGTTCTTTCGCAGCGTCGTTCCGTTTACGGCGTACATGGAGGGCTGGGCCCTCTACGCCGAGCAGCTCGCGTGGGAGATGGGCTTCGAGAAGAATCCGCTCGACAACCTGGGCCGCCTGCAGCTCGAGATGTTCCGCGCCGTTCGCCTCGTGGTCGACACGGGCATCCACAGCAAGCGCTGGACTCGCGAGCAGGCGATCGACTACATGGTCGCGAACACCGGCATGGCGGAGAGCGCAGTCGTCGTCGAGATCGAGCGGTACATCGTAGCGCCGGGTCAGGCGCTGGCGTACAAGGTCGGCATGCTGAAGATCCTGAGCTGCGCGAGCGCGCGAAGGGCGCGCTCGGCGCCAGGTTCGACATCCGCGAATTCCACGACGAGGTCCTGAAGAACGGCGCGATGCCGTTGTCCGTGCTGGAGCGCGTCATCGACGCGTATATCGCCCGCAAGAAGGCGCTGCCGGCGGCGTGAAGCGTTTCGTCGGGTCTTGGTCGCTCCGTCCGGCGGGCCCGGGCTATTCGCCGTGCCCGCGAGCGCGTTGGCAAGCCGCACTAACTCCCACTGCCAGCGTTTCTCCTCGCCGCCGGGTCGATGCCGACTCGGCGCAGCGCGGCTTCATCGCAGATCGTCGAGACCGCATTGCGCATCGTCTTGCGTCGCTGCCCGAAGCGCCGCGGCAACGATGCGGCCGAACAGCGCGACGTCGGCGATCTCCGGTTTCGCGTCCCCCAACGGCACGAGGCGCACGACCGCCGAGTCGACCTTCGGCGCGGGCGAAAGGCGCCCGCAGGGACCGCGAAGAGACGCACCACCCGAACAGCACCTGCAGCATCACCGTGAGCCGCCCGTACTCCGGAGTGGCCGGAGACGCCGTCATGCGCGCGACCACTTCCTTCTGCAGCATGACGTGAACATCGACGATGAGCGCGTCGAACTGCGCGAGATGAAAGAGCAGCGGCGAGCTGATGTTGTACGGGAGGTTGCCGACGATCCGCAGCGCGCGGCCGAGCGTCGCGAAGTCGAACGCGAGCGCGTCGGCAACGTGCAGCGTCAGCTGCGCGGGCGGGAAATCGGAGGCGAGCCGCGCGGCGAGATCGCGGTCGATCTCGACGGCGTCGAGATGCCCGGCGCGTTCGATCAGCGGCCGCGTCAGCGCGGCGAGACCCGGACCGATTTCGACCAGACGGTCGCCAGGCTGCGGCGCGACGGCATCGACAATGCGCGCGACGTAGTGCGGATCGGCAAGGAAATTCTGGCCAAAGCGCTTCCGGGGCTGGTGCCCGTGCATCGACGAGAACCTACGCCCGTCCCTGCTTTGCGCGCAAGCCGGTAACGTGAACACCGGCGCGTTCGATCCCTTCCGGACATCGTCGACTGCCTCCGGACTATCCGGCGTGGCTCCATGTCGACGGCGCCTTCGGCCTGTGGGCCGCGGTATCACCGAGGCACAAAGAATTAGTGAAGGGTATTGAGCTCGCCGATTCGGTCGCGGTTGACTGTCACTAAATGGCTGAACGTCCCATATGACTCAGGCGTCGTCGTTTGTTCGCGACGCGGCAGCGCGCATCAGGCCGCCATGACCTTGAACGCTCCTTATTATGTGACGGCTCCGGGCGCTGAACGGGACAACAGCAATTGGGTGCAGGAAGCTTCGCGGCGCGCGTGGGGTTCACGATCTACGCTGCGCTTAGATCGCTGGGACAGCAAGGAACTGCCAAAATGATCGATCGTGGTTGCCGCCTGGCGCAGCAAATGGCTGAACTGTTGGCGCGGGGACCGAGCGTGCAGATCTTGGAATGACGTCGTGCTCAATCAAGTACTGCGTGCGATTCACTCTCTGCTGACGGCGGCGATGCCGATGAGTTTACCGCCGCGGTGATCAAGCGCGTCCAGGAGGATGGGACTTGCTGGCTTGGCGGCACAACCCGGCATGGCCTTCGCGCAATGCGCGTCGCGGTTTCGAACTGGTCGACGAATGAAAAGGATATTGAGACGTCGGCCGCAGCGATCCTGCGATGCGCGAAGGCGACAGCTGAAGGTTTGTGATTATTTGACGAAGAAGCGGGGGCAAGCCACCCTTCCTGACCTCGAGCTGATCAAAGTTGAGCTACCACTTTCCCTGATTGAGAGCCCTTCAAGTTCAAAACAAGCCGAGCAGGGCGAAGGTCTTTCAGGTTGGGAAGGGTGGCTTGCCCCCGCTCTTATTTGGCTCTCTGGTTGGCAAGTACTCTAAAGGAGAGAAGTGGAACCCATGACCCCACCGACTTTCAATGACATCGTATGCGGCTGGTGAATTTGTGGGGCGGTACCTGCCGAAGACGCCTCTGGTCTCGATGCCGAAGCTTTCTCAGATCTTCGGCTTTGATTACTCACGCCAAGTGCGAAAACCTGCAGCCTGTCGGTGCGTTCAAAATCCGCGGTGGCGTGAACCTGGTGGGTACGGCAGGCGAAGAAGAGAAGCGAGCAGGCATGGTCTCCGCGAGCACCGGTAATCACGGCCAGTCCATAGCCTATGCCGGCGCGGCTGTTTGGCGTGCGGGTAATCATTTATGCGCCGGTCGAGAATGTGAATCAGTCGAAGATGCAGGCCATCCGTGACCTGGGGCCGAGTTCCGCTACTACACGGGCGCGATTTCGACGAAGCGCGCGAAGAGGCCGAAAGAGCGGCGCGCGCCGAAGGGTACCGCTATGTGCATTCGGCGAATGAGCCCAAGCTGATTGCGCGGCGTGGGAGCCATCGGTCTCGAGATTTTCGACGACCTGCCCGGAGTTGACGTCATCATTGCCCCGATCGGCGGCGGCAGTTGCGCTTCCGGTAACTGCATCGTGGCCCGGCAACTCAATCCAGGTGTCCGCGTCATTGGTGTGCAGTCAGAGCAAGCGCCCGCTGTGTGGCATGCCTGGAAGGAGCGAAGGTTGCAACCGCATCCGCTGATGGAAACTCAGCACGAAGGTCTGGCCACCCGGGTGCCTTTTGAGTTAACGAACAGAGTTCTGTGTGGGAGCTGCTGGATGATTTTGTTTTGGTAAGCGATGAAGAAGATCAACGAGGCGATCCGTTTGCTGGCCCAGCATGGCAAGCAGGTGGCCGAAGGCGCCGGCGCCGCTTCGCTCGCGGCCGCGATCAAGGTGCGGGATCAATGCAGGGAAGAACGTGGTCGGTGTTTTGACCGGCGGCAATATTCCGACAGATCGTTTTGTAGCCCACGCTCTCAGCGTGAAAAGAGGGGCATGAGCTCAGGCCCTTCGCACCCAGGTGTATAGAGTACAAGCTTTCGCTTGAGAGCTTGCGAGGAACAGCAACCTGAAGGTTGTACTTCCTGGCGAGGCTAAAGCCTCAGACCGACAAGAAAGCCTTTGCGTGCTTTGCGCCTTTGCGTGAAATCTGTAGGTTAGTCACGGCACAACTTGCAAAAAGAGTCTCACGCAAAGGCGCAAAGCACGCAAAGGTTGACTCAAAACTTGACTCATTCGCATCAAGTTTTACCTGACAAGTAATCTAGACTCCTGTTGCAGAAGCTGAAACCTCATCGCCTCCTGCCTTGCGACTGATGCTCATTTCTTCAGGTGCCCTTCGAGACCAGTCGATAATGCGATTGAGCACATCGAGCTGGTGCTTCTCCTCGCGGAAGCCGTGACCTTCGCGTGGATACAGCACAAAATCAGACTCCACTCCATAGCGTTTCAATCCACGAGTACAAACTGCTGGCTCTGACCGATCGGATCGGTAACATCATTGTCGCCCTGCAGGATTAAGGTCGGCGTGTGCGCATTCTTCACGTAAGTGATTGGAGAACTCTTGATGAACCCGTCAAGTTTCTCGTAAGGCGTTCCATAGAACCACTCGTCGTAGCTTGATCCTCCCTCCGTGCCAAACTCGCTGGCCAGGTCGCTCAAGCCGGCACCTGCAACCGCAGCTTTGAAACGATTGGTTTGGGTAATCGCCCACATGCTCATGAAACCGCCGTAAGACCAGCCGGCGATCCCCAATCGATCCGGATCAACAGGCCGCGCGCAATCAGGAAATCAACTCCCGCCATCACATCCTTAAAGTCGCCGCCTCCCCAATCAGCACGATTCATTTCCACGAAGCGGTGTCCGTAGCCCACGGAGCCGCGAACGTTTGGACAAAGGACCGCGTAACCGCGCGCTGCCATCAATTGTCCCCAGGCGTTAAACGTATCAGCCCAGCGTCCGGTTGGTCCGCCGTGAACAATGACGACCAGCGGCACTTTTGTGCCTTCATGGTAGCCCGAAGGTTTCAATAACGAGGCCTCGATCTCAGTGCTGTCAAAACTCTTGTAACGCAGGAACTCAGGCTTGACCAGGGAGATTTGCTTCCAGGTTTCATTTAGTTTCGTCACTTGATCGGCCTGTCCCGGACGATCCTGAGAGCCACACTTCCGGCGCCTCGATACTCGTCTCGCCGACAAAGGCGACCCGATCCGCCGCCGCGTCAAACGAAGCCGGATTGACCGCGAAACCGGCTCGCGCCTCGGCCTTTCCGGTTTTGCTGATGCTAAAGAACTTAGTGTGGAAACCGTCGACTACCAGAGCCAGGATCGATTGATCAACGGCCCAGATAAAGTTCGCGATTGATCGATCGGATGCTGGTAGCCGTGAGATTTTTAGCGACGCCTCCGGCCAGCGGTTGCAGGTATAGGTCATGCGGTGATGGCCCGTCGACTCGGGCGGCGAGATAGGCGACTGTCTTCCCGTCTGGCGAAACATTCAGCTGTCCGGAAAGGACCGTGCGGTGCGGCGATCTCCTTTAGCTGGCCGTCTGCCACAGCAATCGAGAAGATGCGGTTCGTTTCTTGATCTGACTCGGGACGATCCGTCGCCGAGACGATCAGACGATCTCCTTGCGGCGTAAACTTCGCTTCGTCAACTCGCCACTTTCCAGCAGTTAGTTGCCGAACTTTCTTTGTTTCGATGTCGATCAGCCAGAGTCGTGCCTGTTTGTCATCGCGATCCACCACCCGCGCGTCGTCCTTGTCCTTCTCTTTCTTATCTTCGGCTTCCGTCTTTGCGCTCGGGAGCAAGGAAAGCGATCTGCTTGCCGTCGGGCGACCACTCGAACGGAACCCACGGCGCTTTTGCCCTCAGTGAGTTTCAGGGCCTCGCCTCCGTCGAGAGAAATCAGGTAGATCTGTGTCCGGTCTTCGCGGTCCGACAGGAAGGCGAGCTTGCGACCATCCGGAGACCAGCGCGGCGCGAACTCGGACTTTGCAGAACTGGTGAACTGGTGCACTTCACGCGACCGCACCTGCAACAACCAGATGTGCCGGCTGCGAGTTGTTCCCTTTGGGGGTTCGCTTACCGTGAAGGCGACATGTTCGCCGCCGGATGAAAAGCGCACTTCGGAGATTGTCCGTCGATTGAGCGCTTGTTCGGGTTTGAGTTGAGCGAAGCTGCTACAGGGCAGCAAGACCAGGAATATAGCGCGTGATAACCAGACGGATTCTCATACAAGTCCTCATCGTGGTGCTCGGCGCAGCTCAGTCGCACACTAAACACAAGCGTTGCGCCCTCGAGCCGCGAAGCGGCGACACTCAACAGCCACGTCCGTAAGGGCGTGGATCAAGACGTGGAATGAACATAAGCGCCGAGGGTGCGGTGACAAATCAATCGGCGCAGTAAATGAAGTGGCGGCTCTTCGAGCCTCGAACAGCCCTGGCAAGTGGTCCCCGCGCTTACGCACGGGCTATGAATTCCGCCCTGCGGGCCTCCAAAATCTTATTCGATCATTTGTTCTAAGCACCAAGAGTGCGCTCCATCAATATATCCGTTTGCCGGTCATCTCCCAATTGAAAGATGTGCCGGCCCACATCGCGAAAATCCCATTTCTCATAAAAAGGCGCGAGCCCGGGTATTTGTGCTCCCACACGCCGAGCCAGAGCGTGCGATGTCCTATCTTGCTGGCCTGATCAATGCATGCCTGCATCAAGGCCGCGCCGACCCCGCGACCAAGCCACTGTTGAGCTGCATACAAGTCGCACCAGCTCGATTGGCTCTGCTCTTCGTGACGCCCTCCGGGATCCCCTGGCTTGAGCTTCGCATACCCTGCCGGCGGTTCCCTCAACTTCAGCGATCAGGAACAAGGAGTGGGGCTTCAGCCAATTCTGCTGCTTGCAGAGTCGGACCAAAGGATACGGCGAGATGAAGGGCGGCCATATCTTCCGGGGTGTTATCGGCCGCAAAGGTCTCCGAGAAAGTACGCGCGCCCAGTTCGGCCAGCAACTGGGCGTCAGCTGCCGTCGCCAGGCGAATAACGAGATTGGAAGGTTGTTTCACGAACTCCAAGAATTAGCAAACGAGAAGTCGATCGTGCAAGTGTCAGCGTTCAGGTCGTTCTAAGATCGCCGAGGTGATCAGCAGCCTGAGATTGGCTCAGCAGCATAGGAGGAAACGTCGATGGCCCTGATTCAATAGTCCGTTGGACGACGCGCAGTGGCTGCGCCCTGTAACGCAGATTGGGACGCCATGATTGGCAATGATCGCGCGCGTTTTTGCGGCCAATGCAGCCTGAATGTTTACCAATCTGTCCAGCATGACCAGGTCCGCAGCTGAATCCCTGATTGCCGGCAGTGAGGGGAGACTTTGCGTGCGGTTCTCATCGTCGCGCAGACGGATCGATCCTGACCGAGAACTGTCCCGTGGGTCTGCAACGGATTCTGCCGCCGGGTTTCGTCGTTGTCCAGGGCGATTGCTTCGGCTGTGCTCAGCTTCTTCACCGGGGTGGGCATCTATGAAACGCTCTCAGCCTTTTCGATTCTGAACCCCCGCCTCGGTACCAGACTGTCGGAGTAATGGTGCCAACCAGGAGTCTGCCAGTTCTTCCCGCAGGTGCTACTGTCGAGCCGCGGCTCCCAGCCACGATGGGCGGTGTGGCCAGTCGCGAAGCCTATCCGGTTCAGGGCAAAACCTATTCAACGGCAGGACGAGGCTCCCACAACCGCCGGTAGCCGTCGTCAGAATCAATCGACAAGAGACAAAATACGAAAGCGTGAAGTCCGGCAGATCTGAAAAGGGATTCGATCCACGAGCACACGAGAGCAGCGCGAAATCACACGAAACAAGAATGCAATTCGTGTCATGTTCAGCGTTATTTCAGTGTTCCTTCGTGGATCAGTGCATGCCAACTCGGTTTCAGTCGTCTCTTCGAGTGTCCAGTTTGTCGTTGCTTGACGGCAACGACCAGTTTATCGGTGGTCGCACCGTTGGTTAGATTTGCGGATCACGATTCAAAAGACTTTCAAGTATGCGCCATAGGGGTTCTTTTCTCACTCACACCGTGGCTTCAGCCCGGTGACACGACGGAAGTCAGAGGCAAGAAAACCGTTTAAACGGTTTCCCGTTGGCCTCGATAGCTATTAAGTCACCGGGCTAAAGCCTCGGTGTGAATGAGAACAACGCGCTCTGCACCGCCGCTCATTCGCCGACCTGCGCACTAAATCAGAGTTTCCAGGAATGTCTTGCTTGCCGAACATTGCTGGCACTGCTCAACATAAACCAATAGAATGCGCCGCGCTTTTATCTATCCGCTCATACGGCAGGTCATTATGCGAAGCAAAAATGTTCATTGGCCCTTCCTGGTTTTCAAAGCGTTCGTAACCATCGTTCTGCTTCTTTCGCCCGTCTGCGCGCAGCAAAGGTTGGTGATCGATCGGCGGCGGTTCACGTCCACCCGAGTGCGCTGTCCCGATTCGTTGACTGGGCCGGCAAAGAGCGAGCGCGAATTCTGATCATCTCCTGGGCGACACAGGACCCGGAAGCGAGGATTCAAGTCGCTGAAAGAAGATTTTGCACCGCTTTCGCATTGAAGCGATCGAGGCTTGCCCGCCGGCCCCACTGAACGATGACGCGAAGAACAGGTTCCTGCACCAACTCAAACAAGCGACCGCAGTTTTCTTCAGTGGTGGCGATCAGGCGCGCATCATGAATGTCCTGAAGGATCGAGTCGCTTTGCAAGCTCTCAGACTGCGCTATCAAACGGGGTGTGGTCTTTGGCGGCACCAGTGCCGGCGCGGCGATCATGTCGCGACGCGTGATCACCGGCGAAGGAGATTTCAAAATCATCGATGGCGCGAAGGTCGACACGCGCGAAGGTCTGGGATCTGCTGCCCGAGACCGTTCTTGTAGATCAACACTTCATCAGGCGACAACGAGAGAATCGGCTTTTTGGGCTGATGCTCCAGGGTGCGGAAAGATTCGGCCGCGGGGATCGACGAAGGCACTGCTTTACTTGTCTCTGACAATCGCAAGGTCGAGGTCGTCCGGTGCGAGTCAAGTAGTGTTCGTCGAAGGCCTGAGCGACCGCTCACTGGCCATCAAGCTGACGAGCTCCGGCGATACAGTCGACTTGTCGACAGGTGAAGTAACGGAGGCCGTCTCGTCCACTAAAGCCGCCGGAATTCCCGGATTCCAGGCTCAAGAGGCAAATCGATTCCTTCAAAGAGCAAAGTCAGTCTCTTTGCCAAAACCTGGACACCGGAGAGAGCCTATGCGCTGGGCGCTGACAATCGCGTGCGCACTGCAAGCACGATCAAAATCGCGGTGATGGTTGAAGCGTTTGCGCGAGTCGCCGAAGGCAGGGCCAAGTGGACGGATGAACTCGTGCTGACCAAGGCAGCGCGCTACGCCGGTTCAGGCGTGTTGCCTGAGCTGGCCGACGGGCTGCACCTGACGCTGCGCGACGCCGTTAATCTGATGATGGTCGTTAGCGACAATACGGCGACGAATCTCGTACTCGACTACCTCAGCACCGACGCCGTAAACGATCGCATGGAGTCCCTGGGGTTCAAGCAAATCCGCATTCTTCGCCGAGTTGGTGGTGGCGGCGAGAGCAAAGCGGGGCAGGTGCCGGACAATAAACGCTTCGGTTTGGGGTAGCAACGGCGCGCGAGATGGTGGTGCTGATGGAGAAGCTTGAACGTGGAGAGATTGTCCAGTCCTGCCGCCTCTAAGGAGATGATTGAGTTGATGAAGCGCGAACAAGATCACTTGGCCATTGGCCGCACTTTGGACGTGCCGATGGCCACGAAGTCCAGGGCGCTGGACCAACTGCGCAGCGCCCTCGGAATCATCTATTCGAAGAAGGGCCGGTATTGGCGATGGCCATCACTTGCGACGACCTGCCCACTGTCAACTGGTCAGTAGACAATCCCGCCTACCTATTGATGTCTCAACTCTCATTGATCCTGATTGATGGATTGGGCCGTTAACCTTCGACCCTAACGACGCGAAGCCACCACGTAAATTACATCCAGCCTACACACCTCGTAAACATTCTTGTCGGCGCCTGCGAAAAGCCAGTTGCAGATCCGGAAATTTACCTGTATCCAAAATTTCGTAGGCATGGCCTAGAGTTTCGGATATAATCTCATCGTCCCGTCGCTTATCAGGTCGCCAGAGTCCCGAAAATAATGAGTTTCGTCTCGTTCGCCATGCCCGTCGCCAGCGGAACAAAAATGCGTCACGGTGGCGTAAGCCGAAAGACAGTTTGCGAGGTTCTACTGGATCTAAGGCCTATTGGTTTTGCTCCTAACGAACCTGCGGGATTCTCGGGTTCTTTAGCGATCGTGAATTTATTCTTCCAGTGTGTTTTCGGCATTTGTCTGCTGAAGGAGCGTCCTGCTTCTCAGTTGAGATTTGATACTCAACCCGGCAGTTCTGCGAAGGACGAGAGTAATCTTCGACACTCTTGTATGGAAACCGCAGCATCTACACTTCCCTGGAGGAACCCATGAAAAGACAGAGTCTTCTTAATAGATTTTTGTTCACGCTAAGCTCCATTCTGGTTCTCCTATTATTTTCTAGCAGTTCCCTTGCTCAACAAAGGTACTCCTCGATCAACGGAACCGTTAGGGATCCTCAGGGAAACGTTGTACCCGGGGCGGCGGTAACGCTGGTGAATCCGGCAACCAACAGCTCACGCGCAACTACGACCACCGAAAGTGGCTCTTACGCTTTCGAACTCCTCCCCTCTGGTGACTACCGCCTTGAGGTCGAGGCCAAGGGCTTCAAGAAGGCGGTGATCACCGATGTCCATGCCCTCGTGTCCAAGCCGACTGCCGTCGAAGTTCAGTTGGAGATCGGAAACGTCAGCGAGTCAGTTACTGTTGCTTCCGGCGCTGGCGAGGTTTTGATTAATCGCGACGATGCCAGCGCTCGGCAATAACTTTATCAATCAGCAGATCGCGCAATTGCCACTTGAGGCGCGCAACCCACTTGCGCTTATTGACTCTGCAGGCGGCAGTTACCAGAGAAGGTTACGTTGCCGGGGCGCGCAGCGACCAGTCAAACATCACGCTTGATGGTGTCGACATTAACGAAGCGCAAACAAGTGCGGTGGGTACTCCGGTGCTTCGTTTGAATGCCGAGGCAATCGAGGAATTTCGCGTAACCACGGTCAGCGCGAATGCCAATACAGGGACGATCACTCCGGAGCGCAGGTTAGTCTGGTTACCAAGAGCGGAACGAACGATTGGCATGGATCGCTCGTTTACGCTAACCGAAATACTGTGACCACAGCGAACGACTGGTTTAATAACCTTAATCACATCCCCCGGCCGGCGCTGATTCGAAATACTTATGGTGGCTCGGTCGGCGGCCCGATTATCAAAGATAAATTCTTTTTCTTCTATAGCTACGAAGGCCCGGCGTGACGCCAGTCAGACGGCGGCCGACCCACGCGTAGTACCGTTAGCCAGTCTGGGACGCGGTGAAGTGCGCTATGTGAATGAGTCGGGTGCTGTCACTACTCTAACAACAGCTCAGCTGAATTCAATCTTTATCCCGGGAATGAATCCGCTTGCCATATCCACGCTGGCAGCCGCGGCCGCCAAGTATCCAGCCAATGATTTTAGTGTTGGCGATGGCTTAAATACAGCGGGCTTCCGGTTCAATTCGCCAACACCGGTGAAATTGAATTCCCACACCGGCCGCTTTGACTATAACCTGACCAGCAAGCAGGTGCTGTTTTTCCGCGTACCAACATTATCTATGACCTGACTGGCGGGGTGCCGCAGTTTCCGGACACACCGGCGCCGAACCTCTGGGAACATCCATGGGGGTATGTGGCTGGTCACACCTGGTCCATCGGCAACAAGTATGTAAACAATTTCCGTTACGGCTTTACGCGAGAGGCCCTCAGTCAGCAGGGTGATTCGGGGACAACCAGATCACCTTCCGGTTTGTCTATGCTCCGCGGCTTTTCACCCGAACCCTGGCGCGGACGACCCCGGTCAGGAATATCACCGACGATTCGTGGCTGAGCGGCAATCACTCGATGACGTTTGGCACAAACATTCGCCTGATTAGCAACGTGAGAGCGAGCTTCGCAACGCCTACGACAGCGCCGTAACCAATCCGTCAGGTTATTTCGCGGGCGGAAACAGCATGTCGGATGCCATCAACCAATTTGGTCTTGACACGTTCGGTAAGGGGATTGACGCATCGTCCACTGATGGAATTCAAGCCGCAGTCACGGCGCTGGTCGGCAGATATTCTCAGTACACGGGTAACTTTACTTTCGCCCATGACGGTGCGCCTTTACCCGCCGGTTCGCCCGCCGACCGGAACTTCAAGACCAATGCCTACGATTGGTATGGTCAGGATGTCTGGAAGATTCGCCCGAATCTGACGCTGACGTACGGGCTGCGCTACACCCCTCAGCACGCCGATCTGGGAAGCCGATGGGTTTGAGACTGCGACCGACATTCCGCTTTCAACATTTTCGCAAATCGGCTGGCCGGCGCCGTAGCGGGCAAGCCCTACAACAATCCGATCTCGTCAATCTGTCAGGCAAGGCGAACAACAAGCCGCCGCTCTATAATTACGACAGTGAACAATTTCCAGCCGCGTATTGCGGTTGCCTGGTCCCCCAACTTTCAGTCGGGACCGTTCGCCAAATTCTTCGGCAAGCACGGCGAATCAGTCATTCGCGGTGGGTTTGGCATAACCAATGACTACTACGGCGAACAGTTAGCGGTCACCTTCGACCTGAACAACGCGCTGGGATTTTCGTTGCAGTCAAAACATCAACGTAAATACTTACAGCATTCCGGATATCTACGGTTTTGGGGGACCTCGGCCAGTGGCGCCCTATTCACAGGATTCGGACAGGCTATTCGTCCCTTGCCAGGGCATCACACTCCGCGAAACTGACGTTCCCGCAAACGGCGCCTTTACCACCGCCCGTCCGATCCAGTCGTCTATTGGACCAGGAACATAGTGGCGCCAATCCACTATAGCTGGAATGTTACATATGAGCGTCAGGTTACCTCCATGGATTGGTCTTCCAGGCCTCTTGCTATTGGGAGGTCAGCTGAGAGACGCCGGAGTACTTCGCGGTGGCGTGGGACCCGCCTGGCCCGACGTTCCGGGAGGAGAAGTTCGCCGCCTACAAGGAGACGCGCGCCGGCCACGCCGGACGACTTGCGTCGCCAGATCCCCGTGATCATGCAGCTGTTCGAGGCCCTGCGGCTGCCTCTCCTCGAGGTGCCGGGCTTCGAGGCCGACGACGTGCTGGGCACCGTGGTGGACCGCGCCCGCGCGCAGGATCTCGACGTGGTGCTGCGTCACCAGCGACAAGGACATGCTCCAGCTCGTGAGCCGCGCGGTGCGCGTGCTCGCGCGGGCGCGCGCGCGGGCGAGCAGATCGTCTCGACGCGGACAAGGTGCGCGAGAAGTGGAGGTGGGGACTCCGGAGCAGATCCCCGATCTCCTCGCGCTGATGGGCGACTCCATCGACAACATCCCCGGCGTCCCTGGCGTGGGCCAGAAGACTGCGGTCAAGCTCATCGGCCAGTTCGGCTCGCGTGCGAGCGGCCTCTACGAGCACCTCACCCTCGTGCTCGGGCAAGCTGCGCGAGACGCTTGGCCGCCAATCGCGAGCAGGCGCTGCTCTCGCGCGAGCTCGCGACCGTGAGCACCCGCGTGCCGCTGCCCGAGGACCTCGAAGCGCTGCGGCGCCAGGAGCCGGACTGGGAGCGCCTGCGGGCGCTCTGGACCGAGCTCGAGTTCGCAGCCCTGCTGCGCCAGCTTCGTCAGCGCCCGGCGCGCCGCGTCGGGCGTGCGAGGCCGCGCCGGTGCGCCGGGCCCGAGGCGCTGGCCGCCTTCCTGGCCAAGGTGCCGGCGGGCGAGCCGCGTCGCCGTGGACTGGGTGGGCGAGGGCGGGCCGCGCCCGATTCGGTACGCCGGCGGTTTCGGGCCTTGCATCACTCCCGGCGGCGGGCGACGTGCCGTCGTGATGCGCCGCGGACGACGCTGCCCGACTGCGCCGGCCGGCAGCCTGATCGGGCACGACGTAAGCGCTGCTGGAGTGGTGGCTCGCGCGCGGCGTGACGCCGGCCGCCCGGTCGAGGACACCGCGCTGGCCGCGTATCTCCTCAACTCCGGCGCGGACCAACTACAAGCTCGAGGAGGTCTGCGCCGAGCTCCTGGGCGAGGGGCCGGGGCTCGCGCGCCCGGGAGCCGCGCGCGCTGGATCTGGCAGCTCTGGGCGATGGCAGCCACGCGCGCTGCGCGCGAGGTCGGGCTCCTCGCACGCTCTACGAAGACATCGAGCGGCCGCTCGTTCCCGTCCTCGCCGCCATGGAGCGCCACGGCATCCGCGTGGACCCAGCCGCGCCTCGCCGAGTTCTCGCACGAGCTCGAGCTGGCGCCTCGAGCGGCGCGACGCGCGAGATCTACGCGCTCGCGGGCGAGGAGTTCAACATCGGCTCGCCCAAGCAGCTCGCCACCATCCTCTTCGAGAAGCTCAAGCTGCCGCCGGTGAGAGAAGACCAAGACCGGCTACTCCGACCGACGCCGACGTGCTCGAGCAGCTCGCGCTCGGCCACGAGCTGCCCGCCAAGATCATCGAGCACCGCACGCTGGCCAAGCTCAAGTCGACCTACGCCGACTGCGCTGCCGACGCTGATCAATGCCGAGCACCGGGCGCATCCACACGTCGCTTCAACCAGCTCGTGGCCGCGACGGGACGGTTGTCGTCCGAGCAGCCGAACGCTGCAGAACATTCCCGATCCGCACCGAGCTGGGCCGGCGCATCCGCGCCGCCTTCGTGCCCGAGCGCGGGCTGGCGCTTCGCTGGCCGCCGACTACTCGCAGATCGAGCTGCGCATCCTCGCCCACGTCTCCGGCGAGGAGAGCCTCATCGAGGCCTTCCGGCGCGGCGAGGACATCCACCGGCGCACCGCCGCCGAGGTCTTCGGCGTCGCCGCTCGGCGCAGGTGACGTCGGCCAGCAGCGCGACGTCGGCCAAGACCACCAACTTCTCCGGTCATCTACGGCGTCACCGCCTTCGGGCTGTCGCGCGGGCTCGACATCACCGCCGAAGCAGGCGCAGGAGTTCCTCGACCAGTTCTTCGCCCGGCATCCGAAGGTGCAGGCGCTACCTCGACGCGCACCGTGGCGGAGGGCCGCGAGCGCGGCTACGTCGCGACGCTGCTCGGCCGGCGCGGCGCTATCTCCCCGGAGCTGCGGAGCGGCAACCCCAACCTGCGCGGCTTCGCGCGAGCGCATGGCGACCAACGCGCCCATCCAGGGCACCGCCGCCGACCTCATCAAGATCGCCATGGTCCGCATGGCGCGCGGCGCTCGAGACGGCGCGGCCTCCGGAGCCGCATGCTGCTCCAGGTGCACGACGAGCTGCTCTTCGAGGCGCCGCAGGACGAGGCTGGCGCGCCTCGAGGCGCTCGCCGCCGAGGTGATGGAGTCGGCGCATCGACGCTGGACGTGCCCCTCAAGGTGGACGTCAAGGCCGGCGCGGACTGGGCCGAGGCGTGAGCGCGCCCTGACCTTCCTCCTCGTCGGCCTCACCGGCGGCATCGCCACCGGCAAGAGCACGGTGAGCGCCGATGTTCGCCCACCTGGGCGCCCGCGTGCATCGACGCCGACCATCCTCGCCCGCGAGGTGGTGATGCCGGCCAGCCCGCGCTACGCCGGGATCGTCGGCGGAGTTCGGGCCGCAGGTGCTGCAGCCCGACGGCCACCTCGACCGCAAGCGCCTCGGCGCCATCGTCTTCGGCGACCCCGAGAAGCGAAAGCGCCTCGAGGCGATCACGCATCCCGCCATCCGACGTGCGCCGAGCAGCGCATCCTCGTCCGTCTACGAGGAGGAGGCCTTCGAGGGCGTCGTGCATCTGGGACGCCGCCGCTGCTCTGATCGAGTCGGGCGGCGCGCAAGCGATGGACAAGATGGTCGTGGTCTTCGCCGAGCCCGCGAGCGCGAGCTCGCGCGGCTCATGGCGCGCGACGGGCTGGGCGACGAGGAGGCGCGCGGCGCGCATCGCGAGCCAGATGCCGGTGGCGGACAAGGCGAAGCTCGCCGACTACGTGATCGACAACTCGGGCACCGCGCGCGGAGACGGAGCGCCAGCGTGCGCGAGGTCTACCGCGCCGCCTCCTCGCCGACCTGCAACGGCGCGCGTGCGCCGGCGCGATGAGCCCGCGGCGGAACGCGCGCGCGGGACCGCGGTCCGCCCGGCACCGGCGGGCCGCGCCGCCGGCAAGACGCGCGCCCTCGGCCAGCACTTTCTCCGCGACGACAGCGGCGGCGGACCGGATCGTGGCGCTGGTCGCGCCCACGCGCGCGCGACCTCGTCGTCGAGATCGGGCCCGGGCGAGGGCGCCCTCACCGGCGCTCCTGGCGCCCGCGGCGGGCGGCTCGTGGCGCTGGAGGTGGACGCTGGCGCTGGCCGCGCGCCTGCGCGAGCGCTTCGCCGACTCGCCGCGCGTCGAGATCGCCGACGCCGACGCGCTGGCAGCTTCGACTACGCGGCGCTCGCCGCGCTCGGCGCCCGATCCCGTCGGCCGCGTCCTCGTCGGTCGGGAACCTTCCGTACAGCGTGGGCAAGCCCATCCTGATGGCGCTGCGTCGAGGCGCGGCCGCGCGCCATCGACGAGATGGCGCTCATGCTCCAGAAGGAGGTCGCGGAGCGCGTGGCGGCGGAGCCCGGCGCGCGGACCTACGGCAGCATGCTCGGTGCTGACCCAGGTCGCTTGCGACGGTGCGCCTGGCCTTCACGGTGCCGCCGGGCGCCTTCAGCCCGCCGCCCCAGGTGGACTCGGCGGTGATCCATCTGCGCCGTCGCGCGCTGCCGCCCGTGCCGATCGCCGACCCCGCGCACTTCCGCGCCGGTCGTGCGCGCCGCCTTCGCGCCAGCGCGCGGAAGAACCTCGCCAATGCGCTCGCGGCGCGGCCTCGGCCTGGCGGCGCCGAGCGCGCGCCGCCTCCGTCGTCGCCGCCGCTCGGCATCGATCCCGGCCGCCGCGCGGAGACGCTCTCGCTCGCCGAGTTCGCGCGGCTCGCCGAGGCGCTCGCCGGCTGAAGGCCGCGCTGGCGAACGAACGGATGGGCGACAAGAGCGCCATCGAGTGGACGGACGCCACCTGGAATCCCGTCACGGGCTGCACCAAGATCAGCCCGGGCTGCAAGCACTGCTACGCCGAGCGGCTCGCCGTCCGCCTCCAGGCGATGGGCAATCCGCGCTATCGGAACGCCTTCGACGTGACGCTGCATCCGGACCAGATCGAGCCTGCCGCTCCGGCTGGCGCCGGCCGCGGCGCATCTTCGTCAACAGCATGAGCGACCTCTACCACGAGGCGGTGCCGGACGAGTACATCCAGCGGGTGTTCGAGGTGATGGTGCGCGCCGAGCAGCACGTCTTCCAGGTGCTCACCAAGCGCAGCGAGCGGCTGCCTGAGATCGCCGGCCGATTGCCGTGGCCGCCCAATGTCTGGCAGGGCGTCTCGGTGGAGAACGCGCGACTACGTGACGCGGATCGCCGACCTGGGCAAGGTCCCCGCCGCCGTGCGGTTTCTCTCCGTCGAGCCGCTGCTCGGCCCGATTCCGACCTGCCCTCTCGAGGGCATCCACTGGGTGATCTGCGGTGGCGGAGCGGCCACGAGCGGCGCGACCTGGTCTCGGAGTGGGCGCGCGCCGATCCGCGACCAGTGCGTGGCGAAGGGTGTCCCGTTCTTCTTCAAGCAGTGGGGCGGGCGGACGTCCGAAGTCCGGCGGCCGAACGCTCGACGGCCGCACCTGGATCAGATGCCGCGCCTGCGGATGCAGCCAGAGCGATGATAAGGGCCCATCTGCGTCGTCGGCGCCCTCGGCTCGCGCGCTCAACGTAGAGCGACTACGCCTCGCGTGCAGCCTTCGAGCGCCGCCTCGCAGCTGGACCCTTCTCATCGCTCTAGCCGGTTCTCTCCGACGGGCTCCTAGGCGACGCCGAGGGGCGCGAGCGTCGTCGCGAATCCTCGGATGTGGCCACGCCGAGCGGATCGGCGGACTCGAGCGCGCGCATCGCGCGGAGGACGCGCGGCTCGTCGAAGCGGGCGCCGACGATCTGCACGCCGACGGGCAGCCCCGCGCCCGTCACGCCGCACGGCGCCGATCCGCCCGGATGGCCGGTGAGGTTGAACGGCACCGTGTACGGCGCGCCGTGGCGCCAGCGGTCGAACTCGGGTGAGTGATAGGCCGTCTCGACGGGCGGCGCCGTCACGGGCGTGGTCGGGGTCACGAGCAGATCGAAGCGCGTGAAGAGCGCGTTCACCTGGGCCGTGAGCCGGGCGCGGCCGGTCACGCACGCGTAGTAGCGCTCGAGGTTGACCTCGAGGCCCTGGGTGGCCAGCGCGCGGAGCCGCGGATCCATCAGATCGCGCTTGTCCTCGGGGATCGACCGGTATCGGTGCGCGAAGCCCGCGAGCCAGTAGTCCGTGAAGAGCGGCGCCAGCGGGTCGAAGACCGGCCCCACGTCCTCGACCGCCGCGCCGAGCGCGGCCAGCCGCTCCACCGCGCGCGCCACGTGCGCCAGCACCTCCGGATCGGGCTCGGCGCCGCCGAGTCGCGTGGCTCCACGCGATGCGGAGCCCGCGCACGCCGTCCTCGAGGCCGATGCGGTAGTCGCGCCCGTCCGGCGGCAAGGCGTACGGATCGCGGGCATCGGGCTTCGCCAGCTCGTTCAGCATCAGCGCGGCGTCGGTCACCGAGCGCGCGAGGGGCCGCCGCTGACGAGCGTCGCGAAGGGGCTCTCCCTGAGGATGGTGGGGCACGCGGCCGAAGGTGGGCTTTGAGCCCGTACAGGCCGGCGTAGCTCGCCGGGATGCGGATCGACCCGCCGCCGTCATTGCCGAAGGCGATGGGGCCGATGCCCGCGGCCACGCACGCGGCGGCGCCGCCACTCGATCCGCCGGGGCTCATCGCGGAGGTTCCACGGGCTGCGCGTGACGCCGAAGAGCGGTCCATCGGTGAGCGCCTTCCAGCCGAACTCCGGCGTGGTCGTCTTGCCGAGGATCACCGCGCCCGCCTGCGCAGCCGGGCGACGCAGGGCGCGTCGTCGTCCCAGGCCTGATTCGGATCGACGGTGCGCGATCCGTTGCGGGTGGCGAAGCCCTTCATCAGGACATTGTCCTTGATCGTGCACGGGCACGCCGTCGAGGCCGCCCGACCGGCGGCGCCGGCCGCGCCACCGCGCCTGGCGCCCGCGCGCGGCGGCGCGCGCGCCCTCCGCGTCGACGAGCTGGAACGCGTTCAAGCGCGGGCTGCACGCGCTCGATCCGGCCGAGCAGCGACTCCGTCACGTCGACGGGCGAGAGCGTACCCGCGCGAAACCGCGCGAGCAGGTCGACGGCGGAGAGCCAGGCGATCTCTTCGGCCATGTCCGGGTTCCTCCCGCGCGCCATCTTGCGCAGAAGCG
>ERZ1370068.7971-contig-6858_pt1 | contig 60535 bp, 79 predicted proteins | sample MGYA00561227_ERZ1370068 | MGnify/ENA primary metagenome ERZ1370068 (study PRJEB38410, sample SAMEA6850437) | metagenome | study: Metagenomic assessment of the ecological functions of the soil: analysis of the soil microbiota associated with the... | reverse complement strand
GTGTACTTCGTTCAGTTGCGTATTGCTCCTCAACCCTGACGTTCACCTTCGTCGTCTTCCAGGATCCAGCCACGACCAGGCTCGTGCGCAGCGATGGGCAATGGCGTGCCGATCAGAACGAACCTGAAACGAGCGACGCCGTCCCGAGGACGATCGTGTGGGCGCGTGGTCGGGAATCAGGATAGAAGACCGTCCGCCACCAGTGGTGCGGAGGGATGCGCACGCGGGCAATTGTAGAATGCGCAACACCACTTCGTTCAGCGGACGACGTGGCGGACGGTGATGCCCGGTCGACACCGCCGTGAGCCGACACATGCGCCGTTGTCGTTGCTTCGGTTCACGCCGCTGTAAACGGCGTAGCCGTTCCGGGATCTGCACGTAGGCGGCTTCCTGTGAATGGGTCGACTGGGATGGCTGGCAAGTAAGCGGGACTCAGGTCGGAGGCTGGCCGGCGAAAGCAGCAGAATTGACCGCGGTATCGCTCGACCGCGATCGCCGTTCGCAAGGTTCGAACGATCGCGACTGGAACGACGTGTATTCCCACGGACTTCAGCATCCCGAATTCGCGTGGCGATCGGCATCGAGATTGAAGTAGTCAGGCGTGCCCCAACCGCGTCGATGCCCGGTCCGACCATGGCGTCGTGCGTTCAAGACACGGCGTACCGCGCAAGCTGCCGGGTTCACTGATGGGTGCGCCAGGGCCTGTCGACGACGAACACAGGTGCCACCCTGCCGCCGATGGACCATGGGTTGCTTGAGCCCTGGCCCAGCGTCCCCGCTTTCTCATTCCAGGAACACCTAGCCGCGGCGTCATCGTGGTCGGCGTCAGCGAGGGCGCGCGACAGACGCTGAAGCTCGACGTCCTGTGGTCGCACCCCGCTCCGGTGATTTGCCGGTGGGACTGAAATGGGAACCACACCATGGGGTTGGCATGACGCCTTATATCTATCACGACTTTCGTATCGTCCGGCCTACTCGCCACCCAGATGCAGTAGGTGCATATTCTGCAACGCGGCGATCCACGCAGTCGAATGCGTTCACGACCGCCGCGCAAGCACGAAATGTAACTTGTTTGCGAAGCGGCAAATCACTCAAACGCGGCAGTCAGTTATTAGAGAATCGTGCCTCCGGGGCGGGGCGTGGGATGAAGTCGTTTGACATGCCAGATCAGCGAGCCAACGTTTTCTGTCATAGATAAGTCCTGCGTCGCGAATCCTCGCAGCAGCCGACAGGCCAGTATGAGTTATCGTGGGACTGGGATCCCTATGCACGACGCGCGGGACCGCCGAAAGTCAGATCCGGCGCTGCCGCGGCACGGTAATAGCGAGCCGAACATCTGGCCGCGTCGCCAACCGGTGTCTCCGATTGAGGGCGGGCAAACAGCCCCTGGCCTCGATCGACTGAATGGCGGCATTGAGCCGGCGAGTTTCGACGTAGCCCCGCCGCATGGAGCAGGAACGGCAGCATCAGCGCGGTGATGAGCGCCGCGCCCTTGACGAAGCCAGGCGAACGCGCCGCCCGGGATCAATGATTCACGGAGATACTCTCCTCGATCGTGACGGCGCCCTGCACCTGCGGATCCGGCGCCCGCCGAACCGATCGCCGTGATCAGGCGCTCCGCCTCCAACCGCGCAGATTCGTCACCGCCGAGATCGACCGCCATTTCTACGGTAGCGCTGCGCGGCGTGGCGGGAACGTCGCCGCCATGACGCGGCGGTGCGTCGAATCGGTCAATGCGTCACCTTTAACGGCACGGCAGCCGCGGCAGCCACGGGCGCCAGCCCGCTCGCGCCGCATCGCGGTGCGGTGGGCCCGAATGGCGCGGTCGCGCAAATCCGGTGGCGGTCGACCGGCCTGGCGGCGCAGGAGATCTTCGAGTTCGTCCACGTCAGCCCTTTTCCGCGAGGATGGCGCGGGATTTCTCCGCCGCGTGCCTGGTATCGGCTGGCGCGTGTTGAGCGATTCGCCAGTCGGTCGGCGTTTCTGGAGCGTCGCCTCCCCACACCTTCGGGTGCATCACCTCACGCTTCATTGAGCGGCAGCTGTTGCAGCGCCTGCGAGCCAGTCTTTCGGCCGACCGATCGTGCCCGCCACGTTCTCCGGCAGCGGCGCGTCGACCGCGACGATGATGTCGCGCCGTCGCGTCCGAATCACGCTGTAGCACTCGTTGCGCACTGCCCGCGTCGCAGAATGCGCCAGCGACGACATCTACCTCGACGGCGCCTTCAGTTTCAGGAACACGTTCTGAACCACGTCGGCCGCGGCGGCCCGATCCCGCCAGGATCATCGCGGCGTACCAAAGAGCGTCTCGGCGAAGCGGTCATCCAGGTCTGCGAGCCGGTCGCCGGAAGCGTCGCGCCGCAGGCTGATCATCGCGTCATGGATGACGCGCCGGGCCTGGGTGGATTTGTCTGAGGGGAGCGCTCTGAAATTTACAATTTGAGAATTTGAAATTGTAAATTGCGCGGATTTGCCCTGTATCGCTGCTGGGCAGCAGGCGACGACGCTTTTCGCGATGCGCTCGGCAGGAACCGGGGCCTGCGCCTGGCCGTTCTGTGGCAGGCGACTGCCGTCTGCGTTCGCGGCGCCGGCGTCGATATACCGCCCGAAGATCATCTTGCCGGCCGTCGTCTGCAGCACGCTGGTGACGACGATGTCGATCGTCTTGCTGATCATCTTGCGCGCGTTGTCGACCACGACCATCGTGCCGTCGTCCGAGATAGGCGACGCCCTGGTTGTATTCCCTTGCCTTCCTTGAGGATGAACACCTTCATGATCTCGCCCGGCAGGACCACCGGCTTGAGCGAGTTGGCGAGCTCGTTGACGTTGAGCACGTCGACGCCGCGCAGCTGCGCGACCTTGTTCAGGTTGAAGTCGTTGGTGACGATCTTCCCCTGCAGCGTGCGCGCCAGCTCGATCAGCTTCAGATCGACTTCGCGCGACGTCCGGGAAGTCGACGTCGGAGATCGTGACCTCGACGCCGGACATCTTCTGGATCTTCTGCAGGATGTCGAGGCCCGCGGCGGCCGCGGTTGCGCTTCAGCGAGTCGGCCGAGTCGGCGACGCAGCTGCAGCTCCTTCAGCACGAACTGCGGGATGACGAGCGTGCCGTCGATGAAGCCGGTTTCGCAGACGTCGGCGATGCGGCCGTCGATGATGACGCTGGTGTCGAGAATCTTGTAGCGACGCTCCGCGGCCCGGCAGCGCGAAAGAGCAGATGAGCCGCGCCGGCTCGAGAGCCACTCCGCCGTGCTTGGCGCCGAGCATCAGGCCCAGATACGGCAGGACGATCAGCAGGAACGCAGTCGAAGAACTCGACGACCTGGTTCGCCGCGTTCAGCCAGAAGAAGCCGGCTGTGATCGCGGCGCGATCGCAATGCCGATGATGAAGCCGATCAGCCCGCCGAGCAGCGCGCGTGACCTGCGTCTCGCGCAGCCGCGTTTCGAACAGGACGACGAGCGCCGGCGAGCGCGACGGCGAACGCGGTGTTGATGACGACGCCGAACGGGCAGGCGGCTGGGCAGCGCCGCGCGCGCGCATAGGCGACTGCACCGACGAGCCACGACCGCGCCAGCGCAAACCACGGCATGGCAGGCAAACCATATCACCCTGTGCAGCGGGGCGTCGAGCGCTTCACCGACGGTGCGGACTGCCACCAGCTCACGGTGACCCGGCAGAGCTGACGGTCGGCGCGGATCGATGTTTGCCTCGGGCATGACGCAGCGGCGGAACCCCATCTGCGCCGCCTCGCTGCACGCGCAGCGGCGCCTGCGTAGATGCCGCGAACTCTCGCCGGCCAAGCCCGACCTCGCCGAACATCGCCGTCGTCGCGGGGATGACGCGATTGCGGACGCTCGAGGCGATCGCCGCGAGGACGCCGAGATCGGACGCCGGCTCGTCCACCGTCATCCCGCCGGCGATGTTGACGAACACGTCGTCGCCGATCAGGTTCAGGCCGGCGCGCTTCTCGAGCACCGCGAGCAGCAGCGACAGGCGCTGCTGGTCGATGCCGCTCGCCATGCGGCGCGCGTTGCCGTAGGTGCTGGAGCTGACGAGCGCCTGCACCTCGACCAGGATCGGCCGCGAGCCTTCGACCGAGCACAGCACCGCCGATCCCGGCGCGTTCGACGGCCGCTCGGCGAGGAACAGCTTCGACGGGTTCGGCACGGGCCGCAGGCCGGCCGACGTCATCTCGAAGACGCCGAGCTCGCTCACCGCGCCGAAGCGGTTCTTCACCGCGCGGACGACGCGATGGCGAGTGATGGCGCTCGCCTTCGAAATACAGCACGGTGTCGACGACGTGCTCGAGCGCCTTCGGGCCGGCGAGGCTGCCGTCCTTCGTGACGTGGCCGACGAGGAACGTCGGGATGTTCTGGCCCTTCGCCGTGAACAGCAGCTGCGTCGCCGCTTCGCGCACCTGGCCGATGCTGCCGGGCGCCGACTGGAACTTGAGCGAGAACACGGTCTGAATCGAGTCGACGATGACGAGCGCCGGCTTGATGCGCGCGATCTCCTCGAGGATGCGCTCGAGGCAGCGTTTCGGCGAGCAGGTAGCAGCGGCGCCTTGCCGACGCTCGAGCCGCTCGCCGCGCGACTTGATCTGGTGCTCGGATTCCTCGCCGGAGCTGTAGAGCACCGGCCCGATCGTGCGCGCCATGTTCGCCGCGGCCTGCAGCAGCAGCGTCGACTTGCCGATGCCCGGCTCGCCGCCGAGGAGCACGAGCGACCCGGCACGACGCCGCCGCCGAGGACGCGATCGAACTCGCCGATGCCGGTCGACAGCCGCGCGTGCTGCTCGATCTCGATGTCGGCGTACAGCGCGCCGCGGCCGCCGCGCCGGCGCAGCGCGTAGCGATGTCCGCCGGCGTCGGTCGCGCGCCGCGCTGCCTGCGCGCCGCTCCTCGACAAGCGAGTTCCACGCGCCGCAGTCGGCGCAGCGCGCCGAGCCACTTTCGGCGCCTGCGCGCCGCATTCCTGGCAGACGAAGACGGTCTTCGGCGGTTTCATATCCGCCATCACTGCACGTCGACTACCAGCTTACTCGATACCGTCACTGCTCGATCCGCGATCCCGCTCGACGCAGACGATCTCCCAGGGGATCGTGCCGATCGTGCGCAGCCATCTCGCGGACGTCGATGCGATCGTCGCCCTGCGATGCCGATGATCACGACCTCGTCGCCCGGCGAGACGTCCAGGCCGGTGACGTCGGCGATCAGCATGTCCATGCAGACCGAGCCGACGATCGGCGCGCGGCGGCCGCGGATCAGCACCGAGCCGCGGCCGGCGAGGCGCAGATCGAGGCCGTCCGCGTAGCCGGCCGGCACGATCGCGATCGTCGTCGGCCGATCGGCGGTGAACCGCGCGCCGTAGCCGACGATCTCGCCCGGCGCGCATGCCTTTCACCGCGACGACGCGGCTGTGCGAGCGTCATGACCGGCGTCAGCGGCAGCGTCGACGCCAGCGGCGGCGGCACGATGCCGTACAGCAGCAGGCCCGGGCGCACGCGGTCGTACCACACGCGCGAGTCGCGCAGCAGCGCCGCGCTGTTCGCCGCATGGATCGAGTAGGAACGGTCGCGAGTCGGCGTCTCCGCGTCTCCGCGCGCCCTGCGGATCGTCGATCACGGCGACCGCGCGTCGAAGCGCACGCGCTGCTGCGTCGAACAGCGCGCGACTCGGGATCGTCGGCGGTCGCGAAGTGCGTGTAGACGGCGTCGAGCTCCGAGGTTCTGGCTGGCCAGCAGGTCGGGCAGCGATCGCCGCAGGTTGTCGAAGCGGAACCCGAGGCCGGTTCATGCCCGGTGTCGATCTTCAGGTGGTAGCGGACGCGCTGCTTGTAGCGCGCCGCCGCGGCCTGCACGGCGCCTGCGCCGCGCCGGGCGTCGAGATGGTCGGCGTCAGCCGGCAGTCGAACAGGCCGTCGAGATCGCTGACGCTCGAGCGCGCCGAAGACGAGGATCTCGGCGCGCGACGCCGGCGCGCGCGCAGCGCCGCGCCTTCCTCGATGTCGGCGCACGCCAGCAGATCGCGCGCCGGCGTCCTCCGAGCGCGCGCGCCACCTCGCCCGCGCCGTGGCCGTAGCGCGTTCGCCTTGACGACGGCGATCACGCCCGGCGGCGCTCCGGGCCGCTCGCTCGCGAGGTCGCTCGACGATGCGCGGTAGTTCGATGTGAGCGCGCCGAGATCGACCGCGGGCAACGGTCGGGCGATCATGACCGGATGGATCGAGCTGGATCTTGCCGCTCGTCCGAGCCTCCGTCTCGATGCGCCAGCGCGAGTTCTCGAACCGCGTGAACTCGCGGATGAACGCGAGCTTCGACGACGCCGGTCGGACCGTTGCGCTGCTTGCCGATGATCAGCTCGGCCACGCCCTGCGCTGTCGGTCGGCCGGCTGGCTCTTGTCGGCGTACATGTCCTCGCGGTAGATGAACGACGACGACGTCGGCGTCCTGCTCGAGGGCGCCCGATTCGCGCAGGTCGGACAGCTGCGGGCGGTGATCGGAGCGCGACTCGGGCGCGCGGCTCAGCTGCGACAGCACGACGATCGGCACGCTCAGCTCCTTCGGCGAGCCCCTTCAGCGATCGCGAAATCGACGCCGAGCTCGAGCGTGCGGTTCTCGAAGCGTGCCGCGGCCCTGCATCAGCTGGATGTAGTCGATGATGACCAGGTGCAGGCCGTGCTCGGACGCGAGCCGCCGGCACTTCGCGCGCATTTCGAGCACGCCGATCGACGGCGTGTCGTCGATGAAGATCTTCGCCTCGCTCAGCGTGCCGATCGCCTGCGACAGCCGGCCCCAGTCGCGCTCGCCGAGGAACCCGCCGCGCAGCCGGTGCGCGTCGATGCGCGCCTCGGCGGTCAGCATGCGCAGGAACAGCTGCTCCTTCGACATCTCGAGGCTGAACACGCCGACCGTCATGTCGGTCTTGGTGCCGACGTGCTGCGCCATGTTCAGCACCAGGCTGGTCTTCCCCATCGACGGGCCGGGCCGCGATGATGATCAGGTCCGACGGCTGCAGCCCGGACGTCATCTCGTCGAGATCGGTGAAGCCGGTCGGCACGCCGGTGATCAGCTCCTTGCGCGCGTGCAGCTTCTCGATGGTGTCGAGGCTGCGCCTGCGCCAGGTCGCGCAGCGAGACGAAGCCGTCGCGCACCTTGTCGTCGGCGATCGCGAAGATCGCGTGCTCGGCCTGGTCGAGGATGACGTCGGCCTCCTCCTCGCCGTCGTACGCGGTCGCGAGGATCTTGTTCGCCGAGAAGATCAGGTTGCCGGAGGGTCGCCTTCTCCTTGATGATGCGCGGCGTAGTGCTCGACGTTGGTCGAGCGCGGCACGCCGTCGACGAGCGCGGCGATGTAGGCCGGGCCGCCGACCTCGTCGAGCTCGCCCGAGCGCGCCGAGCTCTTCCTTCAGCGTGACGAGATCGATGGCGTCGCTGCGCTCGGCGAGCTTGACCATCTTGTCGAAGATGCGGCGGTGCGCGTCGCGGAAGAAATCGCCGCGAGTCGATGACCTCGGCCGCGAGGTTGAACGCGTCGTTGTGCAGCAGGATCGCGCCGAGCACCGAGCGCTCGGCCTCGAGATTGTGCGGCAGCGTGCGTTCGGCGACGGCGACGTCAGGCATGTCGAGGAGAAGCATGGTAGAACTATCTGCACGTGCAACTCGAGGCGCGTCGCTCACGTTGTCCTTCCGTCGACCTAACGCTTGACCTTACTCCGGACCGTTCGTGGTCACCGACGTTCAGCGGTGGAGCTTCACGCGGCACCGTCGCACGTCGCCGAGTTTCTTGATCGGCTCGCGCAGCTGCGAGCTTGCGGCGATCGATCTCGAAGCCCTTTGGCGGCCAGCGCCTCGGCGATGTCGGCGGTGGTGACCGACCCGAACAGCGCCTCGGTGTCGCCGACCTTGCGGGCGATGTCGACCTCGAGCGTTGCCGATGCGCTCGACGACGGCCTCGGCGAGCCTTCTGCTCTCGGCCTCCTTCGCCTCGAACTTCGCGCGTCTCGCGCTCGATCTGCTTCTTGTTGCCCTCGGTGACCAGCAGCGCCAGCTTGCGCGGCAGCAGGTAAGTTGCGCGCGTAGCCGTCGGCGACCTTCACGATCTCGCCGCGGCGGCCGAGGTTGTCGACGTGCTCTCTCAGAATCACTTCCATGATGCCTCACACATCTTCATCGATCACTGTCATCGTCATCGATCAACCGGATGCGACTGGAACACGATGCTGACAGTGAAAATCCGTCCGTACGGGACCAGCGATCTGCCGGGCGCGCTTGATCGCCGTCTGCAGCTTGCGCTGGTGCATGGCGCAGGTGCCGGAAATCCGCCGCGGCAGAATCTTGCCGCGCTCGGGCACGAACGGGCCCGAGCAGCTTGACGTCCTTGTAGTTGATGTCGTCGATCTTGTCCGCGCAGAACTTGCAGACCTTGCGGCGGCGGAACATCGGCCGGCGCTGGCCCTTTTCCTTGTCGCCGTGGCTTTCTTCGTCGCCGCCGCGCCGCCGCGCGCCGCCCGAGCGTCCTTGTCCGAATGGCATGGCTTAAACCTCCCCACCGTCAAATCGATCGTCGTCCAGGTCGTCCGGTCGCCTCGCGGCGCGGCCTTCGCCCGGCTGGCGCTGCGGCGGCAGTCCGCGCTTGACGCGGCGCCGCTCCGACTCGGTCTGGCGCTTGGTCCGCGTGCGCTCGACCACCTTCTTCTCTTCGTCCACGCGGACGATCAGCGTGCCGGATGACGATGTCCATCACCTTCAGCCGGCGATCCAGCTCCTTCATCAGCTCGCCGCGATGCCGTTGATCACCTCGAGCACGTAGAACGCCTTCCTTGTGCGTGCCCGATCTCGTAGGCCAGCCTGCGGCGTCCCCAGTTCTCGGTCTTCTCGATCTGTGCCGTGCAGGCGCGACACGATCGCCGTCGATCTGGTCGTGCAGCTCGGTCGACCTGCTGCTTCGGTCGTGTCGGCGAGGAAGGATGTAGACGAGCTCGTACTGTCGATCTGACATTGCTGCTCCTTCATGGACGCCCGATAGCGTGCAGGTCACGCCGCGTGTCGACGGCCACCATTCGGTGGCAAGGTGGCGCGCTCCTCGCCTGCGACTCGCGCGGCTATTCGGTTGTTGCCGGATCGCCGCCGTTGAACGCGTTCATCACCGCCGCGATCCCCGACGTGATGAACATCTCCGCCGCATCGGCCGCGCGCGCCGATCATGCGCTCGACCTCCGCCGCTTCATCCGTCGTCGAACCGCGCGAGCACGTGATCCGCCAGGTCGCGCCGACTGTCGCCGCGCCCGACGCCGATGCCGCAGCCGCGGCGAATTCGTCGCCGACGTGCGCGATGACCGACTTCAGCCCGTTCGTGCCCGCCGGCCGATCCCCGCGCCCGCGCCCGCAGCTTCCCGAGCGGCAGCTGCACCTCGTCGACGACGACCAGCAGATCCGCCGACGTCGATCTTGAAGTAGCGCAGCCAGCCCGCCGACCGCCTCGCCGCTGCGCGTTCATGAACGTCAGCGGCTTGGCCAGCAGCACGGCGTCCTGCTCGGCGCCGCCCCGCCGCTTCGCGACCAGCGCGTCGACCGGCGCCGACTCGAAACCGACCGCCGGCGCCGCCGCGCCAGCTCGTCGACCACCGCGAAGCCGATGTTGTGCCGCGTGCCGCGGTATCTGCGCGCCCGGATTGCCCGAGCCCGACGATCAGCCTTCACGACGCTACTTCTTCTTGTCTTTCGTCTCTCCGGCTCTCTCGTCCTTCTTGCCCTTCTTGATGACTTCGGGCTCGGCCGGCGCCGTCGGCGCGGCGCGGCCACCGCCGCGCTCGGCCGGCGCCGCGACTTCCTCGGCCTTCGGCATGATGACGTGCACCAGCATCATGTCCAGCGTCGCTGATCGGCTTCCACTTCGGGTTGATCGCGCATGTCGCGCACGCGGATGCCCTGGTGCAGCATCAGCTCGCTGACGTCGACCTCGACGTGCTCCGGGAATGTCGGCCGGGCAGGCACTCGATCTCGATCTCGCGGCTGGATGAACTCGAGGATGCCGCCCTGCTGCTTGACGCCCTTCGGCTCGCCCTTGACGATGACCGGAATCGGTGACCTGCAGCACGCGTGTCCATCGCGATCGCGATAGAAGTCCGCGTGCAGCACCTGGTGCGTGACCGGGTCGAGCTGGTAGTCCTTCGACGAGCACCCGCGCTGTCGCCCGCGCCAGCCATCTTCAGCGAGATCGAGCGTGTTGGCGCCCGACTCCGAGTGCAGGATCTTCGAGCAGCGCCTTCGGGCTCGACCGCGATCGCCGTCGCCCGCGCTTCGCCGTCGCCGTCGCGCCGCTAGACGCACGGCCGGGCACCGCGCTCGCTGCGGCGCGTCCGCCGCGCTTCGTTCTTGCCGAACGTGTCGCGCGCCTGTCGCTTCGAGTATCGCTTCCATCTGTTCCTCTAGCCTCCGCTCAGCTCCTAGCTCGCTCAGTCTCAGCCAGCTAGCACTTATACAAACAACGAAGAGACCGACGTCTCCTCGTGAATGCTCTTGATCGCCTGCCCGAGCAGCCGCGCCACCGACAGCACCACGATCTTGCTGCACGCCGCGCGCCGCCGTTCGACTGCGGAATCGTGTTCGTCACGATCATCTTGTCGATCGGCGACTTCTCGATCCGCTCGATCGCCGGCCCCGACAGCACGCCGTGCACCGCGCACGCGAAGACGCGCGCCGCGCCGTTGGCCTTGAGCGCCGTCGCCGCCTTCGTAATCGTGCCCGGCCGTGTCGATGATGTCGTCCTGCATGATGCAGGTCCGGCCCGCGACGTCGCCGATCACGTTCATCACTTCCGCCGTGCCATCGTCGGTGCGCCGCTTGTCGATGATCGCCAGCTCGGCGTCGAGCCGCTTCGCGTAGGCGCGCGCGCGTTCGGCGCCGCCCGCGTCGGGCGACACCATCGTCAGGTTCGGCGTAGTCCAGCCGCGCCAGGTAATCGATGATCACCGGCGCCGCGAACAGATGGTCGACCGGAATGTCAAAGAACCCCTGAATCTGCGCCTTGTGCAGATCCATCGTCAGCACGCGGTTCGTGCCCGGCCGCGCTCGAGCACGTTGGCCACGAGCTTGGCCGAAATCGGCACGCGCGGCTTGTCCTTGCGGTCCTGCCGCGCGTAGCCGTAATACGGCAGCACCGCCGTGATCCGCGCCGCCGACGAGCGGCGGAACGCGTCGATCATGATCAGCAGCTCCATCAGGTGCTGATCGACCGACGTCGGCGTTCGCGCAGGTCGGCTGCACGATGAAGACGTCGGTGCCGCGGATGTTCTCGTCGATCTGAAACGAGACCTCCGTGTCGGGAAACCGCCGCAGCCGCGCCTGCCCGACGGCGACGCCCGAGAAACGCCGCGATCTCACGCGCCAGCTCCGGATGGGCGCTGCCCGAAAACACTTTCAGTTCGCCGAACCCGGTCGCCATCGAACGGCTCACTCATCAACCTGCCGACGGCCTCGCGCGAGTTGGCTGGGGCGGAAGGATTCGAACCTTCGAATACGGGATCCAAAGTCCCGCGCCTTACCGCTTGGCCACGCCCCATCACATGCCTCGTCGCACACTCTGCAGCACTCGAAGTAGAAGTAGAAGCCCTCAGGCGTGGCCCGCACTACGTGGCGCAAACCCTAAGTCTATACGATGGGCTTACTTGGCGGCAAGCGTCCGTGCATTCTGCCGCGCTCAACGTCCGGGTGAGCCAGCACGAGCCGGCGCGGGCCCGGCGCGCGCGCAGCGCTCGCGCGGCGCCGCTCGGCGTGCCGCCCGGCGTCGAACAGGCCGAACACGGCAGAGCCGCTGCCCGGACAGCGACGCCTGAAACGCGCCTGGCGTTCGAGCGCCGCCGACCAGCGCTGCGCAACGGATCGGATGCCGCGGCCACCACCGCGCTGCAGATCGTTCGTGAAGTCCTGTCCCGCCCTGCCGGCCAGTGCCCGGTCCAGCCTGCCTGTCCTGCCCGACTCCGCCCGACCCGCCCGCCTGCCCGACCTGTCGATCCCACCACCCGAACGCCTCCTGCAGTGCTGACGCCGAAGCGTGGAACCGACGAGCACGACCCACGCGTCGGCGAGTGGTCGTCAAGCGGAACAGAGCGATCGCCGCGCGCCGCGGCCGAGCGCCGTTCCGCCCTCGAGAAGCATACGGCACGTCGGCGCCCATCGCCGCGGCCGGCTGACGCCACGCGCGCGCGAGCGCTCGACGCGCCAGAGCGACGCGCGAGCGCACGCATGCGCGGCAGCGGCCCATCGCTGCTGCCGCCGCCAAGCCCGCCTGCATGCGGATGCGCTTCACGATGCGTCACGACATACTCCGGCGCGTGCGCCTGCCGGCGCCGCGGCCGTCCACAGCAGTTCCGCCGCGCGCCAGACCAGGTTGCGCGAATCGGCCGGGCAGTCCGGATCGTCGCAGACGATGGCGAAACGGCCCGGTGAGACGGTGAAGCGTCAGCGTCGTCGTGCGAGCGCGATCGATTGAAACGTCGGTCCGCAGCTCGTGATAGCCGTCCGGGCCGCACACCGAGCACGCGAAGGTCGAGATTGATCTTCGCGAACGCGCGGCACGCGCGATGGAGCGGTCAGCGGCCATTCGCTCCGAGCGGACCCGGAGGCTTCCAGCTCGTCGAGGGTGATCGGGGTGAGCCGACGCCGGAATCTGGATGCGGAAGACCTCGCCGGGCGAGCGGGGTTCAATCCCGACCTGCGACAAGCGCCAGTCGTCAGGTCGAACGCGCCCGGCCGCGCGCGCTCGACCAATCGGATTGCGGCGGGGCAATCCGTCCTGAAAGTCGCCGACTTCGGCGCGCCAGCCTGAGCCCGCGCCGTCCGCCGCGCCGTCGCCAGCCAGCCGCCACGATCCTGCTCTTTTTCGCGGTGGACGTAGACGGCGTACAGACCATCGGTCAGGAGACGCCAGTCGTCGCCGAGCGCGTTTCCTGCGCGTCGAGTCCCTGTCGGCGCGCAGCCGGTGAGGACTGAAAACAGGCTCGTGGGCGTCGAGCGGAATACCGGTCGACCGCTTCCAGCACGGCGCCGAACCGGCCGCGCTCGAGAACGCGGTTGTCGCGGGAGTAGCAGGAGCGTCGCGTCGGGCTGTACCGGGCCGACGCCATTGGTCAGGATGAAGACGGGCTGGCCGGCCGGGGCGACGGGCTTCGAGCCGCGCCGCGCCAGCGCGTGAGCAGCCAGGAGGCGGCCCGCGGACGCGGCCGCCGCGCAATCGATCCGGACACCGACATCTCGAGGGATACGTCGACAGCGGGCCGGCAGGCTGCCGTCGGCGGCGAGAGATGCGTCCGTCAGCGCGCCGGGAGCGCCGGGTCCCGGCGGCAGCTTGAGCACAGCGGCGGACCGCACGCCGCGCACACCACGGACAGCGCCGAGCGGCAGCCGCCGAACGCCAGCGTCATTTCTTGCCGAGCTTCTGCTTTGGCCGGTTCGGATCTTCTTGTCGATGGCCGGCGCTTGATCGATCGAATCACCGTCGCCGCCGATCGCGCGGTTCCACGCCGGCGATCGCATCGTCGAAGCGCCCGAGCTTGAACAGCACGTCGCCGTAGTGATCCTGGATGACCGAGTTGGTCTGCAGCTGTTCGGCGGCGCGCTTCGAGGTTGGTCGACGGCGAGATCCAGCTTGTCGGCCTTGTAGTACGCCCAGCCGAGGCTGTCGAGATACGAGCCGTTGTCCGGCTCGATCTGCAGCGCCTTCTTCAGATAGGCTGACCGACTCGTCGAGCCGCTCGCCGCGTTCCGGCGAGCATGTAGCCGAGATAGTTGAGCGCGGCGCGTTGTCGGGATCCTTCGACAGCACCTGCCGGAACGCCGACTCGGCGTCGGCGAACCTTCTTCTGCTTGTCGAGCACCGCGCCGAGCTCGAACGAGATCGTCGTGTCCGCCGGGAACTTCTGCTGCGCGTCCTGCAGCATCTTCACCGCGTCGTCGCCGCGCTTGGTGTCGAGGTAGATCTGCGCCAGCGCCACATAGGCTTCGGGCTTGTCGGGCTGCTGGCGGACGATACTTCCTGCAGCAAGCGAGACGGCTTCGTCGCCCTTGCCGGTCTGGCGGAGCGCCTGCGCTTCGAGCCGCGCCAACCGCAGGTCGTCGCGCGTTCTGCGCGCGCGCCTTGCGCGCGCCGGTCGACGCGCCGCCGGGTATTTCTTGGCCGGCGAGGTTCGCCTGCACGAGATACGCGGTGATCGACGTATCGCTCGGCGCGCAGCCGGTGCGCGTCGCTCGAAGGCGGCGATGGCCTTGTCGCAGTCGCCGAGCTCCTGATAGGCGAAGCCGAGGTGCGGCAGCAGCAAGCCGAGATCGGTCGCCTGGTTCGTGCCGCCGCGCGCCTTGAACTCCGCGACCGCCGGCGCGAGCGTCGTCCACGACCGACTGATACTGGCGCCGCCCTCGAGCGCCATCGCGAGCGCGTAGTAACCCATCGGGCTCCGGCCGTTCAGCGGCGATGAGCTTGCGGGCGGACGCCTCGGCGGCGGCCGCGTAGTCGCCGAGCCGCCGCTCGGCCTGCGACAACTGGAACAGCGCGCGCGGATCGTTCGGCTTCGCCGAGACGATCTCGACGAGCGCGTCACGCGCCGCGCGCGAGCGACGTCGCGCCCGCCGCGCGTTCATCAGCGCTGACGCTACTGCGTCTTGAGCTCTGGCGCTGCGCGGCGACTCCTTGATCGCCTGCGCGTAAGTGTCCGGCCGCCTCGCTCCACCGCCGCTTCGCGCTCGTAGAAACTCGGCGAGCGTCGGCGGCAGATCGCGGATCGTCCTGTGCGGCGTCCACGAGCCAGGCGATGGCCTCGGCGTTCCGGCCGGCGTTCGCGTACGCCTGGGCGAGCAGCGACGGACCGTCGCTCCACCCGGGTTCCTGGTTGACGAGATCCACGAGCAGCGGAATCGCCTTGTCGTAGCGACTCGGCGGTGCAGATACAGGCGCGCGCAGCGTCGCCCGGACGTTCGGATCGGACTCGCCCGACGGCCGTTCGAGCGCCTGCTCGAGGTGCTGAATGGCTTTCGCGAGGTTCTCCTGCGGCGTGGCCTGGCCGCGGCCGTTGCCGCCTGTCCGGCCGTTTTCGACCAGCGTCGCGTAGACGATGCCGAGCACGCGGTGGGCTTCGCGATTGGCCGGCTGCGATCTTGAGCGCCTGGTCGGCCGCGGCGATCGCCTCCTCGAGGCGGCTCTGCCGCATGAAAGGCCGGACAATTCGGCCGGGACGTCGGACGCCTGCGGATCCAGCTGCGCCGCGCGCTTGAATGCGCTGATCGCGCCGTCGATGTCGTCGGCGGTCTTCGAGATGCCGGCCCAGCAGGAACTGCGCGTACGCCTCGGCGGCCTTGCTCAGGCGAGGGCGGTGTCTGCGGCCGCTCCACGCGCCGCGCCGTGCCGCCGGAGACCGCCAGCGACAACCACCGCAGACAACACGCCGGAAGCGACACCGACACTTTCATATGGGAATTGTTCCACAAAAGCGCGGAAGGTGTCATATAGTTCGGCCATGGCCGTCGACCCGGAACTGCTGGAGATTCTGGCCTGTCCAAACTGTAAAACGCCGGTCACGCTCGTGAAGAACGGCGCCGCCCTCGAAGTGCGGCACCTGCAAGCGCGTCTACCCGATCAAGGACGACATCCCGGTCATGCTGATCGACGAGGCCACGATCGAGCCGATAGTGAGATCTGCAGGATTCTCCTCGTCCGCCTTCGCCAGATCGGCGACGTCGTCTTCACCACGCCGGCCATCCGCGGCCTGCGCGCAGCGTTTTCCGGACGCCCACCTCACCTATATCGTCGAGCCCGCGGCCGCGCCGGTCGTCACCGGCAATCCCGCATCTGAACGACGTCATCGTCGCGCTGGCGCGGCAGCGGCTTGCCGGCGCGTTCGGACGACATCCGCGCTGATTCGCGCGGCTGCGCGCGCGGCGCAATTCGACATGGCCATCGATTTTCACGGCGGGCCGCGCGAGCTCGCTCATCACCTGGCTGTCGGGCGCGCCCGTGCGCGTCGGACTACGACGTCCGCGGACGCTCGTGGATGTACACCGATTCGCGTCCGCGACCCCGACACATCGCGTCCGCGGCATGCCGTCCTCAACCAGTGGGACCTGCTCGGCGCGCTCGGGATCCTGGAACCCGATGCCGGCTGGATGCCGGCGGAGATGGCGATCGACTCCGGCTGTGCCGCCGCGAGCGTCGCGAAGCGGCTCGCGGACGAGGCGTGCGGCGCCAACGACCGCCTCATCGTGGTCCACGTGAGCGCCGGCAATCCCTTCCGCCGCTGGCCGCTCGACCGCTTCGCGGTCTGGTGTCCGGCGCTCGCGCGCGGCGGATGCGGCGGCGTCGCGTCGCGGTGACGTCACGGGCCGTCGGAACGCGGCGCGGCGGCGACGGTCATCGAACAGGCGCGGGCGCGGCTGGGGACCGGCGAAGCGCGGCGTGTGCTCGCATGCGGCGAGTTTCCGCTCGCGGAGTTCCGCGCGCTCGTGGATCGCGCGGCGCTCTACATCGGCGGCGACAGCGGGCCGCTTCACATCGCCTCGACGAGCCGGACGCCCATCGTCGGCCTGTACGGGCCGACGCTGCCCGTTCGGTCGGCGCCCTGGCGCTCGCCCGAGTTCATCAGCGCGGCGGTCGAAGTGGACGGCCTGCCCCTGCCGGCCCTGCGACCAGCGCGCGCTGCGAGCCGGGCGACTTCCGGTGCCTCACGTGGATAGAGCCAACACAGGTGCTCGACTCGGCGGAGCGGATCCTCGCGCGAACCCTGAACCGTGAACCGTGAACCAGTGAGACCAGTTAAGATGTGTCAGCGCATGACGGTCGCCGCCGACACCAACGCGACGTTCGCGCACCGGCACGTGTTCCTCGGAACAGGCGCGGCCTGGCCGCGGTTACGGCGTCGCGGGCGCCCTGCACTTCTCCATCGCGGTTGCCCAGATCCTGCTGACGGTTGCATTCCGTGTGGTGGGCTCGCTTCATCGCAATCGACCGCGAATCCCAGGTCGAAGTGCCGGGGTTTGCCTGGCCGCTCGCGCTGTATGCCGCGATCACGCTCATCTCGACCGTGTTCTCGCCGGACCCGCGCGTGAGCCTGATGGCCGACAAGCAAGATGGTCCTGTACTGCTCGTCCCGCTGGTCTACCGTGTTTGCGACCAGCACCTCACGCTGTCGACGATGGTCACGGTGATCGTCTCACCCGCCGGCCGTGAGCGCCGTCGTCGGCGCATCGTGCAGTTCGGCGTCCTTCACTACGACATACCTCTGGACGGCGGGTCCAGGGCGCGCTCGGCCACTACATGATATACCGGGCCTGCTGATGCTCGTGATCGGCGCCGCGCTGGCCCGCGTGCTGTTTGGCAAACGCGACCGCCTGTGGTCGGCGCTCGTGATTCCGGCGCTCTCGCCGTCGCCGTGGCGTTCAGCTACTCGCGCAACGCCGGAGTCGGCGCCTGCGCCGCGGCCGCATTGCTGCTGCTGCTCAAGGACCGCCGGCGCTACTGGCCCTGCTGCCGATCGTCGCGGCGATCTTCTCCTGCTGGCGCCGACGGCCATCGCCGACCGCGTAGCAGCGTCGATCTTCTCGTTGAAGAATCCCACGAACCGGGACCGCATCGCCATGCTGCGCGAGGGCGCGCACATGATCGCGAGATCACCCGCTCGTCGGCATCGGGTCCGAACATGGTGCTGCCGCGTGCGCGGAGTATCGCGACGCCCGGACGCCGTCCAGCCGGTCAACCCACCACCTCCACAGCGTCGCAGATCGCCGGCCGAGCGCGCTTACCGGCGCTGGCGGCGTGGCTGTGGTTCATCGTCGAGCCTGGTCGCGGGTCTCACAGAAGCTGTCCGCGATCCGATCGCAGCGCTTTCGCCGCCACGGGCCTCGTCAGCCGTCGTGGGCGATGCTTGCCGCCGGGATGTTCGGTTAAACTTCGGGACTCCGAGTTCCTGATGCTGTTCCTGATCCTCGTGACGCTGCCCTTCGCGGCCGCGCGAACGCTGTCACCGACGTAGCCAGCGTCGGTCACCTTCAGCCGCCGCGCCGCATGAGCGCCCGCGCACTTCCTGCACTTCCAGCGCGGCGCTCGTGCATGGGCACGCGGCCGACGCAACATCGCCGTCGCGAAGCCCGATTCCTGTGGCGGGTTTCGAAGTCCGGCCGGCGACCACGGCGGCCGCACTGGCCGCCGCGCCGCCACCCATGATCAACAACGACGCGTAGGCCGGACGCGCATCAGGGTCCCGCGGAGTGCGCAAGTCGGACACGCAGGCGCTTTGTCGAGAGTCCGGACCGAGCGCGTGCAAACTGGGGCGACGACGAGAGGAGGATCTCGAGCGCGCGTTCGGCGCGCACTTCCGCACCATCAGGCTGCGCATGCCGCCGCCCCGGACCGCGAGCGACTGGCACCTGAGGTGGGGATCGGTTCCGGCGGCGACAAGCAGTCGCTGGTTAATGCCCAGTGCCGCCCCGCGATACGGGTATCGGCGAACCGTCACCAGCTTCTGCTGGTAGAACATGGTGCCTCGCTGGTGGGCTACCGCGCCCTGGCCGCCGCTTTGATCGCCGCGCGGCGTCGAGCACAATGGCTGGCCGCGGCATCCGCGCATCCCCGAGCACCGCACCGCTTCGATGTGCCCGCCGTGAACTCCGCTCGCCGCTCGTCGAGCGAAGCTCCGCCGGGAACGGCTGGACGCTTGGCGAACGTCGGGGACGATCTCGCCGGCGGTGGCGCAGCGCGGACTCGGCGTCGATTCGCGCCTGCGTCGTCAACGAGCGACGCCGCCATGAAACCCAGTAGCCGAGCAACCAGGGAACGAGTTGCGTGCCGTCGCTCACGATCGCGGCGAACTCGGCAAAGAGCGTCTCCGGGTTGAACTCGGCGAAGTACCAGCCGGGCGCGGCCTCCCGCAAGACCGCCGGACTCGCGCGCGGAAGCCCAGAACAATCGCAGGTTGAGCGTCGCGACAGCTCAAACGGTGTCGGCGATCGGCATGACGAGATATCCGTAGCTGTCCGCGCAACCGGCGATGGTCCACCGAGGCCACGGAGACGTCCGCCTCGCGAAGCGCGTGAGTCCAGGACCTTGTGGACCTTCGGACGCCTCGGACTTTGACCACGATGACCTTTCGGACCTTGACCTCGCTAAGCGCCTGAAGTGCCGGGAGCCGGTGCAGGTGGCGACCATCGCGAGGCCGTGCCTCGTCGGCCGGCGGCGACGACTGGCAGTCCTGCACGGATCCGGTGCCGGGCTGCACGCGACAGCCGTCGCGCTTACCGGCATGCGGCGACCGCGTCGAGGCCAGTATCGCGAGACGGAAGAACGCGCGTCGGAGGCCGCCACCGACGCGACTGATCGCGAGCGATTCGCGCGGCCGCGCCAGCGCCTTCATCACGGCCACGTTCATGCGGCATCCACCCGGCTCATCTGCCCGGCGCCGACCGCCAGCGTCTGCCGTCGCGTCGGTGAAGATGACGGTGTTCGACTTCACGTGCGCGCAGATGCGCCAGGCGAAGCGCAGCGCCTCCCACTCGCTCGGCGGTCGGCTGCGCGCCTCGTCGACGACGCGGAACCCTTCCGGCAGCGGTCGGCGCCCCAGGCGCCGCAGCGCTGCCTTCGGCCACCCGGTCGCGCTCCTGCGCGAGCATCGCGCCGAGAATCGAGCGCGAGCTCGATGCCCCCGTCGCTCGCAACGCCGGAAATCGGCCGTGACGACGCGCATGTTGGCCTTGCGCGCGAGGACGGACGCGCGCGCGTCGTCGACCGCCGGCGCGATGACCGCTTCGATGAACGTGGACGCGATCAGCTTCGGCGGCCGCGGCGATCGATCGCGCGGTTCAGGGCGACGATGCCGCCGAACGCCGACGAGCGCAGTCCGCGTCGCGCGCGCGCACGTACGCGTCGGCCGGCGAGCTGCCAATCGCCGCCCCGCACGGGTTGGTGTGCTTCACGACGACGGCCGCAGGCTCGTCGAACTCGAGGACCATCCGCGCCGCCGCGTCGAGGTCGAGCAGGTTCAGTGTACGACAGCTCCTTGCCCTGCAGGATCGTCGGCCGAAGCCGGCCGCGACGGGCGCTCGACGCCGACAGTCCTGAATACCAGGCCGCGCGCGCTGGTGCGGGATTCTCGCCGTAGCGCAGGTCGCGGATCTTCTCGAGCGACAGGTCAGACGCTCGCCGAACGGTTCGGCAGCCGGACCGTCCGCGCCGCGCGCTCGAACGTGGCGCCGTTCAGCCGGATGGTCGCGAGCGTCGCGCGATCGCGGTGTCGTAGGCGGCGGTGTGCGCGATGCGCCTTCCGCAGCAGATCGAACCGGAACGCGAGGCTCGGCGTCGTCGTCGAGCGCCGCGAGCACGCGCGGATAGTCGCCGGGGTCGACGACGACGAGCACGTCGCGGAAGTTCTTCGCGGCCGCGCGCACGAGCGACGGCCCGCCGATGTCGATCTCCTCGACCAGCGCGTCGAACGGCGTCGTCGGCGTTGCGCGGCCGCCGGCAAACGGATACAGGTTGACGACGACGAGGTCGACGAGGCCGATGCCGTGAGCGCTCGAGCGCCGCCAGGTCGTCGGCGCGATCGCGGCGCGCGAGGATGCCGCCGTGAATCGCGCGGGTGCAGCGTCTTGACGCGGCCGTCCATCATCTCCGGAAAGCCGGTGAGCGTCGGAGACGCTGGTGACGGCGAGGCCGGCGTCGCGACAGCGTGCGCGCGCGTGCCGCCGGTCGACACGCAGTTCGAAGCCGCGGGCGGCGAGGCCGCGGGCGAGATCGACGATGCCGGTCTTGTCGGAAACGCTCAGCAGGGCTCTTGGCATATGGACCAAAGTCCAGTATTATCTCACGTCGACGCCGGGCGGGCCTGGCGCCGAAAGGGAAAGGCCGCACAGATGCGGCCTTTTTTTGCTCGGCAGCGGTTGCCGGAGCAGTTCAATGACGCGGCGGCAGGTGCGAAGGGCTCCGGCGTAGAGCGTGGCGTCCAGCAAGCAGGAAGAAGAACGATGCGCATCACAGGCAAGGTCAAGTGGTTCAACAACGCCAAGGGTTACGGATTCATCGAGCGCGACGGAGGCAGTGACGTGTTCGTCCACTACTCGGCGATTCAGGGCGACGGCTTCCGCTCGCTCGAGAGAAGGCCAGGCGGTCGAGTTCGAGATCGTTGACGGTCCGAAGGGCCCGCAGGCCGGCAACGTCACCAAAGTCTAGCTACCTCCCCGGAGGCCGGGCGTCCACATCCTCGAGGGCGCCCGGCTCCTCGGTTCATTCTTTCGTCCCCTTCATCGCCCGCGCCGTGAAGTTCACCTTTCCGTCCTTCACCGCCACGCCGAAACGCCACTTCAGGGCTCCCGCTTTCGCCGCAGTTTCTTGACCTGGTTCCTCACCGAGGTCGGCGAACTTGTGGAACGGCAGCGCGTCTTCGCCGATCGAGCGCCGGGCCTCGACGAGCGAGCTGGCTAGAGATCGTGCAGCTTGTCCTCTCCCTGCACCGGGTTCTTGAACGCCGCGACGTGCAGGATGCGGTCGCTCGGCTTCCTTCGTCGCTTCGGCAGGCTTCTCCGTTGCGCTTGTGGACGAACGGACCCGGCCTTCTCGCGGGCTGCGAAGCCCGCGGTCCCAGAGATCGACGAACGCCGCGTATCGCGACTGCAGCGTCATGAAAGCGAAAACGGTCGCCGTAGTTCTGGATGTGCGACGCGATCGAACTGTTTGACGATCGCGTCCACCCGGCTGCGACGTTTCCTCAGGACGGCTTCGGCAGCCGGCCCGCGAAAAACATGTTATGCTCGGCTTCGAGGCCTGCCTCATCTCGGTCTCGAGCCGCTGCAGATCGCTGTTCGACGGCGGTGGGTTCGGCCACGGGCCTACTGGTAGATGAGGAAGTAGAGCAGCGGCAGCCAGAGCTCCCGCGCGCGTACGGCATCGGCCGATCGTCGATCAGCACCTCCGTGTCGTGCGACGGCCGCGACGATCTCGAACAGGTCGCGCAGCCGCGACGCGTCGCGCGTCCAGAAACGGGCGCGGTAGCGGTGCGACGGCCCGCTGCCGGTCTCACGCGAACTCCGCCGAGTTGCGCGCCAGCTCCAGCGCGCGGAGAAGTCTGCGGTGTCCAGCGTCGGAAAGCCACGATGCGTGATGGAAAACGGCGGCGCTGACGGGCGCCAAACAGCGCGTCGTGCAGGTCAGGATCGAGCGCCGCCAGTTCCTCGGTCGGTCGGCTGCTCGGACAGATCGGCGTACGGCCAAAACCGCTCGAGCGGCCGGAATTTTGGCTGTTCCACGGTCTACGGATTGTATTGCAGAATGCGCACCATGCTGACACGTGCACGGCGGTGCGCCGGACCGCTGCTGCTCAGGCGGCAGCGCTGGCGTCGCGGCGATCATCGTCGTCATCCGTCGCGCGTCGTCCGCGGACCGCAGGCGTCGAGCCGGCGCCAGGCAGCGCAGGCGCCGTTCGCCTCGCTGGTCGAGCAGCTGTCGGAGCCCAACGGCGAGTTCGACACCGACAACCTGATTTCCAACGAGCAGTCGTACTGCACGTGGTGCCCGCGCTCGAACAGGCCGGCATCTCGGCGGCGTCTAGCATCGGCGTCGGCCCCGATCAGAACTTCTCTACATCGCCCGCATCAGGCCCGCCGACGCGTTCATCGTCGACATCCGGCGCGACAACCTGCTGCTCCACCTGCTGTTCAAGGCGATTTTCGCGATCCACGAAGAACCGCGTGGAATACCTCAGCGTGCTGACCGCGCGGCCGGCGCCCGACCGCGCCGAGACATGGCGCGACGCCAGCATCGAGAAGATCGTCGCGCACTTCCGACGACGGCCAAGCCCCTGCGGCGGCAGCGGCCGCCGAGTACACCGAGCGGCTCGCACGCGGCGCTCAGGAAGTTCAGGTGCCGCTGTCCGCGGCGGAAGGACCTCGCCACGATCGATCGCTTTCATGCGCGCATTCGTGCAGTCGGGCCCCGCGCTGCAGTTCACGCTCCACGTGGACGCCGCGCGCGCAGTACTACCCCACGTATCGCGACCTGCTGCCTCGAAAGCGATCGCCAGGGGCCGCAAGTTCTGTTATCTGCGCTGACGGACGACCTTCCAGTTCGTGCGCGCGCTCGAGGCCACGCGACGGCGTCATTCGCCGTCCGGTGGCGGCGAGGCGGTCTGCATGCCGTCGCCGGCAGTCGGGCGAGCTGATGGCGGCCGGCGGCCCGGCGGCGTTCTACGTCTCGAACGTCGAGAACTACACTCTTCCGGACGCGCCTACACGCGCGTACATCGACAACCTGAAGCGCCTGCCGCACTCGGATCGCAGCGCTGCTCATCCGATCGATCTTCGGCGGCTACTCGCTTCCCGAATCGTCCCCGGCTACTGCGCTGCCCTCGACCGTGCAGAACCTCAACGAAGCTCCCCGCCGGCCGCGCGCGCCGGTGCGCCGGTCCGCTTCGAGCCTCTGCCCGCCGATAACGCTAGCCGTAGCGGTCCGGGCGCTAGGCCTGCGACGACGTGCGCAGGCCCGGAAGGCCGCGCCGCCTGCCGCTCTTAGTCCGGGAGGCGATGCCGCGATCGGGTTCGCCCGGCGACCCGCAGCTGCCGCCGGGAATCGCGACGGCGCGGTCGTCAGCAGGAAGTCCAGCGCCGCCGCCGCGCACGGCCCTCGGGCAGTCGCCGAGGTCGGCTGTCCCAGCAGGACGCACGCCAGCGAGGGTCACTGAAACGCGCGAAATCGTGCGCGTGGCGCCCCGGATGCGCCGACGGCGACGACGTGCCGGCGGGTGATCGCTGCCGAGCGGGCGACGCGCCGCCGCTTCAGCCCACGGGATGACCGAGGATCGAGGCCGGGGCCGACCGGCCGCCTCGGCCGCGGCCGCGCTGCGGCCACGGCCCAGACGCCTTGGCGGCGCGCCCAGACGCCCGTTCGCGATCGAACAGCGGGCGTCGCCCGCCGACACCGACGCCGCCTGCGAGCCCCCACGCCTTGCAGATCCTCGACGGCAGATCGGCGTCCCCGGCTCGAGATACGGCGCGCCCTTCAACCGCGGGATGTCGATGAGAACGCCTCGCGTCGCGTGAAGACCCCGGTCTTACGAGCGTTTGCATGAATCGAGTTCGTCGCTCGATGCCGGTTCGCGACGACCGCCGCCTGGTCTGCGGCGTGCGGCCGCTGTAGAACACGCCGCCGCTCTCGCCGGTGATGTGCGCGAGCGAGTCGAGGTGCGTGTGCGCGATGCCGTGGTAGCTGACCAGCGCGATGCGATCCGGATCCCGATGCCCTGCATCACCACGTCTGCCGGCGTCGGGTTGCCATCGCTACGCCGGCACGGTGTCCGCGTCGATCCGCCGAGAGCGGCGACGCGACATCGCCGTGCCAGCATTCACGAGCGCCGCCGCCTCGCTTTCGTTTCGCCGGCGTAATCAGGTTGAGCGCGCCGATCTCGTCGTCTTTGCCCGCCGGCGCCCAGTTCGAGAGGTCCTTCTTCCAGCGCGCATGCTCGGCGTTTCGGACGGCGTGAGCGGCCGGCGCCCGCAGCCCGCGCGCGGACGCAGCCTCGGCTACTCCGCGACGCCGGCGAGAACAGGAACAGTTGCGGCAAACCGACCTCGATGCAGTCGTCCATGTCAGTCATCTCCGTCACCGGGCTTTTTGGCGGGGGCGCGGGCCGGACCGCCCGGTCGCACCCTCGTGTTTCGGCCCGCCGACGATGATCGTCGCGCCCGCAGGCGGGACGGCGCTGGAGGTTCGGCCAGCCAGTTCGAGTTTGCCATCTTCCCCGCGCCGAGCAGCGCGAGGATGGGCCACGGAACCCTGCGACGCCGACGCTCCGTCGAGGCTCAGGCGTATCCACGCCCGCGCCAACGATGTCGCGCTCCGGTCACCAGGAAACGCGGGCCGCTTCCTCGCTGAACCCCGGCGCATCGTGCCCTTCGCGTCCTTGTTCAGGAACCGACTCGACGGCCGCCAGACATCCTGCGTCCCATCCGGAATGCATCGCCACGAAACGCGCCGCGACGGCAGCCCGGCCGTGCTGCGCTATCCACGCCAGCATCGTCCACCGACAGGGCAGCGCGTCGGCGTTCTTCGCGCGCGCGCGTCGATCGGAGATGACCGCGCAGCGGCGCGAAGAACTTGTCCACGCGGGCAGCCTGTCGGCCGTCACGCGCGTTGGAACGACAGGCGCACCGGCGCGTCCAGGTGGGTGCCCGTGTGCTCGTCGAACGCGTGACTTCGTTGGCAAAACCCGTCCTTCGCGATCGAGAACTTCGGGCGGATTTGAATCGGCTTGAACGCGGGAACACGGCGTGCGCGGCGAGAACACGTGCGTCAGGTCGTGGACGTCACGGAATCCTTCGCGAGCCTGACCGGCTTCTGCTGCGCCGCCGCGCGCGCGACTGCCGGCTGCGCGTACGCGCGGCGGAGACGGCACCCGCCACGCCTTTGAAGAAACGCCTGCCGCGACAGCTGCCTCGCGAACGTGAGGCGATCATGACGGAGAACACATGGGGGCCTCCTGCGGCCCCATGCTAACCGAGAAGGGATCGGGCAGCGGTGACTCCGCCAGCGTGCGCCGACCACGGTCGTCCACTCGCGCACGCGCCACTTCCCGACGACGCCGTTCACGACGAGGGATCGCACGGCGGCAAACGCTTCCGGCGACCGGCGTCGAGCCGCGCGGAACACCGAAGCACGGCGCCCGATCGGCCGGAGCTCGCGAGCGCGCCGCCCAGCACGAGGTCGCCCGCGGGCGACGCCTTCACGGGCGTACGCGATGTGCGCGGCCCGGAACGGCATCCGTCTCTCCGCGTAGTCGTCCGCCCACGCGTCGTAGAACATCAGGTAGTGCATGTCAGCCGGTCTTCCGACGCGTCGCCGGACGGATGGTGCCCCGGCACGGCGACCTTTCGCGACGGTTGCCGCGCAGGCTCGCGACGCCGAGCCAGCGCGAGTCTGACGCTGCATCGCGTCCGCCGACGCCGTGAGGACGCAGCTGCCGCGACTCGGTGGCGTGGCTGTGTCGCGTCGAATCTCCTCGACGCGCGGTCCACGCGAGCTGCGGCCGGACGAGGTTGAAATGGCCGGCGCTCGATCCCGGACCATCAGCTGGTCGCCGGTCAGCGGCCACCGGCTCTTCTCCACGGCCGCTGAGCGACGTAGACCCGCGCGTTCATGATGTTCAGCTGCATGTCCGGATGCGGCGACCGGTCGGCCGTGCAGCTTTCCGCATGCAGCCATGTCGCCTACGAGGCTTCGGTGGCGTCGAGCTGCGCCTCTTCAGGATCTCGCGCTCCTCCGCCGTCTGGCCTGCGCGCGCCAGCTGCAGCGCGCTCATCGCTCCGGCGCGCGCCGGAGTGTCATCACTTAGCCTCGCAGTTCCTCCATCGTCAGGTGCTTCACGGGGTACGATCTGACGCCGTGCTCTCCGGCGCGGCAGTGAAGCCAACCGCGGATTGGCATCGCCGCGCTCACTGCCGGCTGCGGGGCTGCCGACTGTTCACGGTCGCGCTGCGTATCTGCCTCGCCCGCATGCGCAGGCATCCGGTTCTCCTGGGGCGGCAACGGGCAGATGTCGCGAGAAGACGTTGACGCGCACGGCGGGATCTTCTGGCGCGGTTGAAGTCCATCGTCACCCTTGCCGTTCTCGGGCAGCGGCGTGTAGAGGAAGCGCGCGGCGCGATCTGGTCTCCTTGCCGGTCGTCAGGTCGCGAAGACGTAACCACACAGCTCTTTCGGCTGATCGGGATCGGCCACCGCGATCATCTGCATCCGCTGGCCGTCCATCGTGAATGCGGCGGTGCCCGGGACTGACCATCGTGGCATCGCCGTCGCCGGATCTGCATCGTCCTTCGGCGTTTCATCGCGGCATCGCACTCGGCCGACGCCGCGTAGTCCTGCTTCACCGGATACCACTTCAGACCGGTGAACTCCCTGCGCAGGTGGTTGTTCTTGTCGCGCAGACGGATGCCAGCCTGTGCCGCTCTGGTGCACCCACAGCGTCCGAGATCCTGCAGCGACGATGCGATCCTGGCGTCGTGCGCCGTCCGACTGAGATCGGCGCTGGTGATCGTGTGTTGCCGTTGAGGACGAAGCTGACGCCGCGTCGCTGCCTATGACGGCCACCTCCCCGTCGCGCAGCGAGAACGTGCCCGGCGCGCAGGCGCGCCGGCCGGAGGACGATGTCGTTCGCCCGTATCCGGATCCGAACGTCGTTTCAGCTTCGTCGTAGGAAGAAGAGCGCCGGCAATCGTGAGCCAGCCCGGTGTCGGTCTTGAGCGCTGCTCGCGGGCGTCGCGGAACTTCTCGCGTCGTCCAGGATCACGGGTCGCCCGAACCGGCGACTGGCCAGCGACGTCTTGCTGTGCACGCCGCGACCGAGATCGCCAGAATCATCCGCCGCCAGTCCATCGCGCCACGGGCCAGCTCCTTCTCGATCAAGCGCTCTGCGGACGACCCAGGTGGTCATGCACCTCTGATTCTGCACGATCGTCGTCTTCAGCGGGTCGAGGAACGCGCCGCCCAGCCTCCGCGTCAGCTCGACGGAGCAGGGCTTCGTCCGCCGAGATTGCGCTGCGATGCCGTCCGGCAGCAGGAACCGGCGTCCGGCCGTCTGGCACGACGCGCGTTTCCATGCCGATCGCGGACGCCAGCCGGCAGAACAGCAGGCCGCCTTGAGCCTGAGCACGCGCCACATCTCCGTCGACCATGGCCTCGAAGCGGCGGTCGTCGCGGGCGAAGCGACGCTGGCGCTACCAGCACCGCGTCCGCGAACGCGTCCGGAAACGACATCTCTTCGACCGCCTCGGCCCGGAATTCGCCCGGCGGCAGCTGGCGGCGCGAGCGTACAGCGGCAAGGACGCGGACCGCCTCGATGGCATCGACGTCCGAATCGCGCGCCGAACATCTTCGTAGCCCGACCGCAGGAGGTAGACGAGGTTGCGGCCCGGAGCCGCACCCGGCGTCGACGCACACGCATGCCCGGTCGCAGACGTCCACGAAGGAGCTGGTCGAACAGGTAGATGTCGATCTGGCCGAACTGGAGCGTCGAGGTCACCCATGCGGTCAGCATCTTCTCGATCACGATCTCGTCGATAGTACGTCCGCCGAGACGGGCGTGACGCCGGGGCCGTGCCGACGACGCGGAATCCCTGACGCAAGTACGCGCAGGGCCGCGTCGTTGTCGGCTCGCACGTAGGTGAAGATCTTCTCATAACCCTTCGCGAGCGCCGCGCCGAACGTCGCTTCGAACAGCCGGGCGGCCACTCCCCGCCGCCGCGAGTCGGCCGCGACGTATGCGCCTAGCACGCCGACGTGATCGAACGCGCGCGTGTAGCCGCGCAAACGGCTCCATGCTCTGAAACCCGACGGACGCGGCCGTCGGATTCGCGGACGGCGACCTGAAAGACGCCGCGGGCCGGAAAAGCCGCCAGATGTCGCGCTCGGCCTCGACCGTGACGGCGGCGCATCGAACACGGTGAACGTGCCGGCCTCGACAATCGGATTCAGAATCCCGACGATAGGCTTCCGCGTCGTCGAGGCGGGCCGGGGCGCGTGAGCAGTCCGTTCACGCAAACCGCTCGCGCGCTCGCTCCTGGGCCTTGCGGGCTTCTTCTTCGCGGTTGCGCGGCGGCGCCGTCGTCGTCAGCGACTCGATCAGGCGATGTGGCGGCGGCCGTCACTTCATCGACGCGCGCGGTTGAAGACGGCTTCGTTCGCGCGGGATGGACGATTCGATCCGCTCAGTTTCCTCACGAACTGCAGAGCCAGACGCCCTGATCTCGTCCGGTGTTGCCGGGGGCGCGAAGTTAGCAAGGGTCTTGATGTTCCGACACATGCTTCGAACTCCTCGAGCCAATTCTATACAGAACGGCGCCCAGATCCGCCTTTCCAGGGCCGACGGGTGGTCGAAATCGTCGGCGGGGTCGTGCGGGTCAGCGCCGGATCTTCTCCATCACCGCGGCGGGAGCGAACGTTGGCGGCCACGGTAAACGACATCGACCTCCTGCGAGGCCCAGCTCGCCGAAAGCCAGCGCCAGCACTGCGCGCGCCCCCGGTCGCGTAGCCCCCGGCCCCAGTGCGCGGCAGCGAGCCGCCAGCCAATCTCGACGCAGGGCGTGAACGCCGCGGGCGAATGCGGGAATCGAAAGCCCGGATGAACCCGGCAAAGCCAGCGTGCGGTGTTCCAGGAATCTTCCACCGCCCAGCGTCCGCACTATGCCGGGCGAAACGCAGATCGATCAGATCGGCCAGCGCATCGCCTTTCGCCCGCGCGTGAGAACGGGACGTAAAGTGCTCCATCACGCGCGGGTCCGCGTTGAGGCTCGCGAACGACCGGTCGATCGTCGGGCCTGCCACCTCCTCAGCAACAGCCTGTCGGTTTGCAGGTCGGGCGGCGGTCACGCGATCGGCGGTTCATAGGTCTTCGAAAAGCCGTTTCGCGCGTTCGTCACCGTGGAGTCCCGTCGTCCCGTGCGGATACCTTGATCCAGTAGGCCTGACCGTCGTGCGCCGGCGGAGGAGCGGTTTGCCAGGCCGGCAGCGGCGCCGGCGCAATCGGCATGGCGGCCGGCTGATCGTCCACGCCGTTTGCGATGAACATTCCCGGCACGGTGACCTGGCCGCCCAGAAGCGAGAAGTGAATCTGCCAGACGTCCTCGAGACCAGGCGAGGAAAAGAGCGTCTTCATGACGACCGGCCAGACGCCGCTTGCGCGTTGCTGTCATGATCGCGACTCGTCGCGGTCGAATGGCGTGGACCAGCACCCGGAGTTCGACGTGTCCTGCCCGTGGTGCAGGCTGAGCAGCACGTCGACCGGGTCGATGCGTGGCTGTTCGGACACATCAGCTCCGAATTCTTTCGTCGTCGGCAAGTCGCCCGGGGTGCAGCGCCTGAAACCTGGCCGAGCGGACATGTGCGCCACCGATTGCGCGTCCTCCGCGCTGTTGCCGGTTGGCTTGAACGCCGCGCAATACGGATTTGGTTTGCCGGCGCCGAGGCGGCGGTCGTAGCACTGGCCTGCCGAACTGACCACGGACGTCGAGGCCATGCCGGCGACTGCGATCCTGTCACCGGGCCTGGCACACGGTATGCGTCCCCTTCGTAGAGCTGCGTACACGTCCTGACGGAACTCGTCGATGCCGGGCCCCGGCTGGACGTTCGCGGCGCTGATCGATGAAGTGCCGGATCGGCATGCGCGTGTCGCGAAGCTGGCGAGGCCGCCCACGCGATCGCCGTGCCAGTGGTCGTGACGAGGTGATCGATCCGCGTGACGCCGCATCGCGCGCCGCGGCCATGATGCGGTCGGCGTCGCGGCGCCGCCGCCCCCCGTTCCCCGTGTCGATGAGCAGGACTCGCCGGAGGGCGATACGAGCAGCGTCGCGTTCCCGCCCTCGACGTCGACGACATGATGTCCAGTGTCTTCCGGTGCGCCCTGGCCGGCGGCGAAGATCGCAGGAGAGGCTCAGGAGCGCGAACGCAGACAGGATTGAAACAGCCGCGCATCGCCCTTCGTCGTCATCACGCCCCTCGCTCAACTACACACGTGGATATCCGGCGGCGAGCGCCGTGGCGACCACACGCCGATGAAGTCAGACTTGCCGCGCAGCGCATTCCCGTGGGATCCGACGCGACCAGATCGCGCCGCAAGTCCCCGCTTGAGCGCCCGTAATCGCCCGCGACACGCCCCGATGCTCACGCAGGTAGTCGCGAACGCCAGCGTCCGGCGCTCCTCGCTGCCGCCGGCTCTGCACGACGCGACGTGGTGCGTATGCGGCCAGACGGAGGGCCGGTGGAAGAACGGGCATACCGCATCGTCCTCGCTGAGGCACGTGGACATACCCCAGCGCGATGAGCGGGGTGCCATGACGTCTCCATGGGCTGCAGGACGGTGGCGGACACCTGATGTCGATGACCGCCCTGGCGGCGAGGCCTGGGATCGCGGTTGAACCGTTGTGGATCGACGCGCAACGCCAGCCACCCGCGCGCACGCAGCCGCGGCGGCCTCGGCGTCGAACGCCGCCGGCCAATCCGGATCGTAGGGGACGAGCTCCAGCGTGATGCTCTCGCGCTCACATCAAATGAGCGCGAACGATCCGGTCGTCGAGCTCGATACCAAAGCCCGGGCGATCCCAGACCTGAATCGACCGTCTTCGACTCGTCTCGGACGGACTTCACGACGTCGGCCCACTCGGACTCGCCCCACTGAATTCGAGCAGACGGAAGTTCTTCAGCACGGCGCACACACTGAACGCTGGCCGCGGTCGAAACCGGGCCGCTTCGGATTGTGCGGGGCCACGGCGATCGCCGTCCGTGCTGCGACCACGGTGGCGATGCGCGTCAGCTCGAGCAGCCCGCCGCAGTGCTTGACGTCGGGCATGATCACGTTGACGGCGCGATTGGCGGGTGAGCGGCGCGAATCTCGCCACGCCGAAGAGCACCTCGCCTCCGGCCATCGGCTGCCGAATCCTGCGGCGGATGGCGAGCGTCTCGTCGGTCTTCTCGGCGCCACCGGCTCCTCATGCCACGTCGAGCTGCTGCGGCTCGAGGCGGCGGGCGACGCGTCGGCGAGCGCTCACGTCGGAAGAAGCTGTGGCAGTCGAGCCATCACCTCGACCTGCGGGCTCGATCGCATCTCGCGGATCGCCGCCATGCTGGTCGATGCCGGCTGTCCACGGCCGCTTCGATCGTGGCCGCCGGCGACGCGGGCGGCGGGAACCCGTCGAACGGCGCCGCCTTCACGGCGCGAAAGCCGTCGCGCACGGCCGCCTTCGCGGCGGCGGCGAAGACCCGCCGGCGTGCGCGGGCTGTCGCGCGGTTGATGTTGGCGTAGACAGGCAAGCCGATCGCGCAGTGCGTCCGCCAACAGGTGCGTATGTCGGCAGGTCGAGCGACTTCCCGCCAGATCCCACAGAGCTTGTTCGATGGCGCTGTAGGCGGTGGCGGGACAGCGAGACCGCCCTTCAACGCCAGCGGCTCGCCTCTTCTGACGATACCGCGCGATGTCGAGCGGCGACTTGCCGTCGATGAGAGCCAAGAACGCGCGCAGCCGGACTCCATGCGCGCGCGCATCCTGCTTCGCGTTTGGCGAACCCGAACGCGTCCGACGCCTCGCCGAAGCCTCAGTCAGCCCTGCGTCGGTCCGCAGCAGCGGACCATCAGCCACACGGTCCGTTCGGTCGCGCGGATCGGCAGCAACTCGAAGCCCGTGATCCGCAGGCGGCGCGGCGGCGCGGCGAACGCCCGCGCCGGCCATAGGATCGCGCCCGCCAGCTCCGGCGCCGAGCGGACACGAACGCGCGCCGGCTCAGGGCCTGCGAGTGGCCTGCCACGCGACCATTTTCCAGGCGCCGTCCCGCAGCGCCCACACGTCGAGGAAAGCACCGGTGGCGCCGGCGACGCCTTCAGCCGGATCTGCGCGCGCCCGCGCATGGCGACCGATCGTGCCGCCTGCGAACGGGATCGACCTGCGTGTTCAGTAGTCCACGCCCTGGTAGCGTCCTCGCTCCTGATGAGCGCGTGATGAAGCTGGCCTTCGTGTCCGTAGTCCCGCCCGAGTGGGTTACTGTGAGGTCGTCGGCGAGGAGCAGCGTCTGAAGCGCGGATGTCCTTTTTCACCATCGCCTCGATTCGTTTCGCTTCGGAGGCTCAGATCCTGTTCTCGAGGGACTCTGTCGCCCCCCGGCAAGCGGACGGACACCGGATACCACACCCAACGCAACGACCGCTGGCGAGGAGTTCATGCGCGTGTCTCAGCCGTAACACGAAGCCTGGTCACGGCGTGAACGTTCCGTGAGGTCGTGCAGCATCCGGCGGAATCGTCAACGAGACGCGCCGCCCGCGCACGAGCTCGCGATTGTGCCATCATGTGCCCGACGTCCGCGCGGGTAATCGCGTAACCACCGGCTGCGGAAGCGCCTCCTGAGTGCGTGACACGAAGTGCGCTGCCGGGCCTCGACCAGCATGCTTCTCGCGCAGTTCCCGAAGGCCTTTCCGACAAAACTGCATCACGCAGGTCGATCCCAGGCTGATCGCGACGATCGCATCGTCGAAGGCGGACAAGTCGATGTGGGCGGAGATGCCGGCGCCAGCTTCGTAGGCATTGACGATCATCTGATCGGCGAGATGCGGCATCAGGCCGTCCCGCTAGAATGCGGGCGCCGCCGCGTCGAGCGCCCACGCAGGCAGGTCGCCGGGGCGACGGTAAATGCCTCCCTTCAAGTGGTGGGCACGGTGCAGTAACCGTAGATTCGTGGAACGCTGCGTCCCCCTGAGTGCTGCCACGGCTGCGAGTCGGCCTCGGCAAGCACTGCAGTGCGAAGTTCGCGCGTCGCGGTCAAGACAGCCAGTGAAGCGCGGTCAGCAGCCCCGGGATGGCGCGCGCGCTCACGTCCAGGCCTCGTGCAGCTCGACTGATGTTGGCCTTCCGGATCGTACCGCCGCACCACCACGCCACGGCGCCCTGGCGAGGTCGCGCTCACGCGCATGACGCGATGCCGCCAATCGCGCGGCCTGGCCAGCACCTCGGCGCGCGCGTCGGCGACCGACTCGACCGCGAAACGCGATGTGCGCGAGACGCCGGGCCGATTGGCTACCGGCGCCCGGCATCGGCCAGCCGTGAGTAGCTGAAGATCTCCGGCAGTCGGTCCGTCGGCGCCGCAGCCCGCAGACGCATGTGCATCCCGCGCAACGCGCCGCACCGGGAACGCCCAGTCCCGGCTTCGACCTCGCGGCGCTCGCGTAAAGTCGCGTTCCGGCGGCACGTCAACGCAGCCGGAATACCGAACGGTAGACGCCGCAGCGAGCGCGCGCCAGTCGCGCGCCGATCAGGTTCGTGTGGATGCTGGGCGCCCGCGAATCATCGCGTCTGCTCTCGCCGTCGATGCCGGTCGGCCCACCAGCCCAGGCAGTCAGGATGATGATGCCGATGAGGGCCGAGATGTAGAGCGCCGGGATCGACCGGCGCGGTGCCGGCCGACGCCAGATACACGACGATCAGGAACACGGCCAGCGCGATCAGACCCCAGCGCCCGATCCGGTCGCGCGCCTCCGTGGCCCGCAGATACACCCAGAGCCCCGCGGCGTACATATCACCGCCTCGACGACAACGAGCGTGGCCGGAATGGAGTTCCACAACCTGAGGCCGAACTTCGAACCGCCCGGGTAAATCGGCATGGCCGGGGCTATGGGTGACGTAATCCAGCACCCAATGGCTGACGACCAGCGCGGGCGAGGGATTCCCACGGCCTGCCTGTTGCCCGTCGAGCGCATCGATAGGCGAGGCCGAACGCCGCGCCCCATCCTGATCAGGAACACGAGCGAGTGCGGTGCAGTATGGCAGCCTGACGAAATCGGACGGCGTGAACGCGCGTGAAGCCCGGCGCACGAGTCGCGGAACCTGCTCGATGCCGAGCGCGACGAAGATCCGGCTCACAGGATGTCGGCGAGCTGCGCGGCTCGAAAACAATACGCATGGGCCAGCGACACGCGCGAGCGCATGCCCGTTTGCGCGGCGGAACCGAAGGGCTGATGGTGATCGATGAACATGAGACGCTACTCCCGATCTACTGCGTGACAGCGCGCTCGGGAGCTGAAATCGGTAGACGAGCAAGTCGAAATTGCCCGGCACCTGCCCCAGCGCCCTCAGGAGCAGCGCCACCTGCCCGCGATGGTGCACCGCGTGGTTGGCGGCGTGTTGCATCAGATCCCCGAGCCGCATGACGTGCGTCTGCATCGCTGCCGGGCATCTTGAACTCGACGCTTCGCTGCAGGTCGGCGATCGGCGAGCGACGCCAGGAAGCCGCGCACGTGCGTCTCGACCGTATCGTCCACGTCTCGAGGAGCGACGCCGGGGTCGGATAGTCCTCGGGCTTGAGCGCCGGTCCGCGCGCTTGTATCCGCCGCAGCCGATCGGGCGTCAGCCCACTCGGCGCTCATGATGTGCACCAGCGCTGTTCCTGACCGAGCCGTAACTCCCGGCGACGTTCTGGGTGAACTTTGCTCCGGCGTCAGCTGGGCGATCACCGGAACGAGCTTGCGGTTGGCCCAGTAGCCATAGTCGTGCAGGCGCTCGAGATCATTGACCGTCATGTGATGCTCCCCGGCAGCTTCTCCCATGCGCCACACCAGGCCGTCTTCGGGTTCGACACACCTGGCCACGGGCCAGAAAGCCGCACTTCGACAGGACCCTCGCGGAATTGTTCGCCGACTCATAGGTGTGGGCGCGCACGACGCGCACTCCGTCCGCTGCCGAACGCGAACTCGACCAGCGCCTGCGCCGCTTCGGTGTGGCGAATCCCTGGTTCTGATGTTCGGCGGCCGCACGCCGTACGCAATCTCGACCATTCCGTCGGCGTCAGGACGATCTTTGAATCCGCAACCTCCAATCGCGGCGGCCGGTCAGCTCGATCCACCATCGAGAACCCGAGCGTCCACACGTCCGCGTTCCCGGACTGCACCCGCGCTGAGCCACACCGGCGACACTTCAGCCCGCTGATCGGAGGGCATCTGCTCAATCTGCGCGAGCGCGTCCTCCGGAGTGCGGGAACGAGCCACAGACGTTTCGTGTCGACCGTGGTGTCCATTCAGATACTGCGAATCAATCGCCGCAGCTCGTGCCTGTGGCATTGCGCCTGGTCCTCGGCGCAGTGGCACATGACGGTCACTCGATTCCGACGCGCGAGCTGCCGATCAGACGGAGCGTGAACTTCTGACCGTGATTCTTGATCGATCGGCTCCGCGCATCAACGGGCCCGTCCATGAACAACTCCCGGCGATATTCACGCAGGAATCGGGCCCAGTGATGCGGCCGGCCTGGACGTTCCGCAGAAGGCGCTCGCTCGGCGCGAGCGACGGCATCCCACGTCGTAGCGGCTTGCCGGCATTCCACGCCCGCGGAAGCGTGTGGCGAGGATTCGAGCGCCGTCTGCACGCCCGGTCGACAGGACTCCACACGGATTTCGTGCGCAGCATCGCGCATAGGCACACGATGCACGGTTCCAGGGGAACCGTAAGTTACAAGGTTCCAAGGCTTCCACGGGTTCCAACACTGGAGCCGGCGGCTACGGGCAACCGTGAACCCTGGAACTCCTAAGAAAATCGTGCGGATCGAGGCTGCCGCGCCAGGTCAGGACGCGGGCGGGCAGGATGCCCAGGCTAGAAGATGACGATCGCCGAGGCGACGAGGGCCGCGCCGGCGATCTTCGGCACCGACGGGAACCGCGCGATCGTCTCGCCCGACGGCGTCATGTACATCATGACGACGATGCGCAGGTAGAAGAAGACGGAGACGACGCTCGTCAGCACGCCGATGATGGCGAGCCAGGTATAGCCGGCCTTGATCGCGGCGCTGAACACGTACCACTTCGCGATGAACCCGGCCAGCGGCGGAAACCCGCCGAGCGACAGCATGAACGATCGTCATCAGCGCGGCCAGCGCCGGGTGGTCGTGCCAGAGACCGGCGTAGTCGGTCGACCTTGTCGTTCGGCCGGTCGTAGTCCTCGAGCAGCCCGATGACGCCGAAGCGCGCCCAGGTTGGTGATCGCGTACGTCAGCAGGTAGAACAGCACGGCGCCCTTGCCGTAGTCGTTGCCGGAGATCAGCGCCAGCAGCAGATAGCCGCCGTGCGCGATGCTCGAATACGCCAGCATCCGCCTGACGTTGGTCTGCGCCACGCCCACCACCGTCCCGATGATCATCGTCGCCGCCGCGACGGGCCAGAGCACGGCAGCCCAGCTCGCGTGAAGCGGCTCGAGCGCCGAGAGGAACACGCGGACGAACGCCGCGAACGCGGCGGCCTTGACGCCGGTGGACATGAAGCCGGTGACCGCCGGCGGCGCGCCTTCGTAGGCGTCCGGCGTCCACATGTGAAACGGCACCGCCGACACCTTGAACGCAAACCCGACCAGCAGCAGCCCGACGGCGAGCATCTGCATCGGCGTCGCGGCACGCGCCTGCGCGGCGATCGACGCTGCCGATGCGGTCGAGGCGCGTGCTCCCGGTCACGCCCGTAGACGAACGCGATGCCGTAGAGGAAGAACGCGCTCGAGAACGCGCCGAGCAGGAAATACTTGAACGCGGCCTCGGTGGACACGGGCGAATCGCGCCGGATGCCGGTCAGCACGTAGACCGCGATCGAGAGCACTTCGAGCGCGAGGAAGATGACCAGCAGGTCCGTCGCGGTCGCCATCAGCATCATGCCGGCGAGCGCGAACAGCAGCAGCGCGTAGTACTCGCCGCGCGGCAGGTGCTCGCGGTCGATGGTCGGCCCCGACAGCGCCAGCGACAGCAGGCCGACGACGATCAGGATGCCGGTCACGAACAGCCCGAAGTTGTCCGGCGGCGACGACGCCGAAGCTCGACGTGTTGTGATTCCAGAGCGCCGCGCTCGCCAGCGCCGCGCCGACGAGGCCGATGACGCCGAGCGGCGCGATCGGCATCCGCTCGCCCGGCACGCTGAACGCCTCGGCGATCATGGCGGCGATGCGCGGCGGCCGCGACGCAGGCCATCGGCACGACGGCGTTGAAGCGACGGCCATCATCGCTGCTCGCTCGGGCTGAGATCCGCTCGAGGCCGGCGCGCTGCCCTGCTCGATATGGCTCAGCATCCGCTGCACCGCACGGCTCGATCGGCCGCAGGAACAGGTTCGGCAGCACGCCCATCAGGATCGCCAGCGCGACGATCGGCACGATGACGCAGCCACTCGCGCGGCCGCAGATCCACGAGCCGCGCGTTCTTCTCGTTCGTGATCGGCCCGTAGTTCACGCGCTGGAACATCCAGAGCATGTACGTCGCCGACAGGATCACGCCGGTCGCCGCAAACGCCGCCATCCGCGGGTTCCAGCGGAACACGCCGAGCAGGATCAGGAACTCGCCGACGAACCCGTTCGAGCCCGGGCAGGCCGATCGACGCCAGCGTGATGATCAGGAAGACCGCGACCAGGTGCGGCGTCACTTTCTTCAGGCCGCCGTACTCGGAGATCAGCCGCGTGTGCCGCCGGTCCGGACAGCATGCCGACGATGAGGAAGAGGCCGCCGGTGCTGATGCCGTGGCTCGAGCATCTGGTAGACGGCGCCCTGGACGCCCTGCATGTTCATCGCGCGCGATGCCGAGCACGACGAACCCGAGATGGCTGACGCTCGAGTACGCGACGAGCTTCTTCATGTCGGGCTGCACCATCGCGACGAGCGCGCCGTAGATGATGCCGACGACGGCAAGCGTGGCCAGAACGGCGCAAAGAACACGGCGGCCGCCGGGAACAGCGGGAACGCGAACCGCACGAGGCCGTAGGTCCCCATCTTCAGCAGCACGCCGGCCAGGATCACCGAGCCGGCGGTCGGCGCCTCGACGTGCGCGTCAGGCAGCCACGTGTGGAACGGAAACAGCGGCACCTTGATCGCAAACGCCAGCGCGAAGGCGAGGAAGAACCACACCTGCACCTGCGGCGCGATCGGCAGCTCGTAGAGCTTCAGCAGGTCGAAGCGTGTAGCGCCGGTCGCGACGCTGTGCAGTACGCGAGGCCGAGGATCGCCAGCAGCATCAGGACGCTGCCGGCCATCGTGTAGAGCAGGAACTTGACGGCGGCGTAGATGCGGCGCTCGTAGCCCCAGATGCCGATCAGGAAGCTACATCGGCATCAGCATCGCGTCCCAGAACACGTAGAAGAGGAAGAGATCGAGCGAGACGAACACGCCGATCATCGCGCTCTCGAGCAGCAGGATGAACATCGAGAACGCCTTCACGCGCTTGTGCACCGACTCCCACGAGCCGAGCAGCGCGATCGGCGTCAGGAAGCCGGTGAGGACGACGAGCAGCAGGCTGATGCCGTCGACGCCGACGAGGTAGCTGATGCCGAACGACGGAATCCAGGCGTGGCGCTCGATGAACTGGAACTCCGGCGACGCGGCGTCGAACCGGCTCCACAGCAGCAGCGTCTCGGCAAACACGAGCCCGGACACGATCAGCGCGATGGCGCGGATCGTCTTCTCGTTCGTGCTCATCGTCACGCACGAACGAGCAGGAGGAGGGCACCGGCGATCGGCAGCGCGATGAGCGTGCTCAGAATCGGAAAATGCATCAGCGGCCAGAGGTAATACCCGAGTATCAGCACGACGCCCAGAAAGAGGGACGCCGCGTAGGCGCGGACCGACCGGTCTGCAGCCGGCGAAGCACCTCGCCGCTGCCGCCGACCACGCCGGCGACGCCGTTGACCGTCCGGTCGATCACGCCGGCGTCAACGCCCTTCCACAGGCCGTCCTCGGAAACGATGTGAATGGGCTGGACGACGGCGGCGTCGTAGATTTCGTCGACGTAGTAGCTTGTTCGACAGCACGCGGTGGACGCCGGAAAACTGCGCGGCGCAGCGCGATCGGCCGCCTGGCGGTTCTTGAGGAAGAAGTAGGCCGCGATCCCGATCCCGGCAAGCGCCACGATCACCGAGACGATCATCAGCGCCGTCTCCGGTGCGCCTTCGGCGGCCTCGCCGCGACTCACGACCGGTCACGCGGCCAAAACTGGGCTCGAGGAAGTGCTCGAACCGCCCGCCGATCCCGGCCCAGCCCGGCAACCACCGACCCCAGCGCGAGGACGATGAGGGCCACGGCCATCGCCGGCGGCGCGTCGTGCAAATGAGTGCCGTGCGGCTTAGGTCCGTGGTCCACTGCGCATGGTCCGCGTGGTCCGCGTGGTGAGCCGCTCGCCGGCGGCGACCGCTCGCCGTGGAACGTCATGAACACGAGGCGGAACATGTAGGTCGCGGTCAGCAGCGCCGTGAGGATGCCCACGACCCAGCAGCAGCGATGTGCCCGCCGGCGTACGTGCGGAAGAGGATTTCGTCCTTGCTGAAGAAGCCCGGCAAACGGCGGGATGCCGGCAATCGCGATGGCGCCGATGACGAACGTCCAGTAGCGTGATCGGCGGCGTCCTTCTTCAGGCCGCCCATCCTCCGCATGTCCTGCTCGCCCGAGAGCGCGTGAATCACGGCGCCCGATCCGAGGAACAGCAGCGCCTTGAAGAAGCGCGTGCGTGTAGAGATGGAAGATGCCGGCGCCGAACGCGCCGACGCCCATCGCCAGGAACATGTAGCCGAGCTGCGACACCGTCGAGTACGCGAGCACGCGCTTGATGTCGTTCTGCACGAGGCCGATCGTGCCCGCGACGAGCGCGGTCGCCGTGCCGCACGATCGCGACGATCGTCAGCGTCAGCCGGCGCGTGGCTGAACAGGACGGCGTTGCGGCCGATCATGTACACGCCCGCCGTCACCATCGTCGCCGCATGGATGAGCGCGGAGACGGGCGTCGGGCCTTCCATCGCGTCCGGAAGCCAGACGTAGAGCGGAATCTGCGCGGATTTTCCGGTGGCGCCGACAAACAGCAGCAGCGTGATCACCGACATGGTGCCGAAGGCGGTCTCGGGGCTCGAGCGCGGCACGCCGCGCGCGACGTCCTGGAAATCGAGCGATCCGAAGCGGACGAAGATCAGCAGGACGCCGAGAATGAACCCCCAGTCGCCGATCCGGTTGACGATGAACGCCTTCTTGCCGGCGTCGGATGCCGATTTCTTCTGGTACCAGAAGCCGATCAGCAGATACGAGCAGAGGCCGACGCCCTCCCAGCCGACGAACATCACGAGGAAGTTCGCGCCGAGGACGAGGACGAGCATGAACGACGCGAACAGGTTCAGGTACGAGAAGTAGCGCGCGTACTCGGCGTCGGACTCCTCGTGCATGTACGCCGTCGAGTAGATGTGAATCAGCGAGGCCGATGCCGGTGATGACGAGAATCATCACCGACGACAGCGGATCCAGGCGCAGCGTCAGGCCCACCGAGAAGTCGCCGGAGGTGATCCAGGTGAACACGCGCTGCGCGATGTCGCGGTTCTCCGGCTCGAGGCTCACGAGGCGCGCCACCGCCGCCGCCGAGATCGCGAACGACAGCAGCATCGCGCCGCACGCGATCGCGCCAGCCGCAGTCTTCGTCGAGACGGCGGCCGAGGCTGGCGTTCAGCAGGAAGCCGGCGAACGGGAGGAGCGGGATCAGCAGCAGCATGTCAACGACAGACAAACGACGTTAAACGCAGAGATCGCGGAGATCGCAGAGCACAATTCGTCTCCGCGATCTCTGCGATCTCTGCGTTGCAACGTCGTCGTGATCTGTCTACCATTTCAGGCTCGTGAACGTGTCCGGGTTGAGCGACTCGCGGTGGCGGAACAGCCCGATCACGATCGCGCAGGCCGACGGCGGCTTCGGCGGCGGCGACGGTCATCACGAAGAACACGATGATCTGGCCGTCGGCGGAGCCCAGTCGACCGTCCGAACGCGACGAACGTCAGGTTGACGGCGTTCAGCATGATCTCGATCGACAGCAGGATCGTGATCAGGTTGCGGCGCACGAACACGCCCGCCGTCCCGATGCAGAACAGCACCGCCGAGAGCACCAGATAGTGGGCCAGCGTCGGCATGCTCAGGCACTCGGCGGGGCGGACGGCCCGCCTTCCGCCGCGCGAGCACACGGCGCCGACCATGGCGACGAGGATCAGCACCGACGTCACCTCGAACGGGAACGCGTAATCCGTGAAACAGCGACCGCCCGATCGGCGCGTACCGAGCTGACGGCCGCGGCCGGAAAGGCGCCGAGTCTCGCTCGCCGCCTCTCGTCAGGGCCCACACGGAGCTCGACGATCAGGGCCGACCGCGAGGGCCGCGCCAAACCGCATCGGGCCCGGGCGCCGCAGCGGATGCACGCGCTCGTCGTAGTCCGGTTTCCTCGTGCGGCGCGTTCAGCAGCATCACCGACGAACAGGAACAGCACCATGATGGCGCCGGCGTAGACGATGATCTGCGTCACGGCGACGAACGGCGCGTCGAGCAGGCACGTAGAGGCCCGACAGCGCGCCGAACGACGCGATGAGCAGCAGCACGCTGTAGATCGGGTTGCGCTGGGCGATGACGAGCAGCGATGCCACGCACGGCCACGGCGGCGAACACGTAGAACAGCGTCATCTCAGCCACCGAAATACAGCACGCCGGCGGCCGTCGCGAGCAGGTTCACACACTGCGACCGGCAGCAGCACCTTCCACCCGAACTTCATCAGCTGGTCGTAGCGGTAGCGCGGCAGCGTCCAGCGCATCCACACGTAGAAGAACAGCAGCGCGCTGACCTTGAGCAGGAACCAGATCCAGCCGAGCGATTCGGGCAGGAACGGGCCGTGCCATCCGCCGAGGAACAGGTCGGTCGGCCACGGCCGACACCGTGACCATGTTCACGTACTCCGCGAGGAAGAACATCGCGAAGCTCATGCTGCTGTACTCGGTGTGGTAGCCGGCCACCAGCTCCTGCTCCGCCTCCGGAAAGTCGAACGGCGCGCGGTTGGTCTCCGGCGATGCCGGCCGTCAGGTAGAGATCAGGAAGCCCAGCGGCTGCAGGAACATGAACCAGCGGGGAATCACCCCGAACCACGCGCCCGCCTGGGCGTTGACGATGCTCGGTCAGCGACAGCGAGTTGCCGACGAGCAGGACGCTCACGAGCGCCATGCCGTAGGACAGCTCGTAGCTGATCATCTGCGCCGACGACCGCAGGCCGCCGATCAGCGAGTACGCTGCTGTTCGAGCTCCAGCCCGGCGAGCACGATGCCGTAGACGCTCATCGACGCGATCGCGAAGATCACGAGCGCCGCGACGTTGACGTCCGCGACCTGCAGCCGCATCGGCTCGGGCAGCAGGCCGAAGAAGGTCGTCTCGGGCGCCGAAGGGCACGACCGCGAACGCGGCAAACGCGCAGGTGGCCGAGATGATCGGGCGCCAGCGCGAAGAGGAGCGCGTCGGCGGCCTTCGGCCGCAGCTCCTCCTTGAACATCAGCTTGATGACGTCGGCGAACGGCTGCAGCAGCCCCTGCCAGCCGACGCGGATCGGGCCGAGCCGCTGCTGCAGCGCCGCCGCCAGCCGCCGCTCGACCCAGACCATGGCGGCCGCCGAGAGCAGCAGCGCGTGGAAGACGACCGACGATGAGGACGAGTTGCGCGATGAGCAGCGGCGTGATGGCGTCGGCATGCGCCTAGTGCGCTCCCACCGCGTGATGAGACCGGGCACGCCAGTTGGCCGGCAGCGTGCACCTGCCTTCCCTGATATGCGCCTCGTACTCGTGCCGGAAATGCTTCAGCGTCGTGAGGACCGGCGTGACCGCCGCGTCGCCGAACGCGCACAGCGTCTTGCCGGCGATGTTGCCCGAGATGCTCGACAGCAGATCGAGGTCGCGCATCTGGCCCTCGCCGCGCTCGATGCGCTGCAGGATCTTGTGGAGCCAGTCGGTGCCTTCCCGGCACGGCGTGCACTTGCCGCACGACTCGTGGCGGTAGAAGTGCAGCAGGTTCTCGGCGAGCCAGACCATGCAGGTCGTGTCGTCGAGCACGACGATGGCGGCCGATCCGAGGAGCGACCCGGCCTTCTGGATCGCGTCGAAGCTGGCCTGCGTGTCGAGCTGATCCGGCATCAGAATCGGGACCGACGATCCGCCCGGGATGACGGCCTTGAGCGTCCGCCCTTCGCGGACGCCGCCGGCGTAAGCCGTCGATCAGCTCGCGCAGCGTGATGTTCATCGAGGCCTCGTAGACTCCGGGCCGCTTCACGTGGCCGCTGACGCGAGTACAGCTTCGGCCCGCCGTTCTTCTCCGGGCCGACCGACGCGTACCCACTCCGCGCCCTTTGAGCACGATCAGCGGCACGTTGCAGAGCGTCTCGACGTTGTTCACGGCCGTCGGCTTGCCGTAGAGCCGACCACGGCCGGGAACGGCGGCTTGTTGCGCGGCTGCGCGCGCTTGCCCTCGAGCGACTCGAGCAGCGCCGTCTCCTCGCCCGCCTCGTACGCGCCGGCGCCGCGGTGCACGAACACGTCGCAGTCGAAGCCGCGAGCCGAGGATGTTCTTCCCGAGGAGCCGCGCGCGTAGCGCCTCGGCGATCGCGCGCTCGAGCACGCTCCTGCACGTGCAGGAACTCGCCGCGGATGTAGATGTAGGCCGATCTTCGCGCCGATCGCGTAGCAGCCGATCGCGCATCCCTCGATCAGCAGGTGCGGGTTGCGCTCCATCAGCAGGTGGTCCTTGAACGTGCCGGGCTCGCTCTCGTCCGCGTTGCACGCGATGTAGCGGGGCGTCGCCTTCTTGTCGACGAACTGCCACTTCATGCCGGTCGGGAAGCCGGCGCCGCCGCGCCCGCGCAGCCCGGACGCCTTGACCAGCTCGATGATCTCGTCCGGCTTCTTCGCCAGCGCCAGCTTCAGCGCGTCGTAGCCTTCGTGCTGGAGATAGAAGTCCAGCGTGAAGGAGTTCGGCTCGCGGACGTGCTTTGTAAGGATCGGATCCATATGCTGTTCGAACTTGTCACTGCGGCAAGGCACCACCGCGAACTCACGAGACACGATGATGCATGCCTGCAGGCTTTCTGCTTCGTGCTTCGTGCCTGCATGGCCGCACTGCCTCAGTTCCGCTTCGTCTTTTCGACCACGTGGTGGCAGCCCGAAAGTGCCGCCTCGCCGCGCGCGGATGTCGTCGACGAGCTGCGCGCGTCCTCCGGCTTCTGGCACTCGTGCCAGGCGTCGTTGACCATCACCACCGGCGCGCGGTCGCAGGCGCCGAGGCACTCGACCTCGATCAGCGTGAACGTGCCGCTGGCGTCGGTCTCGCCCGGCTTGATGCCGATCTTCGCGCGCAGTTCCTCGGTGACGCGCTCGGCGCCGTTCAGCGCGCAGGAGAGCGTCCGGCAGACCTGCAGCACGAACTTCCCGACCGGCCGCGTGTAGAACATCGTGTAGAACGACGTGACGTCCTCGACGTCGGCGCGCGTGATGCCGAGCAGCTCGGCGACGTGGCGGATCGCGTTGGCGGTGATGTAGCCCTGCTGGTACTGCGCCAGGTAGAGCGCCGGCAGCACCGCCGAGCGGCGCGTTCTCGGCGGATACCGCTTGACGATCTCGTCGAAGCGCGCGCGGTTCTCCGCGCGTATAGGCGAACGCCGGCCCTTCGTCCTCGAGCTGGCGCGACGACTTGTGGAAGGTGGCGCCGTACGCCATCTTGGGATGGAAGCTCACCGGACTCCGTTTCCCGTTGACCTCATCGGTCAACGTCTCCCATCACCACGTCGATCGATCCGATCACCGCGATCACGTCGGCGATCAGGCCGCCGACGATCATCCGTTCGAGCGCCTGGCACGCCAGCAGCGAGGGCGCGCGCGACTTGACGCGCCACGGCCGGTTCGTGCCGTCCGACACCACGTGAAAGCCCTGCTCGCCCCGCGGGCCCTCGACCGGCACGTAGGCCTCGCCGGCCGGCACGGTGAACCCCTGCGAGTAGATCAGGAAGTGCTGAATCAGCGCCTCCATCTCGGTGTAGACGCGATCCTTCGGCGGCGGCGTGATGCGCGGATCGTCGACGGCGTGCGCGCCGGTCGGCGTGATCCGCTCGAGCGCCTGGCGGCAGATCTTCATGCTCTCGCGCATCTCGGCCACGCGCACCGTGATAGCGCGCGTAGACGTCGCCATCGGTCTGCCGTCGGCACGGCGAAGTCGTACGTCTCGTAGCCGAGATACGGAGAACACCTTGCGCACGTCGTAGCCCACGCCGGCCGCGCGCGCGATCGGGCCGAGCGAGGCTGTACGCGACCGCGTCCTCCTTCGAGATGACGCCCGACGCCCTGCGTCCGCTTCAGGTAGATCTCGTTCTTCGTCAGCAGATCTTCGTACTCGTCGAGCTTGCCGGCGAAGCGGTCGAGAAACGAGCGGACAGCCTCGTGAAAGCCGCGGCGGCAGATCCTCGCGCAGGCCGCCGACGCGCATGTAGCTCGGGAACAGCCGGAAGCCGGCGATCATCTCGTTGATGTTCAGCAGCAGCTCGCGCTCGCGGAAGCAGTAGAGCATCACCGAGACGGCGCCGACTTCCATGCCGTGGGTGCCGAGCCAGACCAGAGTGGGAATTGATGCGCTGCAGCTCCGCGAGCAGGACGCGGATGTTCTTCACGCGCTCCGGAACCTCGAGCGCCGAGCGAGCTTCTCGACCGACATGCAGAACGCCATGCTGTTGGACTGCGCGCTGAGGTAGTCCATCCGCTCGACGAGCGGAATCACCTGCTGCCACTTCTTCTGCTCGGCCGTCTTCTCGATGCCGGTGTGCAGGTAGCCGATCGTCGGCGACGCCGAGAGGACGGTCTCGCCGTCGAGCTCCAGCACGAGGCGCAGCACGCCGTGCGTGCTGGGGTGCTGCGGCCCCATGTTGACGGTCATCGTCTCGGCTGCGCAGGGCGGGCATGTCGTAGTCCGGCCCCTAGCCTTCGTGTCCCCTGGCGGGACAGCCGATCGCGCTGAACGTTCTCGCGAATTCCTGTTCCGTCACCTGCAGCGGCCTCGGCCGCGTAGGCCGGCCGCCTGATCTGCACCGGGAAATCCTTCCGCAGCGGGAAGCCTTCCCAGTCCTCCGGCATCAGCAGCCGCCGCGGATCGGGATGGCCGTCGAAGGCGATCCCGAACATGTCCCAGACTTCCCGCTCGAGCCAGTTGGCGGCGGGCCAGATCCGCTGACCGTCGCGACGTGGGCATCCGGCCCCGCCAGGCACGCGGACTTTCATCCGCAGCCGCAGCCGGTGCTCGATCGACACGAGCAGGTACATCAGCTCGAACCGCGGCTCGCGCGGCGAAAGTCGACGGCGGTCAGCTCCGCGAGGAAGTCGAAGCGCAGGTCGGGCGCGTCGCGGAGCGCCCGGCCGATCTCGAGCGACGCGCTCGGCCGGGCACGTAGACGGTCGTCTGCAGATCGATGCTCGCGGCGTGTTTCGAACACGCCGCCGGGCACGGCTTGTTCAAGCAGGCCGATGAGCGCGGTGCCTTCCATCTACGAAAGGCGCTGCTCGGCGATCTTCCGCTGGAGCTGGACGATGCCGTAGATGAGGGACTCGGGGCGCGGCGGGCAGCCGGGCACGTAGCACGTCGACCGGGACGACCTGGTCGACGCCCTGCACGATCGCGTAGTTGTCGAAGACGCCGCCGATCGATGCGCAGGCGCCCATCGAGATGACCCACTTGGGCTCCGGGCATCTGGTCGTAGATGCGGCGCAGCGCCGGCGCCATCTTCCGCGAGAGGCGGCCGGCGACGATCATCAGGTCGGACTGCCGCGGGCTGCCGCGGAACACCTCGGCGCCGAAGCGCGCGATGTCGTAGCGGCGAGCAGCTCATCGCCATCATCTCGATCGCGCAGCAGGCCAGGCCGAAGGTGACCGGCCAGATGGACGAGCGGCGCGCCCACTGGACCATCTTCTCGACGCTCGTCGTCAGGACGGGGATTTCGCTCTCAAGACCCATACGTCACGCCACCTTCCGTCTTCTCTGCGCCTCGGCGGCGTCGCTCTTCTCGTTGCCCCAGTCGAGCGCGCCCTTGCGCCAGACGTAGACGTATCCGGCGAGCAGCAGCAGCATGAACAGCACGACCTGGATGAACCCGTTCCAGCCGAGGTCGCGCAGCGCCATCGCCCAGGGATAGAGGAACGCCACCTCGATGTCGAACAGCAGGAAGATCATCGCGACGAGGTAGAACTTGACCGACTGGCGCTCGCGGGCGTCGCCGACCGGCGGCATGCCGCACTCGTACGGCGCGCTCTTCTCGGGCGTCGGGCGGCTCGGGCCGAGGACGTTCGACAGGCCGGACCGACACGAGCGCGAACCCCGCGCCCAGCACGATCATGATGAGGATGGAAAGCCAGCCCTGCATTCGTCAGAATTCCGGGGCGGATCGGCTTGTGAACGATTTCCCAAGCTCGAACGCCTCATGCTATCGCACTCCAGACCCACTGTCGACTGCCGACTGCCGACTGCCGACTGCCGACCGCCGGACCGCTGACTGCCGACTGCCAGCTACAATGGTCGCCATGCGCGTGGCGTGGTTTTCGCCCCTCCCCCCTGATCCATCCGGGATCGCCGCGTACAGCGCCGACGTGCTGCCGCTGCGTCGAGGACTCCGGCGGCTGGTCGATCGACCGATTCGTCGACAGGCCATCCCGCGCCGGAGCGGCTCCCAACGGTGTTCAACGCACACGACTTCGTCTGGAAAGCACCAGCGCGCGCCCTACGACCTCGTCGTGTATCAGCTCGGCAACGCCCGCTGGCACGACTACATGTGGGCGTATCTCGCGGCCTATCCGGGCCTGGTCGTCCTGCACGATACCCGGCTCCACCACGCGCGCGCCCGTCACCTGCTGAGCCAGGGACGCCCGGACGACTATCGCCGCGAGTTTCGCTACGACCATCCCGACGCGCCGCCCGGCGTCGAGGAATTCGCCGTCGAGGGGCTGAGCGGGTCGACCTACTACTTCTGGTCCGATGCTGCCCGGTCGTGCTCCGCACGGCCCGGCTGGTCTGCGGTGCACAACGCCCGCGTGGCCGGCGACCTGCGCGAAGCAGTATCCCGACGTCCGCGTGGACACGATTCGGATGGGCGTTCCCCCGTGCCTTCCGGCGAGGAGCGCCGCTCGGACGGCCGCGAGCGCGGCTGCGCCGCGAGCTGGGGATTGCGGACACCGGCGACGGTGTTCGTCGCGTTCGGACACGTCACACCCGAAAACGGATCGAACCGGTCCTCGGCGGGCTCGCCGGGCTCGTCGCCCCAGGAACCGATGCCCATCTCCTGCTCGTCGGCCAGGCGGCCGGATGCCGTCGCTTGCAGCGGCGCTGATCGACCAGACATGGCCTCGACGCACCGCGTCCGCGCCGACGGGCTACGTCGCCGACGATCAGGTCGCCGCGTGCTTTGCAGCCGCCGACGCCTGCCTGTGCCTGCGCTGGCCGACGGCGGGAGAAACGTCCGTCATCGTGGCTGCGTGCGCTCGGCCGCGCGGCACGCCGACCGTGATTACCGCCCTCGCGCACCTGACCGATGTTCCCACGACTCGACGCCGCGACCGTGGCGCCGCTCGCATTCGTCGCAGGCGCCCGTGGCGGTCTCGGTCGATCTGCTGGACGAAGAGAACGCCGTGCGTGCCGGCGATGGCGAGGCTTTCGGCGGACGCGCAGCTGCGGAGCGAACTGGCGAGCGCCGGGCACGCGCACTGGTCGCGCGAGCACCGGCTCGAGCTGATGGCCGACGACTACCGGCGAGTCGTGCGAGGATGCGGCGGCGCGACCTGGCGCCGCAGGCGGATGGCCTGCCTCTCGCACTTCACCGACGACTACTCAGCGCTCGTGCGGCGAATCGAAGAAGAGATGGGAGTGAGACGCGGTCGCTGACCGTGACGCGGATCAGCGTCAGGCTTCGAGCAGCGAGCTGGTTTCGGCCATGCGCCGATCGATTTCGGCCATCGCCTGGCCGATCTGAGCGCGCCGCCGCTCGTGCCCGTGGCCGTCAGCTGGCGCTCGAGCTCGGTGCGCGCGAGCCGCAGCGACTCGAGCTGCCGGAGAGCCTCAGGATCGCGCACGTCGCGCACTTGCGCCTTGGCGCGCTCGCGCTCGAGCTCTTCCATCCCGTTCCTGAATTCTCGAATCCGCGTCGATGAGTCCTTCGCCAGCATCGCCCATATTTTTCCCACTATAAGATGACTGAATGACCGCGCGTTCGCTCTTCTGACCCGCTTGCGCTGTTTCATCCGGCGGTTCGTGCGTGGTTCGAGCCGCGTCTTCGACGCGCCGACGCGGCCCCAGATGCTCGGCTGGCCCGCCATCGCCCGCCGCGATTCCACCTGATCCTCTGCACCGACCGGCAGCGGAAAGACCCTCACCGCATTCCTGCTGGTGTCTCGATCGGCTGATGTTCGCGCCGCCGTGCCCGCAAAGGCCGGCGATGCCGGGTGCTCGTACGTTTCGCCGCTCAAGGCGCTCGCCGTCGACGTCGAACGCAACCTCCGCTGCGCCGCTCGCCGGGATCGCCCGGGTGGCGGCCGCTCGCGGCGATGCCCACGTGTCGCCTGCTATCGCCGTCCGCACGGGCGACACACCAGCCGCCGACCGGGCCCGCTTCCTGCGCGAACCTTCCGACATCCTTATTACGACGCCCGAATCGCTTGTATTTACTTCTCACCTCGAACGCCCGCGAGGCCCTCCGGTCCGTCGAAACGGTCATCGTCGACGAGATCCACGCCCTGGTGCCGACCAAGCGCGGCGTCCACCTCATGCTCTCGCTCGAACGGCTGGCGGCGTTCGCCGCGTCCCACCTCAGCGGATTGGGCTATCCGCCACACAGCGTCCCCTCGACGAGGTTGCACGGTTTCTTGGAGGCGCCGAAGACAGTCGGCAGTCGGCGTCAGCAGTCGGCGGTCAGGCCGCGAAACGGACCTCGGGCAAACGACCGCTGTCCGCTGAACGGCGGGCGAGCCGGCGCGCCGCGCCTCGACCAGGAGTTCTCAGCGCACCGCGCCATCCGCTACCGGCCGGTGACGATCGTCGACGCCGGCCAGAAGAAGGCGCTCGCGCTCAGCGTCCAGGTGCCGGTCGAGGACATGGCCCGGCTGACGACGGCCGACGAGATCCCGAGCGGGCCGCTGTCGGTCGGCGACACCCGGCCGTCCATCTGGGCGGCGATCCACCCGCGGCTGCTCGAGCTGATTCGCGCCCACCGGTCGACGCTGATCTTCGTGAACAGCCGGCGCCTGGCCGAGCGGCTGGCGGGCGCGCTCAACGAGCTCGCGGGCGAGACGCTCGTCCGGTCGCACCACGGCTCGATCGCGCGCGGAGCAGCGGGTCGAGGTCGAGGATCTGCTCAAGAGCGGCTCGCTTCGCGCGCTCGTCGCCACGTCCTCGCTCGAGCTCGGCATCGACATGGGCGCCATCGATCTGGTCGTGCAGATCGAGGCGCCGCCGTCGGTCGCGAGCGGCCTGCAGCGGATCGGCCGCGGCGGCCATCAGGTGAACGCCGTCAGCGAGGGCGTGATCTTCCCGAAGTTCCGCGGCGACCTGCGTGGCCTGCGCGGCGGTGGCGCGCGCGATGCACGACGGCGCCGTCGAGGCCACGCGCTACCCGCGCAACCCGCTCGACATCGTGGCGCAGCAGATCGTCGCGATGGCGGCGATGGACACGTGGGACGCCGACGAGCTGTTCGCCACCAATCCGGCGCGCGCGCGCCGTTCGCGGAGCTGAGCCGCAGCGTCTACGACGGCGTGCTCGACATGCTGTCGGGGCGCTACCCCTCGGACGAGTTCGCCGGAGCTGCAGGCCGCGGATCACCTGGGACCGCGCTCGGCCGGCACGATCACCGGACGCGAGGACGCGAAGCGCGTGGCGGTCATCAACGGCGGCACGATTCCCGACCGCGGCCTCTACGGCGTGTTCCTCGTCGGCGCCGGCCCCGGCGCCGCGCGCGTCGGCGAACTGGACGAGGAAATGGTCTTCGAGAGCCGGCCGGGCGAAACCTTCGTGCTCGGCGCATCCTCCTGGAGGATCGAGGAGATCACGCACGACCGCGTCCTGGTGTCGCCGGCGCCGGGCGAACCCGGCAAGATGCCGTTCTGGAAGGGCGATCGCGCGGGCCGCCCGCTCGGAATTCGGCCTCGCGATCGGCAAGCTGACGCGCGACCTGCTGCGCCTGCCGCCGGCCGCCGCGGATCGAGCGCCTGACGCGCGACCACGACCTCGACGCGCTGGCCGCGGAAACCTCGCTGCAGTATCTGCGCGACCAGATGGCCGCGACGCGCGCCGTGCCCGACGCGTCGACGATCCTCGATCGAGCGCGTCCGGGACGAGCTCGGGCGACTGGCGCGTCTGCGTCTCTCGCCGCGCGGCGGGCGGATCCACGCGCCGTGGGCCATGGCGGCGCGCGGCGAAGATCCGCGAGGAGCGCGGCATCGACGTCGAGACCCTCTGGGGCGACGATGGGTTCGTGGTGCGGTTTCCGGATGTGGACGAGCCGCCCGGACGTGCGGCTGCTGCTGCCCGATCCGGACGAAGTGCAGGCGCTCGTCGTCCGGCAGCTCGGCGCGACGGCGCTCTTCGCCGCCAAGTTCCGCGAGAACGCGGCACGCTCGCTGCTGCTGCCGCAAGCGGCGGCCGGGCATGCGCGCGCCGCTCTGGCAGCAGCGCAAGCGTTCGGCCGATCTGCTGGCCGTCGCGTCGAAGTTCGGGTCGTTTCCGGTGCTGCTCGAAACCTACCGCGAGTGCCTGCGCGATTTCTTCGACATGCCGGCGCTCGTCGGCACGCTCGCCGACGTCAGGAGCCGGCGCCATCCGCGTCGCGACCGCCGATTCCGAGCAGCCGTCGCCGTTTGCCGCGTCGCTGCTCTTCAGCTACGTCGCGAGCTTCCTGTATGACGGCGACGCGCCGCTGGCCGAACGCCGCGCGCAGGCGCTCGCCGTCGATCAGGCCAGCTGCGCGACCTGATCGGCGACATCGAGCTGCGCGAGCTGCTCGACGCCGATTCCATGCAGGCGCTCGAGCGGCGAGCTCCAGCGGCTCGACCCGCGGTACCGCGCGAAGAGCCTCGACGGCGTCCACGACATGCTGCTGTCGCTGGGCGACCTGACGGCCGACGAACTGGCAGCCCGCACGACGGGACGCCGACGTGGCGGCCACGGCCGACGATCTCATCCGAGCGCGACGGGTGCTCGCGGTCCGTATCGGCGGGCAGACGCGCTACATCGCCGTCGAAGACGCGGCGCGATATCGCGACGCCCTCGGCGTCGCCGCTGCCGGTCGGCGTCCCCGAGGCGCTGCTCGCGCCCGCGCCGGATCCGCTCGGCAACCTGGTGAAGCGCTACGCCCGCACGCACGCGCCGTTTGGCCGCCGAAGTATTCGCCGCCCGGTACGCGCTCGGAACGGCCGTCGTGGAGATCGACGCTGGTGCGGCTCGCTGGCGACGGTCAACTGGCCGAGGGCGAGTTCACGCCGGGCGCTGCGGGCCGCGAGTGGACTGACGCCGGCGTGCTCGCGGCAGCTGCGGCGTCGGTCGCTCGCCAGACTCCGCCACGAGATCGAGCCGGTCGAACAAGCCGGTCCTCGGACGGCTCGACGACGAGCTGGCAGGGCGTCACCAGGCGCCGGCACGGCGCCGATGCGCTGCTCGATGCCATCGAGCAGCTCCAGGGCGCGCCCGCTCGCCGGCGTCCATCCTCGAAACCGAGATCCTTCCCGCCCGGATCGCCGCATACGATCCCGCCGATCTCGACGCCGTCGCGTCGGCCGGCGAAGTCGTCTGGACGGGTGTCGAGCCGCTGGGCGCGCGGAGACGGGCGCATCGCGTTATACCTGGCCGATCAGCTGCCACGGCTTGCTGCCGCCGCAAGGTCCAGTAAAGCGACACGGCCAGCAGGACGATGACGCGCGCGAGACGGCTATCGTCGAATTCCTGCGAACGCGCGGCGCGAGCTATTTCGGGGCGCTGCACGACGCCGGTCGGCGGCGGCTATCCCGACGAGACGGTCGCGGCGCTCTGGCGCCTCGGTGTGGAAGCGGCGTGATCACGAACGACACGTTCCACGCGCCTTCGCGCGTTTCGCCGGCGCGCACGCGCGCCGGGGCGCCGGCAACGGAAGGTCGGGCCCGCGCTCTTCCGTTCGCGCCGCCTCGCGCCACCATCGGCTGAAGGCCGCTGGACGATCGTCCGCGGCGGCGACGTTGACACCAGAGGCCGCGCGACCGCCTGGGCCGACAGCATGGGCCCAGCAACTGCTCGCCCGCCACGGCGTCCTGACGCGCGAGGCCGTCATGTCGGAGTCCTCACCGGGAGGATTTCGGCGTCGTCTATCCGGTGCTCAAGGCCATGGAGGAAAGCGGTCGCATCCGGCGCGGCTACTTCGTTGCGGGCCTCGGCGCGACGCAGTTCGCCTTGCCCGGCGCGCTCGATCTGCTTCGCTCGCTGCGCGATCCGTCAGCGGGGATGGACGAGGACGTGCGAGGTAGTCGTGCTGTCGGCGACCGATCCGGCCAACCCCTACGGGTCAACACTCAAATTCCCCGCGTCCGGCAGCCGGACTCCCGCGAGAATCGTCGGCGCGACGGTGATCCTGACCGACGGCGCGATCGCGGCGTGGCTGGCACGAGGGCGATCGGCAGCTCGTGACGTTCCTTCCCGAAGGCGAGCCGGAGCGAACGAAAGCGCGCCCGCGCCATCGCGCAGCGTCGCTCATCGACCGCGCGCGCGCAGGCGGCGACTCGCCCCGTGGCATGCTGATCGAAGAGATCGATGGCCCGCCGGCTGCCGCTCATCCGCTGGCGCCCTTCCTGGCGGCAGCCGGCTTCGTCGGCGGCGCGCTCGGGTTCCAGGCGACGTTCCATGCCCGAAGGTGACACGATCTTCCGAACGGCGCAGGCGCTCCACCGCCATCTCGCCGGACGCATCGTCACCCGCTTCGAGTCGGTGTTCCCGGCGCTGACGCGGATCGATCACGATCGGCCGCTGGCCGGCCGCACCGTCGAGCAGGGTGAACTCGCGCGGCAAACACATCCTGATGACGTTTTCGGGCGACCTCGTGCCTGCATACCCACATGCGGATGCACGGCAGCTGGCACGGCTACCCGCCTGGCGCCAGGTGGCGGATGCCCGCCCGCGACATGCGCGTGCTGGTGGGGACGGCCGACTTCGTCGCCGTCGGATTCAACGTGCCGGTTGCCGAACTGCTGACGTCGCGCGAACTGCTGCGGCATCAGGCGCTGCGCGAGCTGGGTCCGGATCTGCTCGATGAGCCGTTCGATCTCGAAACTGCGGCCGTCAACGCGCGCGCGCGGAAGGCCGGCAGCGCCATCGCGGATGTTCTGCTGAACCAGCGCGTGGTCGCTGGTATCGGCAACGTCTTCAAGTCGGAGATCCTCTTCGTTGCCGCAATGCACCCCTTCACGCCGGCATCGGAAATCTCGAGCGCCGACTTGAACAAGATCTTTGGCATCGGACGCGAGCTGTTGCGCGCGAACACGACGCATCGCGGGCGACGTCGCGCCGTCTCGAGGACGGCGAACGCGCGACAGCCTGGATCCGCGGCGCGTCACTCTGGGTATACGGACGGGGCGGCAAGCCTTGCAGGAAGTGCGGAACGCCGATTCAGGCGAAGAAGACAGGCCTCGACGCGCGGCTGACCTATTGGTGTCCTGGCTGCCAGCCTGTCGGGCCGGAGGATCCGACGCACATCATGAACCACGAAGATCACGAAGAACACTGAAAACAGGCCATCACATTCGAGCGATCGGCCTTCGTGAGCTTCGTGACCTTTATGGTTCGTCTTTCAGAACGTCTTACCTCTGACCGTGATGGTCGTCGTTCTGCAGGAGCATCCCGTCCAGTTCGGTGCAGTGCGGCGATTCCTCGAGCGCGCTCGGTGGATGGCTTCGACCAGGCGCGCCGGCATCGTCCACGGCGCGGTCAGGACCTTCGGGATCGTCCACCGTCGCCTGATACGCCAGGTTCGTCGCCGCTGCGCCAGAACCGCTCGGTGACGCGCATCGCGTCGCTGTGGAAGTAGCCGTCCTCGCCGAACCACGTTTCTTCGACGAAACCCACCGACGTCGACGACGAGCGTGTTGCCTTCCCAGCGGCCCACCGAATCGCCGTAGTGCGACGGGTTGGGATCCTTGCTTGTGCGCGCGTCCGTCCGTCGGGAATGATTCGATACGGATCGCCGGAGATGTCCTCGTAGAGGAAGACCATCTCGTTCGGCAGCTGGATGATGCGGCGCGGCGAGGCCGATGCGCGGCACGCCGGGCTTGCCGCAGTAGAACACTGCGTCGGTCCGGCTCTCGTGGTCGAACAGATCCTTCACCTTCGCCCGGAGCTCGGGCTGTAGCGACGGCTCGGGCGTCGACGGCAGCGCACCCGGCACGGCCGCCGCCGCCGGTCTGCGCCCGCTGGCGTCGATGCCCTTCACCGTCGCGGCGCCGTTGACCTGCCGCTTGATCGCGAGCGGCGGCAGATCGATCGAGAAGAGCCACGTGCCGCTCAGGTCCGGATGGCTGGCGCGCCCGTGGGGCCGCCGGAACCGCGGCCTGAGGCGCCGAGGCGCTGCCGTCAGGACGCGCGATCGCTGACAAGGACGGTGAGCTGTTTCTTCATCGTTCTACTCCCGCTATGGTGCGGTCGGCGCCGGGCGGCACGAGCTCGAGCGAGCTTGCCGTCCGCGTAGCGTGATCTTGACGAGGTACCCGTACTGCGAGCCATCTTTGGCGCGGTTGCCTTCGACAGTGACGGTCTGGCCGATCGCCTTCGCGAAATCCCGCGCGGCTCACGCCGACGCGCCGGAACCAGGCCGGCGGGTTGCTCTCGAACTCCAGGCGGCGGCGCGTCCTTCGCGCGTCACGAAGACCGACGATGTGCGGGTTCACCCAGTCGACCTTCGTCAGCGTGCCGGTCGAGCGTCATCCGGTGCGCGACGTCGAATTCAGCGGTGGTCGAATGATGGGCGGACGCCGGAAACGAGGCGAGAATCAGAAGCGGGCCCGCGAGCAGAGCGCGTTTCACGTTCACCTCCAGTCCGGCTGAAGCCGGACGCTACGCTACGTAGCGTCCGCCTAGGCGACGTAGCAAGCAAAGCCACCGCCGAGCGAGCCACCGGATCGAGTCCGGCGCCGCCGCCCTCGCGATAGTGCGCGACGATCTCACGCCGCATGCGCGGATCCCAGTAGCGCTTGATGTGGCTCGCGACGCTCTTGCGCCGCCACGGCCTTGTCGGCCTCGGCGTTGAAGAAGGCGCCGATGTCGTTGGCCATCGACACCAGACGCTCGGCTCTCACGCGTGGCGTCGCCTCGCGGCCCTTCAGCAGCTCGAGCTGCTGCTCGGTGAACTCGTGGAACCGCTTCTGCCACTCGGACGGGTGATTGACCTTGACGATCTCCACGGCCGTGACCTTGTACTCGGGGCAGTTGGTGGCCCAGTCCGAATTCTCGGTCGTCACGACGTTGGCGCCCGATTCCGGGAAGTGGAACGTCGTGTAGACGACGCCCGGACGCACCCGATCGGTGACGTCGGCGGGCAGGACGATCTCACCCGGATCGGCTCGTCAGCCCGACCATGTCGTCCGTCCTTGATGCCGCGCGATCTCGGCGTCGTGCGGGTGGATCTCGAGCACGTCGGCCGACTGCCCACGTCGACGTTGCTCGTGCGGCGCGTCTGCGCGCCGACGTTGTACTGCGTCAGGATGCGGCCCGTCGTCAGCAGCAGCGGGTACCGCCGGGTCGCGCGCTCGCTGGTCGGCACGAACTCGGTGACGAAGAACTTGCCCTTCCTCGCACGAACTGGCCGACGTGCATCGTCGGCGTGCCTTCGGGCGCCTGCGTCGGTGCACGGCCACTGGATGCTGCCGAGCCGATCGAGCTTCTCGTAGATGAACGCGGCTGAAGGTCGGCGTCAGCCGCGCGATCTCGTCCATGATTTCCGACGGATGCCGATAGTGCATCGGGTAGCCCAGCGCGTTCGACAGCAGCATCGGTGACTTCCCAGTCCTCGAAGCCGGCGCGCGGCTCCATCACCTTGCGGACGCGCGAGACCGCGCCGCTCGGCGTTGGTGAACGTCCCGTCCTTCTCGAGGAACGACGATCCGGGCAGGAACACGTGCGCGTAGCTGGCCGTTTCGTTCAGGAACAGATCCTGGACGACGACGCACTCCATCGCCTTGAAGCGCGGCGGTGACGTGCTGCGTGTCGGGATCGGACTGCGCCGGATCCTCGCCCTGGATGTACGATGCCCTTGAAGCTGCCGTCGAGGGCGGCTTCGAACATGTTCGGGATGCGCAGCCCGGGCTCGGCCAGGAGCGGAACGCCCCAGTCTTTCTCGAACATCGCGCGCGTCGCGTCGTCCGACACGTGACGGTAGCGCGCTGAACTCGTGCGGGAACGAGCCCATGTCGCACGAGCCCTGCACGTTGTTCTGGCCGCGCAGCGGGTTGATGCCGACGCCTTCGCGGCCGACGTTGCCGGTGGCCATCGCCAGGTTCGCGATGCACATCACCATCGTCGATCCCTGGCTGTGTTCCGTGACGCCGAGGCCGTAGTAGATGGCGCCGTTGCCGGCCGTCGCGTACGATCCGCGCGGCCTCGCGCACGAGCTCCGGCTTCACGCCCGTGGACGACGCCGTCGTTCTCGGGCGAGTTGCGATCCTCGGCGACGAAGGCCTTCCACTTGTTGTACGAGTCGATCTCGCAGCGCTCGGCGACGTAGTCGTCCTTCGTCAGGCCTTCGGTCACGATGACGTGCGCGATCGAATTGAACAGGGCGACGTTCGTGCCCGGACGCAGCGGCAGGTGGTAGTCCGCCTTGATGTGCGGCGTCCTGACCAGGGCGATCTCGCGCGGATCGATGACGATGAGCTTCGCGCCCTGACGCAGGCGCCGCTTCATGCTGCGAGGCGAACACCGGGTGGCCTTCGGTCGGGTTCGCGCCGACGACGATGATCACGTCGGCCTTCATCGACCGAATCGAAGGCTCTGCGTGCCGGCGGATTCGCCGATGGTGTTCTTCAGGCCGTAGCCGGTCGGCGAATGGCAGACGCGCGCGCAGGTGTCGACGTTGTTGTTGCCGAACGCCGCGCGCACCAGCTTCTGCACGAGGAACGTCTCTTCGTTCGTGCAGCGCGACGACGTGATGCCGCCGATCGAGTCGCGGCCGTACGCTCGCCTGGATGCGCTGGAACTCGCTCGCCGCGTGGCCGATGGCCACTTCCCAGCTGACCTGCTGCCACGGATCGTCGATCGACTTGCGGATCATCGGCGTCGTGATGCGGTCGGGATGCGTCGCGTAGCCGAAGGCGAAACGGCCCTTGACGCAGGCGTGGCCGTGGTTGGCGTGGCCGTCGCGGTTCGGGCACCATGCGCACGACTTCGCCGTTCCTCGACTCCGCGTTGAACGAGCAGCCGACGCCGCAATACGCGCACGTGGTCGTCGTCACGCTCGATCCGGCCGGCCGATCTGGATGAGCGACTTCTCCGCCAGCGCGCCGGTCGGGCACGCCTCGACGCAGGCGCCGCACGATACGCACTCCGACGCCAGGAACGACTCGTTCTGGCTCGCGGCGACCTTCGAGCCGAACCCGCGCCCCTGGATCGTCAGCGCGAACGTGCCCTGCACCTCGTCGCACGCCCGCGACGCACCGCGAGCAGACGATGCACTCGACGGATCGAACGTGAAATACGGGTTGCTCGTCGTCCTTCGGCGCGTGCGAGGTGGTTTGCGCCGGCCAGGCCGTAGCGCGTGCCGGTGACGCCGAGCGCTCGCGGCCATGTTCGTGCAGCTCGCAGCGGCCGCTCGCGGACGTCGAGCACGCAGTCGAGCGGGATGATCGGAGAGATAGAGCTCCATCACGCTGCGGCGGAGCTGCGGTCAGCTTCGGGCTCTCGGTCTGCACCTTGATGCCGTCGGCGACGAGCGTCGTGCATGACGCCGGATATCCGCGGCGGCCTTCGATTTCGACCAGGCACAGCCGGCACGAGCCGAACGCCTTCAGCGTGTCCGGTGGCGCAGAGCTTCGGGATGTCGCTGCCCGACCGACGCCGGCGGCGCGCATGATCGACGTGCCTTCCGGCACCGTGACCGCCGCGCCGTCGATTTCGAGCGTGACCAGCGTCGCTGCCAGCGCGTCACACCGGTTGCCGGCGTCCCGTGATCGTGGTAGCCCGTTGAATACATGCATTCAGCGGTCCAAGGTTCACGGTTCAGGCTAGAGTTCACGGTTCGCTGACCGTTCGAAAATCCCCGGAAATGCCGCATGGCGCTCTGGACCGGGTAGGGCGTCAGTCCGCCCAGCCCGCAGAGCGACCCATTCAACATGGTATCGCAAAGTTCCTCGACGCAGGGCCAGGTTGGCGGCCCGGTTCTGGCCCGCGACAATCACGCGGTCGATGACCTCGACGCCGCGCGTGGAACCGATGCGACAGGGCGTGCATTTGCCGCACGACTCGAGTGCGCGCAGAACTCCATGGCGATAGCGGGCCATCCGCGGCCATGTCCACGGTGTCGTCGAACGACGACGACGCCGCCGTGACCGAGGAGCGCCTGGATGCTCGGTGAAGGCCTCGTAGTCGAGCGGCGTGTCGAACTGCGACTCGGGCAGGTAGGCGCCGAGCGGTCCGCCCACCTGCACCGCACGGATGGGCCGGCCGGAGGCGCTGCCGCCGCCGTAGTCGTACAGCAACTCGCGGAGCGTGAGCGCCGAACGCCTTCTCGATCAAGCCGCCGCGCTTGATGTTGCCGCCCAGCTGAACGGTCAGCGTGCCTCGCGACCGGCCGACGCCGAAGTCGCGGTAGAACGCGCCGCCCTTGCTGAAGAATGATCGGCACGCTCGCGAGCGAGATGACGTTGTTGACGACGGTCGGCTGGCCGAACAGGCCCTTGATGGCGGGCAGCGGCGGCCGCGGACGCACTTCGCCGCGCTTGCCCTCGAGGCTCTCGAGCATCGAGGTCTCTTCGCCGCAGATGTAGGCGCCGGCGCCGAGCCTGACTTCGAGGTCGAACCGCTTGCCGCTGCCGGCGGACGTTCTGGCCGAGTACCCGCGCGCGTAGCGCCGCGTCGATCGCCGCGTTGCAGGCGCGCGATGCGCGTGCGGATACTCGCACGCGCAGGTAGATGTAGCCCTGCGTCGCCCCGGAGCAATACGTAACTGAACGAAGCATACCGA
>ERZ1370068.11236-contig-9868_pt1 | contig 60546 bp, 97 predicted proteins | sample MGYA00561227_ERZ1370068 | MGnify/ENA primary metagenome ERZ1370068 (study PRJEB38410, sample SAMEA6850437) | metagenome | study: Metagenomic assessment of the ecological functions of the soil: analysis of the soil microbiota associated with the... | reverse complement strand
CATTATTCCGCTTCGTTCGGATTGCATGACCTTCCCAACGTCGCGCAGATTATGAATGCCACCAGGTGTGAAGAACTACATTTCAATCACCACAGTCGCTGCATCTGTCGCCACGAAACCACAACGATTACCTCGCCGGGCAGAGTTAGACCTCCATCGAGAAACCGACCGCTCGCCGCGGCTGTTTCATCACGTTCCACCTGAACTCAACGCCGTCTTACTGCCCGCATTGACGCCGCCGGCAGCCACGCAATCCCAACTGCGCGCCTCTCCGGCTTCTACCGACTCCACTCATCAGCCTTCGACAAAGAGTTGGGCGTTCATGGACATAACCGGTTGGCTCATGTCGGCTCTGGATGTATCCGAATCTACCGGTGTCCGCCGCCACTCGTCCCGCTTTTGCTCCTCCCGGCGACCGCGCCGCACCAGTCGATCTATCCGAAACGCGTCGAGGATTTCCGACCGCCTCCATCGATGGGCGCTGGTTTCCCTGATTCAAGGCTACATCGTCCCCACGTCAGCCGCCCCGACGCCGCCAGTGATCGGTGACGGTATTACGGGTCGAACCCGCCTCGACTCTCTCTCTGTAATTAGCCGTCCTGTTGGAAGCATAGGCCTGCCGCGGCAGGCAATAGTAATGGTGGGCTTGAGGCTTCGGCGCCTATCATCCAGCGGACTCTGTGGCTTTTCAATCCGATAAGCAGGTGGCCCTGAATTTCAGACGGTCGATCAAAACTGCGGTATGCGTCGCGAAGCCTCATGGCGCAGGTTAATCTTGATCTCGCGTCACCGCCCGATGAACCATGATGAATCTCTTCATCGTGGTCAGTGAAAGGATGCCGCATTATTTCTTCATCTTCAGAATCCGCGAACGCTTCGCGACGTCCGTACCTCATCATAATGACTCCGTGGCTGAGCCGGATAATCTGCCATATCAGCTTTCCAACATAGAGAATCGCGCTTCCACGGCTTCCGACCGTTGACCCGCATTATGACATTCGCCATACCGGGAAAGAAAACTCTGGTAAAAACCGGCTGGCGAGGAGTTGTCTACCAATAGCACCTGAGAACATACCGTGCTGTTCCCCTCTCGCCAGTGACTCAGGCGCGGGACGATATACCGTTAGAGAGGCAACCTCGGTGATGTTAATCCGCCTCGTTGCTCACGCCTGGATCGTCCGACAGTTCGCCTAGGCCTGTCGCGGCATCCAGCGAACACGGACCACGTGCGGCGTCAGGCTGATGCCTTGCAGGAGCGGATCTGTGCCATCGCTGCTTCCATCCGATGCGCCGACTCGCGGGCCTTTAGCGCAGCTCGAAAAAGCGCAGCTCCACCTTTCGCTGGATGAACCGCCCGGGACACTCGATTGGATCCCAGAGTTCCTCATCCAACTCCGCTCCGCCACTTGGCCATGGCCCCGCAGGTTACACGTCTCAGCTACCAGCGTCAAGGTGGTCGCGGCACTGGCAAGCATACTCCTCAGCCAGCTGTCGTCAGGATTAATCATCGCATCGATCCTTTTCTTCCATCTGTTTCGCGTTTGGATTACATACCCCATCCGGACTGCTCCAGCGTGCTTCCAGGTACCCACTTGCCAAAGCACCTCCACCAGCTGCTTGAGGTTCCACCGGCTTTGCCGGATGAGTCGTCCATCCCCTCGCTCCGGCAGCGATCCGCCTGGTCGCCAGTTCGGCATCAGCGTGTTGCCGTCATCGCCCCGATGGGCCTGTCGCAGAATGGACAGCCGGATCCCGGACGGTCGCTTCGAGGCCGTCCATCACCGGCATCTGGCGGTCCATCAACTACCAGATCCGCGGCCCCTGCCACGCACGTTCTCCACGGCTGCGCGAGCGCCAAGTTGTTGATCGACCACTGCGGCTTTCAGCTGTCCCAGCTACCGCAATTGCGCCAGGAGCCACCTGCCGGTTGGTGGCGTTGTCTGCTAGCCACCAGGAGTTCGTACCGGCCGCCACCTGGAGCATCCGCCCCACACCGCGCACCAGCCCGTGCGCTCGCTGGTTTCCGCCCGGGATCTGACTTGTTACCAGGACCGCCGCAAGCCAGAAGGTGACCAGCGTGGCCTTCGTGTTGCTGTATCGCCCACCAGATCGTCCCCCATCAGCTCGACGAGCTGCTTCGAGATCGCAAAGGCCGAGCCCCGTGCCGCCGTAGTACTGCCGCGCGTCGTCGAGGGCGTCTGCCTGGGTGAATGAGAAAGAGAGGCCCGTCAACAGTGATCCGGACCCGTATCCCGATTCCGTGTCGGTGACTGCGAAGCGAACTGTTGCCTTGCCCACCCCTGGCAAACTTCGGCGCCGCTCTCCACCGTGACACTCGCCGTTATCATCGGTGAACCAGACGAGCGTTGGCCGCCGGATTGGTCAGCACTTGGCCGAAAGCCGGCGCTCTGTCGCCGCGCAGCAATGTCGCGGGCCCCTCCGGCGAGGTGCGTCGGCTGTGGATAGACTGGTCCTCTGCTTCCGGCCTCCACTCGTCAGAGCCTCAGTCGACTTCCTAGTTGACCGGTGTCTGCCAGGTTGACAGCTCAGATTCTCAGGGTGATTTTCTGCCTCGATCTTGAACAGGTCCAGGATGTCGTCGATCCCAGGGCCAGCAGCGTCCGCCCGCCACTCGTTGCCGCTCCACAAATTCCAGTTGCTCTTCAGGTCAGGTCTGTCATCGGCAGAAGTTAGAATCCTATACCCCAGCACGCCAGATTCATCGGCGATGCGAATTTCGTGGCTCATGTTGGCCAGAAGCTGCCTTCTTCGCTGGCTCGATTCGCGACGTCCGCGCCCTCGCCGCCGCACGAGATCAGCTCCGCCTGTGGCAGCTTCCGCTCCGAGACGTCCTCACGCAGTGCCAACCACCCGCACGACCTGCCCGCTCCCGTCGTGCTTTATCGAAGGGCCCCGGTCCCGAATCCATTTTTCCTGTCCGTCACGGCGTTCTGTATGCCGAATTCCGCTTCGACGGATTCTCCCCTTCGCGTCTGAGCCGTAAACAGCGAGAGTGGCTTTTTGTCCCGTCATCGGGATGGATGGAGTCCACCCGGGACGCCCCGGGTCCCCGTGGAGTACTGTCGCGGGTTCACTGCCCCCATGCCTGTTCAAGCCGCGGGACTTGACGGTGCGACACCTCGTTGCCCGCGGGAGGCATCACCCAAAGACTTCGCGAATGTTTTCCGCCAGCTGGCGGAACTTCTCTTCACTGCGTTGCAAGGCTTAGCTCTGCCCCCTTACGCTCGGTGATCGATCCGGACTCAGGCCGACGTGCCCCAGGAACTCGCCGTCCGGCGAGCCCGCGGTTCCGCGTACGTCACTACCCACCGCCATTCTCCATCCGCCCGCTGGACGCGCCGCTTCGCTCCCGACGCGATGCATGTTCCCGCACCGCGCGCTGGAATGCCCCGACATACGCAGCGGGCATCATCCGGGTGCAGCAGCATCTGCCGCTTGCCGCCTCTCCACCTGCTCGTCGCTGGTTCCGGAAGAAATCCCCGTCAGCTCAGGTTGATGAACCGGATGCACTCCTGCATTGGTCACCCGCATGATCAGGACGGGCAGCCGTCTTGCTCATGAAGGGAAATTGCCCGAAAACGATCTTCCTCTCGCGCTGGTCTGTCATCCGCCGCCCGGCGGCGCTCTCGTCTGATGATCTCTCCACCCCAGCCACAAGGAGACAACCGGGCTGCCGACGGAGTCTCGTTACCTGGTGAGACCCTTGCGCCGCACCGACAAGCCGTACTCCCACCGCGGGTGGGATGTAACGCCATCTCCGAATCTGCAAATCCAGCTGGGATCCCGCGACATAACATGCGCCCCGTTCTTAAGGACGAGTATCCAAGTCAGCAGGGTCGAGTCCAGGGCCATCCGGGTTCGGTTGAAGGCTGCCAGTTCACTCTTCGAGACATACCCCCCACCATCCGGACAAGTGCCGCCTCGTTCCACGCGTGTCAGCCGGTGCGCGTCCATTCCGCCCACGCACAGGCCCGGGGTGTGCGTCGTTCGAAGACCCCGCGAGACTGCTTGCTCTCCATGCAGGTCGAACTCCCGTCACTTCAACTGACACACGGTTCACCTCGCTGCGGTTAAGGCCTGCTTCCTTTATCGGCAGGATCGAGAGTTTCCAACCCATTTCACCAACAAAAATAATTTCGCATCAATCCTCTCAGTCACTTGGAGGATTCAGGTCTAAATGCTCGATTCATCCATGCTACTTTCAAATTGGAAAGAGGTCGTGCGCACCCACTCGCGCGGCCCTAACAGTTTTCTTGTCTGGCCAGCGATAGCGTTGCAGTATTCAGGTGGTGCTGACTTCCCGTAAGCCGTTAAAGCTTCACGGTTGTTCCCCTACGTGGAGGAGACCGGTGGGAAGATCTTCCGTTCGAACGGATAATCGCCGGTGGATGTTCGGATAGCTCTGACGCCGACCCACTGGATACAGAGGTTGAGAATTGAAACGAGGGGACGCTCGATGTGCTCAAGGTCATAAGCACTGCTCCTACGTCTCGTAGATTCCAACCAAATCACTGGCGGCCGGAACACGCGCGGCAAACACCCGTAAGCCCCGGCCGCCGCAACGCTCTTCTCCCCCTTCTTGAAGGATCAACTGTCTTGAAGTGGGACAGGCCTCCAAAGCTGTCCATCCCCGCCCGTCGGACCGGAGCCTGTGCTCTCCGCTTAAGATTGATCTACCCCTATGGTCCGATGCCCTGCCTGCACACGCGAATGCGCGGACAACAGCCGCTTTTGCGCTTCCTGCGCCGCCCGCTCGACGCCAGTCCGTCGAGACACGTCGTGTTGGGAACCGGCGCCGCCACTGCGCCCCGCCTCAGTACCACCACCAGTCGTCGATGAAGGCCGCTTCCTGCCCAGGTACCGTCGTGGCCGGCCGCTATCGTATCGCCGGACTGTTAGGCCGCGGCGGCATGGGCGAAGTCCTACCGCGCCACACGACCTCACTCCCGGACCAGGCCGTCGCCCTGAAATTCCTCCCCGAGCCACCGCCTCCGACGATCGCGCCTGGCCCGCTTCTACAACGAGGTGCGCATCGCCCGCCAGGTCACCCACCCCAACGTCTGCCTCGCGTCTACGATGTCGGCATCGCCGAAGGACTCCACTACATTTCCATGGAGTTCGTGGATGGCGAAGATCTCGGACCCTCTCTCAGCCGCATCCCGGACGCCTGCCCGTCCGACAGGGCCGGTCGAAGGCCCGCAAACCTGCGCCGGGTTGGCCGCCGGCCCACTGAAAAAGGACGTCCTCTCACCGCGACCCACCGAAACCCGCCAATGTGATGATCGACGGCCGCGGCCAGGTCGTCATCGTGGATTTCGGACCTCGCCGGGCTCGCCGAAGGCTGGTTGCAAGGACGACCGTGCCGCCACGCCGCCATCTCCACGGCCCTCCACGTAACGCTCCGAGCGATTGGCCGGCACCGAAGTGACCGTCCGAAGCGATCATCTGCTCCCTCGGCCTGCTGCTCTACGAGATCTTCACCGGGAAGCGCGCCTTCGAGGCCGCCTCCCTGATCGAATTGATGCAGATGCAGGAGCGCGCCGCTCCGGCCGCCATCACCACCATAGCTCGCGATCTCGACCCGTCGGCCGAACGCGTCATCAATGCGCTGCCTCCATCCCGATCCGCGGGCAGCGCCCTCGCCTCCCGCCCTGGCCGTGGCCGCGGGACTTCCGGCGGCGATCCCCTCGCAGCGGCGCTGGCCGCGGGCGAGACGCCTTCCCCGATCTGGTCGCCGCCGCCGGTGGTGAGACAGACGGCCTCGAGCCGAAAATCGCCGTCGCCTGGCTGGCCGCGGCCTCGTGCTGATCGCCGTCGCCATGATCGTCGGCCCGCTTCTGTATCACCTCGAAGCTGAATCTGAACTCTCCCGATGCCCTGACGCGAGACGCACGCACCCACATCCGCAGCTTCGGCTACACCGCCAAACCTGCCGATAGCGCCTGGGGACTCGAGTACGCCGACGACTACAAGGCCTACGCGGCGTCGCCATCACAAAAGCCGAAGCGCGGTGGCGCAATCCTGCCGCGGGCCATCCACCCTCATCCATTTCTGGTATCACGAAAGCCCGCAGCCCCTTTCCGCGAAGCGCCAGTTTCATGTGTCCGTGGATTACGACGATCCTCCTTTCGACCAATCCGGCATGCTGCGCCTCGAAACCGACCCCGACGGCAAACTCATCCGCTTCGAAGCCGTCCCACCCCAGGTGGAAAAAGCCGGCCCCACCTGCCGCGCCATTCGATTGGAACAAGCTCTTCCTGGCCGCAGGGCTCGATCCCACATTTCAGACCACCGAACCTACCTGGACTCCGCTCGCCAACCGGGACACTGCGCCGCCTGGACAGGGACCGACCTCGCACGGGAGCTCAACTGCGCATCGAAAGCCGCCGCCCTGGCGGCGGCCCGTGTTCTACGCATCATCGGTCCCTGGACCGTCGCCGGCCGCATGACCCGCCATCCAGCACGTCTTCCTTGAACTTCATCGCAATCATCTATATTGCGCTTATCGCGCGCCAGCGTCTGGTCTGGCACAATGTTCGCCGCGGACGCGTCCGACCTGCGCAACGCCACCAGGCTGAGCCTCATTTATTTCCTCTGTCCGGCGTCCGTCAAACTGCTGCAGATGCACCACACCGCCGCTCGGAAATCGGTAACTTGGACCAGCATCGGTTCCGCCCTCGTAAATAGGGGTCTCATCTGGGTCTTCTATGCAGCTCTCGAGCCTGGGTGCGGCACGCGGTGGCCGCGCACCATGATTTCCTGGACCCGCTACACCACGAAAGGTGCTTCCGATCCTTTGGTTGGCAGGGACCTGCTGCGCCGCAACGCACCGTCTTTGGCATCATCCTCGACTTTGGCGATGTTGTGGACACGGCGCTTCACGGAAACAACCGTCAACCGTTATTCCCCGTTGAGTGCAATGTTGGGCGTGCGCGCCGAACTTGCCAGTGTCATCGCTTCGGTTCGCGATGCCATCTTCACAACCGTGCTCTTCTTCTTTCATACTCTTCCTGCTGCGCCTGGTATTGCGCAAGGATTGGATTGCCCGGCGCCGCCTTCCGCAATCATTCTCGCGTTCGTCACCTAACTTTGCCTCCACATCGGCATGGGTAGCCTCCCGCTCGCCGCCCCCGTCTTCGCGATATTCGCCCTGCGCTGCTGCGCTTCGGCCTGCTCGCCGGCATCGTCACTTCCGCCGTGGGCCAGATACCTCACTGGGCGGACTGCTGGATTTTTCGGCCTGGTACGCACGGCATGGCCGCGATGCCGGTTCCTCATGGTTGCGCTGTTGGTCGTCTACGGCTTCCGCACTGCCGCAGGCCGCAAGCTCTTCACGCAGGAGAATTGTAGAGCAGCGCCTGCTCAGGTCGGCGATCAGGTCGTCGGTGTGTTCCAGCCCGATCGAGAGCCGCAGCAGGTTCTGCGGCGTCCGCGTATTCGGACCCTCAATGCTGGCGCGGTGCTCGATCAGAACTGTGTGCCCGCCCAAACTCGTCGCGCGAATGAATAGCCTGCGTCGTGCCGCCACCCCGGCGATCGTCTTCCCGCGATCCCCGCACCTGGAAAGAGAGCATGCCGAACGCCGACATCTGGCGCGCCGCCACTCTGTGCGCGGGATGACTGGGCAGTCCCCGGATAGTGCACCTTCTCCACCGCACGATGCTGGTCGAGAAACTGAGTCACCGCGATCGCATTCTCAGACTGCGACGCGCACCCGCCAGGGTCCGGGGTATGCGATGCCGCGCAGCGTCAGCCAGCAATCGAACAGCGAAGGCGCACGCTCACGCCGTAGCGCTGCGACTTGCGCGCGCCGCTCGAAAGGATAATCGTCATGGCGCGTGATCAGCGCTCCTCCGATCACGTCGCTGTGGCCGCTGGATGTATTCCGTCGTCGAGTGCGCCACCATGTCGATGTACCGCAATCGAGCGGTTGTTGACAGCACCGGCGTGGCAAACGTCCCGTCGCACACCGTCAGAATATTCGGCCCGCTCAGTCTCGCCAGGCTGCGATCGACGTCATGTCCGTCACCCCATCAGCGGATTCGATGGCGTTTCAATCCCACCAAGCCGCGTGGTGGGCGCAGCGCGGCGTGAAATCGTCGATACTCGTCATGTCCACGTAGCTGGTCTCGAGGCCCCATTCGCCGAAGACCTCGCCGATCTGCCCTGCGCGGCCCCCAATAGAACATCATCCGGCGCGATGATGCGGTCGCCCGGCTCAGCCCCTGCACCAGCGCCGTCGCCACCGCAAGCCCGGAAGATAAACAGAGCGCCTCGCTTGCCGTTTTCCAGCGAGGCGAGGCATTCCTCCAGCGCGTGACGTGTTGGGATTATCCTCGCGCAGTAACTGTATCCCCGAGGATATTCGCCGTCCGGATTACGTTCGAAAGTAGTGGACAGGTGGATCGGCGCGGTCACCGCCCCCGTCGCAGGGTCGACTGTAGCGGCCGCATGGACGGCCCAGGTCTCAATCTTCATCACCGTTCAGTCGTGCCTTTATGGGCTCTTCACCCCAAAAAAGAAGCCTCGAAACTCTCCTGTCAATCTGAACTCATAGGAGGTTTGTCATGCTCAGGCTGTCAATGGCTCTGTGCGCGGCATGCCCTGGTTTTGATGGGCGTGATCCCGGGCGGTTTGGAGCAGGAGATCAAACGCGTCGAGCGTGAAGTTGACGACATCGGCATGCAGGCCCTGGCGGAGTGGCGCGCACTGCCCATCGATTCATCAACCCGAATGCAGCAGGTACAAGTGCTTGGGAAACTCCTGCTGTTCGACAAGAACCTGTCGGTCAACAAGACGAAGCTTGAAGCTTCCTCGTGACGTGCCCTCTACCACCGACTTTACCGGACCGATCTCAATTTTGAATCAGAACCACGGTCTCGTATCCCGGCTCCGGCGAGCCGCTACGGTCACCGGAAGCCCCAAAGCTACACGTACGCTACGTTTTATCCGGCGCTTCAATACAACAAAAGCCAGCAGGATTTCTGTGGCGGCAACTTCTGGGACCTGCGCGCCACCGGATACAGGCTGCAAAACCCGGCGGCGGAGCAGGCTTTGGGTCCGCCGGTCGATCCGAACGAAATGGGCCTCTCCCGACCCCGCCTGCCTGGTCTACCGGCTCTCGCAGAAGCCCAGCGCCAGCCTGTCTGTTCCTGGAATCCGTCTGCGGGTCCGCAGGCGCTCCGAATCCAGTGGCCGCCGGACGTCGAACATGGTCTGCAGTACGCCGGGCCCGGCTCCATACCAGCTGATCCGTTCCCGGTTTCATCTCAGCCAAGCGGATCGCGGCCAATCCAATTCGACCTACGACCAGTTTAGGGTATCGGTCGCGAGTTACGAATCGTCGCCCGAGGTCAGCCCGTTCTCTCGTGAATTCGATTATCGCGCTGGCAAACGCCGGACAGAGGTGTTGAGCCGGGACGAACTGGCCGGGTTGGAACCTGTTCCGCGGCAAAGCCATGTGCAATACGTGCCATTTGGACGGTACGCGAGAGCGACGGCCAAACAACGCACTCCCGCTGCAATTGCGCCCGCGAATGCTGCAAGCGTCGCGCCGCCTATTCACCGGACTTCACTTCGAACAACCTCGGAGTCCCCGAGAAATCCGGCCGTTCCGTATTATTCCGAGACGCAGCCGGACCAATACCCGGATACGCTCCCAATCCAGCCGGTCTCAACTTCATCGATAGAGAGTCGGTGACTTCCTGAGGGGCCCGCTGAAGTATCAACTCGGAATGAAACAGTACGCCGGATTCCTTCGACGGCAAATTCCAGTCATCCACTCTACGCAACGTGGACAAGAGGCCGCGCCCCGATTTCGTGAAGGCCTACATGCACAATGGATGATCTGAAGAGCCTTCAAAGAGGGTTGTCCATTTCTATAATCACGCGCGACACGATTACGGCGCTGCGAGGGCCCCAACGATCCGGGAGAGAAAGTTGCGTGCTGGCCCGCTCCCGAAACCCCGCAGAATCTCAACAAGACGATTGGCAGACTGGGTTTGACCGAGGCCGCGAGGAAGATCAGATCGTCGCCTTCATGAAGACCCTGACGAACGGCTGCCGCGCCCGTCACTAGGACCAAACCCGCTCGCTGACGCTCGGGGCTCTGATCGGAGCCGCGACCGTGAGGGCGCGGTTGTTTCACTCGTGCCGCAAAGCCGCGATCAGCGGTCGAGTCGCGCCGCCTTCAGCGCCGGCCAGAGTCAAAGAACAACCCCACACTGGTGGCCACGCTGAACCCGGCGATCACGCTCCACAACGGAACCGTGGAAGGCAGACTGGGGACGAACGTCCAGTGCCGCCGAGGCAGCCAGCCCGCCAGGATGCCGATCAGGCCTCTGACGCCGTCAGGGTCGCAGCCTCCAGCAAAAACTGCCAGACGATATCGCTGCGCCGCGCGCCAGATGGCCTCCGCGCACGCCGATCTCCCGCGTGCGTTCCGTGACGCAACACCAGCATAATGTTCATCACTCCGATGCCGCCGACCAGCAGGCCGATCGAGGAAACCACCACCATCACCAGCCCCACGGTGGCGATGATCTGGCGGAACCGGCCGATCACGCTTTCCGCGCTTGCGATGCCGAAGTTGTCGGGGTCCGCCGGCTTGACGCGCCGGCGCCGCCGCCAGCAGTTCCGTCACTTCGTCTTTGGCCTGGTCCATCTTGCCCAGTCTCCGTCAGTACGCGAGATGAAGTTGTCCCTTCCGCCTCCGAGATAGAGCTTTGGAACGACCGGTATGGAATCGGATGCGCCTTATCGTTCTGATCGTCGCCCGGGAACGATTTGAATTTGGCGAGCGTGCCGACCGCTTCCAGGTTGTGTCCGTCCACCAGAAGATCGTCTTGCCTAAAGGATCGCCGCGCGCGACGAACCTCTCGCGAACGCCGTTGCCAATCACCGCGACATCGCGGCGGCTGCAGGTCATCGGTTTCGGTCGGGAAGCGGCCTTCGCCGAGCGTGGCATTGATCAGCCGCAAGTGTTCCCGCGGTCACGCCGACGAAGAGGGCGTCCAGCATGTTCTGGCCCTTGTACCGGGCAGTGACGGGGGCAGGCCGAAGTCCCCATCTCGCGAAACAGCTCCACGGAAACCGTGGTACGCCGACGGCGTCTGCTCTTTGATGGCCATGGCGTCTTCGAAGCTCAGCGGCTTGCGCAGCCGTTCTTCCTTGGTCATGGCGTGGGGAGCGCCCATTTGCAGCTTGTATACCCACAGCGTGCGCGTACCGAATTGCTCGGCCACGTCCACCAGTTGCTTGTCCAGTCCGGCGATGATCGAGGTCACCGCGATCACCGTCGTGGTGCCGATCAGCACGCCCAGCACCGTCAGGAAGGACCGGAATTTGGCGTGCGCAGCGTATCCATCGCCAGCAGCAGATTTTCGCAGAACGGGTTGACGGTATGCCTGCGCCATGAGGGATCTCACCTCCGATCGGAGAGCAACGATGGGTCGAGCCGGGCTGCTTCTGGCGGGTAGATGCCGAAAAAGAGTCCCACCGTGGCGGAAAGCGTAACGCCCACCGCCACCGCCAGCGCAGGAACCTCCGCGGTGAAGAACATGTTCACCACGCGGGCGACGGCGATGGCTACCAGCACCGCCCGCAATCCCGCCCATGCTCGCCATGATGCCCTGATTCGAAAACGAACTGCCAGAGAATGTCGCGGCTCCGCGCTCCCAATGATTTGCGGATGCCGATCTCGTGGCGTCCGCTCGGTCACGCTGGCCAGCATGATGTTCATGATCACGATTCCGCCCACCACCATGAACACGGCGACCAGCCCGATGGTCACGGCGAAGATCGTGCCGGTCAGATTCTTCCACCGTCATCAGCGTGTCGGAAGCATTGATGCCGAACGTGTCGCCCTCGCGATACGGCACGTGCAGCCGGCGCGCGCATCAAAGCGCGCACCTCGTCCTCGAGTTCCACCATGTGCCGGCTGTCCGGCGCCTTGATGTAGACCAGCAGCTCGGGGCGGCCCATCCAGATGATGCGCAAGGTGCTCAGCGGGACGATGGCGAAGTTGTCCCTGGCTTTGTCCGAACGTGCTGCCCTGCTTCTCGGTGACGCCAATCACGCGGAAGGGAAGCCCGCCGATTTGAACCTCCTTGTCGAGCGGATCGACGTTGGGAAATAACTTATCCACCAGGTCCGGGCCGATCACGCAGATGCGGGCATTTCCGCTGGTAGTCGGCATCGTTGAAATAGCGCCCTTTTCGATCTTTTCGCGTCCAATATCGGCCATGCTCGGAGTCATCGCGTTCACGGTGATTTCGTCGATCACGTGGCCCTGGTAGCGCGCCGCCGGACTGGGCCTGAGGTTGCCCATCGCTCCGATTTGCTGGTACATCCCTGGAGATTGTCCCTCAAGAACTCGTAGTCCTCGATGCGGATGGGCTTGTTGCGCCGCCGTGCGTTGAGGAAGGAGTCGAAGCCCTGCGCCCACTGGAACTGGTGCAGCACGAACGTGTTCGTGCCCAGGTTGGCAATGTGTTCCGCAGTGTACAGATTCATGCCGTTGACAATCGACATGACCACGATCAGTGTAGTGGTGGCGATCACGACGCCAAGCAGGGTGAGAAGCTGCGGAGTTTGTGGCTGCGCAATGCCTCCGAGCGCAATCCAGAAGGCCTCGCGCGCCGTCACCCAAATGCTGGAGCCACGCCTTTCATTCCTTGCCACTTCGCTTAATTATCGCCCACTCGGCTGAACAAACGTGCATTCCTTCCCAAACAGTTTTCCGAGCGCTAACATTGCCGTCCCGCTCTCGTCCAGATAGGTGATGCCAATATATGGGACCGAGCAATATGGGACCGAATAATATGGATCCCGAATGGAAGAAGGGTAGCGCGGAACTCCTTGTGCTTTCACTCCTGGAAGACCAACCGCGCCACGGCTACGATATCTTCCAAGCTCATCCAGCTGCGTTCCGGTGGCGCACTCCAATTCCATGTGACCTCCCTCTACCCCCTCCTACACCGTCTGGAAAAAGACGGTTGGATCGAGGGCAAATGGGTCGAAAAAAGCCGAGCAGCGCCGCCGCCGCTACTACGCCCTCACCCGCCACGGCCGCCAGGAACTGGCTGCCAAGCAGAAGAGCTGGCGGGACTTTGTGGCCCTCATCAGCCGCATCACGGGAATCGAACATGCCTAATTCGCCTGATTGGAAAAATATCGTTCGCCGCCGCCTGACCCCCTTGGGCATGACCGCGGAAGCCGAAAGCGAACTCGCCGAAGAACTATCCCAGCACCTGGAAGATCGCTACCGCGAACTCGTCTCCGGTGGCGCCCCCGGAAGACGCCGCCTACCGCGAAAACCGTCTCCGAACTCGACGAAGACTATCCCCTCCAGAACGGAATCGAAAGGAACACGCGCATGCCGAAGACCGAGCCCGTGCGCGCCGGCCAGGAATCCGCCGGCAACTTCCTCGACAGCATCTGGAAAGACTTCCGTTACGCCCTGAGCGGCGTGCGCCGCAATCCGGTTTTCGTCCTCATCGTCGTCCTCTACCCTGGCCATCGGGATCGGCGCCAACACCACCGTCTTCACCCTCATCAACACCCTGATCCTCAACCCGCTGCCCGTCCAAAACGCCACCGAACTCACCGCCGTCGCCGGCCTCGATGCCCGCCAAACCGCAACATCCGCGCGCCTCTTCGAGCTCTCGTACCCCGATCTGAAGGATTACCAGGCGCGCAACGAAGTCTTCGCCTCCCTGGCCGGCTTCCAGTCCCGTTCGCGGCGTCACGCTGGCTCGAGCACGGCGCCTCCCAGGGCATCTTCGGCGAAGTCGTCACTGGCAATTACTTCTCCACGCTGGGCCTCTCTCCCGCCCGCGGCCGCTTCTTCAGGCCGGACGAAGACGGCGTTCCCGGCACGCACCCCGTCGCGGTCCTGAGCTACGCCGCGTGGCAAAAACGCTTTGGCGGCGCGGAAAATATCATTGGCCGCGAACTCACCGTGAATAACCTTGTGGTCACCGTGGATCGGTGTCGCCCCGCCGCATTTCATCGGCGTCAACGCCATATTCGGTCCCGACCTCTGGATGCCGGCCGCGATGGCGGAACGCCTCTTTCCCGCGTCGCTTCACAACGCCCTCACAGACCGCGGCAAGCCCGCGTTCATTGGCGTCGGACGCCTCAAGCCCGCGGTCACGCAAGCGCGGGCGGCAGCCAGCATCGGAACCCTGGCGTCCGCTCTGTCGCACGCTTACCTGGCCACCAACGAAGGCCACACCGCGACCGTGCGCCCGCTGCGCGATATCCTGCTCGCCGTCAACGGCAACACGGCGTCCGGCATGATCTTCGCCAGCGCTGCCCTCGCCATCGTCGTCGGCATCGTCCTGCTCATCGCCTGCTCGAATGTGGCCAACCTGCTGCTCGCACGCTCGGCAGTGCGCCAACCGGAAATGGCCATCCGCCTCGCCATGTGGCGCCAGCCGCGCGCGCCTGATCCGCCAGTTGCTCACCGAAAGCGTGCTGCTCGGCGTCCTCAGCGGCGTGGGCTGGCCTAGTCCTCGCCTGGCAGGGGCATCGGTTTCCTGTTTGGCAGATTACCGGGCGCTGCGAACTTCCCCGAACCAAAAATGGACGCCGTAGTGTTCGTCTTCTGCGCTTTTCGTGTCGCTGGCCACCGGACTGATATTCGGCATGATCCCCGCCATCAAAGCGTCGCGCGCCAGCGTCGCCGGAGACGCTGAAAGAAGCCGGACGCACCGCCGGACGCAACCGCCGCCGCGTCACGATCGCCAACACGCTGCTGGTCGCGCAGGTGGCTTTCTCCTTCCTGCTGCTGGTGACCGCCGCGCTCTTTCTGCGCAGCATCGGGCGCGCCTATGCGATGGACCCCGGCTTTCAAACCGCCCACCTCGCCGTCTTTCCCGCCAACCCCGGCCAGGCCGGCTACGGGCAAGGCGCAGGCAAAGCAATACTACGAGGATGTCCGCAACCGCGCCGCCAGAGTCCCGGGTGTCGAGACCGTATCGTGGGCGTCCAACATGCCTCTGTGGGCCGGTAGCGCCAACGGCATCCAGATCGAAGGACGCCAGGGACGCGACCGCGCCGACCAGATCCGCGCAGTGCTCAACACCGTTGACCGCAACTATTTCGAAACCGCCGGAGTGGTCCTCGTGGGCGGCCGGGCCTTCTCGGATATCGACCAGGAGACCAGCCTCCCCGTTGCCGTAGTCAACCAGAAAATGGCCCAGGACTACTGGCCCGGGGGCGCACTCGGCCATCGCCTCCAAGTGCCCGGTGAAAAGAAAATGCGCGTCGTCGTCGGCATCGCGCGCACCGCGAACTACACTTCGTGGGGTGAGTCGCCGCAGCCCTGCATCTACCTCCCGCTCGCCCAAGCCGATCCCGAGGCGATGGTGCTCTACGTCCGCACCAAGGCGGATCCGCGCGAAATACTCGCGCCCGTCGAACGCGAAATGCGTGCCGCCGCGCCGCAAATCCTGCTCTTCGGAATCCGCACCGGCGGCGAAGTCATCGATGGCGGGCTGTTCCAGGCGCGTATGGGCGTCGGTCTCCTCGCCACGTTCGGCCTGCTGGCCTTAGGCCTCGCCAGCATCGGCCTCTATGGCGTGATGGCGTACTCGGTGAATCAGCGCCGCCGCGAAATCGGTCTCCGCATGGCACTCGGCGCCACACCCGGTAGCGTGCTCGGCATGGTGATCCGCGAAGGCATGTCGCTCGTGCTCGCCGGCGTGTTGATCGGTTCTGCGCAGCCGCCGCGCTGGTGGGCCGTCTGTTGAGCCGCATGCTGTTCGGCGTCACCGCCAGCGACCCGTTGAGCATCGGCGGGGCCGCGCTGGTGCTTTCGGCGATCGCGCTCCTCGCCTGTTACCTGCCGGCCCGCGGCGCCACGCGCGTCGATCCGCTGGAGGCGTTGCGCGAAGCGTGAAACCCTCGCCCCGTACAGAACGCCTGGTGTGGACGCTCACACTGATCCTGTCCGCGATCGGTGTGATCGCGGTGCTGGCGCGCCTGTTTCGTCTGGGCGCGCCTCCCCGCGGCACCGACACTGGTTTCGCGGAGCACCCTCTCTTGACCGCGATCCACATCCTGCCCGGCCTGCTCTTCGTCGTCCTGGCTCCGCTGCAGTTCGTCAAGTCGCTTCGCAAGGGCCGTCTACATCGCTGGCTGGGCGCGCGCTGGTGGCGGTGGGCCTGGTGATCGGCGTCTCCGCCTTGCTGATGAGCGCCAAAATGTCGATCGGCGGCCTCACCGAAACCACCGCCACCATGTCCTTCGGCGCGCTATTCCTCTTCTGCCTGGTCAGGGGTTTCGCCGCCATCCGCCGCCGCCAGATCGCACAACACCGCGAGTGGATGCTCCGCGCCTTCGCCATCGGCATGGCCGTCGCCTTCATCCGGCCCATCGTCGGCAGTCTTCTTCGCCACCAGCCGCCTCACCCACCTGACCCCTCACGATTTCTTCGGCATCAGCCTTCTGGCTCGGCTTCGTGATTCAGACCTCGGTAGCCGAACTCTGGATCCGCGCCACCCGCACCCAGCTTTACATCCGTGAGTGAGCGCTGACAGGCCGAGGGCCTGTCCCGCAAGCTGGTTTAGCGGGCTTGAGATCCGCGATTGAAAGAGACGATCATCGTGACCAGCACTGCTATGACACCCGCCGCGTAGGAATAAGGCGCATAGGTATCCATGGCCGTTACGCCGACGCCGATAGCGCGCCTGAACCTGATCGCGCAGTTTGGGCGAGATCAGGAGGAACACGATCCCCAGGCCGAAAATACCAAAAGCGCGCAGCATAGTAGCCTCTTCATTATGGGCGTTAGCCGCCGGATCCACGCATTCCTCTGGTACCTATCTCAGGGATTTCCCGTAGTTTTGAACGTCGAGTCCAGGAACCTGGCGGCCACCTGTGCGGGCGGCCGGTGCTCCCCATCCACGCCGAAATTGAGTTTGCGCATCACCGCATCGGGGAATTTGCCGGAGAGTTCCTCGACAGCGTCTCGCAGCCCCGGCAAGCGTGCCAGGGTATCCTCGCGAGCCACCACGGCGCACTCGTACGGCGGAAAATAGTGGCGATCGTCCTCCAGCATCGCGACATCCAGCACCGCCGCCAGACCGTCGGTGGAGTTGGCGGCGATCAGATCCACCTTGCGGCTCTTGAGCGCCGCGTAGAGCAGGCCCAGGTCCATGGTGACCGGGTCGCCATCGGTACGCAGATTGTAAGCGGCCAGCAGGCCGGCCAGCCCGTCGGGACGTTGCTTGAATTCGTAGCCCGCGCCGAGTTTCCAGGCCTGCGTGCGGGCCGCCTCCGGCAGCGTGCGGATTCCGGTGCGGCGCGCGATATCGCCGCGCACCATCATGGCGAACGTATTGTTGAAGCCCAGCGGGCGCAGCCACTCCAGGCGCCACTGCTGCCGGTACGCGGATCGCGAACCTGGGCCATCACCGCGGCCGGGTCTCTCGATGGCGGCTGCTTCAAGACCGCGGTGAGCGCGGTGCCGCTGTACTCGGGATAGAGGTCGATGGCGCCGCTGGTGATCGCGGTGTGCGCCAGCAGGGTGCCGCCCAGATTGAACTTGCGTGCCACCGGAATGTGCAGCCGGCGCTCGATGTGCTGCGCCAGAATCTCCGCCAGCAGAACCTGCTCGGTGAAATTCTTGGAGCCCACTACCAGCACGGGCTTGGGTCCGCACGCGGCGAGAGTCAGCGCGAGGGCCGTCAGAAGGGCGAGATTTTCCGTTCGATCCATTCCAGCCCCCGTCGGCCACGCAGCGCCATCGCGGCCGCGGGCAGCGCGCCCGCCAGCACGGTGGGCGTGTCCACCATCGAAATCCCGCGGAAAATGAAGACCCCCAGCCCGCCACCGCCGATCGCCGCCGCGATGGTAGCCGTGCCGATGGTAGCGACCGTGGCCAGGCGCAATCCTGCCACAATCGAGGGCGCGGCCAGCGGCAGTTCCACCTGCCACAGAATCTGTCGCGCGGTCATCCCCATCGCTACGGCCGATTCCCGCACCGACGCGTCCACTCCCGTGATGCCGAGCAGGGTGTTGCGCAGGATGGGCAGCAGCGCGTAGAGGCACAAGGCGACAATCGCCGTGCGCTTGCCGATGCCGCCGATCAACGGCAGGGGAACCAGGAAGCCGAACAGCGCCAGGCTGGGGATGGTCTGCGCGATGTTGGCAAAGCCGACGGCCCAGCGCCGCGGGCCGGGGCGCCGCGCCAGCAGCACGCCGGCGGGCAGCGCGATGGCGATCGCGATCGCAATGGTGATCGCCACCATCGCCAGGTGTTCGAGCGAGAGCGAAAGAATTTCCGAGGCGAGATCGCTGTTCATCCGTGTCCGTTCTCCGTCTCTCCGTCTCAGGCCTGGCGAGGAAGGCGCGGGCTTCGGGCGTCTCTGCCGCGCGGAACTCGCGCTGGTTCGGCGCACGGTATCGAGCGCGCCGTCCTTCAGCAGCTGCGATCCGCGAGGCCAGCATCGATTCGCCTCGCGGATATCGTGGGTGACGAAGGCGCGGTCTTGCGCACGCTGCGCCGCAATTCGAGAAACAGGCGCTGCAGGTCGAGTCCGGCGTGATGATGGGTCGAGCGCGGCGAAAGGGCTCGTCGAAGAGCAGCAGCGGAGGGTCGCGCCGCCAGCGCGCGCGCGATTCCCACGCGCTGCTTCTGGCCGCGCCCGAAAGCTGGCGCGGATAGCGTGTGCCGAACTCGCCGGGCCCGATCCCACCGCGGTGAGCAGTTCGTCCACACTCGCTGCGTGATGCGCTCCGGGGCCAGAGTGCGAGGCGCGGCACTAGCCCGACGTTGGCCTCTACCGTCCAGTGCGGAAACAGGCCGCCGTCCTGGATGACGTACCCCATGCTGCGGCGTGCAGGCTGATAGTGGCGTCCCACTCCTGGCGGTCGAGCGCCCGGCAAAGCTGGAATCCACCCGCCGGAAAGCGGCACCAGCCCGTTGACCGTCTTGAGCAGGGTGGTCTTGCCGGACCCGCTGCGGCCCAGCAGGACGACGGTCTCGCCCCTCGCCAACCTCCAAGGTTGATGTCGCGGAGAATCGCGCGCCCGCCGATGACTGCAAGAGAGATTGCGTATTTCGAGAAGAGCGTCCGGCACGGATCCTTCAATGCTCGCGCAAGACCCAGCGGAAGAAAATGTTTCACGCAAAGCGTCGGGGCCAGCCCGCCGGGTTGGTCAGTGAGGGCACGAACTCTGGTCGGAATGTGCTTTGTTCCCAATCGGCGGTTCCGCGAGCTCGTCGCAGGAGGCGCTAAGGCGCAAAGACAGCGCGTGTTCCGCCGACGCCAGAACTCGCCGGTTCGCCCTGCGCTACGGTAGACTTCCGGATTGGTAGCTCTGCATGCACGATCGCAAATTCCTCCGCCACCCGGTCCGCGTAGTCCGCCATCCCTTCCAGCGCCCACGATGCCGAGCGGAACGCGTTGCCGATTCCCGAAGAACTCAGCGGGTCGCAACTCCACGCCGCGTCTCCCCACGGCGAACCAGCCGTCGCCTGCGACGGGGCAGAGCAGCAAGTCGTGCCCGCGGCCAGTATGTTCGGACTGCGCGACCCGGCTCGAGCTGGGAGAAAGGCCCCGGCGCAGCGCGATTGCCGTAAGGGGCATCGTCGAAACCGGTGCGCAGGTCGTGGTCCGTGAAATATGTCCCGACCGTTCCGAGCGCCGGGTGATTCGCGCAAAACCACCAGCCGTTCTCCGCCGCCTCGACCGGGTGCTGCGTGGGCCTCCCGGACTGGCGGCCAGGTCACCGTGGTCGCGGTCCGGCGGTCGAACGCGATTCGACGTGCACCTAATCTGCGCGCGATCTGCGGCAACGCGGCCGGTGGCGTCGGCGATCCACGCGCTATCGATCGTGCCGCTGTTGGTGGCGATCCGCCGGCGTCCTGCCGGTGCGCTTTCGAGCGAAGAGCACTCGCGTCTCCGGAAGATACCGCGCGCCCGCGCAGATGGCTTGGCCGGCGAAGGTTCTCGTTGAAGGGCGTAGTCTGTCGATCTGCGCCGCCGGATCGCCCAAGGCGACACCGATCCCGGGGCCGGACCACAGCACGAACGACTCCGATTCCGATGCGGAACTCCGCGCCTTCCGTGAGTCTGCCCGGCCGGGCAATCTCACCCAAGTGGAGTGGAGCCCTTGCGCGGGGCGCTTCGCACAACGCTACGGAATAGCCAGGCGCGTGCCAGCGGCTTCCAACGCGATCAGCGCATCCGGCGGGACCCGCGCCGACGATCAGAATATCGACTTTCGGACAACTCACGCCACGAATTCCGTATTCACCCAGACCGTGTCCCCGGCGCTCTCTTTCGGGACGATAATATCCCAGCCTGTGCCAGCGATCCACCATCGCGCGGTCGCCCTTTTGCTCCCCGGGGCCGTCGTCGTCCTGGGGCCACGCTTCCGGCCACCATGGAGTCCTCACCGCCAGTAAATTGGCCCGGTCCGCTTCGAGTGGCGCTCCCGTCGAGCCCGGCGTGGTCTTTGCGATCTCCTGATCAAGGTCATGAGCTTCGCAAAGTCCGCCTCGCCGAACACGACGTCCGGCCGCTGCGACGGCCACCAATGCTCCTGGCATTCGAAGAAATCCGCCTGCCACGGCACGGCCATGCGCTTGGTCATATCGCCGGCCTTCAGATTCGCCGGATTCAATCGCGCGCTTCGAGGGGAGCGTAGATTTCGGCGTGGCGAACAATCCACCCGCACTCGATGCCCGGGAACATCGGACCGCCCGTTGAGTTTCGAGCGCGGCGCGATCCGTACCTTCGGGAGAAATCGTTGCCGGCGGCGCTTTGCCGGAATGCCTTTCAATCGGAGATGAACTTGCCGTCCTTCAGAGGGCAAGAATGTCGAACTGCCGCTTCGTCACGGCCAGCCAGGTATCTGGAACTTTGAGCTTCCCGAATCCCCGCATCTCCCGACAAAGCAGGCATGAACCTGAAGTTCGCCTGAGCTTGCGCGGCTACCTTTTCCGCCGCTGTCGCTTTCCCTTCCACTACCTTCGCCAGCAGCCGCGGATCGCGCACGACGGTTGAACACGAATTCACGCATTTCCTTGGCAGCTTGCTCTTCTTATTGGCTAAGAGCGCCCACTCAGAGCTGAAATCGCCGCTGGTGTTCGGACTGTGCCCGCTCGATGCCAGATCGTTCACCCAATGAAGGAAGCACGTGCGCGACAGGATCGGGTAAACATCCTTCGTGAACGACGGGTTCGCGGGCGCGGGCAACACTCCGCGCGTCGTGGCGTCCTGCATCACATCCACAATGTACCACGTTGGTCATCCCCGGAACGAAATCTTCCGGCGAACCTGATCACCCAGGCCGGCGCGACATCGGGTTTTGCGCCGTTGGTGAGCCCGACCGACGCCTCCACCAGCCCGTCCGATGTCGTCGTGCAAACCGTCGTTGTTCGCGTAATGGGTGATCAAAGAACTGCTCAAGGTTGCCGATTTGCCGAAGCCCCAGCACCGTCAAACGATCGCGTCGGCGTCGCAGCGGATTTCGCCCAATTCCACCGGCACATTCTGGAAGTGTCCGGCAAAGCGCGCTGTCTGATTGGGGCCGGCGGTTTGAATGCCGCCTCGATGATCAAGGGATTCCCGTCAGGTCTTCACGCTGGCGTTGCGCTGTTTATTCGGCCTACGCTGGTCCAGGGAAGAGTTTCTCCGGGGCGTCCATCGAACGTGTCCCTCATGAACAGTGCACCTTCATGTGATGAGTGGCGTCGGCCGCAGTCAACTCGCCCAACGGTTTGCCCCCGCACTGTAAGCGAAAGATGCGGAAGCGTGCGCCCCTGCCGTTTGATGGCCGGCGGAGTGCCCGACTTGTAGGTTGGAGGCGGAGTGTAAAGGCCCGGCGTTTCGGGTCCGATGAAGAACTCGGTTGGGTGATCGCCCACCCTGGCGATTCCGATTGCGGGATGAATCCTGCAACTCTTGATTTTGCTTAGATCGGTGGCACGTTAGTATATTGCTCCCGCCGTCGCCGTCTCGGCGGGAAGCGTTACTCGATTCCAATCGGGCGGCTCGACTCAGCAGGTTGTGCACGTAGTCGTCCCGGTAATGCTGATTGCCAAAGCACGCCGACCCGTGATTCTGGCCGGGGTGAAGAGCATGTCGAAATGCTTATTCGCCTTGACCAGCGCATTCACCACCTGTAGCGATGACGCCGGGTCCACGTTGCTATCCATCTCGCCGATGATGATCAGCGCCTTGCCCTGCAGCAGGTGGGCGTTATCCACGTTGGAAGAGGCAGCGTACTGCGGTCCCAGCGGCCAGCCCATCCACTGCTCGTTCCACCAGATCTTGTCCATGCGGTTGTCGTGGCAGCCGGCTGCCGTGACCGCCACCTTGTAGAACTCGGGATGGAACAGCAGCGCCGCCGAGCGAGTTCTGCCCGCCGGCCGACGTGCCGTAGATGCCGACGCGCGCTGATGTCGTACCACGGATATTTCGCGGCGACCGCCTTGTGCCAGAGGATGCGATCCGGGAAGCCGGCGTCGCCCAGGTTCTTGCAACGCGACGTCGTGGAATGCCTTGGAGCGGTTGCTGGTGCCCATGCCGTCGATCTGCACCACGATGAAGCCGCAGCTCGGCCAGCGCCTGCGTTGCGCTGAACGGCGCTGAACGTCTTGGGAACGAACGAGCCCTGCGGCCCGGCGTAGATGTTCTCGATCACCGGATACTTCTTGCGCGGGTCGAAGTTGGTCGGGCGGATGATGATGCCCCAGATGTCGGTCTTGCCGTCGCGGCCCTTGGCGACGAAGACTTCGGGAAACGTGACGCCCGGCGGCGAGCAGTGCCGTGGCGTCGCCTTTCTCGAGGTCCATCACCGACTTTCTGCATCATCGACGCGGCGCAGTTGCGACACCGGCGGCAGATCCACGCGCGACCAGCGTATCCACGTAGTAACTTATGGTCGGAGCGAAAAGGTCGAGCGGTGTGGTTGCCATCGGCTTCGGTGAGCTTCGGTCAGGCCGGTGCCGTCGAAGTTGATGCGGTAATAGTGGGTGAAGTAGGGGTCCTGGCCGGCGATTCATGCCGCCCGCCTGGAACCAGATCTGGCGCTTGTCTTCATCCACGCGGTCCACCGCGCGCACCACCCATGGACCCTTGGTGATCTGGTTCTTCACCTTGCCGGTGACGCCGTCGTAGAGGTACAGATGCTCCCACCCGTCGCGCTCCGAGGCCCAGATGATCTCCTTGCCGTCGTTCAAGTCGTGGCGGTAGCGGCGCCCGCCGGAGAGGCCCTCGCCCAGAAGGTTGTAATAGATGAAGGTCGTGCTCTCTTCGTTGATCAGCGCGCGCGCCTTGCCGGTTTGCGCGTCCACTTCGATGACGCGATAGACCTGGTGCCCGCGCTGATTGTATTCGAAGGTGAAGCCGCGGCCATCCTTCCACCACACCGGCGGCGTGAGGTTGTAGGCGTTGGGAAAGAGCGCGCGGTCGATCTCGATCTGCTTTTCTGGTGTCCACGTCGAAGAGTGCGGGAACGGCGATATCCAGCGCGTCGCCGGGCTTGCGGTAAGGGATGGTGTTGAATGCTTTGGCTGAAGCTGGTCGGCGGGCGACGATTCGATGTAAGTGCACCTGGCGGTCGTAGCCGGGCCGCGTGTGATAGGCCACCAGCTTTTGGAATCGGGCGACCAGGCGATCGAGCGGAACGTGTAGTAGTTGCCTTCCGAACCATCGAAGCTCAGCGCAGTGGGGCCGTGCCGGTGGAACCCGCAGGCCGCAGGAACACGTTGAAGTTCTGGATCAGCGCGTCCCACTTTGCCGTCGAACGAGGTGCAGATCTGGGGTAGCGGCGGCTCGGCGGTGTAGCAGCGCCACGGCCTCCACGGCCCTGTCCTTGTGGCGGGGCGGAGGATTCGGCGCGCGGCGCACACCCGCTTGGCCCGCGGCCGGGACCGCCCTGTCCGGCGGCGCCCTGCTGCGGCGGTGGAGGTTGGTACTCGAGCCCGTCCACCGGGTCGCCGCCCACCGGTTCGGGGTTGGCCAGCGGGTCGTCTTCGCCGGCCGCCGCGCGCTGCCGCGGCCTCCCGGAGCAATCGGAGGAATTGCCGCCGCCCTTGGTGCACGCGTAGTCCGTCAGCGAGCACGTCCACATCGAGCCGCCGCTGCCGTAGCTGGATGCTGCGCTCGCCGTCGATGAAGGTCAACGGGCTGGTGGTGGGCGCTCCGGTAGCGGCGCCACGTCCGGCGGCGCCGCCGCGTCCCGCCGGGGAGGCGCAAATGGCAGGGTCAGCGCCGTGTACTTGTTGCCGCTTGCGGAGGAGATGGCGGCGGCCAGCTTCTCATGGTCGAAGGCCGGCTTTTTGGTCGCCGCCCCGGCATCCACCAGGAGGAATTCCGTGCCGCCTTTTACCGAGCAGGAATACCAGAAGTGGTCGGTCTCGCCGATCCAGTTGGCCGAGCCCGGAACATCCACCACCAGGCGCGGCGCCGTTCTGGCAAGCTCCTGACCGCGCCGATAGTCGGCCAGCGTGCCTTGCGCGCGTACCAGGCCGCGCCCCGAGCAGTAGAACGCCAATTAGCGCAACGCTCATCGGGAATCTCATATGGACCTCCAGCCTATCCAAGTAGTCTATTCCAAGAGAGGCGGCAGGGAAATTCAGGCGTGAAACGTCTGGCGGTTACGCCCCATTTGCCCGAGGTCCAAGAGCGATCGGACTCTGGGTGAGCAGCATCACGGGAGTAAAGGGCTTCTGAAGGTAGCTGGTCAGATCTCCCTGCGCCACAACCGTTCCGAATACCCGGACATGCACAGTACGGGAACGTGGGGCCGCAGCGAAGCCAAACTCGCCTACCAGATCGACGCCGCCCATCTCCGGCATCACGATATCGGTCAGCAGCAGATGGATGGGGCCGCCGGTGCTGGCGCGCCGCCTCCAGCGCCTGGTTGCCGTTCGACGCCTCCAGCACAACTTTGTAACCCTTTGTGCTTCGAGGATGCGCCGAACGTACTTGCAGGCAGGCCGCTTTCGTCTTCGGCCATCAGAGATGGTTTCATGGCCGGAGCAATTACGCAGCTCAACGGTGCGTGGTCTTGAGGCACAATGGCGTTGGATTCGACGCACGGAAAGAACATCCTGAAACGTGCTGCCGTGGCCTGGCTCGCTCTAGACCGTAATCGACCCGCCGCACTGCGTGACGATTCCATAGACCGTCGAGAGTCCAAGTCCGGTACCGTTGCCGGGCTCCTTGGTAGTAAAGAACGGTTCGAAAATGTGTTCTTTCACCTCTGGCGTCATGCCTGTGCCGGTATCGCTGACCGACCAGTTGCACATAGGTCCCGCGCGACGACGCCGAGGCGCAGCAGTGGCCAACTCCCACAGGCGCTTCGAATCGCGACGTCTCGATGCAACAGCTTTGCCGCCATCCGGCATGGCGTCGCGAGCGTTGATCGCCAGGTTCATGATGACCTGCTCTGATCTGGTAGGGATCGGCGAGCAGCGAGCCCGGCCTCAGAATCGAGCGAGAGAACGATATCAATATCCTCGCCAATCAGGCGCCTGAGCATTTTCTCGAAATCGCGGACCACACGTTCATCGCGATGTCCCGCGGTTGGCTGATCTGGCGGCGGCTGAAGGCCAGAAGCTGGCGTGTCAGGCTACCGCCGTGCATAGCCGCTTTCACGATTTCCGTACATCGCCTCGCGCAACGGGTCATCGGCTGGAAGTTCATCCAGCGCCATCTGCGCATATCCGGCAGATTATCGTGATCAGGTTGTTGAAATCGTGCGCCACACCGCCGGCCAGGCGGCCAGATCCCGTCAAGCTTCTGAGCCTGCTGGAGTTGTGCTTCGAGCTGCAGGCGCTCTGCGACGTGCTTCGAGACGCTGCTCATTGTGGGCAGGCGTCAGTTGACGTTCCAGCTCGGCGATGCGCATCGCGAAGGTGCCGATTCTCACGTTCGGACACTCTACGCCTCTATTCTGTTGGATAATACTACGAGGTTAAATGCACATGCAAATATTCATAGAACTTACTAGTCATTACTAGGCACTATTTCTTACACATTCCAATCCGGCCAGTACGATAGTAAGGCTTGACGGGCTGTCAGTAAGGAAGCACACACTTGTGACAGGAGATCCTGCGCAGTGTCGTTTACGCAGGAACCGTGGCTCACCGATCCTGGTGAGCGGTCCGCGATCCGACGCGGATAGCTTAGTTTCCTTTACGGAGCATCCGTACACGGCCCCAATTTGTTCTTGCGGTGGTCGATGTGTCACTTGAGCCAGCAAAGAATCGTGCTCGTCGTGGATGATGAGGAGCAGGTCCGGAAGCTGACGTGTCGGATTTTGCAACGCGCGGGATACGGCGTACTGAGTGCCCGCAATGCTGCGGAGGCGCTCACGATGTCCGGGCGGCGAGGGCAAGATCGATCTCATGCTGAGTGACGTCGAGATGGACGGCATGAACGGTATCGAACTGGGCTCGTCAGATCAAACGTAGAGCGACCCGATATTGGGGTGCTTCTGTACTCGGCGAACTTAGCTCACGCGGCCAGATTCCGAGTTTCCGTTTCTCGCGTAAACCGTTCCTGCCAAAAGATTTGGTGAGCTTCTGTGGCAAATGCGCTGGCAAGCCGTGCCGGCACCCGCAGCTGCGCAGCTGCCGGTCACGGAGCCCTCGCGCAGATGCCGGTCCCGTCGTGGTGGAGCGAAGTGCCCCGCCGGTGGCGGCAAACACTTCGTTCCGTATCTGGTGGCGGCCGGGCTTGTGTTGTGCCTGATTCCGCTGGGTTTGCGTAAAATGAACGGCGTCCGCGGTCGGACAAGGTGGACACGGTAAATCTCGCAAACCTGGCGAGATCGCGGCGGCAGTGCAGTAGCCAGAAGGCAGGGCGATCGCCTGATTTTGAGATTGAATCTCACCGGCATCCCCGCGACACGACTCCTACCGAATCGAGCTTGTAGACAGCTGAACGGGCACGGTTATCTGGCAGCAGGTCATCCCCGCTCCCGGTACAGAAGTTCTACAGGCCACGGTCCGCCGCTCTGCGATCGCTGGCATCTCTACTACGTCCGGGCTTCCGCGTGCCCGGAGGGGCTTTTGCGGGAGTACGAGCTCCATATCGGGGAAACCAGTAGGTCTAACTGGCCCACAAGTGGGGTGCCTAGCCCTTTTGAGGGGGGTGCGAGCACCTTCCCAGGACGAACATGGGGGTAGCGGTAATTCACCCGCATAAGACCATTTGGAGCTGAACAGCTCAAATCGGGATAAATTTAGTCCACGATGACCTCGAAACGTGTTTGCCTCACCTGCAAAAACAAAGGATGCGTCAATTATTGCCGCTTCCAGGAAGTCCCCCAAACCCGCATCCAAGATCATTCAGATCCAAGGGAGATGATCATGGGATTTTGCGGAAGCTGCCAACACAACGCCGCCGCCCCACTGGACGCCGGCAACAACTATTTCAAATCAAACGCGGTTATCGTGCCCGGTGGAATGCGATCGATTTCTCGGTTGAGGCGGATTCCGACCAGTGGACGCTCCGGGTTGAAAATTCCATCAACAGGGAGACGCTCTACACTGCACATCGCGGTGGGTGCATGTGCGGCACAGTCGGCAGCCGTAGACTTTGCCAGCTTTCGTTTCACCTGCGGCAGCAACGCCAGCCCAGAGTTGAAGTGGCAGGCGTACTGGTAACTCGCCGGTACCTTCCACGGCAGAATTTTGCAACCGATCCACCCGTTTGTCGTAGTCTATTACAGTGAGACTGGCGGTATTCGTGTGCGCCGCCGACGGCGGGCGGCTTGGAAAGCCCTGTGGTAACGGGTATGATATAGGCCAAGGGGAAGGTACTCTGCCGCCCGGGAGTAACTCATGAGAATTCGGACGTCTGTTCAGGTGGCCCTGATTGTCGGTGCGTGCACCGTGTTGGCGCCACTATACGGCCCCAGCATCCGGGCGCGAGCCGCCACTACTCCGCAGGACGACCTCGACAAGAGCTTCAAGGCGCTTGCCAGCGTGTACTCGCTGATTGAGCAGAATTACGCCGACCCGGTTTCTTCGGAGAAGGCGATCTACCAGGGCGCGATTCCGGGCATGCTGCGCACGCTCGACCCGCACTCCAACTTCCTCGACCCCACCGAATACCAGGACATGCAGCGCAAGCAGCGCGCGCAGTACTTCGGCATCGGGATGCTGATTTCCATGGACGGGCACCAAAGTGATCGCCATGGAGCCGTTCCCCGGTTCGCCGGCATGGAAGGCCGACCTGCGCCGCGGCGATGCGATTATCGCGGTGGACGGCAAGGACGTTACGAAGAAGGACTCGGCCGGAGTCGCCGACATGCTGCGCGGCCAGCGCGGCAGCCCGGTGCGCGTCACCGTGATGCGCGAGGGCGCTACCGCACCGGTGACGGTGACGGTGATTCGCGGCGAGATCGAAACCAGCCTGGTGGATGCGTTCTGGTTGAAGCCGGGTATCGCCTTCCTGAAGGTGACCAGCTTCGAGGCGCAGAACGTGGCGCGCGATGTGGAAGCCGCCCTGCAGAAGCTGGACGAATCGAAAATCAAGGGCCTGATTCTGGATCTGCGTGAGAATCGCGGCGGCCTGGTGACCGAGGCGGTATCGCTGAGCGGCACGGTTCCTGCGCAACGACCAGGTGGTGGTATCGCATCGCGGCCGCGCTGAGAAGGAACAGGTATTTCGCGCCAAGTCGAACCCGCTGGCGCAGAAGTACCCGATCGTGGTGCTGGTGAACGGCAACTCGGCTTCGGCGTCGGAGATTGTGTCCGGGGCATTGCAGGATCACGACCGCGCGATCATCATGGGCGAGAACACCTTCGGCAAGGGCCTGGTGCAGGCGCAGTTCCCGTTGACGGAAGGCGCGGCGCTGCTGCTGACCATCGCTCATTACTACACGCCCAGCGGGCGCCTGATTCAGCGCGATTACACGAAGGGCTCGTTCTTCGACTACTACTACGCACGCAAGCATACGCAGAACAACGACGATGTGAAGAGCACCGACATCGGACGCAAGATGTACGGCGGCGGCGGCATCACGCCGGACGAAAAGTTCGAAGCTCCCAAGCCGACGATGTTCCAGCGGCGGATTTACAGCTCATCAGTTGATCTATCGCTTCGCTTCCACCTACTTTGGGCCGGCCAAGCCTTCGCTGCCGCAGGGCTGGGCGCCGGACAACGACCTTATCAGGCGCGCTTCAAGGACTTCCTGCACACGCGCGATTTCACTTTCACGGACGCCGAGTTCGATCACGACAAGAAGTGGCTCACGGAGCAGATCCGCGACGAATTCTATCTGCGCGCTTTCGACAAGAAGACTTCAGACCAGGCGCAGTTCGTGGACGATCCGGAAGTGCAGAAGGCGGTGGAGAATCTGCCTAAAGCGGAAACGATGATGAGTGAAGCGCAGAAGGTGATGGCGGCGAGACGGCAGTAAGAGAGCTAGGCGGTTCACGCCAAGGCGCCGAGTCGGCAAGCAGAAGCGCATCTGGCTGTGGACGCCGTCACTTCACTTCGCGAGTTCTTTTTGGATGCGGGCGGGGACTGCGGCGTACTCCGCCGGAGATCGCGCCGCGCGACTGCAATTCGTCGTAGATCTTGAGGGCGTCGTTCAGCAGCGCGCGCGGCCTGTTGCTTCTTGCCCCAGACGATTCGCTACCACGTCCGAGGTTTTCGTGAGGCCTCCGACGAGGCTGTAACGGTGGAAGACGGCCATCGGGTCCAGCTTAATCAGTTCCTCGTCGATCTTGCGCTGCTGCTCGAAGTGACCTGCGCGCGGCCAGGGCATTCCCCGTCTCCAGCAGCACGTAACCGATGGAGGCGTGACTATTGGCCAGATTGATCTGCGCGCGGCGTCCCGCGGGTCCAGGGCGCGCAATTGCTCGCGGATGGGCAGCGCCTTTTGAAAGCGCGTCGAGCGCGCCCTTCAGGTCGCCCATGGAAATCAGGATACTGCCGAGGCGCTGCTGCGCGAAGGTCCAGTCCAGGCGCTTGCGGATATCCTTGGGATAGCGCTCTGAGGACAGGTTGAACAAGCGGATGGCTTCCGAGGATGTTCGTCCTGGCCTCGGCATAGTGCTTGGTCTGCTCCTGTAGATTGGCCATGCGATGGTAGGCGTTGGCGAGGCCGTAGAGGAAGGTTTCGCTCTCCGGCTGCAGCCGGTGAAGCTCCTGGAATTCCTGGAGCACGTGGCGGCGCTGCTCCTCGGAGTGAGGCCAATCGCCGCAGCGCGAGGTAAGCTCCCGCCAGGTTCTGATGCGTGGCGGCAAGATCGCCCGCGCAGAGTCGATATCGCTGGGCCGGTGAGCGAGTATTTTCTCTTCGATGCCGACTGCCTGGCGGCAGGATTCGACGGACTCCTGAAACTTGCCGGTGTTCTCTTGCACGCGGCAGATGCGGTTGTACAGGCGCGCCAGATCGCGCCGCATGCCTTCATTGCCGGGGTCCCTTTCGATCAGGCCCTTTTCGATTTCCAAGGCCTTCCGGTAGCTGACCAGCGCTTCGGCCGATTGACCCAGGTTGGCCTGTACGGGCAGTCCCAGCACGTCGCCGATGCGTTCGTAGGCCATGGCACGCTCGCGCTGCAATCCATCGTCGCCGGAGGATTCGCTGGCCAGGCTGTCCAGATACTGCTGCGCGCGCTTGACCAGGAGTTCACGAGCGTGGGTAGAGCCGGGCAGCGGCATGATGGCGTCGTGCAGTTCGAAGAGCACCGGCGTTGGCCAGTCCGCGCACGTCGCTGGAAGCGTTTCTCGGCGCGGATCGCGCTCGAGATTGGCCACGTGCCATTGCCAGGAAGTAGCGAGGATTCCGCCCACCATCGTGATCATGAAGAGGAGGCGGCGAAGACCCCGGTACGGTGCCGGTAAATGAACTTGCCGGTGCGGTAGCGCAGCGGTATCGGGACGCGCGGTGACGGGGTGTCCGTTCAGGTGGCGGCGCAGATCGTTGGCAAACTGCTCGACGCTGCCGTAGCGGCGGACCAGCTCCTTGCGCAGAGCCATGCAGCAGGATGTTGTCGATATCGCCAGCCAGTTGGCGTTCCAGGCGGTCCGTCGCGGGTATTGCGCGCGCCGCTGATGGATTCGGGTGTGACGCCCTCCTCGGTGTTCCAGGATTACCGTGCTGGGACGGCGCGGCGGGCGATTGCGGATGTGCTCCACAGAGTTCTTCGATGGAGCGGGATTCCAGCGCGTACGGCCGGTCGGCCGGTGAGCAGGCGGTAGAGCAGGACGCCCAGCGAGTAGATATCGCTGGCCGTGGTCACCTTTTCGCCATGCAGTTGCTCGGGGCTGGCATACTCCGGCGTCATCGCCTGCGGGTGGTGGTGAGCGTCGAGGGTTGCGTCGGGGCCAAGTTCGCCGGGGCCCATTGCGTCGGGGTCGAGCAGTTTGGCGATACCGAAATCCAGCAGTTTGACGGTGCCTTCCTCGGTCACCAGGATGTTCTGCGGCTTGAGGTCGCGATGGATCACCAGGTTCTGGTGAGCGTAGTGGACGGCGGAGCAGACGGTGAGGAAAAAATTCAAACGCTCGCTGACGGAAAGCCGGTGGGTATCGCAGTATTGATCGATCGGGGTTCCGGCGATGAAGTCCATTACGAAATAGGGACCGGCCGTCCGGGGTGGTGCCGCCATCCAGGAGTTTGGCGATATGGGGGTGATCGAGGTGGGCCAGAATCTGCCGCTCGGTATCGAAGCGTTTGAGCGCGTAGTCGCCGAAGACGCCGCGGCGGATCGACCTTGATGGCGACCACCTTGCGGTAGAGATCGTCGACTCGCACCGCCTGGTAGACGGCGCCCATGCCGCCTTCGGCAATGAGTTGCACGATGCGGTAGGGGCCCAGCCCGGCGCCGATGCGGAGGCTGTCGGGCTGGGGTGCGGGTCAACCTGGGAGTCTTGACGACGGGGTCTTCGATGAAGGTACCGGCGCTCATCGTGGGAAGCCAGCAGGGATTCCACTTCGCCGCGCAGTTCCGCGTTGCCGTTACATGTCTTGTCGAGATAGGCCGGGCGTTCCGCGCGCGGAATGTCAGGGCGTGGTGCAGGACTTCCTTGATGCGCTGCCACTCTTCACGCTTCATACGCCGGAGTTCGCGTCATCTCGCGGAAGAGCCAGGCACGGGCAGTCTGCCACTCACGCTTGATGCTGGCCGGGGAAAGATGCATGACCTCGGCCGTCTCCTCGATGGAGAGGCCCGCGAAGAAGCGCAGTTCGACGATCCGGCCCTGGCGCTCGTCGAGTTCCGCCAGGCGGTCAAGCGCATCGTTCAGGCCGAGCAGATCGATATCGGCGCCGACCTGCGGCACGGCCATGGCTTCGTCGAGCGCCAGCTTGATGGCGCCCGATCCGCGCTTTTCGGCATGCTGCGAGCGCGCATAGTCCACCAGGATGCGGCGGATCATCTGGGCGGCGATGGCGTAGAAGTGCGCGCGATTGCGCCACTGCACGTCCTGCTGGTGCACCAGGCGCATGAAGGCCTCGTGGACCAGGGCAGTGCTCTGCAAGGTGTGGTTGCTGCGCTCGCGGCGCAGGTAGGCGGACGCCAGCCTGCGAAGCTCCCCATATACCAGCGGCATCAACTGTTCGAGGGCGGCCTGATCGCCCTTGCTCCAGTTGGCCAGGAGTTGCGTTACATCCGGGTTCGGATCCGGGGATCATAAGGAACCTTTTCAGCCATTATCACCCAGCGCCGGAAATATTTGTGAGCCGGTTTTTCCCCGGCTGCGCGTAGCTCAGACAGAGGAGGAGAAAATTATGCGGAATAAATTTAAGCTGGCTGTAATTGCGCTTGCGGGCCTGGGGGCCCTGACGGTTTCCGGTTTCGGGCAGGGGGCCAGATCCGGCGGACCAGTACTATGATTCCATCCGGCGGAACGATCTGCCGATGATTCACGCCATGGCGAACAGCAACGGTGTGGAGTTTAAGGACAAGCACGCCACCACGCCGCTGCACTACGCGGCCGCTTATGGCAGCTCTGGAAGCATTTCGGGCGATTCTCTCCGCCGGACCCGGACGTCAACGCCCAGAATGAATTCGGCGCGACGCCCGCTGATGTGGGCGGTCACCGAGCCGAAAAGGTTCGTCTGCTGGTGGCTGCCGAGGCCGATGTCAACGCCAGGTCCAAGATGGGGCGCACGGCGCTGTACCTGGCGGCGGCCAACGATGGCTCCTCGGCCACGGTCCGGTACCTGCTGGAGCACGGGGCGAAAGCGGAAGGGCAGACTGTGGTGGCGGCCGCGATGGCGAACGATCTGGCCTCGGTCCGCCTGCTGGTTGGAGAAAGGCGGGCTCGATCGACGAGAAGGGACAAGTTCGGCCGGACTCCTTTGATGCTCGCGGCGGGCAACGGTAATCTGAAGGCGATCGAGTTTCTGCTGGCCGAAGGGCGCCGATGTGAACGCCGTCAGCGCGGAAAAGTCGGAAATGGTAAAGAACGGAGCGATCGAGTCTAGGGAATCTCACCGCGCTCATGCTGGCAGTGCCGGCGGGCGGTCCGGAGGTCACCAAGGCGCTGCTGGATGCGCGGCGCCAATGTGAATGCCCAGGACGTTCGTCAAATGACGCCCCTGATGCTGGCAGTGGCGACCGGACCACGCGGATCCGCGGACCGTACGGCTGCTGTTGCAGCATGGCGCGGACATCGGCAAGAAGGATCCGTACCGGACTGACCGCAGCGGGCTGGGCGAAGAAATACAACTCGTCCGCCATCCTGCGCGAATTCGGGTTACCCAAGGAGAAGGCGCAGGAGGCGCGGGTCATCATCCCCACGTCGATCCTCGGCAAGCTGGATCCGAAACCGGCCGCCGACGCGCTCGATCGCATTGCTCCAACAGGGCAGCGGGAGCTTCTTCAAGCAGGGCGGCTGCGGCTCCTGCCACAACCAGAACCTGACCTCGATGGCGGTGAACGCGGCATTCGCCAATCGCATTCCAGTGAATACGGAGGCGAAGGCTGCGGAGTTGAAGGGCGTCCAACTGGCGTTCGCGAGGCTTCGTGCAACCTCTTACTGCAGCGCGGCGATCCACCGGTGGTGGATATTCTGCTGTACGCCGGGCTTCCAGATGGCGAGCGAAAACGTAGTCCCCGATCCAGACTACGGACGCGATCGGTACACAATCTGTTGGCGCAGCAGCGCACGGGCGGCAACTGGCACGAGGGTTGGGTGGCGCGTCCACCGATGGGCGACGGCGATTTCTCGCGCACCGCGATGGCGATCCGCGTTTTGCAGGTGTATGGCCAGGCGGGGTCGCAAGGCCGAACTCCAGCAGCGCATACAGCGCGCGGCCCGCTGGCTGGTTACGGCGACGCCGAAGACCACCGAGGACCTCAATATGCAGCTTCTCGGTTTGAAGTGGGCGGGAGCGGTTCGGCGCGGTACGGATGCCGGCCTGAAGCGCCTTATACAATCAGCAGCGCGAGGACGGCGGTTGGGCTCAGACCGCGGACCTGGCGAGCGATGCGTATGCTACGGGTCAGGCGTTGTCACACGCTGCACGAGCTCGGCGTAGCCGGTGAAAGACGCGGCGTACCGCCACGGCGGTGCAGTACCTGTTGCAGACGCAGGCGGCCGACGGGAGCTGGTTCGTGAAGAGCCGGGTAGCGAAGTTCCAACCCTACTTCGAGACCAGCTTCCCGTACGGTCACGATCAGTGGATCTCGTCCGCCGCCACAGGTTGGGCGACGATCGCGCTGAGTTACGCCAGCGGTCCGCAGCAGGTGGCGCGGCGGTAAGAGTACAAAGCGACAGTTGGCCGATTGCCAATCGGCGCGCAGTTGCAAACCTGCCCCACGACTTGCTGACAGGTGCTAATCTCTTTCCGTTATAGACGGGTCATGGGGGTGTGGGATAACCTGCTCCCATGACCCGTCGTTTTGTTTTCACCCTGGTTCTACTTGCCTGCCTGGCTGTCGGCCTGTTCTGTGTTGTTTATCCAATTTATGTGATCCGGCCGTTCCGGCATCAGGGGCGCGGTGAGCTGGCGGTGGCGCTGGCGGTCAGCTCGATTCCGGCCGGCGATCACGGTCATCGCGGCGATTGCGGCGGTTCTGGCGGCGGCCGGATACTGGCGCGTAAAGGCGCGGAGGTGGAAGCGGGTTTTGACGGCGGCGGGTGCGGTGCTGGCAGTGGTGCTGGCGGTTCTGGCGCGTGTGAATGTTTACGAGCTGATGTTTCACCCGCTGGTCCATCCTTCGTTCACGGCGGCGAGCGAAGTCAAGCTGGATGGCGTTGAGAAGGTGGTTGCGCGTTCGAGTCGGCGGGGAGGCGCGAGCTTATCCGATTCGCAGCATGTCTCTACCATCACGTGGTCAACGACGTGGTGGGCGGCGCCGCCATCGTCGCGACCTATTGAACGCTCTGTCACACCGGTCTGGTGTGGAGGCGAGAGATCGACGGCCTGCGGCTGACGTTTCATCTGGCGGGCATCAATAACCAGAACTTCATCATGCGCGACGAGGAGACTGGGACGTACTGGCAGCAGATCAGCGGCGCGGCGATTTCGGGGCCTCTCGAAGGGCCGCCAGCTGACGCTGGTCCATTCCGATGAGCTGACGCTTGCGCACGTGGAAATCGGAGCAGCCGCAGGGCACGGTGCTGAACGATGTCGCCGAGTATCACTTCCGATTATGCAAGCAGGATTGGGATGTGCGCATGAAGCGGGCGCCGACGGTGCTGAGCTTTCCGGAGCACGGATCTTGACGGCGCGCGATCTGATGCTGGGAATCCAGGCGTTCGGGGCGAGCCGTGCGTTTCTCTACGAACGGGTAATCAAGAGAAAAGCTGGTCAAGGATCACGTGGGTTCGGAGCCGGTGCTGTCTGGTGGTGGCGGCCGGACGGCCAATCGGTGCGTGCATTCCGCGATCGCATTCCCGGGATTGACGGGGCTGCGGACTTCTACCGGATCACGGGCAAACCATCGGCGCCCTGATGCTTGATGACGCGACCGGGAGCGAATGGAACTTCCAGGGCTGCGCGATTTCGGGCAAGGCGAAGGGACTTTGCCTGGAGCCGGTTCCGATGCTCAAGGACTACTGGTTCGACTGGCGCAACTACAATCCCAAGACGACGGTTCTACGGCAAGTAGTGCTTTTCGACTATTGTCTCGGAGGCCGCTCGTGCGTATAACCTCATCTCAATGAAGAGAGGGTTCTTGCTGCTGCTGTTCGTGTGTGTACCCGTTTATTCGCAGGGTACCAACGCGACGTTGGAAGGCCAGGTTACCGATCCGTCAGGCGGCGTGATTGCAGGCGCGGTGGTGAAGGCGGTCAGCGCGAATACCGGCTTTACACAGATTCAGGCCACCACTAATGCCGGCGCGTATCACCTTTCGCTGCCGGTGGGGCCGTACGAGTTGAGGGTGAGCGCGTGCCGAATTTCAGTGAGTATGTACGGTCGGGCATCCAGCTTGAAGTAAGCCGGACCGCACGCATCGATGTGCAGCTCCAGGTGACCAAAGAAAAAGAGACGGTGAACGTGGACGCCCGGGCGCCGCTGGTGGATCGTGGGTTCGAACGTCGATCGGGAACGTGGTGACGGGCCGCGAACTGGTGGAACTTCCGCTCAATGGACGGAATTTTACGCAACTCGGGTTGCTGCAGCCCGGGGTGGCGCCGATGACGGCAGGGCTCGCCGAGGCCGGCGGTTCGCTGCGCGGAGGCCAGGCGTACGCGGTGAACGGCCAGCGGCCGGAATCCAACAACTACCTGCTCGATGGAGTTACGAATGTGAATCGCGTGGACGGCGGTTATGCGTTGAAGACGCCGGTGGACGCCATCCACGAATTTCGTATTCTTACCGAGACTGCGCCAGCGGAGTACGGCAGGCACCAGCGGAGCGACCACCACGGTGGTGACGCGCTCCGGCAGCAATCAGGTCCACGGCACCGTGTACGAGTTCCTGCGCAACGACGCAGCTGGACGCCCGCAACTTTTTCGCTTCGAGCGTCGAACCCCTGAAGCAGAATCAGTTCGGCGTTACGCTGGGCGGGCCGGTGCGGCGCAATACAGGACTTTCTTCTTCGGCTACTACGAAGGCTTTCGCAACCGGCAGGGCATCACGCAAAGCGCGACCGTCCCGAGCGATGCGCAGCGGAGCGGGCGATTTCTCGGGCTTGCGGGATCCGCAAACCGGCCAGCCGGTTCCGCTGATCAATTACCTGAGCGGCCAGCCGTTTCCGAACAACCAGATTCCGGCGACCGTTGCTGAACGCGACGGCGCTCAAGCCTGGTGCAGTTCTATCCGCACGCCAATGCGGGACCGAATCTTTTCGTGACGACGCAGACGATGCAGAACAGCGCGGACCAGGGGGCGTGCGCTTCGACCATGTATTTCAGCCAGCGCGACCGGCTTTTCGTACACTATGCCCGGTCCGCGAGCTCGAACGTCGAATCCGCTGTCGGTGGCCGGGGCGAATGTTCCGGGCTTTCCGGTGGGCGAGGATTTGAGCACGCACAGCGGTAGCCGTGTCGGAGACGCACGTGTTCAGCGGATCGACGGTCGAACGACTTGCGCCTGGGCTTCTTCCGCAACGGATTCGATACCGACAAGCCGCTGAACCGGACGCCTCCGCGCGCTTTGGGTTTCAATTACGGCAGCACTCTAGCCGCCGCCGAAGGGCCGCCGTTCTTCATCGTGAGCGGCTATGCCAGCATCGGGGATCCGATTACGGGGCCGCGCGACACGACGCAGAATACGTTCCAGGTCGCACGACGCGATTTCGCACGTCACGGGGCGCTCACAGTTTCCGGGTCGGAGGTGGATTTCCGGCGCAATCAGATCAACATGACGGAGGGATCGCGTCGAACGGCTTCTTCGTGTTCGCGCCGTTTCCGCTCAGCGATTCGTTCGCAAGTTTCCTGTTCGGCTTCCCGTGGTGTTTTTTCAGGCGCGGCGGCGATATGAATCGCGGTCTGCGGAATATCGATTTCGCGCGCGTACGGCCAGGACGAATGGCGGGTGACGCCGCGGCTGACCATCAATTACGGATTGCGCTGGGAAGTGAGCACGCCCTTTACCGATATCCGAAATCGGATGAACTCCTGGTCGCCCGGAAAGCAATCGACGGTGTTCCCGAATGCTCCGGCGGGGCTGCTGTTCCCGGGCGACAAGGGCGTGCCGGACGGCATCGCTCCGGTGTATTGGAAGGGCCTGATGCCGCGCGTGGGTCTGGCATGGGATCCCACGGGTTCCGGGCAAGACCTCGATCCGCGCGGCTTACGGAATCTTCTACGACTCGTTCACCAACGGAGTGGGCGGTCCGCTGCAGGCGCCTCTGAGCGCGCTGCCGTGGACGCAGGCGCGGCAACTGCCTCCGCCTATCGATTTCACCGATCCATGGCACGGCCAGGAATCCGTTCGTGCCGAACTCTTTCCGCAACCGACGCACCGTGCTGACGGTCGAAAACGGGATGCGGCCGCCTTATTCGCAGAACTGGAACTTCTCCATCCAGCGGGCGTTCGGCAGGCGATTACCTGGTGGATGTCCGGTACATCGGGAACAAGGGAACGCGCCTTCCGCGAATGATCGAGAGCCAATCCGGCGGTCTATCGGCCGGGCGCCACGTCAGGGGGATGCGGATCAGCGGCGGCTTTACGCCGGGCTGCCATGGCGCGCAGGGGTCCTTGCGATTTTGCGTCCGTCGGGCTGGTGACGAATTCCACCAACTCCACGTATCACGCGGCGCAGATGGCGCTCGTCGCGGCGTTTCGATAGCGGGCCTGTCATTCCTGGCTTCGCTACACGTTTTCGAAAGTCGCTGGATTATGTTTCGAGCTTCAATGTCGCGGGTTCGGCGCCGCGGTTGGTTGCCGGCGAGAACGACCTGGCGCAGAATCCGTTCAACCTGAATGCGGAACACGGTCCCTCGCTGTTCGACGCGCGCCACCGGTTCGTGCTGAGCGGCAGCTATCAGATTCCATTTCGGCGCGGCGGCGAAGGGCTTGGCGCACGCCGCTTTGGCCGGGTGGCAGTTGAACACGATTGCCGAACTTCGCGACCGGTACGCCGTTCACGGTTTACGACAGCGCCAACGTGGCGCTGCAGGGGTCGTCGCCGGAGATTACGGGTTTTTACTCGAGCCGGCCCAATCTGGTGGCCGATCCCAACACGGGGTCGCACAGCGCCGATAGGTGGGTGAGCCGTTCCGCATTTCAGCGTCTCGATCCGGTGACGCAGGCCGGGCAGTTCGGCAGCGAGGGACGCAATGCGGTTCGCGGGCCCGGCATTTCGAACATCGACTTGTCACTGCTGAAGACCTTCGACTCATCGTCCGAGCGCGCGCGCTTGCAGTTCCCGCGCGGAGTGCTTCAATCTGGCCAACCACGCGCAACTTCGGATTACCGGACAACGACGTGGCTTCTCAAATTTCCGGTCGCGTGCTGGAGGCAGGAGCACCGCCGGCTGGTGCAATTCGGCATCAAACTGATCTATTAGGTCCTATGAGCGACGAGGCGAATCAGAAAGTCAAAATGGAGCCGATGTTCCTTCCCGGCGTGGAGAACAATCCGCAGCCGGGTCCCTTACGCGGACGCCATACGCATGATGCAGGCAGCGGGCCCCGAGTACCCGCAGATCTGGCACATGTTCGCGTTCCGGCCCGAGAGCGACCACCCATCTGGCGCGCTTCACGCAGGAGATCATGCGGGAGCCGGGGCCGCTGAGTCCCTGGCTGCGGGAGTTGATTGCGGCATACACTTCGGCGCGCAATCATTGCCCGTTTTGACTGAAGTCTCACGCCGCGGTCGCGGCCGTTCTTTTGGAGAAGGAGAGCCCGCACGCCGATTGACGCGCGAGGAGTTCGTGGCAGGAGTGATGCGCGATCTGGAAACGTCGGGGCTGAGCGAGAAAAGGAGAAAGCGCTGTTCCGCTTTATCGACCAGGGTGAATCACCACTCTCGCCGGAGATTACGCCGCAGGACATGCAGCCGCTGTACGCAGTGGGCTGGGACGACGCGGCAGATTTACTACGCCATCACCGTGTGCGCACTCTTCAGCTTCTACAACCGCTGGATCGATGCCAGCGGGCGTGCACACGCTATCGGACGAGACGCACCGCCGGGGCGGAAAGCGGTCGGCCAGCGTAGGCTATGTCAGGAAGTAAGTCGCATCGATTACCGGCAGGACGAAGGCGCCTCGGCTATCGCGGGTGGCGCGTCGCGATCGCTCCGGGGTAGGCGTGTTCGTCAGCTTTGGCGTCGCTGCTGGTATACACGTTCGGGATTTTCCTGAAGCCGGTGACCGAGGAATTCGGGTGGTCGCGGGAGGCGGCATCGCTGGCCTTCGGTATTGCCGCGATGATGATTGCGGCCTGTTCGCCGGTGCTGGGATACCCTGCTGGACCGCGATGGGAGCGCGGCGCGCGTCATCCTGCCGTGCGTGACGGTATTCGGATGCGCGTTCGCTTCGCTTGCGCTGCTGACGCCGCACCTCTGGCACCTGTATGCGATCTTCGCGATTCTGGGGGCGGTGGAGGAGCGGGACTGCGCACCTGGCTATACGCGCGCCGGTTCCGACGTGGTTCGACCGTCGCCGGGGAATGGCGCTGGCGCTGGTGATGACGGGCGGCGCGGTGGGCTCATCGTGCTGCCACCTGCGGCGCACAGGCGCTGATCGGGAGCCTGGGCTGGCGCGCAGCGTTTCGCGCCGCTCTCGGGGCCATGGTGCTCGCGATCGCGCTGCCGGTGGTGGTACCTGCTGATCCGCGAGAGGCCGGGATACGATCGCGAGCGTAGAGAGGGCGAGGCGGACGCTTCCGTTGTGGAGGCCATGCGGTCGCGGGCGTTCTGGATACTGGTGGTGGTTCTGTTTCTGGTTTCGATCGGCAGAACGGGGCGATCACGCATCTTTCCCGCGTTGTTGACCGATCGGGGCGTGTCGTCGGTGCACGCCTGGCGATTGCGCTTTCGTTGATGGGCGCCGCAGAAGCCTGGTGAGAGCCGGTGCTGGTCAGCGGGCTGGCTGCTGGATCGCTTCTTCGCGCCGCGCCTGGCGTTCTGCCTGCTTGCGCTGGCGCGCGCTGGGAATCTTCCATTCTTTCCGGCGCGCACTCGCTTCGGCGGCCCGGCTCGATTGCGGCGATTCTGATCGGCGCGTGGGGATGGTGGCGGGCGGGCCGGCATCGCCGTACCTATTGTCGCGATACGTCGCGGCCTGCGATCATTTTTCGATGCTCTATGGATTTTCGTGGACGGCATACGCGATTGCGGGTGCGACGTCCAGGCCGGTACTGTCATGGGACGGAAGCGCACGACACGGGCACGCTTCCTATCAGGCGCTGGCCGTGAAGCTCTCCATCCTGACGCTGTTTGCGGCGGGCCTCATGTTAGGAAGGGGATGCCGGCGTACCGGGCGTATGCCCGGCGGTCGATGGCAGCCGGAGTCTCGCGGTAGGGGCTCGCGAGCAAATCAATCGCCATCTACCTTGACCGCGGATGGCGGGAAGCGTAAGATTAGTTCCTGTTTATTGGTCCTGGAGCAAGAGGTCATGTTTGCTTCGCCGATTCATAGGATCGGAAGGGAAACCGGCCGAAAGACCGGTTCAGCGCAAACAGGTAACCGGCAGCGCTCGAGCCGACCAACCAGGCGAGCGAGCACTCGTGGAGCATTGCAAGAATTCAATTTTTCCGCCTGGAGTCAGGCGCAGCGGCATTCCCATCGCGGCACCCGCCTTATCGAAGCTACAGATCGGCGCGGTCGACGACCCGCTGGAGCGCGAGGCCGATCGCGCAACCGCCCGGGTGATGCAAGGAAGTCAAGCGCCGGAACAGTCTGATTCCGCGCCTGCCAGGTAAGGCTTTCGCAAAGGCGCGACTTGTGACGAGGAAGACAAAGGAAAAAGGAGAAGGTCAGACCAAACGAACCGACGCCGCCGGCCTGGCGGGGGAGCGAAGCGCCGCCGATTGTTCACGAGGTTCTGAAACAGCGCGGGCAACCGCTGGATCGCGGCACCCGCTTGCGTTCATGGAACAGCGATTCGGACACGATTTCGGCGATGTGCGGATCAGATCCCGGCGCCGGTCAAACCAGCCTGGCACTGCAAGCCCGGGCCTTCCTGGTGGGATCGCATGTCGTGTTCGCGCCCGGAGTATCGTCCGGAAACGGAGGCCGGCCGGCACCTGCTCAGCTCATGAACTCGCTCACCGTGCAGCAACGCAATCCCGGTTCAAGCGCGCTTTCCATCCAGCGCGCAACTTATCAATTGCACCGACAAGCAGGTGGCGAACATGGTCAACCGGCAGATCGAAGCGATCGCCGATCTGGACAGCGTCATGACGTCCCTGGCCGCCCACGGCACTCGCCAGCAATGTCTCAAGGCGGCCTTTTCTCCGCCTTCGAAGCGAAGACGAGGCTACAGCCGGCACAAAGTGAAAGGCATCGTTCAAGAAGATCCGGAACGGACTGGATACCGACGCGATCCGGTGCGATCAACCGGACAAGGGGCGCTTGGGGTGACGTTCACGCCGTCGTCGTTTCAATGCATAGGCACGCCTGGGCGCACACAACACCGCTTTTCAACATTCACCTGTGTATGAACAACTGGCCGGGGGCCAGCGGTTTTGCGGTTACAAATCTAGTTCACCAGGGCGCCCACCCGTTCGACCATCAGATCGGCGATTCGGGTTACTTCGATTACCATACGTGCGGGGAAACCGCGAGCACGGGGGAACCCTGGGGGCGGTGGGCGGCTGGGCACGCCGGATGCGTACTCGTGCTTCGTGCATTACGCCATGACACGACAGCGGAATCAAGGCGCGGGCCGAATCTTGCAAGGCAAAACTCTTGCGGTTACTCAAGATCGGGCGGACCGATCGATCTCAACGGCACCACCGACGAAAAACGCCGATGTTCCGTCTTTCAGGCATGCACCTCCACAGCGGCTTCCAGTTCCGGTGGGTGATCGCCGATTCACTCGACAGGCGCTACCTGATGCGGGCGGAAAGCGGCAATCTTCAATTTGGAAACCACAAGGAGACTTTCATCGGCACGCCCACTCGAGCGCGCTGTTGAAGCAGCGAGGCATCCTGAGCGCCAAGGTCATTGTCCGCGCCACGATTCCGACCCAAACCGACCGGCTCATCGAGTCCCAGTCCGGTTCACGGGAGCGCTGACGGCAGTTGCCTTTCGTGCTTCGCGCAGCGCTTAAGATCGCTGTATCCTAGTCCGCGGAGGTTAGCATGGTTCGAAATCGTTCTTCCTAGCAGTTGCGCTGTTTCTGCCCGCGCTTTCCCAGGCGCAGGTGAAATTGCTCCGGCATCCCACCTATTCGAACGGGGAAAGTGGCGTTCAGCTACCTGAGGCGATCTGTGGATCGCCAATGAGAACAGCTCCGGCGTGCAGCGCCTGACCGATAACCAGGCGCGCGACGTCTTCCCGCGATTCTCTCCCGACGGCAACTGGATCGCGTTTTCCTCCAATCGCAGAGGGCAACTACGACGTCTACGTGATTCCCGCGAGCGGCAGGCAAGCCTCGCCAGCTTACCTTTCACGGCGCGGATGACAACGTGGTGAACTGGACGCCCGACGGAAGAGTATCGTCTTCACACTCCGGCCGCGGCAACGGCATCTTTCCGAGCGTGATCACGCTTTGGGAGATGCCCGGTGGCGGGCGGCATCGAGCAGCCCGTGCCCACCGATTGGGGCGCCTGGGCGGGATTACTCGCCAGACGGATCGAGATGGCCTTCACGCGGCACCCGCGCCACGTGGTCGCGCAAGCACTACCGCGGCAGCTATGCGGCCGATCTGTGGGTGATGGACGTGGCGGGCGAAATTCTACGCGGCTGGGCGGCGAAGACTACAAGGGCAACCGCGCATGTGGCCGATGTACGCGCGCAACGGAGAGATCTTTTACGTGTCGAACCAGCTCGACAACGAAAGGGGATCAAGTTCGGCAGGCCGGAAGTGATGAAGAGCGTGAACAACATCTGGAAGATCTCCGATAAGGGCGGCAAGGAGACGCGGGTGACCAACCACGGCGACGGCAATTTGTTCTTCCCCAGCTATCTCTCCGCCGACGGCAAGACCATCGTTATCGAGGACAACTTCGGCCTCTGGAAGCTCGATACGGCCAGCAGGAAGAGCAGCGAAGATCGTGATCGATATCAAGGGTTGATCCGAAGGAGAACGAGCAGGAGCTGGTCACCCTCAGCGAGGCGCAGGGCTTCCACATTTCGCCCTCCAACAAGCGCTGCCGCGTAGTGGCGCACGGCGAGATCTTCACGATCGCCACGGACCGCGGAGAACCGCAGCGGGTGAGCGAAGCTTCGTGGAAAGAGCAGGACCCGCGCTGGTCGCCGCAACGGAAGTGTGGATCGCGTTCGTCAGCGATCGCACCGGCACGCGAAGAGCTCTACCTCTCCGACAGAGCCCGGCAAAACGGTGAAGAAGATCAGCGACGCCGATTGCGACAAGGCGGCATCGTGTGGGCGGGCGATTCCAAGACTCTGATGTGGAGCGGCGAGCGACCATAAAGCTGCGCATGAGTGGATGTGGAAAGCGGGAAGACCGATATCGTGGCGCAAGGCGAGGCCGGCAACGTTAGCGGCGCGCAGTATTCGCCAGACGGAAAGTTCATCTCGTATTCGCGGCCGGATGAAGCTGCTGCGATCCGCACGTATGGGTGAAGAGAGCTGGCGAACGGCCAGGAGCACATGATCGGCGGCGAGATTCTGCAGTCGGGCGGCGCGCGCTGGACGCCCGATGGAAAAAGCTGTTGCTGATCGGCGGGACAGACGCGCCGGCGATAGCGGCCGCGCTGAACCGTGACGGTCACGCAGCTCTACGCGGTGGCGCTGCAGCCGGCGGAGAAGGCGCGCCGACACGAACGAGATCAACAGCGAAGAGCAGGCGATGGCGGCGGGCAACGATACCGCGGCGGGCCGGTGGCCGGGCGCGGCGCGCGAGCGCCGGCCCGCGGTGCAGGTGAAGATCGTTTGGGACGGTATCGACCGGCCGGATCACGCAGCTCACACGCATGCCGGGGTCGGTGTCCTACGTGGTGCCGGCGCCGGATAGCCGCACCTATCTGTTCTCGGCGCAGGGCGGCGGTGACGAGGGATGCGGACGGTGCTGGCGCCGGCCCGGAATGTACACCATCAACGAGGACGGCACGCGGTTGACGCGCCTGAATACGACCGACGAGCTGATGCTGGGCGGGGCGGGCCGCGGCGCGTGGGCGCGGCGGCTTCGGGGGCGGCAGCGAACCGCAGTGGAGCCGCGACGGCCGGTATTTATTTCCTGCAGGGCGGCGGCATCTACACGCTGCCGGTGGCCGGCGGGTCCGCGCGACCCGGATCGCCGCGGCGGCAGCCAGCCACGGGCAGAGCCGCGGTGGTCGTGGCGGCCGCGGCGGCACTACGGCTGCGGCTGCACCTTCGACGAAACGGCGTCCGCCGGCGCGGCTCCACGGCGCATTCCGTTGTCGGTGAAGATCGAGATCCTGATGTGACTGCGCGGAGCGCCGCCAGGAACACTCGAAGAGGCCTGGCGGGTGATGAAGAACCGTTTCTACGATCCCAGATGCACGGCGATCGACTGGGCCGCGGCCAAGGACAAGTTGCGAGGCCGTCCTGCCCCACATCGCCGACACCGAGGAGTTGCACAACCTGATCATGGAGATGATCGGCGATATGAACGCCTCACACACCGGGATCTGCCGGCCCGGAGCCGGCTGCCCACAAGGGGCCGCCGGAGGAGCGCATCGCCACCGCGCGCTTCACCGGCTTCGAGCCTGGAGCCCGAATTCGAGCGGTTTCTACAAAGGTGGAGGCCACATCTATCGCTGAGGGTCCCGCCGATCACGATTATGTCAAGATCGCTCCGGGCAACTTCCAAATCGCTTTCGGTGAACGGAGAAAGGAACTGAAGACCAGCGAAAATTGCTGGAGGCTCTTCAATATTCTGCCGGGCCGCAAGTTTGAGTTCCTGGTGAATTCCAAGCCCGCTCACGGACGGCGCTGGACAGCAATACGTAAAAAATATGGTGTACTTCGTTCAGTTACAAACCACTCGCGCATGCCGTGATGTCCGCGCGCGCCGGCGCTGCCGCGACGCCTTGTAGATGCCGGTGACGAGCCTTATGGTCGCAGCCGGTCGCGGTACCACGGCCGTCCGCGAGCCGCAGCGCTCCCCACGCCGAGTGGAGGATCTCCTGGCGCGGGACGCCGGCGAACGCGACGGAGTCGACGCCGTCCGCGGCCACGCCCGCCTCGTGAGCAGTACCACCTCACCGCGCCGTCGGAAACGCCATCGTGTAGCGTTCGCGGTTGAACCGCTCCTCCTCGGCGAACGCGACGAACACCGTCACAGATGAGTGCCGCGGACGTGTTGTGACTGGCGGCGTTGATGCCGAGGATGCGCATGGAGCCGGGGCGGTCAAAGTGGCGTAGTAGACGCGTGGCCGTGCCCGCGGCAAACAATCGAGCGTTCGCCCGACATTCGTAGGACAGGCCCGCCCCGGCGGTACTTTTAACGCGCGTGGCGTCCCAGATCACTCAGGATCAAGGAGTCCGATCCGTTCCGTGAGCCGCGTTCCCGCACGCGTCCGTTGCTACAACTGCGGCCTCAGGCCGCGAGACGCCGCCGGATGCGCCCGCTGCGGAGGCGACCCACAGGCGCTCTGCGGCTGCGGCGCGGACCACTCCGTCTTCGACCGCGAGTGCCCAGGGTGCGTGCCACACTCGCGAGATCGCTGCCCGACAGCGCGCCGCACGTCCGCGCGCGGCGAAGTGGACCGCGGTCGCGCGGCGTAGCTCGGCGGCGCCGCCGGCTGAGATCGCGTGGAGCCGGATCTTCCCGCCGCGGCCGCCTCCGTGGCGACTGAAGGCGCAACCCGCCAGGCTTTACCAGATCGCCGCTACCTGAGACCGCCGCGCGACTCGCCCGCGACGTCACCGAACAGGCGCCAGGCGAGGCTGTACGTCACTCGCCCAGTGCTGCGCTCGGCTTCCGCCGGAGCAGTACAAGCCGATGAGGCACGCGGTGCGCATCCACGAGGACTTCTTCGCGGCGCGGGAACTGCTCAGCCGGGGCGGAGCTCGAGCTGCACCGCGCCTGGACAGGGCGATCGAACACGCGGAGAAAGGCGACCCGCTCGCCGGGTGTCAAGCCCCGACGCGTGGCTGCTCCTCGCCACCTCGAACTCCGGAAGCCGCGTCCCAACCTCGCCGGCGCGCAGCGCGCTCAGTACGCGCCCGCGCCGCCGGCCTTGTTTACGACCGAGGTGAAGGCGCTGCTCGCGAAATCACCATCCAGCTGAACGGCGCGCGCGCCGGGGCGCATGAACGTCTGCCGGCCGGGTCGACCGCGACGCTCCGCGCGGCGCTCGCCGCCCTGAGGTCGAAGAGGCCGGCGCCGGGCGACGCGGCGTCCGTCGCTCGCGAAGGCCAGGATCACCTCGCGCTGGGCAGCCGGTCCGGCGATCGGGACGCCGATAGGCGCTCGCGCGGGTCGCCAGGATGACCGCCGAGCGGCCCGCGAGCGTTCGCCCCGGGCGTCCGCGGAGATCATCTTTCGTCCGCGCGATGGCGCTGCACGTGCGCGGCAACCCCGTCAGGCGATGACGGAGTTCCACGCGGCACTCGCCGCAGCGCCAACGCGGCGACCGCCGCCGGTGCGAGCGTTACCTCGTCTCGGCGGGTGACGCAGCCGCAGCCCGCGCGCTCCTCTCGGCAGCGGCGGACGACGGCGACCCGGAAGGCGCCGTCCGCCGCCGTGCTCGCGGCACTGCTGCTCTCGCAGGGTGCGGTCGAGGGGATGCCGCCCGGGCGATCGAGACAGCGCTGCCCCTCGCGGGCGACGACGCGTTCGTCATCGCTCGCCGGATCCATCGCGTCGCGCAGGGCCTTCGACGAGCACGCGCGTCCTTCGACGCGGCGAGCCGGTCCGCGCCCGAAGGCTCGCGCGGAGCCCCGCGTGCGCCGTCGCGCTCATCTCATCGCCGAGGCGTGGCGAAGGAGCCTCCCGACGCGGCGCGCGCCGCCTGCACGCGGGCGCTCGCCGAACTTCCGCGCGCTGGAGCGCGACCACCCGCGTTCGCGGGCGATCCGTTCCTGCTCGTCGCCATCGGCCGCGTAAGTCTCGCGCTCCAGGACGTCACGGCGCGGACGGCTCTCGAGTCCGCCGCGCCCGGGCATTGGCGCCGGACATCCCTGGTTGTCCGCGCTCGCCGAGGCCCGCCGGCGTTCGGGCGACGCGGACGGCGCCGGCTGCCGCTGGCCGCCGCCACGGCCCTCGACCACGCGCGGCTCCTGCCAACACGAAGCGACACCAGCTCACGCTCAGAAGCCGCCGCCGTAGTCGGCCGCCGGGCGGTTCGAGGTCGCCGTCTCGTGCCTGGACTCCTGCGGACGCACCCGACACTGACCCCCGTGCCGCGCGCGCGCCGACTTCTGCCACCTGCGGCTCGAGATGTGGAGCGTCGCCGCGGCGGACCTCCGCCGGATCACGAGCTCGGCAAGGCGAGGCGCGGCAGAACTCCGGGATCGTCTGACGCGCTGTACCGCGGCGGCGACCAGCGCTGGCGGCTTCAGTCGCCGAGGACGCGGGAGTCAGCCCACGAACTCGAGTTCCTCACGCCGCACTCTCACGGCGACACCGGCGCGATCGCTCATCTCGCAGAAGGCGGTCCGTCCATCCGGCTGGCGGAGTCAGCTCGCCGCCGGGCGCAGGCAGACTCAAACGGAACGCTCGGGCGCTCGCGAAGACGAAGCCGGGCGACGCGCAGGTGACGCGCCTCGCGGTCGTCAGGAGCTCACTCGGACCGCTCTCCGCTCACGGCGGAGCGGCTGGCGGAAGGCGCGTACGCTGGCCGCCGCTGCTCGCGCCGGACTCCCCGCCCGGCTGCTCGCAGCTCGTCCTCGGCCGCATCCTGCTCGCCGAGGATCACAACGCCGACGCGGCGAAGCTGCTGCAGGGAAGCGGTGCGCGAACTCCCCGGCGACCCGTTCGCGGCGCTGTTCCTCGGCGAGGCGCTGTTCCGTGCTCGAAGCGACGGGACGGAGAGTCTCGTGCAACAGTGCCGTGCGGCGTCGCTCTTCGGCGCGTCCGCGGCGGTCAGGGCGATCGTCGCGCGGCGGCTCACTCGACGCGTCGGGCGAGGTCGACGACGAACGAGCCGAACTCCATGGCGCGCGAGGCATGGCGTCTCGACCCCCGCTCTCGGTCGGCGCAGCGTGCTGGATCATGGACGTCCTGCGCCGGCGAGGCGACTCGGCGCAGGCGGCGCGGCTGTCGCGGAACTCGCGCTGCGCGTGTCGGCGCCCGGCCCCGCGGACGAGGTGAAGCTGTGGCCGGCTGGTCGGCGTTCGAGCGACTTTCTCCCCGCCGGAGAGTTCCAGGCGGCGCTGATCCACGTGGACGCGCTGCCAGCGGAGTTGCGCAGCAGGCTCTAGCCGGGCGGCTCCTCACGGCATTTCCCGGAACTCGGCGCCGGGCGGATCGGACGCCGCGCGCGGCATGCGCTCGTGCCGCGATCGCCGACGACGACGTCCGAGCAACCCCATCGCCGCGGTCGGTCTCGTCCGCTGCGATCTGGCCCGGGGCGACGGCGCAGCCGCCGCGCGCCGCGTCGACGCGTGGTGCGCGGCCCACCCCGACGACCGCGATGCCGGTAGGCATGGCCGCGTCCCGCCTCTTCCAGGCGAGCGGGGTACGCGGACGACTTTGGTCCGGTTCCGCCGCCGCATGCGCCGCGCGCCATCCCCGCGACTTCGCGGCCGCGATGAACCACGCGACGATCCTGCGGCGCACGGGACGTCCGGCGGAGGCGGGTGGCGTCGCTGCGCGCATTCGCCGACTCCGGGAGCGGACGGCTTCGTCCGTCGCGCAGCTCGCTGTCGCGACGGTGCCCCGTGCACAGTGCGCGACCGCTGAATTCCCGAGGCGCTGGCGCTGCGAGAAGTCTGATCGCGGGCGATCCGGCGGTGCGAGGAGGCGACGTCCCGGGAGGCGGCGGTGGTCGAGGCGGAGGCGCTCGTCGCTCTCGGCCGGCTTTAGCCGACGCCGAGACGGCCGCGCAGGCGCGCTCGCGCGGCTCGAGGCATCTGCCGTCCGGCGGAGAGCGGAAGCTCAGATCGCGCGCGCACTTCGTCCTCGGCTTCGTCGCGGCGTCCTCGAACCCGGTGCGCGCGACCGCGGCCGTGGACGAGTTCGTCCGCTCCCTCGACCTCGACGGCGACAACCTCGACGTCGCGAACGCGCTGGCGTGGGTCACGGCGCAGGACGCCGACCCCGCGAAGGCCGCGCGCGCTTCGCGCTGGCGAGGAAGGTCACCACGGAGGCGCCGGGCGATGCGGGAACTACCTGGGACTATACGCGCGCGGGAGGCGGCCTTCCGTCGCGCCGGCGGGAGACCGCCGGGACGCGGAGGCTTCATGGACCCGGTCGCTGGAGCTCCGCGCGTCCGCGCGCGGCGCCGCGACGTCGCCCGTGAGAGCGAAGGATCGCGCTCCGGCTCGCGCGCGCTTCCTCCGCGCGCAGGGCAAAGCCAGACGCCGCGCGCGACAGCCGTCGAGCTGCCTGCGGCCCGGCGATCGCGGGGACGGGTGCCGAGCGCGAGATCGACAAGTTCCTAGCGGAGTGACGCCGACGGCGGCGGGACGAACGGCGCTCTAGGAGGCGCGCAGAGGGTTCGGACGCTTCTTCTGCGACCGGCGCCAGAGGCCGACGCCGCCGAGGCCGAGCGCGAGCCGAGCCGGCGCTGTTTGCCGCTGACTCGACCACCGAGACGTCGTCGATGGCCGGGCCGTACGGGCTGACGCGTTGCTGCTGGTGAGACGTCGGCACCTCGCTGGGCGCTCGATGCCAACGAAGCCGAACTGGAAGAACGTCCAGCCCATGCTGGTCGTCGACTGGCTGCCGTCGAGCGTGAACGTCGCCGTCTCGTTCAGGTCCGGTGCCGCTACCGGCGGCCGATGACCGTGATGCTCTTCGTAGTTCGGGAGGCCGTCCGGGTGCCCGCCATGTAGAACGTCAGCACGTACCCCCTGGCTCCGACGTCGTCGCGAGCGTCTGGCTGATGCTGCCCGGCACCGGATGCCCGAGCCGGTGAGGGTCCAGGCTCTGGCTGCCGCCGTTCGCCTGCCAGTAGCTGCCGATCAGGTCGATCTCACCGCTGTTGAGCGTCCAGTTGGCGAGCTGGTTGTTCGACGTGTCGCAAGGTGACGTAGGAAGTCGAGATGCTCGGCGACTCGAAACCGCCGTTCGACACCAATTCGGCGAACGCCGACGGCGTGATCGCGAGAACGAGCGCGACAGCCAGGCATCTCATCCGGGCAGGACTCCCTCTTGGGCGACCACCGCCTCGCCTTCGGCGGGTCGGCGTACTTGGCGAGGAAGCTAGCGGACGCGAGCGCGCCCGGCGGACTTTCCACCGGCGCGGCGAGGCGGCACGACACCGTCTCTGCCTTCTCATTTCGAGACGACGAACGGCCCCGAGCACGAGCGCGTCGGCCCGTCGTCACGAGAACCACCTCAGTACTCGCCAGCGGTGACCGCAGGCGAGGCGACCGGGCGAGTTCAGGCTCGTGTTGACGAGCGCCGGGAATAAACCGCCGGTCCGCTTGGCGAACGCCGCCGAGGAGCGCCAGCGAACGCCGGCTTCGCGCTCGCCCCAGACGCCGTGCCGCCGCGCGATGCCGTTTCCGTCGGCCGTGACGACCGCCGCGAGCTCCCTTGCGCGCCGATCCGCCTTCACGCGGCTCCAGCGCAGCATGTACGGCGAATCGGCCCAGATCCGCTCCGACGCCTACACTGACGGCCGCTGTCGGCCGTCGAGGCTGATCGCACACTCCGGACGGATGGTGCTCCTCGCGCGACTTCACGCCGCGCGGGAGCCGCGCCTTCGTCCCGACGTTCGCCGGGTCCGCCAGGATCGCGCGCTGCCGCGGGAAGTCCGCGCGGGCCCGGACTCCATCCGGCCCTCGAACCAGCCGAGGATCTCGCCGCGCGCGAGCCGCCCGGCCGGCCGCGCCGGGATCTGGGTCCACCGCCGTTCAGCGCTGACAGGTCCGGCGCGGCAGCGTGCTCGACCTCCGCGTCCGTCGCGGCCGCCCGAGGCCACGGCTGACCCGAGCGCGGCTCCGGACGCGACTGCGTCTCCGCCGCGTAGCACGTGAAGCTGCCGGCGCCGACCGCCGTCCCCTCGTCGCCCGCGAGCGGGTTGACGTACAGAGCTCCTCGAACGCGCCCTCCGCCGGCGAGGCGTCGCCGTTCACGACCCAGTTCAGCGCGACGCCGCCCGCGAAGCACGAGCGCGCGTCAGCCGGTCTTCTTCGCGAGGTGCCGCGCCGCGTGGAGCACGCGCGTCCTCGATCGCGCCCTGGCAGCGACGCCGCGATGTCGCGTGTGCCGCTGGAGCGACGGGCTCCCCGGCGCCGCCGCCGCGCGCCGAAGACGTCGCGTGAACTTCGCGAGAGAGCGCGGCGAGGCCTTCGCGGTAGCGTGAAGTACGCCGGGGTTCAGCTCGAATGCGCGCACCTCGGCGGCAGGCGCACGATCTCGCGGAACTGCGCCTGGTAGCGTGGCTCGCCCTGGCTCGAGATCGACATCACGCGGAACTCGTCGTCCTGCCCGTGAAGCCGAGGTAGTCGCTCACCGCGCGCGCAGAGGAGGCCGAGGCTGTTCGGCATGTGGTCGACGCGGAACACCTCGATCGTCGGCGCCGCGGCCGCACGACCTGCGCCGAGGTCGAGAACTCGCCGCGGCCGCCGATGTCGAGCACGGCGGCCCGTGCGAACGGACTCGCGAGGAACGACGACGCGAGGTGCGACACGATGGTGCGGCACGGTGTGGAAGCGGCCGTCGCGGCCTGGCGCGCAGGTCCTCGAGCGCCTTCAGGTACCGTCAGCGTCCGTGGATCTCGTCGTGGAAGATGTGGTACGCGCGGAACCCGGGACCGATTCGAAGATAGCGCTCGCCGTGCCAGTCGAGGACCTTCGAGGCGCAGCGCGAGCCACGGGTTGTTGTCCGCGACGGCGACGTGGTCCACGTCCGCGGCCGCGGCTTGCACCCCCTTGTCGCGCAGGCACGCGGCGATCGCGCGCGACGGGTATACCCGCCGCGAGTGCTGTGGCGCGCGTGAGGCGCGCCTCCGCCGCCGCCGCGACGACGCGTCCGTCGCGGCACGAGCAGCCGCGCTCGAGTCCCTGTAACCCGAGTCCGCCGATGCCCGGGATCAGCATGTCACGCGCCTCAGTGTGGTTCCGCCCTGCGCGGCCTGCGGGCCTCGACAGAGCCCTGACGATCCGCTCGCCGACGGGATCGTCAGCGCCGCCGACGTCCACCCGCTGCCCGACACCGACTCCTCCTCCAGCACCTTGGCACCCGCGGCGTCGTGCACGAAAGTGCAGCGCGCCGCCAGCCGGTCGATCGCGCGCGCGCGGAGTCGGCCGTGCACCAGCGCCGTCGCGGCGCTGGCCCAGCGCCGACGCGCACGAGCGCCGTCTGTCCGCGCGCCGCGCACGTCGCGGCCGCGGCGGGCGGCCACCGGTCCGTCGCCGAGACACGACGACCGACGTCGGGCGCGCGCCGCGCGCACCGCCGCGGCGACGCCGACTCCGCTGGCGCCCGCGGCCGACTCCGACGCTTCGGTCACCGTCTCCTCGATCCCGATCGACAGGAACCGCAGCCGGATGTCGAGATCCGCGGTTGAACTCGACGGCGGCCCGTTTCCGACCGCGCCGCGACGCCGCGCGGCGTTCCGAGTGCGTGGACGCGCAGCACTCATGCCATCGCGCAAGTCGGCGCGTCCTTGCGCGGCTCGACGAGAGCGCGCGCGCCGTACATCGGATTCGTAGTACGCGCGGTACGCGCCGACTTCACGCGTCCCCACCACTCGCGGTTGGCGAGGTACCAGTCGACCGTGGCGCGCGGCCATCCGTCGAAAGCCGATCGTCGGCGACCACGCCGAGCGCCGCCGCCGCGCGCGAACTGTCGATCGCGTAGCGGCGGTCGTGACGCCGGGACGGTCGCTTGCACGTGGCGGATCGAGCGACTGCGGCTTGCCGGCAGAGGTCGAGGAGCTTGCCGCAGGACGGCGAGGTTCGTCTGCTCGCCGCCCGCGCCGCCGACGTTGTAGACCGCGCCCGACGCGCGCCGCGCTCGGCGCCGCGAGGATCGCCGCGCGGTTGTGGTCGTCGACGTGGATCCAGTCGCGCACGCTGCATGCCGTCGCCGTAGACCGGCAGCGGCTTGTCGCTCGAGCGCGTTGGTGATCATCAGCGGGAGGAACTTCTCCGGGAACTGGTACGGCCCGTAGTTGTTCGAGCAGCGCGTGACGACGCCAGTGCAGCCCGTGCGTGTGGACGGCAGCGCGCACCAGCAGGTCGCGCCGCGCACTTGCTCGCCGCGTACGGGCGTGTTCGGGCGCAGCGGCGTCGTCCTCGGTGAAGCTGCGGGTCGTCGAGCTCGAGCGAGCCGTAGACCTCGTCGGTGCGCGATCTGACGAAGCGCGGCGACGCCGGCGCCGCGCGCCACGTCGAGCAGCGCCTGCGTGCCGACGACGTTCGTCCGCAGGAACGGCGTCCGCGTCGTCGATCGAGCGGTCGACGTGCGTCTCCGCCGCGAAGTGGACGATCGACGTCGAGCGCTGCGCGCCGACGGCGCCGTCCACGCCGGCCGGGTCGGCGACGTCGCCCGCTGACGAAGCGCGTAGCGCGGGTCGTTCCTCGACGTCGGCGAGGTTCTCGAGGTTGCCGGCGTACGTCAGGAGGTCGACGTTGACGACCTGCGCGTCCGCGCGTTCGCGCGCAGGAGCAGACGCACGAAGTTCGAGCCGATGAAGCCCGCGCCGCCGGTGACGAGCCATCGCGTCAGCGCCGATCCTCCTTCGGCGGCCGCAGCGTCGACGAGGTACGGCAGCAGCGCGTCGCGCCACGGCCGCAGCGCGCAGCCGGTCGCCGCGTCGAGCTTGCGAGCAGTCGAAGACGCGAGTTCGCCGGACGCGGCGCCGGGCGCGCGAGCGTCGCTGCGGTGATCGGCTCGATCGGCACGTGACGCGAGGCCCGACGATGTCGAGCGCAGCGCGCGCGCACTCGTAGCCACGTGCACGATCCGGCGTTCGCCGCGTGGTAGACGCCCGGCGGCGCCGCAGCGAGCGACCGCCGCGAGCGCCTCGGCGAGCGTCCTCGCACCACGTCGGCGACACGCGCTGGTCCGGCGACGACGACTATCAGCGCGCCGCACGCCGCGCGCGCGCGAGGATCGCGTCGACGAACGACTTCGCCCCGCGCCGTAGATGCTCTGGCAGCGCACGATCCACCACCGCGGCGCGAGCTCGCGCGACGCGTGCGCTCGCCGTCGAGCTTCGTGCGGCCGTAGCATCGAGAGCGGATTCACGCGCGTCGTCCTCGACGTACGGGCCGTTCTTCGCGCCGTCGAACACGTAGTCCGTCGAGACGTAGAGCATCGGCACGTCCGCGCGGCGCACGCACGCCGACGGCGACGTTGCGCGCCCGTCCGCGTTCGACCGCCGCCGCGCGCGCGGGATCGCGCTCAGCGCCGTCGACGTCGGTCCACGCGGCGAGGTGCGACGACGCGCTCCGCGGCGAGCGACCTCACCGGCGTCGCGCGACGCCGGCCGGCGTCGCGGACGTCCGAGCTCCGGCGACGTCGAGCGCGTCGACGTCGTGGCCCGGCCGAGCGCGGCGGCGCGACCAGCGGTCCGCCCACGAGGCCTCGCGCCCCGTGACGAGGATCCTCATTTCGCAGCGTCTTCGTGGCCTCGTCGCCCGTGGACGAGCTGGCGTTCGCGTGGAAGAGCGACTCGAACGTGCCCGCGTCGGTCCACCAGCCGTCGACACCTCGTACTGGAGCTTCGCCGCCGCGCGCAGGTACGCGTTGTTGACGTCGGTGATCTCGAGCTCGCCGCGGTCGGAGCGCTGGAGCCTCGACCACGATCGTCGAGCACCGAGTTGTCGTACATGTAGACGCCGATCACCGCGAGGTCGGACGCCGGCGTGCTTCGGCTTCTCGATCGATCTCGACGACCTTCGTCGCCCTCGACGCGCGGCGACGCCGAAGCGCTGCGGGTCGTGGACGCTTCTTGAGCAGGACGCGCGCGCGCCGCGCCTGCCTGCGCGAAGCGCGCCGACCGCGCCCGCGATCGGCTTCTCGAGGATGTTGTCGCCGAGCACGACGACGACGTCTGTCGTTGCCGACGAAGTAGCGCGTGAGCCCGAGCGCCTCGGCGATGCCGCCCGCGCCTCCTGGTACGCGTAGCTACTAGGTGGTCGAGCCCGAACGCCTCGCCCGATGCCGAGCAGCGTGCATGAAGTCGCCGGCGCTCGTCGCCGCCGGTGACGACCATGATGTCGCGGATGCCGGCGTCCGACGAGCGTCTGGATCGGGTAGTAGACCATCGGCTGGTCGTAGACCGGCAGCAGGTGCTTGTTCGTGACGTGCGTCAGCGGCCGCAGCCGCGAGCCCGGTGCCGCCCGCCAGTACGACTCCCTTCAGTCCCATCGATCGACGTCCTCCGTTGTTGCGAGCCTGCGAGCAACCGGCCACGGCTTCTTCTTCGCGACCTTGCGGTACCACTCGACCGTGCCGCTCGAGTCCCTCGCCGGAGGTTGACGCGCACGCCGGTATCCGATGCATGTCCTGCGCCTGCGTGATGTCGGCGAGCGAGTGTCGCACGTCGCCGGCCCGGCCGGTTTCCAGGCTTCGGCTCGATCGACGTTGCCGCGATCGCCGATCATGTTCGCGAGACCCGACGATCGTCACGCGGTCGCCGCACGCGATGTTCACCATCTCGCCCGGCAGCCTTGGGCGCACGCGCACGCCGCGAGGTTCGCCTCGACGACGTTCCCACGTAAGGTGAAGTCGCGCGTCTGCTCGCCCGTCGCCGTAGACCGACCGGCCCGCTTCTTCTCGAGGAGCATCGTCACGAACTTCGGCACGACGGCCGCGTAGTCCGACTCAGGGTCTGCCGCGGCCGAACACGTTGAAGTACCGCAGGCACACCGTCTCGAGGCCGTAGTTCAGGAAGAACACGCGGCAGTAGTGCTCGCCCGCGAGCTTGCCGACGGCGTACGGCGACATCGGCTGCGGGGCCATCGCCTCGATCTTCGGCAGTGTCGGCGTGTCGCCGTAGCGCGGACGATGACGACGCGTACACGACCCGCCTTCACCGACTTCGCCGCGCGCGCGCGATCGACGCGTTTAGCGTTCCGTCGATGTTCACCGCGTTTGCCGCGCTGACCGGGTCATCGCACGCTGCGCGCCTGACCGACGGCAGCGCCCGCGTGGTGCAGCACGAACTGAACTCCGGCCATCGCGCTTCTCGACGTGCTTCGCTCTGTCGAACGTCGCCCTCGATGATGCGGAGCTGCCGGCCCTCGAGGTGCGCGATGTTCGTCAGAGCGGCCCGTGCTGAAGTCGTCGAGCACGACGACGCTCGTGACCGTCGGCGATCAACCGCTCCGACGAGGTGCGAGCCGATGAAGCCCGCTCCGCCCGTGACCAGGATACTTGTTCATGCGCCCGTCCCTCCGCCCCTCGCGCGCCCGGGCCGAGGACGTGATCCGCAACGCGTCCCGCCGCCCTGCCGTCCCAGAGGTCCGGCGTCCGACCGCGGGGCGGGCGTGCGAGCGCTTCGTCCGCCGCTCGCGATCACGCGACGGATCGTCGCCCACGACTCGATTCGTGCCGTCGCTCCACCGTAACAGGCCGCTCGCGTGTTTCGCCGAAGGGTAAGGCAGGGCACGGCCGAGCACCGTCGTCTCCTCCTGCACGCCGCCCGAGTCGGTCAGCACGAGACGCGCGCCCGGCGAGCGAGGTCGAGAACTCCGAGGTACCCGAGCGGTTCAAGCAGCGACGCACGCGTCCGCCGGCGGCCAGCGCTCGAGAGTCCGTGCGCCGCGAACGCGGCGCGCGTCCGCGGGTGCATCAGGGAAGACGCAGCGGAAGCCGCCGCGTCACGACGCGCGCGAGCGCCTCGACGAGCGCGCGCCGTCGACGGCGGAGTCGACGTTCGACGGGCGGTGCATGCGTGACGACCCGTACGCGCCGCGGCGCGGCGCGAGGCCGCTCGCGCGCGCCATCGTGAGGCGGGCGCGGTCGCGGTGCGCGAGCAGCGTGTCGATCATCACGTTGCCCACGAGGCCGCACGCGGTCGCCGGCGATGCCCTCGCGTCGCGCAGGTTCTCGACGCCGCGCGCTCGGAGCAGTAGAGCAGGTCGCTGACCGCGTCGGTCGACGACGCGGTTCACCTCCTCCGGGCATCGTCGGTCGAACGAGCGCAGCCCCGCCTCGACGTGCGCCACCGGGACGAGCGAGCTTCGCGCACGACGAGCGCGCAGGCCATCGTGCTGTTCACGTCGCCGACGACGACGACCGACAGTCCGGCCGCTCGGCGCACGAGCACGCCTCGAAGCGCGATCATGACGCGCGGCCGTCTGCGCGGCGTGTGAGCCGGAGCCCGACCTCGAGGTTGACGTCGGGCCGCGGGATGCCGAGCTCGTCGAAGAAGAGGCGGCTCATCGCGCTCGTCGTAGTGCTGGCCCGTGTGGCAGATCGGCGCCGCGCTAGCGCCGCGCGCGTCGAACGCGCGCACGAGCGGCGCGATCTTCATGAAAGTTCGGGCGCGCGCCCGCGACGTGGAGGACCTGGTCATCATGGCTCGCGCCGGACGCGCCGGCTGGTTACCACTGCGCGAACTTCCCGAGCCCCGGCGCAGATCGGTCGCCGGCTCGAAGCCGATCTCGCGCTGCGGACGAGCGTCAGGTCGGCGCAGGTCAGCGGGACGTCGCCCCGGCTGGTCGGGCATCGGCGCAGGCGCGCGCTTCGCCTCCAGAGCGTCCTCGAGCAGCCGCGACGAGTTCCGCGAGCGTCGTGCCGTCGCGCTGTTGCCGAGGTTGTAGACGCGCCGGCGCCGGCGCCGGGACAGCGTTCGAGAAGCGCGCGCGACGCCCGGCGATGTCGGCGACGTATGTGTAGGTCGCGCCGGCTCGAGCCCGTCGCCGTAGAAAGGGCATCTCCTCCCCGGCGAGGAGCAGCTTCGTGAACTTGTGGACGGCCATGTCCGGGCCGCTGTCTCGGGCCGTAGGCGTTGAAGAACCGCAGCGCGGTGACGTCGAGTCCGTGCAGCAGGTGGAACGTCCGCCCCATCGCCTCGGCCGCCTGCTTCGTCGCGGCGTAGGGCGACATGCGCCGGCGCCGGGCGGATCGGTCTCCCGGAACGGCGCGTCGCCGCGCGCCCCGTAGACGGACGACGACGACGCCAGCACAAACGCGCGGCAGCTTCTGCCCGGCGCGCGGCTCTCGAGGAGCATCGGTCGTGCCGCGTGACGTTGACGTCGGCGTACAGCGCCGGATGCTCGATCGACGGGCGCACGCCCGCCTTCGCCGCGAGGGTGGACGACCTCGTCGACCGCCGTCGTCTCGCCGAGGACGCGTCACGAGCGCGCGCGTCGCGGATGTCGCCCTCGACGAAGCGGAACTCCGGGAGCTGCCGAGCTCGCGCGAGGTTGCGCCGCTTGATCGCAGGGTCGTAGTACCGGGTCGAGGTTGTCGAGATCCGACGACGTCGCGGCCCGCGCTGCGGCGAGGCGCGCCGCGACGTGCGATCCGTGAAACCCGCGCGGCACCGGTGACGAGGACGCGGCTCAGAGCTTCACCACGTTCGCGCCTCACGCCGAGCTTCTTGCGTGGCGTTGCGCGTGTCGACGACCAGCTTCGCGACTTGCGACGACGTTCGCGTAGTCGAAGCACGTGTGGTCGGTCGACGATCGACGACGCACGTCGCGCTCTGATGCAGCGCGTCGGTGAGCGGCACGCTCTTCGCCCGTCGGCTCGCCGTGTCCGTGGTCGCGGCATCGTCGGGATGTACGGGTCGTGGTACTCGACCTTCGCGCCGCGCTCCTGCGAGCAGGCGCATCACGTCGATCGCCGGGCGACTCGCGGACGTCGTCGATGTCGCGCTTGTAGGCGACGCCGAGGATGAGCACCTTCGAGCCCTTCACGGAGCGCTCCGCGCGTCGTTCAGCGCGTCCGCGACGCCGCTCGACCACGTGCTCCGGCATGCGCCGCGTTGACCTCGGCCGGCGAGCTCGATGAACCGCGCCTCGTAGTTGAGCGTGCGCAGCCTTCCACGACAGGTAGAGCGGGATCGATCGGGATGCAGTGGCCGCCGAGGCCGGGACCCGGGATAGAACGGGCATGAAGCCGAACGGCTTGGTCGGCCGCGGCGTCGATGACCTCCCACACGTCGACGCTTCAGCGCGGTCGACATGAGCGCGAGCTCGTTCACGAGGCCGATGTTCACGCTGCGGAACGTGTTCTCGAGGAGCTTCACCATCTCGGCGACGGCGGTGCGAGGAGACCGGGAACGACGTTCTCGAGTCGCGGCGCGGTAGAGCTGCAGCCGCGAGCTCGGTGCAGCGCGGGCGTCATGCCGCCGACGACCTTCGGGATGTTGCGGTGTTGAACTTCGGCGTTGCCCGGGTCCACGCGCTCGGGCGAGAACGCGAGGAAGAAGTCGCGCCCGACCACGAGGGCCGATCTTCTCGAGCATCGGGCAGGATGAGCTCCTCGGTCGTGCCGGGATAGGTCGTGCTCTCGAGCGACG
>ERZ1370068.4606-contig-3669_pt1 | contig 60551 bp, 86 predicted proteins | sample MGYA00561227_ERZ1370068 | MGnify/ENA primary metagenome ERZ1370068 (study PRJEB38410, sample SAMEA6850437) | metagenome | study: Metagenomic assessment of the ecological functions of the soil: analysis of the soil microbiota associated with the... | reverse complement strand
CGGTGACGCTTCGTTCAGTTACGTATTGCTCGCATCACCTGCCAGATGAACGAGGTCGAGGGTTCCAGTCGAGGAAGTGGTTCAGCACGCCGAGAAGGCGTCGCGGCAGTGGAGTTCTTACGACACGCTGACTTCACCGACGTCCGGAACATCGTGGCCGGCGGCGCGCTTCTGCTGATACCGGCGCACGAGCTCTGCGGCGAGCGCCGGAGCAATCTCGCCCTTGTCGAAGAACGAGGCATAGGCGTCGTCGGACAGCGCGTTGCGCAGGCGCTGGCTGACGCGATACGCCAGAAATCTGGCGGCGGTGAATTCCGTGGCCGGAAGGTCGGACGACGACGACCCGCGATCGTCCTCGATCCAGTTGCCTTGATTGGCGCCCATCTCCGCTGCGAGCAGCGCCTGCAGCTTGGCGTCCATCGCATCGGGCGCCGCCGCCGGGAATGTCACCGTTCCGACCGGAACCTTGTGCTGTTCCGCCCATTCCTTCGTGAGGTTCTTCGAGCGGCGTCTCGTGCTCGTTGAGGAACGGGATCCAGTACAGCCGGAACTCGAGGGCACTCGCGGCCTGACGGGCGCGCCAGTCGACGGAAAGATAGTGCCTGCCGGCCGATGCGGGACGTTGCGCGTTTACGTCGTGCGTGGGCACGAACGTGAACTTGCCGAGCACGTCGCGTGCGCGGACGACGCCGGTCCAGTGCGGCTGATAGGCGCTGCTCGATCGCGTCGTCCGCGACGTCTGGAGGATCACGTGGGCGCCGATCGCTGGCGCACGCGTGCCGGCATGCTTCACCAGACCGGCGAGCAGCTTCGCCTGTGTCGAGACCGAGGTTCAACAGGTCGGACGAGTGCTCGGCTCCGGCGGCGTCGGCCGTCGCCTTCAGCAGCGCGATGAATTCCTCGGGCGTGTCGGTGGGTGCGCCGCCGTGGTTGAGGGCGACGAAGTCGACGCGACGGCCGTCGCCCGTCCGGAAAGCCGCCAGCAGGCCCAGGAAGTCCGGATCGGTCTCCGCGTGCGGACAACCGAGGCCGGTTGACATCCGTCCGATGCCGACGTGTGGCCCGGAGCCGCGCTGGAAGAGGCCGAGGCCATCAAGCTCCTTCGGCAACTGCGCGTCCACGGTGAGGAACACTTTGCCGCCGGCGAGTTGCTGCTGGTGGGCAGCGCGGTCGGGTGACTTCAAGCGCGGATGATTCGCGACGAGCGTGCGCTGGACGTCCGCCACCTGCTCCGCGAGTTGCTCGAGCGCCAGACGTTGCTCTGGAGTCGGAGCATAGAACTGCGACATCGCTGGCCTCCGTTCGTGGGGAGGCGCGAGTCTCCTCCGGCATGCGGACAAACGCAAGTCGAATCATGCACTGGGCAGCGGCAGAGGTAGCCGGAGTCGCGAGAACTAGCGCGCTTCTCGCCCCGGCGTCGCCTGTGAACGGACTTCGCGCTGGTCGCGGGGACTGCACGCGCCGGATGTCTCCGCCAGCACACGCTTCGCGGTTCGCGAACGAACCGGGCCATCGGACTCCACTTCAACCATCGCGGCAGCTGCTTCGCAAGGCGCCGGTGAGCCGTCCACGATCACGGCGCCGCATCGGCTCTGCCGTGTCGTAGTCCACGTAGCCCAGCCAGATACGGAAGAAGAACGCGAGATCGGCCCGGACGACAAGGTCCGCGTCAAACCTCGGCGGCGTCACGCATACGGAGACCTCCCGAGGCTCGAGCACGAGCCACACCCGTCGTCCGCGAGGCCCCGTGAACTCGAATTCGACAACGGTCCGCCTCTCCGGCAGCAGGTCGCGATCGATCCGCTGGTGCATTCTCCACACCAGCAGGCCCGCGTCGAGCTCCTCCGGTCTCGGCTCGCCGAATGCCCACCGGACACCCCACGCGCCGAGCGCATCCACCACCGGCTTCAGGTCTCTGCCGGCGTCCGACAGGTGATACTCCCGCACCTTCGGCTGCGCGCCGGAAGGCGCTCGATGACGCCCGCGTCTTCCAGGTTCCGCAGACGCGATGCGAGCAGGAACGAGAGATACCGGGAAGCCCGCGCTCGATTTCGTTGAAGCGACGGCTCCCGAGAATCAGCTCGCGCACGATGAGCGGCGTCCATCGATCCGCCAGGATTTCCGGACGTCCGCGCAACCGGGCAGCACTGGTTGTAGCTTCTGCATGGCGGGATCGTGACACCCCGGCTCGGCTGAACCAGTCCAAAAATGGACCGGCCGGGTCCGATTGTCGGACTTCCGCCGCCTCGCGCGAATCTCTATGTTTCGTCGCGGAGGTAGCAGCCATGTTCCGACTCCGTCATGCCTGTGCAGTTCTCGCGTTGAGCGCGGCGATCGCCCTCGATCCCGCTGTCGCCCGTGCGGATGTCGTTGTCGACTGGAACATCATCGCGCTCAAGACGACGGCGGCGGCGCCATTCAATCCTCCGCTCGAGACCCGCAACCTGGCGATCGTCCACGCCGCGATGTTCGATGCGGTCAACTCGATCACCGCGAGTTCCACCACTACGCCGTCGGGCTTCGCGCGCCTGAGTGGGGCTTCACCCGAGGCTGCCGCCGTGGCGGCGGCGCGCGCCACGCTCCTGCAGCTGTATCCGGATCAGCAGTCGATGTTGGATGCGTCATGCAGCGCGTCGCTCGGCGCTCATTCCCGCGGGACCGGGAAGAACAAGCGGCGTCGAAATCGGCGAAGCCGTTGCGTCGCGGATGATGGCGCTGCGCGGATCGGACGGAGCCGCGGCGGCCATCAGCACCCTCATACGCGCCGGGCAACCGGCCGGGCGACTGGAATCCCCACGCCTCCAGCGTCGTTGCACGCGGCGCTCGACCCGGGATGGGGATCCGTTCGGCCATTCTTCCTCGCGCAGCGGCTCGCAGTTCCGGCCACGCGCCGCCACCGGCGCTGGAGAGCACGCGTACTCGCGACTTCGACGAGATCAAAGCCGGTCGGCTCGAGCGTGAGCGTCATCCGCACCCAGGATCAGACCGATCTCGCGCGCTTCTGGATCGCCACTCGCCGCGTCAGAACTGGAATCGTAGCCGCGCGGCAGGTGGCCACGGCGCGGCGGCTGACGCTGTCGCAAAGGCCCGCGCGTTCGCGCCTGCTCAACCTGCGCCGGCGCCGACGCGTTCATCGCGGCGTGGGACGCGAAGTTCGCCTACAGCCAGTGGCGCCCGGTGACCGCCATTCGCGCAGCCGATACCGAGCCGGCAACCCGGCGACGGACGGCGACCCGTCAGTGGACGCCGCTGCTCGCCACGCCTCCTTTCCCGATTACATCGCGGGCCATACCACCTACGCTGCGGGCGCCGCCAGAGGTCCTCGAACATGTGTTCAGCAGGCATCCGGGGTCAGCGTCACGCTCCGAGCGCGACTGCGCCGGGCGTCGTCGAAACCTACACGACCTTCAGGGCCATCGCGGCCATGACGTCGTCGATGCGCGCGTGTGGGGCGGCATCCACTGGAGAACCTCGAGCGTGCGCGGTCGCGCCGTCGGCGAAGAGATCGGCCGCTATGCCGTGCGTCACTATCCCAAGCCGCGAGGCGACGATGACGCCGCGCGACTGGCACTGATGATCGCGGGCAAGGCAGGTGTCGCCAGCCCGGCGAAGGCCGCCGGCGCGACATGGTGTTCCGATTCAGCGAGGATCGAGCGGCCCTGGCGGCCCTGCCTTCCAGTGTCCGTTGACCCATCAGCGCCGGCGCGTCGTGATTCGGCGTCGCCATGCGCATGGCGCTGATGTGGCCGTAGAAGACCAAGCGCCGCTTGTTGCGGTATCCGTCGCTCTTGCGCAGCTCGCGCTCGACGTCGGGCTGCATCCATCCTCGCGCAGCACCTTCCGACAAAGCCCGCGCTCCCGGCGTCGGGTTCCCGCTTGAGAGACGCTTCCTGGATACGCGCGCCGGACAATCTCCTGCGCCTTGGCCGGCGTCATCGACGGCCCGCCGCCGTGTTCGTTGCCCCGCACCGACCGTACCCGGAACGACGAGATGCGATCGTCCCAGCCGGACCGCTTCATGTCCCGGACTTCGCGGTCGAATCGCGACGAGCGGCCGGAGAATCGAACATCCTGAAAGACCGTCACCTCGGCGTCGCCGAAAAGCCTCATGGACGAAATCTCGTCGTTCATGTCCTTTCCCAGTGAGCCGATGCTGTCGCCGGCCCTCGCGCAGAACTTTACTCGCCCCGAAAATCCGGGTCCTTGAAAAAGCAGACGCCGTCGCGCGGGAACGCCGATCGTCCCCACTCGCTGAGCCGAGAGGCTCGATGAGGCGGCCAGCACCGCAACGCTTGCAGAACTGCAGAATCTTTCTGGCGTTCATCCCGATGACTCCTCCTTATTCCGGACCGCAATTCTAACCCGCCCCCGACACACGGCTGACCGAACCCTCGTTTTCCATGAACCGGTCGGCCTCCGCTTTTCACATTAGGCGACAGCTGGCAAAAACCGAGCGCGTTCCAGGAGGAGCGTATGAAGTTCACAGCAGCGTTTGTCGTTGCGATGTGCGTCACGACCCCCACGGCGGGGAGCCCTCTTCGCGAAAGCACCCTGCGGGAGGCCGCCCGGCTTGCCGGCCTGCACAAAGCCGTCGGCCGACTCCGACTGGTCGCGCGTACGAAAGCTCAAGCCCGGAACCGCAATCGTCCTCGTCGACAGACGTTCACCCGCTCAACCGAGCAGCGTCCAGGACCGTCGTCAACTGATTCAGACAGATGACGCGAGCATCACGGTCCTGAATTTGACTCGCTTCGTCCTGCCTCCCGCAGGTGAGGAGGGGCGTTGCGCGACCTGGCGGAAAACCGTCCCGAATGGTTTCTGGCCGCGGAGCGCGGCCGGGCATTTCTGCTGCAGGACGGCGTTCGGATTGGACCGGCGGGAATCCTCTTTCAGGCCGGAAGGTCGCCGACCTCCAGCAGAGTAGTCGATCGGATTGCCCGCGAAGACGTCCGCCTCGATTGCGATGCGGCGGAAGAGGACACGCGGCTCGGAGGCCCAGATGGTGCAGGGAGCCGTCGGCGGTTTCCTGATCACGATGGTGGGAGCGTCAGGCGGCGGCACCGGACCCAACTTCTGCACCGGAGCATCCGAACGGATGCTGGCCGGTCATCGGGATCGGATCGATCGCCGGAGCGGGGCTCGCCTATATCGCCGGCAACGGCAGGACGTTCATCGACGACGTTGTCGTCTACCGCGGACCGTAGTTCCGCGACGCTGCGGAGACTCGTGGATTTCGTGGTCTACAATGAGACCGTCGGCGCGGAGTTCCACCGCACCGCCAGATGCAATGCCGGAGCTACAGACCGTTCCAGACCTGCTTGGGAAGGCAGAGAGCGCCGCTGCCGCGGGCGATCTCGCGTCTGCCGATGAGTTGCTGCGCGCCATCGCGCGCATTCAGGAAGACGAGCTGGGTCCGCTGCATCCGGACCTGGCCAACACACTGAACAATCTCGCGATCGTCGCGGAAAAACAGGACGAACTGGCGACGCCGAAACGTTCTATCGCCGCGCCGTGGCGATTGCCTCAGCATCGCTCTCGCCGGACGATCCGATGCTGGCAGCCAGCCGGCAGAACCTCGAGGATTTCTGCCGCGCGCAGGGCTTGCCGATCGACGGACCGGCCGTCATCGAACCGCCGACTCGCGACCGCGGAGCCAGAACCGCAGGCTATCGCCAGCGAGAGCGCAGGCGCGGATGTGAAGGCATCAGCCGGTCCAGAAGGCTGCCGATAGCCACGTCGAGGCTCCCAACCGTCGCCCATTCCTCAACCGTCGCCATTCCTCAACCGCCGCCCGTTCCTCAACCGCCGCCCGTTCCTCAACCGTCGCCCGTTCCTGCAACCGTCGCCTATTCGTGACCAGTCTTCCGTTCCCCAGCCGACGCCTTCGTTCGCGAAGATCGCGCTCGCCATCGTCTTTCTCGTGATCAGCGGCGCTCTTCGTCATGCGGCCGTGGGCGTCGCGCGATCGGCACGTCGTCGCCGGCATCAGCACCGGCGGCGCCGCAGGCGAGCGAGCCCGCGCGACCGCAGGTCCAGGAGCCCGCGCAACAACCGTCGGCTCCGCAGGCCGTCACACCGACACAACCGCCGGCGCCCGCGCAGCGCGACGACAACGCCTCCGCCGCCGGCAAACCGCGTGCTCCCGACGCCGCGGCCGTGTCCGTCGCACTGGTCACGGCGCAGCTGTAGCCGGACGCTGTCGACGAGCGGCAGCTGGCAATGCGAGGCGGCGGGCGACTCGGTCGCACCAGGGCGGCTCTTTCTTTACACGCGCGTGAAATCTCCGCGCAACACGGTGGTCGTGCATCGCTGGTATCGGGGAACAGCGCTTCGGCAATCCGTGGAGCTCGAGATTCGCGCCAACGCGAACGAGGAGTACCGCACATTCAGCCGGCAGACAGTGGATGCCGGCGAAGAGTGGCGAGTGGAAGTGAGGAGCGCGTCCGGCGACCTGCTGCACGAGCAGCGCGTGTCGGTGCGATAGCCGTGACTCCGAGGCTGTCGATCGCTTCAAGGACTCGCAGCCTCGCTGATGGCGTGCGCCATCGCCGGCGGATGCAGCCGCGCATCCGACGGAGAGCAACGCATGCCGCAGGCCCCGGTCAGTTGGGCCGGCCAATGGGAGTACACCGCACCGCCCGCCAATTCGGCCGGCGGTTCCCCGATATCGATGCGATGCACCGTCTCGCCATCGACGACGGGAAGCCGGGCGGCTCCGCGCTGTTGAAGATCCAGGGATTTCAAACCGATCGGGCGATCGTGTGCGACGTCGAACCCACGGACGATCGGATCGTCGTCAAATTTCGCTCCTACGCGGATGGCAAAGTCGTCAACGAGTTTGGCGTCGCCGAATATCGTCCGGGTGAGCCGCTGTTGACGCTGGCGCGCGGCCGCGACTCGCAGAATGGCGGCATCACCACGGAATGGCAAGGTCTCTCGGCTCCGCGCGAAGACGTGCCGCGCATCGGGGTGTTCTTTCAGAAAGCAGCGCCCCACTGATCGCATGACTCGCCGGATCGTTTGAAGGAGGGTTGTCGTGCTGAAGCTGGAAGATTCGGTCGGCAAAGGCGGGAAGAATCGAATCGACGATGTGCGCCTGGTGCAGCAGCTGGTGAATCGATTCCGTCCTTCTCAATTGAGCCTGCTCAAGGTCGACGGACTCGCCGGCGTGTTGACGACCGCCGCGATCGAACAGTTCCAGAAGGACTCGCTCAACATGGCGATGCCGGACGGACTCGTGTCGCCGATCGGCGCCACGTTCAATGCGTTGACCAGGCAATCAACCGGCCGTCGAGCGCGTCGCGTGGGGCGCGAAGGTCAGCGGCGCCTTCAAGGTAAAGGTGTTGACCATTGCCGGGACGCTCCTGATGAATCCGGATTTTTTGATGTCCGCGATGGCTTTCGAAACCGGCGAGACGTTCAGTCCCTCCGTGAAGAATGCCGCCGGCAGCGGAGCGGTGGGTTTGATTCAGTTCATGCCATCCACGGCAAAATCGCTCGGCACGACGACCGACGCGTTGTCCCAGCTCACGGCCGAAGCGCAGCTCGACTTCGTGCAGAAGTACTTTCCAGCCGAAGCAGGGGCGGTTGTTGAGTATCGAAGACACCTACATGGCGATCCTGTACCCGGCCGCTATCGGCCAGCCGCCGGACCATGCGCTGTTCTCCAAGGGAACGACCGTGTACAACCAGAACGCGGGTCTCGATCAGAACAAGGACGGAACCATCACGGTGCAGGAAGCGACGGCCGCTGTCCGGAGGAAATTCGACAAGGGCGTAAAGCAGGGATTCCTGGGATAGTCCGAGCCTCAGGCTAAGAACGCGTTGCAGAATCAGTCACTGTAGGGGCCGGCCCATGTGCCGGCCCTGGGCGGCACGCGGGTCCGCCCCTACAACTCCTCGAGGTCCTTGGTTCGAAAATGAGATGAGCCCTACGTTCGCCGCGACCACGGTGGGACCGAAACGGTCAGGAACGTCGAGCGCCGTGAACACGCCCAACGGCTCGGTCGATTCAACGAGGTCGGTGCGCCGCGCTTCGAACTCGGCCAACGCTCCGGGGCGATACGACTTGTGATGCTTCCGGCCACGAGCATTTCGCTCCAGTACTCGATGACGAGATACCGTGATGCCTGACTCTGATCGCGAAGGAAGGGAGCTGCCCAGGTAGGAGCGCGTGAGGCGGTTCATCGTCGTCCATTCGCCGTCGGCACCGTACAGCTGCTCGAACTCGGCCTCACGTCCATTCTTCACGTTGAACTGCCAGACGATGGCGATCATTCTCGTTCCTTTGGCGTTTTCCAGTACGGCGTAGTGCAGGCCTTCAGGCCTGACACACGGCGGACCTGAAGGTCCGCACTACATCGAATTGAAAACGTCTAGCGCTGTGCGCGGTGGTCGTTGACACCGTGCGCTTCTCGGCGGCGACCGCGGCCGCCACTTCCGCCAGCAGCTTCTGCGCGTCGTAGACGATGCCGTCCTTGATGGTGTATTTGACGCCGCCGACCTTCTCCTGCCGGTTGGTCTGCGGGTTCAGGCGCATGTGGCCGGTGCCGTAGAGCACCTTCAGGTTGCTGCAGCGGGTTCTCCGGCACGATCACCAGGTCGGCCAGCATGCCGGCGCGCACCACGCCCATCGGCGCCGCTCTCGCCCTTCGGCTCGTACAGCGTCTTCGCGCCCTACATCGTCGCCGAGCGGATGATCTCGAGCGGCAGGAAGCCGGCTTCGCGCATCAGCTCGAGCTCCTCGATGTAGGCGAAGCCGTAGGTCTTCCAGATGAAGCCCGAGTCGGTGCCGACGGTGACGCGGCCGCCCATGTTCTTGTAGTCGTTGATCAGCCGCATGTAGCGCTGATAGAAGTTCTTCCACGCCACCTCGTTCTCGGTGGTCCAGTCGTAGAAGTACGAGCCGTGGTTGTCGCGCGTGCTCTGGAAGTAGTTCCACAGCTGCGGCATCGTGTAGGTCTGGTGCCAGTCGGCGTTGCGCGCGCGCATCAGGTCGCGCGACGCGGCGTAGATGTTGAACGTCGGATCGAAGGTGACGTGGTTCGCCTTCTGGTGCTCCAGGTATTCGACCCACTCCTTCGAGCCGGGCTCGTAGGTCTGGTTCCAGATGCGGGCGATGTCGCCGAAGCGATCCTGCTCGTTGTTGTAGTCGTAGCCGACCGGGAACTCCTGGATCGTCTTGTCCTTGAGCAGCGATTCGAAGTGGCCGTAGTAGTGCGTCACCGTGTCGAGGTGCGCGTCGCCGGCGCTGCGGGCGTTGAACATCGGCGACGTTGTTCTGCGACAGGTGGGCGACGGTGCCCATCTTGTTCTTGTGCGCCTCGTCGATCGCCGCGGTGTCGATCTCCGGCGTCTCGTCGCCGCGGTTGAAGAACTTGATGCCGTCGATGTTGTTGGCGGCGGCCCAGCGCACCCACTCGCGCGCCTTCTCGGGCGTCGGCACCGGGCCGTTCGGCCAGCCGGAGCCGAGCGTCTGGTAGTTGAAGATGCGCGGCGCGACGATCTCGTTCTTCGCCGAGCGGTTCTTCTCCGAGCTGCTGAGCGCGGCCGACGACAGCGACACGCCGCGGACGGTGGTGACGCCGTGCGCCAGCCACAGCTTGTAGGAGTAGCTCAGGTCCGGCGCCTTGTCCTTGCCGGCGCCGTGCACGTGCACGTCGACGAAGCCGGGCATCACGTACATGCCCTTGCCGTCGATCTCGTAGTCGGCGTCGCGCGGCTCGCGATTGGCCTGCTGCGGCAGCCCGGGCCAGCCGGCCTGCCGCACCGCGGTGATCCGGTTGCCTTCGATGACGATGTCCATCGGGCTCAGCGGCGGACCGCCGGTGCCGTCGATCAGCGTGACGCTGCGGATCACCATCTTCTTGAACGGCCCGGCGCCGTCGCCCTGCTTGCGCGCGGGCGCGGCGCTGTCGCCGGCGTTGCCGCCGCGCCCCTGCCGTGGCGCCTGCGTCGCCGGGGCCTGCGCGATCGAGAGTCTCGCCGAACGCGATGAAAAGGCCGACGGCGGCTATCGCGGCGGCAGCGGAAATCGTGGCTGTGCGTCTCATGGAAAAATCCTCACGTGTATGAACGATCGTTAACTCTACTGCCGAAAGCAACCCCCAATTCCACAGGACGGCGAGCCGCCTGCGTCACGCTCCGTGCCGTCGCCGGCATTAGAATGAGCGGCCTCTGGCCATCGCCGTCCCCGGTGGCCTGCTCGACATTCACGGGAGACCGACGTGCGCATCACGGACATGAACTGGATGCAGGTCGAGCAGTACCTGCGGCACGACGACCGCGCGGTGCTGCCGCTCGGCAGCACCGGAGCAGCACTCCCATCTGCGACTGACCGGTCGACTGCATCCTTCCCGAACGCGTGGCCGCCGACGCCGCCGAGCCGCTCGGCGTGCCGGTGTTCCCGGTCGTGCCGCACGGCGTCACGCCGTACTTCCGCGAGTTCCCCGGATCGATCTCGCTCAAGGTCGAAACGCACCTGCGCCTCGTCGGCGACATTCTCGACGGCATGGCGCACAGCGGCTTTCGCCGCATCCTGATCGTCAACGGCCACGGCGGCAACAACGCCGTGCAGCAGTTCGCGCTCGAGTGGGCCGCCGACCACCCCGGCTGCCGCGTGCTCTTCCACAACTGGTGGAACGCGCCGCGCGACGTGGGCCAAGGTGCAGGAAATCGATCCCGTGGCGTCGCACGGCTCGTGGATGGAGAACTTTCCGTGGACGCGCCTGCCCGGCGTGACGATGCCTGAGAACGCAGCGGCCGATGGTGGACATGGCGCGCGTGCGCGCGCTCGATCCGGTCGCGCTGCGCGCGTATCTCGGCGACGGCAACTTCGGCGGCGTGTACCAGCGCTCGGACGAGGAGATGCTCGCCCTGTGGCAAGATCGCCGTGGACGAGACGCGCGCCCTGCTCAACGGCTCGTGGGGCATGACGGGGCAGTACGATGCGTTGCCTCGATCTGGGGCGCAGGCGCGATCGGCGGAACGCTCGGGCGCGCACCTCGCGCGAAGCCGGGCACGACGTCACGATGGTGGACGCCGTCGTCGAGCACGTCGAGCGCCATCAACCGCGGCGGCCTCCGCGTGACCGGGCCGATTGACGAGTTCACGGCGCGCGTGCCCGCATTCACGCCGCAGACGCTCACCGGCACGTGGGAGACGATCGTGCTCGCCACGAAGGCCCACCACACCGGCGCCGCCGTCCGCGCGCTCGCTCCGCACCTTACCGCCGGCGGCTGCGTGGTGTCGGCGCAGAACGGTCTCAACGAGCTCGCCATCGCGGAAGCCGTCGGGCGCCGCGCGGACGATGGGCGCGTTCGTCAACTTCGGCGCCGACTATCTGGAACCGGGCGTGATTCACTACGGCGGCACGCGGCGCGGTGGTCGTCGGCGAGATCGACGGACGCATCACGCCGCGCGTGCACGGCCGTGCGAGACGCGTGGAGCGATTTCGATTCCGCGCGCCATCGTCACGCCGAATATCTGGGGCTACCTGTGGGGCAAAGGAAGCCTACGGCGCGATGCTCTTCGCCACGGCGCTCACCAACGAATCGATCGCCGACGCGCTCGCGATGCCCGAGCTACCGGCCGCTGTACATCGCGCTGGCGCGCGAGATCCTCGCCGTCGCGCGCGGCTCGCGGCATCCGCCCGAGTCGTTCGACGGCTTCGACCCGTCGGCGTATCTCACAAGTGCGCCGTCCGGCGCGGCGGAGCGCTCGCTCGACGCGCTCGTCGCGCACAATCGGCGCTCGGCCAAGTCGCACAGCGGCATCTGGCGCGATCTCGCCGTGCGCAAGCGTCCCACGGAAGTGGACGCCCAGCTCGGCATCGTCGTGACGCTCGGCGCCGAGGCCGGCGTGCCGACGCCGCTCACCACGCGCCTGGTCGAGCTGATTCACGAGATCGAGCGCGGCGCGCGTGCGCAGTCGCTCGATGCGCTCGACGGCGCTGGCAGCGATGCCGGTTCCCACACGGACCGCGCATGAACCTGACGTTCGCCGGCAAGACCGTCATCGTCACCGGCGCGGCGCACGGGTTCGGGCGCGCCATCAGCCGCGCGTTCGCCGAGCGTGGCGCGCACGTCTGGGCCTGCGACGTGCTCGAGGACGAGCTGCGCGAGACAGAGCAGCTGTGCCGCGCCGTCCGGCGGCGTGTGCCACGCGCTGACGACCGACGTGCGCGATCGCGGCGCGGTGGACGCGTGCGTCGCGGCGGCGTCCGCGGCGCTCGGGCCGCGTGGACATCCTGGTGAACAACGCCGGCGGCGTGCTCGGACAGGTGGGACGGCCGCTCGAGGACGATCACGCCGGAGCGAGTGGCAGATCATCTTCGACGTCAACGTCACCGGCGCGTTCTACTGCTCGCAGGCGGTGGCGCCCGGCATGAAAGCCGCGCGCGCGGACGGATCGTCAACATCTCGAGCGGCGCCGGGCTCGGCATCAGCCTCACCGGGATCCAGGCGTATGCGTCGGCCAAGGCCGCGCAGATCGGCCTCACGCGGCAGCTCGCGCACGAGCTCGGTCCATGGGGCATCACGGTGAACAACATCGCGCCCGGGTTCGTGCGCTCCAATCCGACCACCGAGCGCCAGTGGGAGTCGTACGGCGACGAAGGGCAGCGCGCGCTCGTCGATCGCATCGCGCTGAAGCGCCTGGGCACGCCCGACGACATCGCCTACGGCGTGCTGTTCTTCGCGTCCGACTACGCCGGCTGGATCACCGGGCAGGTGCTGTCCATCGACGGTGGCAAGTGACGGTGGACGAGCGGCTGCTGGCGCACTTCGACGCGAATCGCGATCGGATCCTCGACGCAGCTCGTGCGAGTTCGCCGTCGATTCCGAGCGTGAGCACCGATCCGGCACATGCCGCCGACATCGAGCGCGCGGCGCGCTGGGTCGCCGACGCCATGTGGCGCCGCCGGTCCGTTCACGGTCCGCACGATCTCCACCGCCGGCAACCCCGTCGTGTACGGCGAGTGGCTCGGCGCGCCGGGCAAGCGGACGCTGCTGGTCTACGGCCACTACGACGTGCAGCCGCCCGATCCGCTCGACCAGTGGCACAGCGGCCCGTGGACTCCCACGCTGCGCGACGGGCGCCTCTACGCGCGCGGCGTGTCCGACGACAAGGGGCCGATGCTGATCCCGATCGAGGTGGCGCGCGCGTTCTTCGCGGTGGCCGGCCGCCTGCCGATCAACATCAAGTTCATGTTCGAGGGCGAAGAAGAGATCGGCAGCCGCCACCTCGACGCCTTCGTGCAGCGAGCACAAGGCGCTGCTGGCCGCGGACGCGGTGCTGTCGGCCGACGGCGCGATGTGGCGCGTCGACGAGCCGTCGCTCACGGTCGCCAGCCGGGGACTGTGCGGCCTCGAGCTCACGCTCACCGCCGCGTCGAAGGACCTGCATTCCGGCCGTCACGGCGGCGGCGTGGCCAACCCGCTCCATGCGATGGCGCAGCTCATCGCGTCGCTGCACGAGCCCGACGGACGCGTTGCCGTCGACGGTTTCTACGACGAGGTTCGCGAGCTGTCGCCGGCCGAGCGCGCAGCCATCGCCGCCTTGCCGTACGACGAGCGCGCGTACCTGGCGCAGGTCGGCGCGTCGTCGGCGTTCGGCGAGCCGGGTTACTACGACGCTCGAGCGCCAGTGGGCGCGGCCGACGCTCGAGGTCAACGGCATGTGGGGCGGCTACCAGGGCCGGGGCAGAAGACCGTGATCCCGAGCGACGGCGCACGCCAAGATCACCTGCCGGCTCGTGCCGGATCAGCAGCCCGGCGCGTGCTGGCGCGGGTGGCGCGCCACCTCGAGGCCCATGTGCCGCCGGGCACGCGCCTGTCGCTCTCGCTCGCGGATCACGGCTCGCGTGCGGCGCACGTCGCCGCGGATCACTTCGCCCTTCGGGCCGCGGATCGCGCGCTCGAGGCGACCTATGGCGTGCGGCCGCTCGTGGTTCGCATGGGCGGCACGGTGCCGATCGTCGGAGCTGTTCCAGCGTCACATGGGACTGGACACCGTGTTCTTCTCCTTCTCGACCGCCGACGAAGACTTCCACGCGCCGAACGAGTTCTTCCGCGTGCACCGGCTTGCGCGAAGGGCTCGAGGCGTGGGCGCGCTACTGGCACATTCTCGGCGAGGTCGAGGCATGACGACGGAACGCGTGTCGACGGATGCCCGGGTGGACGGTCCGCGCTCTGGCGACGCCGGCATCGAACTGGCTGAGCGCGCGTCGAGGCGCACAGCGCGACGCTCAAGAAGGAGCTCGGTGTTCGCGATCTCGCCCTCACGCAGATCCTCTTCATCGTCGGGCTCACCTGGATCGGCGTGGCCGGGAAGCTCGGGCCGTCGCACGTGGTGTTCTGGCTGCTGGCGCTTGTGCTGTTCTACCTGCCGTCGGCCGCGGTCGTCATCTATCTCAACCGCCTGATGCCGCTCGAGGGCGGGCTCTATCAATGGGCCAAGCTCGGATTCAACCAGACCGTCGGCTTCCTGCTCGCGTGGAACCTGTGGCTCTACGTGATCGTGTTCACGTCGGAGATCGGCCTGCAGTGCGCCACCTATCTCTCGTATGCGATCGGGCCGAGCGCCGCCTGGATGACGGCGAGCGGCGGTTCGTGGCGCTGGCGACGGCGGTCGTTGCTCGTCGCTGATGGTCGTCACGTCGATCGTCGGCCTGTCGGTGGGCAAGTGGGTGCACAACACCGGCGGCATCTTCATGATCACCATCTTCGGCACGGTCGTGCTGCTGCCGGTCGATCGGACTGCTGACGGGCACGCTTGCCGTCATACCATCCCTTCCGCACGCACCTTCCCGAGGTCTCGCTCTTCAACCTGAACATCCTCGGCAAGATGGGCTTCGGCGCGCTCGGCGGCTTCGAGTACATGGCCATCCTGGCCGGCGAGACGCGGTCGCCGGCGCGTTCCGTGACGCCGATCGGTGTTCATCGCGGCGCCGGTCATCGCCCTGATGTTCGTGCTGGGCACGAGCACCGTTGTCGCCTACATTCCGCTGCGACGACATCGATCTCATCGGGCCGGTGGCGCAGGTGCTGCGGGTCGGCTTCGGTCCGTTCGGCATCGCCGCGCCGCTCGTGACCGTGGCGATCCTGATGACGCTGGCGATGCGCGTCGGACAGGCGAGCGTGGCCTTCACCGCGGTGACGCGCCTGCCGATGGTCGCCGGGTGGGACCACATGCTGCCGCCGTGGTTCAGCCAGCTGCACCCAGCCTACAAGACGCCGGTGAACTCGATCGTGCTCGTCGGCGCGTTCGTCGTTCGCGATCGCGTCGTTGAGCCTCATCGGCGTCGGACATGCGGAGGCGTTCCAGCTCCTGTTCAACGCGAGCGGAATCTTCTATGCGCTGACCTACGTGGTGATGTTCGCCATCCCGCTGTTCGGCCTGACGCGGCGTCACGCCGCGTCCGCCGCTGTGGCTGCGTCTGGCGTCGTGGTCGGGACTGCTGATGACGCTGCTCTACATCGTGCTGTCGGTGTTCCCGATCATCAAGGTCGAGAGCGTGTCCGCCTTCGCGTTCAAGATCGTGCTGCTCATCGCGGCGATGAACCTCGTGGGCATCGGCATCCTGCTGTCCGCACGCCGGCGCTCCTCCGCCGTCGCTCGCGTGTAGCGTCTCTATCCGATGTAGTGCGGACCTTCAGGTCGCGTGCAGGCCTGAGGCCTGAACCGATCTGAGTCGAACGCCGCAGGCCTGAATCGGCGGACGAGACAAACGCTGGCAAACAGACGGGGACACTCTAATATCTGCTCGGCCCACGGCTCGGTGAGGGCTCGCCACTGAGGAGGTCTGCTTGGTCCGGATGCTTGGACTCGTCCCGCTGGCCGTCGTCGTGCTCGCGGGCGGGTACACGGAGAGGAGCGCTCGCATCCAGGCCCGGGCGCGACAGCCCGTCGGCGCTGCGGTCCCTCTTCCTGGCGGCGAGGAGTCCGGTCAGAATCGACGACGTCGAGACGGTGACCGATCTTCTCGCGTACAACCAGGCGGCAACCGTCGGGTTCTCCATCCCTGTCGAAGGCGCCGTCCAGCGATCCAAGGGATCATCACGCGCTGGGAGCTGCCGATCCGGTTCATGTCGATCCGTCGATCAGCGTCCATTGTGTCGAGGACGCGCTGGCGTACTGGCAGTCGGTGACGGGTCTTTCGTTCGTCCTGGTGGGCGCCGGCGCCGAACCGCGGCTGACCGTGCGTGCGGCAGGGTCGAGGCGAACTACACGTTGCCGCCGGTCTCGGACTCGTCTATCGCACCTACCCAACGAATCGGGCGCAGCTGGCGGTCGTGAAAATCCTCGCGCGCAACGCCAACTGCTCATCGCCGTCGGTGCTGTTCAGGCACGAGAGTCCGGACACGCGATCGGCATCTTCGGGCATCCGCCGGGCGGCTCATGAGCGCGCCCATGGTGGGAACGACCGCCAGTCAGCGCGAGATCAACATGCTCGTGCAGCTGACGCACCTTCCTCACGGCGCCCGCATCGAGCACGACGGTACGTGGAAGGTCGCGCAGTGACGCAGACGTGCGGACGCGCACGCACCGTCATTGCGGGATCTCGCCGCCATCGGGACCAAAGAACAGCACCCAGACCGCAAGATCGTCGCTGAAGTCTTCGAAGTGATGCTCGGTTCCCGCGGCGACAAAGAGGCAGTCGCCCGTCTCGAATGAATCGCGCTTCCCATCGTGGAACAGCGTGCCTCGACCCTGCACGATGACGTAGATCTCATCCTTCGCGTGAGGCGTCTGCCGGTTCGGGCGAAGCGGCCGGGCGGAGAGCTTGACTTCGAGGCTCCCGCGACGCAGAAGTGTGGCTGCGCGTTCTCCAGCAGGGCCCGGGATGCTCGCCTGCGCGTCGGCGAGATGAATGACGTAACTCCGATCGTCCGTGCTCATACCTTCGATCCTCTCACGCCTTTGAACGTCTTTCAGTCCGCGTAGTAGTGCAGGCCTTCAGGCCTGCTCGCACGGCGGACCTGAAGGTCCGCACTACATCGAATTGAAAACGGCTGAACCTCTTCGGTTTCGCTCGAGCTCATCGATGCGTCGCGCAGCGATCGACCACCGTGCGCGCGAAAGGCTTTGGCGTTTCCCAACCTACGGGTCATGAACCATTGACCGGCACGCACGCGTCGCCGCGCGTCAACGGACGTGGCGACGGTGATTGCTCAAGGAGCGCGCAGTGGCACACGTGGAAAACGCACCAGCACACCTGACGAGCGGCCGGCCCGGGGCACGGCACCGCAGGGCGCCAGCCGACACGGGAATTTCTCGACAGACGATCAGGGCACGAGGATCCAGGAATGTTCGGGAGGATGTTCCCGGACCTCGAACCGCTCGCGGTCGACGACGCGGCGCTGCAGGAAGCTCGCGGATGCGATGACGGACGCCGACCCGGCCAGCGCAGCCGGGAACAACGCCAACGTCCCCGCCGGCTTCACGTATCTGGGCCAGTTCGTCGATCACGACATCACGCTGGATCTGACCGCGCATCGGCGAGAAGGAGTCCGATCCGACCGCGGTCGAGAACTTCCGAACGCCGGCGCTGGACCTCGATTCGGTCTACGGCCTGGGGCCCGACGGCAGCCGCCACCTCTACGCGCGCAACCCGGGCGACGCCGACGGCAAGAATCCGGGACCGAAGCTGCTCGTCGGCAAGACCATCAACGTCGCCGCCGGCGGCATGACCGGCGATCATCGCAACGACCTGCCGCGCAGCCCGGAAGGCTTCGCCCTGGTCGGCGATCATCGCAACGACGAAAATCTGTCGTCGCGCAGACGCACGTCGCGTTCCTGAAGTTCCACAACAAGGTCTGCGATCAGCCGTTCGCCGCGGCTGGCGATCGCCGAGGCGCGTCTTCGCGGAAGCGCGCCGGCTCGTGACGTGGCACTACCAGTGGATGGTGCTGCACGATTGGGTCGAGCGCGTCACCGAGAAGGGCATCGTCGCGAAGATTCTCGAGCACGGCCGCGCAGTTCTATCGCTTCAAGACGCACGCCGTTCATGCCGGTCGAGTTCTCGGCCGCGGCGTATCGCCTCGGCCACAGCATGGTGCGCGAGGCGTACAGCCACAATCGCATCTTCACGCCCGGCGGCCTGGCGCCGGCGACGCTGCAGCTGCTGTTCAGGTTCACCGGGCTGTCCGGCGGCATCGTCGGCGACCTGGCGCCGAACCCGCCGACGGCGCCGACGCCGATTTCGGTGCTGCCGAGCAACTGGATCATCGACTGGCGCCGCTTCCACGAGGTCGCGCTCGCCGAATCCGCCGGACGTGCCGCTCAACCTGTCGCGCCGGATCGATCCGTTCGTCGTGCCGACGCTGCACACACCTGCCGGGCGGCGGCGGCAGCCTGCCGTTCCGCAATCTGAAGCGCGGCGTCATGCTCGGGCTGCCGTCAGGACAGGCGGTCGCCAGGGCGATGAGGATTCACAATCCGCTGACGCCGGACGAGATCTGCGACCGGCGCCGGACGGCGCCGTCGCCAAGAAGCACGGGCTGCACCTGCACACGCCGCTCTGGTACTACATCCTCAAAGAGGCCGAGCAGCGCGGCAGCGGCGAGCGGCTCGGTCCGGTCGGGCGCGACGATCGTCGCGGAAGTGTTCGTCGGCCTCGTGCAGGGCGACCGGCAGTCGTACTCTGTCGCTCAAGGGCAAGCACTGGAGGCCGGAGCTGCCGTCGAAGACGCCGGGCGACTTCACCATGGCCGACCTGCTGCGCTTCGTCGGGGACATCAGCCCGATCGACGGCATCACGACCGTGTAGAGCGGCTGAAGCGGCTCGTGCCTCGCGGGTGTATCCTTGCCGGCGAGGTGCGACCGTTTCTGCGAGAAGCGCGCCGCCCGTTCTTCAAGCATGCTGCAAGCGGCGTCCCACTGACGTGGTCCCTCAGACGCTGACCGTGCTCGCCGCGATTCGTCCCGGCGAGGAGGCGCGGCTTCGCGACGATCCTCCGGCCGATTGGTGACGACATCGAGGGCCGGCGACCGGACCAGGACGCCGGTCAGCGTCCGCATCGAGTTCACCCGCAGCCGGAGGATCCACTTCGCGCGCTTCGCGATCCTCGACGATCCGGATCGCGGGCCCGCGCCGTCGACGTCTCCTCTACTCGGCGACCTACGACGGCGACCTCGATTCTCACCTCGCCGAACTGATCGCGATCACCTCGGACATGGACGCGATCTGGGGCCGCTGCGAGGCGTATGCGGGCGCCGCCGGCTTCGCGCAGGCTTCATCCGGGCACCGCGCTCGAACCCGATGCCTTCTACATCGCGTTTCGCGACGAGACCGTCCAGCACATCCAGGATGCGATCGCTCTTCGACGCCAGGCGGAGACGCTCACCGATTCAACGCCGGCCGCGCCCGCTCGTCGTCGATCCTGTCCCGCCTCACATCGCGGTCCGACGGACGGTGACGATGTGCGACGCGCCGCTCGAAGCCGCCGCACGGTCCATCGTCGACGGCGTCCGCCGGCTGATGCGCGGCGCTCCCGATTGTGATCGACGTCCTCAGGCGTCATCGTCCGCGTGCGGCTTTGCCAACGCCCTCTATGCGGCACGAAAGACGACCGCCAGCCTCAATCGTTATCCGCTGGTGCGCTGGGTGAACCGGCTCACGGGCAACCGGCTGCCGCCGCGGCGATCGGTTTACTCGAGCGTGCCGCTCGACAACTGCGCCGCGCCTGCGCCGCTCGTGCCCGGCGATGAAGTGCCGTCGGACCCGGACAGCCAGTTGCCGTCGACCTTCAGAGAAGACGCCGTCGACGCAGAATCAGCTGACGCTCGTCACGGTCGTGAGGCCGGGACGAGGCCGACCGCGTCCGCGCCGTGATGGCCGCGATCGACGCCCTCGCGAAGCGCCTGGCCGCCGCCCGGCTCGCTCATCGGCGTCAGCACCATTCATTTCGTGAAATGGCTGGTCATCGACGACGGCCGTCGTCTGATGATGGTCAGCGACTACGACGGCTCGTGGGAAAGCTACATCGACGAATTTGCCGAGATGATCCTGTTCGGGGCTGGACGCCATCTGGGAGACCGCGTACGGTTATCCTCCGGACGGGGCGCGCGACGTTCCGGCCTTCAAGCGGTTCCTGCGAAGCCATCAAGTGCCGGCGGAGGTGTTCTTCAGCGCGTACCCGGAGAACGGTCTTGAACATGACGAACGATCTGAACTTTGCGCGTGCGTGCGCCGACGCGCATTGGCGGCGAGCTGCAGAGCGACGCTCCAGCGGCTGTAACGTGGCGAGCTTCCCGGCGACGCGGCTCGGAGAGCGCGCTCGCCGACATCCAGGGTTTCATCACCAGCGGATACGGGCATCTGTCGCTACGCCGCGTACCTGTTCCTTCAGTTTCACGATGCCGTCCGGCGCAGCGATGGCTGGCCGCGGTCGGCCCGGCCATCACGTCGGCGAAGCCGTGGCCGACGTCGGCGAGCGGGGAGAAAGCTGAAGCCGGCGGTCGTGCTGAACATCGCGTTCACCGCCGACGGCCTTGTCGCGCTCGGGCTGCCGCCCGACGTCCTCTGCACGTTCCCGGTCGAGTTTCAGGAAGGCATCGCGCGAGAGGAGCGATCGCACATCCTCGGCGACACTGAAGAAAGCGATCCCGCCGCGTGGGAGCTCGGCGGACGCGGACAGCCGCCGATTCACGCGGTCGTCATCGTTCATGCGCTGTCGGCAGAGTGCTCGACGACACGTGCCGGGCGCAGCGAGCGCTGCTGGCCGGCATGGCGGACGGAGTCGTCGAACTTCCGGGCAGCATGCAGGCGGTCATCGTCCCGAAGGCGGCAACGAGCCGTTCGGGTTTCGCGACGGGATCGCGCAGCCGGCGATTGCAGGCATCAGCGGCGAGGCGTGTCCACCGGCGAATTCATCCTCGGCTACACGAATCACTTCGACCTCATGCCGCCGACGCCGTGCGTGCCGCGCGGAACTCGATGCCGATGCGCTGCTGCCGCCGCTGGACAACCCGTATCACGCGTCGCAGCGGCTGGCGGGATCTCGGCCGGAACGGTTCGTATGTGGTGTACCCGGAAGCTGCAGCAGGATGTCGCCGGCTTCTGGCAGTTCATGAAACGCGAATCCGCTCGCACCGCCGGAGCCGGAGATGCCGGCCGCATGATCTGGCTGGCGTCGCGGTTGCGTCGGGCGGTGGCCGAGCGGCGCGCCGTTGATGCTTGCGCCGGCTGCCGACGATCCCGGCCTCGGCGACCGCGACGACTTCCTCTATCGCGCGGACGCCGGCCGGTTTGTCGTGTCCGATCGGCGCGCACATCCGCCGCTCCAACCCTCGCGACGACGATCAAGCCGCACTCCGCGGCCGAGTCGCTCAGCATGTCGGAAGCCCATCGCCTGCTCCGTCGAGCGCGGGTCTTCGGACCGTCCGCTGCTCGATCCCGCCGTCCTGGCTGCATGCCGCGTCACCGCGGCACCGCTGGCGCGCTGCTCGAGCTCAGCCGACGACGGACGTCGAGCGCGGCATCCATTTCTTCTGCGTCAACGCCAGCATTCGCAGCCAGTTCGAGTTCGTGCAGCAGACCTGGTGCAACAACCCGCGCTTCGGCGGCCTCAACGACAACAAGGATCCGATCGTCGGCGACAACGACCGGACCGGCGAGCCGTCGAGCCGCATGACGATTCCGCGTGTGCCGCTGGGCATGCGAACGGCTGCGCTGCCGAGGTTCGTGACAGGTCAGGGCCGGCGCCTATCTGTTCATGCCGAGCCTGAATGCGCTCAGCTCTCTCAGCCTTTAGTCGTTCCGGCCGCGCGACCGCCACGGCGGTGAAGTCCCGGCGTCGGGCACCCTTCGACGGAATGGATGCAGAAGCGTCCAACCCATCCCTCGGGCACGCGCTCCTCGATGCCGTAGCGGAAGCGGGCGGCGTCCGCGCGGGAGATAGACGGTTCCGAAACAACACATCCCAGGATGCGACGAGGCTGGCATAGTTCCGGTCGAGCGCTTCGCGCTCGGCGCTGTGGTGCCAGTGATGGAACTCGGGCGAGACGACGAGCCAGCGCAGCGGACCGTCGGCACACCTGACGTTGGCGTGCACGAGCGACGCCTGCCATCCTGAAACGGCGACGAAGACGGCGACGGCCGCGGGCGTCAGCGTTGAGCGCGACCAGCGGGCCGAGCGACGCGACGCGAAGCAGGAACAGATCGAGCGGGTGGAAAACGCGGAATCCAACCAGCCAGTCCAGTTCCTCCGCCGAGTGATGGACGGCGTGAAAGCGCCACCAGCCATAGCAGCGTGTGCTGCAGGCGGTAGAATGCCATACACGCCCAGGTCTCCGACAGCGAGTGCGACGACGCTTTGCGTGAGGAGCGAAGCGGTTCTCGATCCACTGGCGCAGCTGCGGAGCTCCCGCCGCCGCGGCTGCATCGATTCCGCCGAGCGCGAGGGCAGCGCGACGTAAAGCAGCACGCCGTTCATGAATCCGGTGAGGACATCCATCGCCCAGCCTCGCGAAGGCGGGCTGGGTCGGCCGCAAGCTGGCGAGCCGTTCGAACGGGATGAAGACTGCGGCCGCGACGAGGAACGCCTTCACGGAACCGATGAACAACGACACGGGCACGGCGATGCCTGCGCAAAGGCGCCGCCACATCCGGCGTCAACGGCGCTGTCGAAGTTCTCGTGTGAAGCGCGTCGCGTAGACGCCGGTGACTTACAGTTCCCGTCGTCCTCCGACAGAAATGAAATGCGGCTTCAGTACGCGGTGCGCAGTTCCATCTCGTCGGGCCATTGGCCGCGGAAGAGATTCTCGGAGTACGCTCTCGAAGTTGTAGGGCGGCAACCCGGTGCAGATCACTTCCTCGATATAGCTCGTGGCCGTATTCGTTGTGGGAAGCCCATGAACTGGCCCGTCACGTATCGCCAGGCGTGCACCATTTCGTGGGCGAGACAGATGGTCGGGTAGCGGAGTTTCTTCTGCCCGTCCGACCAGCACTGCGACGGCCGCTCGACGTTGATCTCGGATGTCCGCGTTGGAGCCGCGGCCAGGTGTCAGCCACGCACGCAGGATGCGGCGGATGCCGGTGTGCAGCGCGTTGTCGGTTGGCCTGAGCGTCGCCAGGCCAGCAGGCGCTCGATCTTGGTCACCCAGGCGGCGGCCGGCCCGGTCGGCATCGGCCGGCCGACGTTCCGGGACGCGATGTAGGTCGCCGGCGCGATGCCGCCGGCCAGCGCCGAAGCCGAGGGATTGCGCGGTCATGTGCGACCGTCCCAGCGCCATGGTCAACTCGTTCGCTGATCCGCGATACCGTCGTTTCGCTTCTTCGCGCGAGCGATCAGCAGGAAGGCGTTGTCGTCGGCCGGACCGCAGCTGCTGCCGGCGCCGCCGTCGATGGGCTTGATTTCCAACCGGCGGCCGGTGAGCGCGATGTCGCCCATCAGTCCCGTGCCCGACGGAAGCGCCGCGATCCGATCGAGGGCAGCGGATCGTCTTCCGATAGAGAAGAGGCGCTGTGTCGTCCACCATGATCGTCGGGTAGATCGGATATGGAACGAACGTCACGGTGCAGGCGAGTCTAGCATGGAGCTCAGAGGTGCACGGCCGTGCGATGACGCAGGATTCCGCCTCAGTATCTGGATCCAGCATCTCCGCCCCAGTACTCCGTGAACATCCGCTGGATTTCGGCGGGATCGCTCGTGCGGGTCAGCGCGAGCATCAGCAGCACCCGCGCCTTGACCGGCGCGAGATCCTCGCCGGCGATGCGGCGGCGGATCTCTTCCGGCGGCGGCCCGGCAGTGCCGCCGCGACCGCGTCCGCCGCGGCCCGGCCGCGATCCGTCCGGCGCCCGCGCGCGTCGTCGTCACGACGAACACGCCCTTCTTCGTCGCGTAGTCGATGCCGTCCTGCTGGGTGCCGCTCGTCGCGCCGGCGCCGGCGCCCGCGACGACGATCCCCTTCGCGCCGCGCGTCGGCCGCCGCCTTGATCAGGTCGCCGTCGGCGCCCTGGTAGACGAGGATGCACGTCGACGCGCGGCAGCTTCGTCACCGACGCGATGTCGAACTCGCTGCTGGCGGTGTGCCGCTTCAGCGACGCTGCGGTAGAAGGCGACGCGATCCGCGTCGACCACGCCGAGGATGCCGTAGCCGCGCGTCTGGAACGTGTTCAGCCGCAGCGCGTCGGTCTTGGTGACCTCGCGCGCGGCGTTGATCTCGTCGTTGAGCACCACCAGCGCGCCTTTGCCGCGTGCGTCGGCGGACGCGGCGACGCGGAAGCCCTCGAGCAGGTTCGCCGCGCCTTCGTAGCCGAGCGTGCTCGGGTTGCGCATCGATCCGACGACGACCACGGGCTTGTCGCTGCGCACCGTCAGGTCGAGGAAGTAGGCGAGCTCCTCGAGCGTGTCGGTGCCGCTGGTGACGACGAGCCCGGCGATCGCCGGCGTCGGTCCTGAAGATCTCGTTCAGCCGTCTTGGCGAGCGCGACCCACTGATCCAGCGTCAGCTCGCTGCTGGCGCAGGTTCGAGAACTGCTCGAACTCCGGGCTTGGCGTAGCGCTCGATTCCCGGCATCGACTGCACCAGCTCTTCGGCGGTCAGCCGTCCGCCGGTCCGGTTGGAGATGGTGCCGCCCGTGGCGACCAGCCGGCACGCGCGGGACATCCTGCGCCTGCGCCGGCAACGGCGCCAGCAGCGCGATCAAGAGGAGCGCTGCGTAAATTCTCACTTGTGAATTGTCACTTCGTGACGCCGCACGGCCCGTGGAAGGGATCCAGGTTCCAGTCGAGGAAGGTCCAGACGCGGTTCCACGAATCGCGCTGCTCGCGCGTGTTCTCCGGCTGCCACGTCTTCGGGTCCACGCGGCGGTCGAACGTGTGGCCGCCCGGCGGGTTGTCGTAGACCATCGTCTCGGCGAGCCGCGGCTTGCGCGCGCGCAGCGCGTCGACCAGCTGCATGTCCTCTTCGATGTTCACGTCCTCGTCGTTCTTCGTCACGCCGACGTAGAGCGGAATCTGCAGCTTGTCGACGCTGTAGAGCGGCGAGCGATCCTTGTAGATGTCGCGGCGCTCGAACGGCAGGCCGCCGTAGCGGTTCTGCGGGATCGATGGCCTGGTGCTGCCGCTCGACGCCTTTCCAGGCGAGGCGCTGGAACAGGTTCGTCACCGGCACCATCGCGACCGCGGCCTTGAACAGCGCCGGATTCCGGAAGATCGACAGCAGCGTGATCATCCCGCCGTGGCTCCAGCCGATGATCCCGATGCGCGACGGATCGACCTGCGGATACTTCGTCTTCAGCACCTCGACCGCCGTCACCACGTCGTCGACTTCGGTGCCGCCGTAGTCGATCGCGTCGTAGAACGCCTTGCCGTAGCCGATGCTGCCGCGATATTCCGGCGCGATGACGACGTAGCCCTTCGCCGTGGCTTCGCGGATGTACGGAATGTAGTGCTCGTAGAGATGGCCGCGGATGTTCTCGTGGACCCAGACGATGCGCGGGATGCCCTTCGCGCCGCGCAGCTTCAGCGGCTGAAAGACGAACGCCGGGATGTCCAGGTCACCCGCCCTGCTGCGGTAGGTGATCTTGTCCATCTGCATGAAGCCGTCGCTGGCCGCGCGCCAGGTCTTGTCGGTCTCGGCCTGCTGCTCGAGCTGACGATCGAAGTCGGGCTGGCGCTGCTGGAACTGCGGCGGCCGCAGGCGAGCGTCGGATGCAGCGGCCAGGACGACGAGCATGAGGCAGGACGCAGACGGCTGAGGCGCTTCATGCCTCCAGATCCTACACCGTGCGTGGACGGCTTCGCGCGCGCGCGCGTGCGCGCGCGTCAGCCATTCGCACAGCTGGTGCGCCGCGTCCGCCGGCGTCGTGCCGTAGAACGGCATCAGGGCGGTCGGGCACGCCAGGGATCCGGACGATGTAGGCGCGCCAGCGATCTGTCGGAGACGTTGGCGACCTCGATCAGGTAGTCGCGTCCGGCGATGGATTCTTCGAAGCGATGGACGGCGGCGGTCACGGAGTCAATGGATTCTACGCTGATGTGCGCGGCGATCAAGCGAAGCGGGTCACGAAAGCGCACACACAGCGGTCGCCGCGCCGTTTCCCGACCGGCGACGCCGCGAAAAAATTTTCGATGGCGATCCATCACACAGGAAATTCACCAGTCATCCACAGGTTTTCCACAGCTTGACCTGTTGTCGAGCCCGCACACTACGCTTGAAACTTCATGCGCAGTCGCACGTTGGCGGCCGTTCGTCCTGGCGGCGGCCGTGGTCGATTCCGCTCGAGCGGCGGCCGCTCCGGCCGGACGAGGCGACGCTGCTGCGTGTGTTCCTGACCGACGGCACGTCTCTCGTCAGCTACGGCGAGCCGGCGCGGGTGAGCGATCGCGTCGTCTTCTCTGATGCCGACCGACGACGACGCCCGAACCCGCCGCTGCACCTGGTCAACCTGCCGATTGACCGCGTGGACTGGGATCGGACCAGCCGCTACGCCGCCGACCGCGCGCGCGTCGCACTACGTCGCGACGCAGGCCGAGAGCGACTACGCCGCGCTGTCCAACGACGTGGCGTCCACGTTGAACGAGGTTGCGACGCACCGCCGAGCCGTCGCAGCGGCTGCGCGATCGTCCAGCGGGCGCGCCAGACGCTCGCGGACTGGCCGCTGAGCCATTTCAACTATCGCGCGGCGGAAGTGCGCCAGATGCTCGGGGCATGCTCGACGAAGCGATTGCCGATCTGCAGGCGCATCGCGAACGCCCGGCACGCTACGCGCTGAACCTGTCGGCGTTCACCGATCCGCCCGCGATTGTCGAGCCGCTGCTGCCGCCGCCGGCGACACCGCGGGAAGCGATCGAGCAGGTGCTGACGGCGGCGCGAGCGGTGGACGTGAGCGCCGAGCGCACGTCGCTGCTGGCGACGGCTGTCACGGCCTGATCGACCGCGACGAGACGTCGCTGCCACGCCGACGTGGGCCGTCGCGACGCGCATCGGACGTGCAGGTCGGAGATCGCAAAGGAGCTGAAAGCCTGGACCAATCCTACCGATCGCTCACGAGCGCGCATGATGGCGCTGCGCGAACGAGCGGGCGGCGCAGGCGGACGTCCGCGGCATCGAGCGCGTGGTGCACCGCCATTCACCGCTGGGACGTCGCATTTGGCGAGCAGCGGCCCGATGCGCGTCAGCTCGCTGATCGCGGCCGTGGAGGTTAAGCTCGACGCCGCACGCCGGCTGCAGCTGGCTGCGCGATCGCTACGCGCTGCGAGCGCCCGATGCTGACGCAGTATCGAGCGGCGATCGCGCGCGCCGATGGACCTGTTCGCTCAGCTCGAAGCCGTCGCTCGAGGCGGTGAAGGCGCTCTCGGGGTCGGCGCCGGCGACGCTCGACTGCGATCCAGCGCACGGTGGCGCGTGATTCTGCGCGCTGGCGGTCCGCGATCGCGCCGCCGGAGGAGCTCGTCGCCGCGCACGCGCTGCTGATCAGCGCGGCCCAGCTCGCTGGCAACGCCGCCGAGATCCGCCGCGCAGGCGACGCTGGCCAGCGACATGACGCGCGCGTGGGACGCGTCGTCGGCCGCCGCCGGCGCGCTGATGCTGGAGCGCGCGCGCACGATCGGACATTCAAAATCTGCTGAGGCTGCCGCAACTCAGGTGATCACCCCGCGCCGGACGCGGCTCGTTCGCGCTCGCCGACCTGCAAACCTTCCGCCGCGCCATCGCGCGCGCTGGCGCAGCCTCGAACCGGGCACCGCGACCGGAGAACCGAGCACAGTCGTCGTCGTGCCGACGCGCGGCGTCGGCGCGCCTGCTGATGGCGGACCGGTCGACGCCGACGTCGTGACGCGCGACGAGCTCTACGACCGCCTGCACGAACGGCTGGCCGGATCCGCCGCGGCGGCTGAGCCCGCTCGAGCGCGACGTCATGGCCCAGGCAGCCGCGCGCGCGGCGGCAGCCGCGCGTCGACGGCCTCTCGTTTCAGCTCCGCCCCGGTCTCGTCGCCGAGATGCTGCGCTTCTACGATCAGCTGCGGCGTCAGTCGCAGCAGGTGAAGCGGTTCGAGGAGCTGATCGACGAGGCGCTCGGGTCCGACGATGTCGACCGCGCCGCCCAGCGGATGCGGATCCAGACGCGGTTCCTGGCCGGCGCGTTTCGGGACTACGAGCGGCGCGTGCGCGAGTCGGGCGCGCTGCGACGAGCACACGCTGCGCGAGCGGCTGATCGCCGAGCCGGCCGCCGATCCGATCCGCCGCGTCATCGTCACCATTCCCGACTGGATCGCCGACGCCGAGCGGACTCTACCAGGCGGATTTCGATCTGCTGACGCGCATTCCGGGCCTCGAGTCGCTCGACATCGTCTCGACCGAGCGCGTGCTCGCGTCCGGCTTCCACGAGCGGCTGCACAACTGGTGGCCGGGCCTGGAGGAGACTGGAATCACGGCAGGCCTGAAGGTCTGCGACGACTCGAGAGTCGGCGGGCACAGTAGCGAAGTAGCGAGGCCTTCAGTCCTGCCGAAGCCCAGTGCTCGTCACGCCGCCCGGCGCCTCGCCCGACGAGCCGTGGTGGACGCTGCGCGACCGGGAGGAGGAGCTCGTCGCGATCGCGCCGGCAGTTGAAGGCCGACCGCCGGCGCGGCGACGTCGCGTTCCGCTCGACCGGACCGCGATCGTCTACAAGCATCCGCTGCCTTATCTCTACGCGGCGTCCGAGATCTTCCGCGGCGCCGGCATTCCGTATCAGATGTCCGACGCGCTGCCGCTGGCCGCCGAGCCGACGTCGGCCGCGCTCGATCTGATCCTCGACGCGGTGTCGTCGCGCTTTTCGCGCAGCCACGCTGATCGCGCTGCTGCGGTCGCCGCACTTCGTGTTTCGACCGGACGAGGACGAGTCGGACGAGCTGACGCGGGAATCGGTCAGCGCGCTCGATCGCGCGCTGAGCGCGGCCCGGTATCTGGGCGAGCTCGAGCGGCTGGAAGCCCTGGCGGGCGAGTGGGGCGCCGGCGCCTCGCGTCCGGCGATGGAGTGCGGCGCTCGGCGATCGCCCGCGCCCTCGCGCCGCTGACCGAGACGCATCCGGCCTCCGAGCAGGTCGCCTGCCTGCTCGCGTTCTGGTCCGCCCACGCGCGCCCGATTGCCGACGACGATCCGTTCGCATCGCGCGAGCGGCGCGCGCGCGCGGCGATCGTCGAGCATGCTGCCGTCGCTGGCGGCGGTGCACGCCGCACACGACGATCCCGACTGGACCGATCGACGAACTCGGGCATCGCCGTGCGGCGCTGGATCGAGGATCAGACGTTCGTCCCCGACGCCGACGACAGCAGCGGCGTGCACCTGCTCGACGATCAGGCCGCCCGCTACGGCGACTTCGACGATGTGGCGATTGTCGGCGTGGTCGATCAGGACTGGCCCGAGCGGCCGCGGCGCAACATTTTCTACCCGCCGGCGCTGCTCAAGGCGCTCGGCTGGCCGTCCGAGAAGGATCGGCGCGCCGCCGCCGACGCGCGGTTCCTCGACCTGCTGACGTCGGCGTCGCGGCGGACGACGGTGTCCACCTTCACGCTCGACGACGACGCCATCGTGTCGCGATCGATGCAGCTCGACGAGATTCCGCGCGCCCGGCTGTCGACGGTCGCGCGCGAGCCGTTCGAGGACGCGCGGGTCTTCGCGGACGAAGCGCTGTCGCTCGAGCCGACGGTCTTCGATCCGTTTCAGGGCGACGCGCGGAGCTGGGCGGAGCTGCGGACGGCGCGGTCGCCGGCGGATGCGCCCGACTTCCACGGCGCCGTCCGCGCGCCTTCCGGCGCGCGCCTGGTCGGTCAGCGCGATCGAAACGTATCTCGACTGCCCGTTCAAGTTCTTCGCGCAGCACGTCCTCAAGCTCGAAGAGGAGCCCGACGACGAAGAGGTGATGGATCCGCGGCGCCAGGGCCAGTTCGTCCACGAGGTGTTCGAGCGATTCTTCGCCGCATGGCAGCGGCGCGGGCCATCGCGCCGTGACGCCGGAGAACCTCGACGCGGCGCGCGGCGATGTTCGTCACGCCGTGGTCGATCGCGCGCTCGAGCGCTGCCGGATGCCGAGGCGGGTCTCGAGCGCACGCGGCTGCTCGGATCGCCGGCCGCCGCCGGCCTGGGCGACGCGGTGCTGCGCATGGAAGCCGAACGCCCGGTCGCCGTCGTCGAGCGCCTGCTCGAGCACAAGCTGACGGGCGACTTCACGTTCGCGACGGCCGACGGTCCGCGGACGATTGCCGCTGCGCGGCAAGGCCGATCGCCTCGATCTGCTCGAGGACGGCACGTTCCGCCTGATCGACTACAAGCTCGGCTGGCCGCCGCAGCGCGGCCGCGCGCTGCAACTGCCGATCTACAGCCTCGTGCGCCGAGCAGCGGCTGGCGGGCACATCGCGGCCGGTCGTGGCAGCTGAGCGAGGCGGCGTATCTGCGCGTTCAAGGGTCCTAAGCGCGTCGTGCCGCTGTTTGCGTCCGCCGCCGATCGCGGCGAAGGTGCTGGCCGAGGCGCAGCAGCGGCTCGTCGACACGGTCGACGCGATCGAGCGCGGCGAATTTCCGCCGACGCCGGACGATGTCTGGCGCTGCGAGACGTGCAGCTTCGCCTCGGTGTGCCGGAAGGACTACGTCGGCGATGTCTGAGCCGCGTCTTCCCTTCGATGACGAGACGGACGCGAGTCCAGTCCGGCACTCGAGTCGCCGGCGAGTCCACCAAGCCGCAGTGCGTGACGGTCGACGCGGCGTCCAGCGCCAGCCGGACCTCCCGACGACGCCGGCGCGCGCGCATACGCCGTCGATCCCGCGCAGAACGTCGTCCTCGAGGCGTCGGCCGGCACCGGCAAGACGCGCGTGCTCGTGGAGCGCTACGTCAACCTGCTGCGCGCCGGCATCGAGCCCGACCACATCCTCGCCGATCACCTTCACGCGCAAGGCCGCCGCCGAGATGCGGCAGCGCATCGTCGATCGGCTGAAGGAAGCGAGCCGTCTGTCCGAGTTCGACGCGGCGCGCTGGCGCGATCTGAAGGAGCGCCTCGGCGACATCGCGGTCTCGACCATCGACGCCTTCTGCCTGTCAGCTGCTGCGCGAGTTCCCGCTCGAGGCCGACGTCGATCCCGGATTCGACCTGGCGGACGACACCGAGGTGCCGCAGGCTCGTCGACGAGTCGCTCGATCAGGCGCTGCGCATCTGCCGCGGCCTCGCGCGAGACGACGACGACGTGGCGCTGGTGTTCGCGCAGCTCGGCGAGCGGCGGCTGCGCGCCGGCATCTCGGCGCTGCTGGATCGCCGGCTCGTCGCGCCGCACGCGCCTGCGCCGGTTCCTGCAGACAGGACCGCGCGATCTGACCGCCGCCATCGGCGTGCCAGGCGTCGGCCGCGCGGCTGCGCGACATCTTCGCCGGCGTCCGCGGCGGGCTGGACGCGTTCCTCGACGACGGCCCGCGCCATCATCCGCAGTTCGCGATGCTGGCGGCGGACATCAGCGTGCTGTGCGCGAAATCCACAATCGACTCAACGATCAGATCCACAATCGAATCCGCAGTCCGCAATCCGCAATCCGCGATGTCGACGCGCGCGGATCAGGCGCCTTTCGCGCGCTGATCGATCGGCTGCGCGCGTACTTCCTGACGCAGGAAGGCAAGCCGCGCGGCGAGAAGTTCACGGGCACGCGGTTCATCGCCGACGACTGCGACTCGTCCGACGCGTGGAAGCGCCACCGCGCGGCGGCGCTCGCGGATCGCGCCGGCGATTGCACGAGGCGATCCGCGCGTTCCGGCGCGATCTGAACGCCGTGATGTCGCGCGGCGTCTGGCGGATTTTCGCGATCGCGATGCAGCAGTATCAGCGCACGCTCGACGCACACGCGCTGCTCGATTTCTCCGGCGTCCTCGAGCGCGCCGTCGCAGCTGCTCAAGGACATGGACGAGTTCGCCGGAGAGCCGGCTGCGGCTCGAGGCGCGCTATCGCCACGTGCTCGTCGACGAGTTCCAGGACACCAGCCGCGCGCAGTGGGAGCTGGTGCGCCAGCTCGTCAAGAGCTGGGGCGAGGGGTTCGGCGCGGCCGCCGACGCGATCCCGCCGTCGATCTTCATCGTCGGCGACCGCAAACAGTCGATCTACGGGTTTCGCGACGCCGACGTCGCGCTGGTCGACGAGGCCGCCGGGTTCATCGACGCGCCTGCGGCCCGACGGCTCGCCGCGGCAGGCGATCACGGTCAGCTTCCGGTCGGCGCCGGAGATCCTGGCGTTCGTCAACGACGTGTTCGCGGCGATCGTCGATGCCGAGGCCGCCGGCGTCGCGGCGCGACGGGACGCGTTCCGCTACGGCGAGCAGCGATCGGTTTCCGATCGGGCCGACACGCCAGGTCGGCCCCACAGTCCGACGCATAACGGTGCCGGCGACAGATGTAGGCGGACCCGCGTGTCCGCCTGACGATCCTGTCCGCTTCATCGTCGGCGATACCGTGCAGAGCGCCGCCGATCGCCGTCGCCGACGAGATCGTGCGGCTGCTGTCGGGGACGACCGTCCGCGACCGGGCGACAGGCGTCGCGCGCGAGGCCGGCGCCGCCGACATCGCGATCCTCTTCCGATCGCGCGACAGCCACCGCGACTTCGAGGCGGCGCTCGATCGCCGCGGGTTTCCGACCTACGTCTACAAGGGCCTCGGCTTCTTCGACGCGGACGAGATTCAGGACGCCGTCGCGCTGCTGCGCTACCTCGCCGATCCGCTGTCGGATCTGCGCGCCGCCACGCTGCTGCGATCGCGCATCGTGCGGCTGTCGGATGCCGGTGTCGCCAGGCTCGGCGCCGACGCCCGCGGACGCGATTCTCGGCGCTGAACCGCCGCAGGCGCTGCGCAGCTCGGCGGCGAGGATCGCCGCGTGCTCGAGATGCTTCGCGCCGCCGTGCCGCGCTGGCTCGCGTGGGTGGATCGGCTGGCGCCGTCGGAGCTGCTCGACGCCGTCCTGCACGAGACCGCCTACGCCTTCGAGCTGCGCGGCCCGCGGCGGCGGCAGGCGCGGGAGAACCTGAAGAAGCTGCGCGGCATGATCCGGCGCGCGCAGAACCGCGGCTACGCGACGCTGGCCCGCATTGCCGACCATCTCGAGCGCCTCGCCGTCGGCGACGAGTCGAACGCGGCGATCGACGCGATCGACGCCGTCAGCCTGATGACCGTTCACGCCGCCAAGGGGCTCGAGTTCCCGATCGTGTTCGTCGTCAACATGGGCCGCGGCACCGGCGGATTCCGCGCGCCGATCCGCGTGACCGACGATGCCGGCGGCGAGGCGTCGGTGGCGATTGCCGATTACCAGTCGGAAGCCGACGAGGACGTCGCCGCGCGCGAGCGCGAGGAATCGAAGCGGCTGCTGCTACGTGGCGCTGACACGCGCGCGCGATCGCCTGTATCTGTCGGCGACGGTGAAGGACGGTCAGTGCCGGATGGGCAGGGGCAGCCTGGGCGAGGTGCTGCCGTCAGCCGTGCGCGCGCTTCGTGGCCGCGGTGGCCGGCAGCGTGAACGATCGATCCGTTCCTGCCGATCGAACGCGCCAGGCCCGCGCCGGCAGCGTGGACGACTTTGCGCCGCTGTCATGACCGTCTACACCATCGGTCATTCGACGCGATCGCTGGACGACTTCGTCGGGCTCCTGCAGGCGCACGGCGTCGCGCAGCTCGCCGACGTGCGCACGATTCCGAAATCGCGTCGGCATCCGCATTTCGCCGGCGAGGCGCTGTCGGAATCGCTACCCGCCGCGGGTATCAGATACCGGCACTTTGCTGGGCTCGGCGGGATGCGCAAGCCGCTGCCGATTCGGACAACCGCGGATGGCGTCACCCCGGCTTTCGCGGCTACGCGGACTACATGCAGACGGCGGCGTTCGCGGGCGCGCTGGACGAACTTGGTCGCGTGGTCCGATGAGCGGCGCCGACGGCGGTGATGTGCGCGGAGGCGGTGTGGTGGCAGTGTCATCGTCAGCTGATCGCGGACGCGCTCGTGGCGCGCGGCGTCGAGGCGAGGCACATCACGTCGGCCAGGCCGGCTGACGCTCACACGACTGACGTCGTTTGCGCGCATCGACGGAGCGCGCGTGACCTATCCGGGACTAGTATGAGGTTTGATCGGCCCACCGGCGGGCGTTCGCTTCGGCCTTCTCTTGGTTTCCCAACCAGGATGACGGAACGGGCGCGGTTTGCCGGTTCCGTCGCGGCTGACCCAGGCGATCCAGTGAGGACCGCGGGCTTCGGTATGAATCTGGTACGGAGCCTGACGCGCTCGGCATTTGAAGTCAGAATCTATCAGATTTAGGCCAATTTCGCGACGATTTGACGGTTTTGGGCCGATTTACATTGCGTCGAGCCCCGACCATTTCATAGAATCGAAAGGCTAAGGAGTCATAAGTGACGTTGACCTGTCCGAATTGCGGCAACGACCGGAACTTTCTGGTCAAAACGCTGCAGATGCACGTTGTGAATGTCGAAGGCGGCCGCGTGGAAGTGTCGGAAGAGAGCCGTCCGGCGGTGCTCGAAGTGCTCTGCGACGAGTGCGAGTCCGCGCTCAAGTTCGAAGAGTTCGAGGATACGCTCCGCAAAGAAGTTCTGCTGACGATCGGCGCGCGCTGAACGCGGCGCGCCGCGCTTTCACTCTGCTTTCCTCTTCGGCTTCTTCAAAGTAGTCGCAGTCAGGGCAAACCCATTCCACTGTGGTCCGAGTGGTGGCACTCGGATTGCCCGGCACGTGTGTGACGGTCGTGCTCTGCTCACTCGTCATCGTGCCGCCGCACAGCGGACACTCTTTGGTCGCGGGCATGATTCTTGTTCTCTGTGAAAACAGACGCTAGCACCGGCGTGTCGCCTTGACAAGCCTGTGATCGACTCCTATCGTTAGCGAGAATTGATGTCGCAGATGACGCACGAGTGTTTTGCCGACGAAATCGCCATCGACTTCCCGTCGGTCGGGAACGTCGTCGACCGCATGCGCACCGCCTTTCTCGGCGAGCACGTGGACGCCGACGTCCTGCGCGCGGAAGTGTCGCTGTCGCAGCGCGAGGCGTTTGCCGGCCACGTCGTGCCGCTGAAGGTCCCGGTGCGGATCACCTGTCCGAACTGCGGCGGCCGCGGCGAAACGTGGACCGAGCCGTGCGGTCTCTGCCTCGGCACCGGCGAGTCGCTGTTCCAGCAGGCGCTGCGGCGTCACCGGTGCCGCCGCGCGTCGCCGACGGCGCGCTGCGTCCGCTTCCGCCTGAAGTCGCCGGACGCGCGCATCGATTCGCGTCGAGCTGCGCGTCGCGATCCGTTCTTCGGCGACCTAATCCGTCATCACTAGCGGCATTCATGAAGCCCCACGTGGACTTCCTCGGCGTGCTCTTCGTCGTCTGGGGCTTGCTGACGGTCGTCGTCGGCCTCTCGACGCTCGCGCTCGGCGTCGGCGCGGTCGTCCCTGATCGCGTCGGCGAGCCGCAGCGGCGGCGCAGGTGGCGGCCGGGATCACTGCCGCCGCGTTCATGACGCTCGCGTTCATCGCCATCGTGTGGGGCGCCGCGCACGTCGCTCGTGGGCCTGCCGCTGCGGCGCCGGACGCCCGTGGTCGCGGTCTGATGGGCGCTGATGCTGGGCTCGGTCGGATCTGCTGCTGCTGCCGTACGGCACCGCGCTCGGGGATCTACGCGCTCTATGTCCTTCTGCGCGAGGACGGGAAGAGGTTATTCATCGTCAATGGCTAATGGCTGATGGCTGATGGCGATTCCGGATGGACAATGGTTCACGTTCATCCATCAGCCATAAGCCCATCAGCCATCAGCCTCAGCCATTAGCCATTCCTGCGTGAGTAGTACGATACTCTTGAAACCATGCTAGTTGAGCAGGCGTCTGTTCTCGCGGCGTTGAAGGTCGTCCGCGATCCCGATCTCCAGCGCGACATCGTCAGCCTCGGCTTCATCAAGGACCTGACGCATCGACGGCGGCCGCGTCGCGTTCACGATCGAGCTGACGACGCCGGCGTGTCCGGTGAAGGATCAGATGCGCGATCAGGCGCGCGCCGCGGTGATGCAGGTGCCGGGCGTCAGCAGCGTCGACGTGCAGATGAGCGCGCGCGTGCGCGAGGCGGTCGGCTCCGACGGCGCGCGGCAGTCGCGTGCCGGGCGTGAAGAACGTCATCGCCGGTCGGCGCCGGCAAGGGCGGCGTCGGCAAGACGACCGTCGCCGTCAACCTGGCGATCGCGCTCGTCGAAGTGCGGCAGCCGCGTCGGCATCATCGACGCCGACATCTACGGTCCGAACGTGCCGATCATGCTCGGCATGAAGACGCAGCTCACGACCGACGGCAAGAAGATCGTGCCGGCGGAGAAGTACGGCCTGCAGGTCATCTCGATGGGCTTCCTCACCGGCGACGATGCGCCGATCATCTGGCGCGGTCCGATGCTGCACGGCGCGCTGCAGCAGTTCTTCCGCGAAGTGGCGTGGGCGAACCTCGACTACCTCGTCGATCGATCTGCCGCCCGGCACCGGCGACGTGGCGCTCAGCCTCGAGCCAGACCGTGCCGGTCGCCGGCGCGATCGTCGTGACCACGCCGCAGCAGGTGTCGCTCGCCGACAGCCGGCGCGCGATCGCGATGTACAGAAGCTGAACATCCCGCCGCTCGGCATCGTCGAGAACATGAGCTACTTCGTCTGCGCGAACTGCCAGCACGAGGCCGACATCTTCGGGCACGGCGGCGGCGAGCAGATGGCCGACCGACTTCGGCATGCCGTTCCTCGGGCGGATTCCGATCTATCAGCCGATTCGCGAAGGCAGCGACACCGGCGTGCCGCTGATGATCAGCGAGCCCGACTCGCCGTCGGCGCAAGGCGTTCATGGCGCGCGGCGGAGCGCGACGGCCGCGCAGGTCTCGATCGCGAGCTACAACCGGCCGACCATTCAGCTGACGGTGGTCAAATGATGAGACACGGACGCTGCAGGGACTCGGCGGCGCGGGGACTGGTCTGCAGGCTACACTTCGTTCGCTGTGCTTCGCGCGCGCTGCACGCCGGCGCCGCCGACCCGACAATACGCCCGAAGGCCGGCGCGGAAATGAGCCGCGTCGATCATCGATCCGTACCTCAAGATTCAGGCGGCGCTCGCCGACGACACGATGGACGACGGTCAGGCCAACGCCGGCAGCATCGCGACGGCGGCGACCGCGCTCGGCGCGCCGGCGATGAAGATCGACACGGCTGCCGTGGCAGCTGCGCGTCGGCGACCGAGATCGACGACGCGCGCGACAAGTTCGGCGCGCTGAGCGAGGCGATCGATCGGCTACATGACCGGCGCTGCACCTGACGCGCCCGCAAGGCGTGAAGGTCGCGATCTGCCCGATGGTGCAGAAGCCGTGGCTGCAGGACGGACGCCACGCTCACAACCCGTATTACGGCAAGAGCATGCCGACCTGCGGCAGCTTCCGGTGAACATCTCCTTCACGCAGCACACGCTGGACAACGGGCTCGACGTGCTGCTGCACGAGGACCACGCGCTGCCCGATCGTCGCCGTGAACATCTGGTATCACGTCGGCTCGAAGAACGAGCGGCCCGGCCACACCGGGTTCGCGCACCTGTTCGAGCACCTGATGTTCGAGGGATCGCAGCACCACGACCGCGGCTACTTCCAGCCGCTGCAGGGCGCGGGCGCGACGCTCAACGGATCGACCAACGCCGATCGCACCAACTACTGGGAAGTCGTGCCGGCCGGCGCGCTCGAGCTCGCGCTGTGGATGGAATCCGATCGCATGGGCTATCTGCTGCCGGCGCTGACGCGAGGCGAAGTTCGCCAACCAGCGCGACGTCGTGCTGAACGAGCGGCGGCAGAACTACGAGAACCGGCCGTACGGCCTCGCGCCGATGGCGCTGCTCGCGGCGCTGTTTCCGCCCGATCATCCCGTACCACTGGACGACGATCGGCGAGATCGCCGACCTGCAGGCCGTGCAGCTCGACGAAGTGCGCGCGTTCTTCCGCCGCTACTATCACCCGGCGAACGCGTCGCTCGCGCTCGCCGGCGACATCGATCCCGAGCAGGCGCTCGCGCTGGTCGACGCGCGTACTTCGGCGAGATCGCCAGCCGGCGCAGCGCGTCGACCCGGTGCGACGTCGACGCCGTCGCTCGACGGCGACGCGCCGGATCCTGCTCGAGGATCGCGTCGAGCTGCCGCGCCTCTACCTGGCGTGGCTCACGCCGGCGATGTTCGCCGAGGGCGACGCCGATCTCGATCTGGCGACCGACCTGCTCGCCAACGGCAAGACGTCGCGCCTCTACCGCCGGCTCGTGTTCGACGAGCGCATCGCGACCGACGTCTCGGCCGTCGCAGAACTCGCGCGAGATGATGCCGGCTTCGCGCAGATGACGGCGACCGCGCGCGCCGGGCCACACGCTGGCCGAGATCGAGCGCGTCGATCCTCGAGGAGATCGCGCGCGCTGGCCGCCGACGGCCCGACCGACGACGAGATCGAGCGCGGCCGCGTGCAGGCCGAAACGCAGTTCGTGTTCCGGCTGCAGACGGTCGGCGGCTTCGGCGGCAAGTCCGATCAGCTCAACGCCTACAACGTCTTCGTCGGCGACCCGGCGTATTTCGATCAGCGATCTCGCAGCGCTATCAGGCGCGTGCACGCAGGTCGTCGCTGCAGGCAGGCCGTCAGCGCGCTATCTCGACCCGGCCGCGCCGCGTCACGCTCAGCATCGTGCCGCGCGGCCGCGCCGTCGCTCGCCGCGCCGATTCGACGCCGGCGGCCGTGCTCGTGACGTCGAGCGTGACGCCGTCGAAGTCGACCGCGCCCGCCTGCCGGAACCCGGGCCGACGCCGCCCGTTCCCGTTTCCGGCGATCGAGAAATCGACGCTGCCCAACGGCCTGCGCGTGTGGACCGTGCGCCACACGCAGGTGCCGCTCGTCGCGTTCACGCTGCTCGTCCGCCGCGGCGCGTCGTCCGATCCCGCGGGCAAGGAAGGTCTCGCGGCGCGTCACCGCCGACATGCTCGACGAGGGCAGCGGGCGATCGATCGGCGATCGAGATGCACGAGGCGCTCGCGCGGCTCGGCGCGCAGTTCGACACCGACATCGGCTCGGACGCGACGCGTCGCGCGAGCGTCACCGTCCTCGAGCCGCTTCACCGACCAGCGCCCTGAGCTGCTCTCCGACATCGTCGTCGCGCCCGGCGATCCGCGAGGCCGATTTCACGCGCGTCCGCCAGCTGCGCCTCCACCGGCTGACGCAGATGCGCGACATGCCGGGCGCGCGTCGCCGACCGCGCGTTCCTCAAGCTGCTCTACGGCGCGCATCCCGTACGGCCACTCGCCGATCGGCAGCGAGGCGTCGCTCGCGGCGATGACGCGTCGACGATGTGCGCGCGTTTCATGCGCGGGCGATCCGGCCGGGCGATGGCGACGCTGATCGCCGTCGGCGACTGCGATCACGCGCGATCGTGCGAGCTGGCGCGGACGCGTTCGCGCGACTGGACCGGCGCCGCGGACGGAGCCGAGTGGCCGCCGACGGCGCGCTGCCGCAGCGGCGCCAGACTCAACGTCGTGCCGCGGCCGCGCGCGCCGCAGTCCGAGCTGCGCATCGGCCACGTCGGCGGTGCGCGCGCGACACGCCCGACTACCATGCGCTCGTCGTCGGCGAACACGATTCTCGGCGGTCAGTTCGTCAGCCGGATCAACCTCAACCTGCGCGAGGACAAGGGCGTCACCTACGGCGCGCGCACGGCGTTCGAGTTCCGGCGGCTGCCCGGGCCGTTCGCGCTGCAGGTGAGCGTGCAGACGAGCGGCGACCGCACAGGCGATCGAGGAGTCGATCGGCGAGATCGCCGGCGATCCGCGGATCGCGTCCGGTGACCGCCGACGAGCTCGCGCTCGGCATCGCCGCGCTCACGCGCGGCTACGCGCGGAGCTTCGAGACCGCGCGAGCAGATCGGCGCGCGCGGCGATGCAGCTGGCGCTCTACGATCTGCCGGACGATTACTTCGCGCAGTTCGTGCCGCGGATCGAACGCGTCACCACCGACGACGTGTCGCGCGTCATGGCGCGCCACCTCGATCCCGCCCGGCTGACGACGCTCGTCGTCGGCGACCTCGACGCGATCGGCGCCGACCTCGACGCCTCGGCCTGGGCGATCCGGTCGTCCTGCCGCCTGACGCCTTCTGATGACTCGCGCGAATTTGGTATTGGGATCTGGTGACTGGTATTGATCGCCATAACCACGATTACCAGATTACCAATGCTCATGAAGGCCGTCCGCTTTCATCAACATGGCGGTCCCGAGGTCCTGCGTTACGAGGACGCGCCGGATCCGGATCTCGCGCCTGGCGAGGTGCTGGTGCGCGTGCGCGCATGCGCGCTGAATCATCTCGATCTGTGGGCGCGGCGCGGACTGCGCGCGTGTGACGATCCCGATGCCGCATATCTCCGGCAGCGACGTGGCCGGCGAAGTCGTCGCGTCGGCCGCCGCCGACGTGGCGATCGGCACGCCGCGTGATGCTGCAGCCCGGGAGTCAGCTGCGGACGCTGCGCGGCGTGCCTGTCCGGCACGCGACAACGAGTGCCCGCGATTACGAGGTGCTCGGCTATCTGCAACCATCCCGGCGGCTACGCCGAGTATCGTGAAGGTGCCGGTGCAGAACCTGATCCCGATTCCCGACGCGATCGACTTCGTTCAGGCGGCCGCGTTTCCGCTGACGTTTCAGACCGCCTGGCACATGCTGATCACGCGCGCGCACGGCTGAAGCGCGGCGAGGACGTGCTCGGTGCTCGCGGCCGGCAGCGGCGTCGGCCAGGCGGCCATCCAGATCGCATCGCTGCACGGCGCCCGCGGTGTTCGCGACCGCAGGGTCGGCCGAGAAGCTGCGAGCGCGCCCGGGCGCTCGGGCGTCCGAGGTCATCCACCACCACCGAGCAGGACATCGCCGACGAGATCAAGCGGCTGACGAACCGCCGCGGAGTCGATGTCGTCATAGAACATGTCGGAGAGGCGACCTGGGCGAAGAGCGTCCGCTCGCTGGCCACGCGGCGGGCGGCTCGTCACCTGCGGCGCCACCACCGGCGCCAACGGCGCGCATCAACCTGCAGCGCGCTGTTCTGCGAAGCAGCTGATCGATTCTCGGCTCGCTACATGGGACCAAGGGCGAGCTGCTGCGGCGTGCGCGGTTCTTTTTCGCCGGGCCGGCTGAAGCCGGTCATCGATCGAACGTTCCGCTCGACGACGCCGCTGACGCGCACCGCCGGATGGAAGAGTCGGGACAGTTCGGCAAGATCGTGCTCGAAGTGCCGATGAGCCTGCAACGCGATCGGCGTCAGCCTGTTCACGCTTGATCGCCGTCGTCAGCATCGTGCTGGCCGGCGGCGACGATCTGGCTGTTCGTCACCAATCCGCGTCACCGTCGCCACCGCCGTCAACGAGGGCGAAGTCTCGCCGCTCGTCCGCAACCTCGCGGAAGTGCTCCCGTGCTCGGCGTTCGAGCGGACTTCTGCAAATACCTTGTAAGGCTGCCACGTTCTGAGACCGCACGAGCTCGCGAGAGAACGCAGTCAGAACGATCGAACTGCGTTCTCGGCAGAACTCGCGCGTCTCATGCGCTTCAGAACGTCGACGGCAGTGCTCGACATCTACGTAACGAGCGCTTTCTTCAGAAACCGCGTCAGCATCCACCCGTCGACGAACTTGAACGGCGCCTTGCCGGTGCTGTAGTGGCCGCAGCGCAGCACCGGCGACTTCGTGCGGGATGCCGCGCTCGCGGAACGCGCGCACCAGATCCTCCGACAGATCGACGGGAAACGTCAGGTCGTAGCGCGCGTAGACGAGCAGCGTCTGCGCGATCGCGCAGCGCGCTCGAGATACCAGCGCGGGCTGATCGGCTGCCACAGCGCGCGCAGCAGATCGAGCTCGACGTGGCCGTCGAGCCCTCGCGCACGTGCGCGCGTCGACAGGCCGCGCCAGACGACGTCGGCGAAGTACGGCGAGATGTGGTTGAGCGCCTCGGCGTCGATCAGCGGCTCGTGCGCCGTCGTCAGCAGCGCGAGGCACGAGCCGAGGCTGGTGCCGAGAATGCCGATGCGCTCGTAGCCCTGCGCGTGCAGCCAGGCGATCGCCCGCCGCGCGTCGAGCACCGCCTGCCGGCAGACCTGCAGCGTCCGCGCGACGTTGGCGCTGACGATGTAGTCGGCGCGATGGAGTTCAGGCGGCATGCGCTGATCGTGATACGGCAGGCTGAGGCGCAGCGCGCTCATGCCGTTCCACGCCAGCAGCTTGCACAGCCCGACGTGGCCGCCCGGCATCGGAGTTCCACTGCGGCAGCACGAGCACGGCGGCGCCTGCGGTCGCTACGCGGTCGCCCGTCGAGCGATCGCCGCGCCGTCGGAAGTACCGGCAGCGCACCGTGTTGTTCGTCGCGATGCGGCGTGACGAGCGCGCTCGGAAACGTCAGGAGCGTCGCCGTCGGCGGCCGGCGTCGAAGCGTGTAGTCGCTGGTCGGCGGCGGCGTGAAGAAGGCGTCGGTGTCCGCCATCACGTGCGACACCCAGTCGCCGATCACGTCGTCGAGCGGCGGCGCCTGGACGCGATGGCCGTTTTCGGGAATCCAGTCGAGGCCCCATTCGAACGGGCGGACGACGCGATCCTTGGTGACCGACGGCGAGCCGGCGCTCCCACGCATGGAAGAAGGCTTGAAGCATTCGTTCTCCATGCTATACTGCCTGCCTCATGCGCTTCACCTCCGACATGCGAAAGCGTCTCGGCCGAAAGCGGGCCGGCCGTGTCGGAGTGTGTGTGCTCGAGCGCTGAATACGCAGTTACTCAATCGAGCGACCTGCTGCCGACCGGTTCAACACCGCGTCGGCTTTTGTTTGTACAGCGACAGCTGCAGTTTCGAGGCATCGAACGCAAAGGAAGGACGATGGCGATCGAAGTCGGAATCCTCGGCGCGACCGGCATGGTTGGTCAGCAGTTCATCGCGCTGCTGGCGAAGCATCCCTGGTTCAAGGTCACGTGGCTCGGCGCGAGCGAGCGATCGGCGGGCAAGGCGTTTCGCGACGCGGCCGCGTGGCGGCTGCCGAGTCGCCTGCCCGGACGACGTCGCGCGCTGACGGTGCGAAGCCGCGGCGCCGGGCCGGCGCGCCGAAGCTGGTGTTCTCCGGCCTCGATTCGTCGGTCGCCGGCGAGATCGAGGGCGCCTTCGCGCAGGCCGGCCACGTCATCGTCAGCAACTCGCGCAACTACCGGATGGAAGCCGACGTGCCGCTGCTGATTCCGGAAGTCAACGCCGATCACCTGGCGCTGCTGACGACGCAGGACGCGCGCGCGGCTGGAAGGGCCGCATCGTCACCAACCCGAACTGCGTCGTGGTCGTGCTACGCGATGGCGCTCGCGCCGCTGCGCCAGTTCGGTCTCGAAGACGTCGATGCTCACGACGCTGCAGGCGATCTCCGGCGCCGGCTATCCCGGCGTGCCGTCGTGGGACATCCTCGGCAACGTGATTCCGTTCATCGGCGGCGGCGAGGAAGAGAAGATCGAGACCGAGACGAACAAGATCCTCGGCGCGCTCGAACGGCGGCGTCGTCGAGACATCATCCGGTGACGATCAGCGCCGCGATCACGCGCGTGCCGGTGCAGAACGGCCACACCGGCGTCGATTGCGGTCGGCGCTCGAGCAGCGGCCGGATGCCGACGCGATCATCGCCGCGTGGAACGGCGTTCCGCGGCAAGCCGCAGGAACTCGACCTGCCGTCGGCGCCGAAGCAGCCGATCGTCTACCTCACCGAGAACGAACCGTCCGCAGCCGGCGCTCGACGCCAATCGCGACGGCGGGATGACGGTGACCGTCGGCCGGCTGCGTGCGCTGCCCGGTTCTCGACTACAAGTTCGTCGCGCTCGGCCACAACACGATCCGCGGCGCCGCCGGCGCGGCGATCCTGAACGCCGAGCTGATGCACCGGGAGGGACTGTTGTGATGGTAGTGGGCAGGTGGTCGCATGATCGTCCCGGAACCAGCCAGGTCGAGGTAGGGGCCGACCCGTGTGTCGGCCCTGAGGCATGGGCGGATCACGCGGGTCCGCCCTACGTGACTGGCCGTCTACGCCAACGTGCGGTGTGACGCTGTGAGCGTCGTCATGAAGTTCGGCGGGACGTCGGTCGCGGATCCCGACGCCATCAACCGCCTCATCGGCATCGTCCGGCAGCAGCAGGCGAAAGCGACGGCGCGCGCCGCTCGTCGTCGTGTCGGCGCTGGCCGGAGTCACCGACAAGCTGGTGGCGATCGCGCAACTGGCCGAAGACGGCGCGTCGGCGAGGCGCCGCGCGAAGTGAAGGCGCTTCTCGAGCGGCATCTCTCGGTCGCCACCGCGGTGACGAGCGCGAGCCGCGGCGAGCGCTCGCCGATGTCCGCGTCGCGAGTTCGAAGAGCTGAACGGCCTGGTGCACGCGCTCTCGCCGTGCTGCGCGAGGTGTCGCCGCGATCGCGCGACGCCGTGCACGCGGTCGGCGAAGTCGTCAGCAGCCGGATCGTCGCGCCGCCTTCGCCGATCACGGCATTGCCAGCGCCTGGGTCGACGCGCGGACGGTGCTCGATCACCGATGCCGAGCACAACGCCGCGGCGCCCGACATGATGGAAACCGCGCGAGCGGGTGAGCGACGCAGGTCGCGCCGCTGATCGCCGCCGGGCAGAGTCGTCGTGCTCGGCGGATTCATCGGCGCGACCGCCGACGGCGATCACGACGACGCTCGGCCGCGGCGGGTCGGACTACTCGGCGGCGATCTTCGGCGTCGTGCCTCGGCGCCGACGAGATCCAGATCTGGACCGACGTGGACGGCATGCTGACCGCCGATCCGCGCATCGTCCCGAGCCGCGCGTCGGTGCCGCAGCTGTCGTTCGCCGAAGCGTCGGAGCTCGCGTACTTCGGCGCGAAGGTGCTGCATCCGAGCACGATCCTGCCGGCCGTCGCGAAGAACATCCCGGTGCGCATCCTCAACTCGCGGCGGCCGGAGAATCGCGCGGCACGCTGATCACGCGCCGACGCGCGCCGCGATCGAGCGGCGCGCTGACCGCGCTGGCGTGCAAGCGCGACGTGACGGTCGATCGACATCACCTCGACGCGCATGCTGATGGCGCACGGCTTCCTGCGGCGCCTCTTCGAGGTGTTCGAGCGCTTCAAGACGGCGGTGGACGTGGTGACCACCTCTGAGGTGAGCGTGTCGGTGACCGTCGACGACACCCGCCGGCTGGAGGCGATCCTCGACAACCTCCACAATTTCGCCGAGGCGAGCTGCGAACGCGAGATGGCGATTATCTGCGCGGTCGGCGAGAATCTGCGGTCGGATCCGACGCTGTTCGGCCGCGCGGTGACCGTCGCTCGAGCGGCATCCCGCTGCGCCTGGTCTCGCAGGCGGGCTCGCGGCGAAACGTCACGTTCGTGCTGCGCGACGCCGACGTGCCTCATGCGATGATGCGGTTGCACGAGACGTTCTTCTGAGACAAGGACACAGAGGTCGCATGAGGACACAGGGGCATGGCCACTAGAGACACGGAGACACAGAGATTCTTTGAAGAAAGACTCTTCTCCGTGTCTCGTGTCTCCGTGGCTGATCCGCTCTGTGATCTCCCGTTCGCTCGTGCCGGGAGCCAGGTCGTGAAGTACTCCTGGTGGGTCACGGCAAGATGGGACAGCTCGTCGGCGAGCCTGGCGCCGCAGTACGGCTGCGCGGTCGCGGGCGTCGATCAACTCACGTTCGCCGCTCGACGGCGGCGGGCGAGACGACGATAGCTGGACGGCGTGGACGTCGCCATCGATTTCTCGACGCCCGACGCGGTCGTGGCCAACGCCTGCGCGCTCGCGGGCCGCGGAATTCAGCCTCGTCGTCGGGACGACCGGCTGGTCGCGGCAGGAGGAGCGCGTGCGCAAGGCCGTCGAGGCCGCAGGCGTGGGAATCGTCGTCGCGCCGAACTTCTCGACCGGCGTCGTGCTGTTCGAGGCGCTGGTCGCGCGCGCGGCCGCGCTGTTTGCGCCGCAGGCCGACTTCGGCGCGTTTCGTTCACGAGGCGCATCACTCGGCGAAGAAGGATGCGCCGTCGGGCACGGCGCTGCTGCTGAAGCGCTCGATGGAAGAGGCCGGGTTCGCGCGGCCGATCGACGTCAGTTCGACGCGGGCCGGCTTCATTCCCGGCACGCACACGATCGGCTTCGACGGTCCGGCGGAAACGATTACGCTGACGCACACCGCGCGCGACCGGACCGTCCTTCGCGCGCGGCGCCCTGACGGCGGCGCGCGATGGGTGCACGGCAAGCAGGGTTGGTTCACGATGAAGGATGTGCTCGGGATCGGCGAGGCCGGTCAGCAGGTCAGTGCGGCAGTGCAGGCTCAGGCCGTCCGCGAAGTGAGTCGGGTGTGGTCGGGTGCAGGCCTCTGGCCTGCAGGGGATTGATATGAGAACGCCATTTACCGGAGTAGGCACCGCGCTGGTCACGCCGTTCACGAAGAACGGCGACCTCGACGAAGCGGCCGTGCGGCGGCTCGCGCGGCGTCAGATCGACGCCGGCGTGCACTTTCTCTGTCCGTGCGGCACGACCGGCGAGAACCCGACGCTCACCGACGCCGAGCGGCTGCGCATCGTCGAGATCGTCGTCGAGGAGTCGAAGGGCACGGTGCCGGTCCTGGCCGGCGCCGGCGGATACGACACGAAGGAAGTGATTCACATCGCCGCCGAGATGGCGCGCCGGCGGCGCGTCGGGCTTCCTCTCGGTGACGCCGTACTACAACAAGCCGACGCAGGAAGGGCTCTTCCAGCACTACCGGCGCATTCGCCGAGAGCACGCCGCTGCCGATCGTCGTCTACAACGTGCCCGGCCGCACCGGCGTGAACGTCGAGGCCGCCACGCTCGTCGCGCCTCGCGAAGATCCCGAACATCGTCGGCGTCAAGGAAGCCTCGGGCAACGTCGGCGCAGATGTGCGACATCGTCAGCGCCGTGCCCTGCGGAGTTCATCGTCCTCTCGGGAGACGATGCGCTGACGCTGCCGCTGATGGCGGTTGGCGGGCGCGGCATCATCTCGGTGGCGGCGAACGAGATACCGGCGGAGATGGTCGCAGATGGTGGAAGCGGCCGAGCGCAACGACTTCGCCGCCGCGCGCGCAGGTCCACGCGCGCATCCTGCCGCTGATGGCGATCAACTTCGTCGAATCGAACCCGAGTCCGGTGAAGTGCCGCGATGGCGGCGATGGGCCTGCTCGAGGAGACGCTACCGCCTGCCGATGGTGTCGCCGACGGCCGCGTCGAAGGAGAAGATCGTACGGCGTCCTGAAGGACACTCGGGCTGCTCAAGAGCGCTCTGCGCTGCAGCAGTTAGAAGCTGTCCACGCAGCAGCACTGAGTACCGCGAGGCACGTGCTTGAAGCCGACATCAGAACGCTGGTGGCCGGCCGGAGCCTCCGCCGATCGCGACGCCGCGCGCGCGGCGTTCGCGCGGCTGCGCGAGGCGCTGTCGTCCGGGCAGGTCCGCGCCGCGGAGCCCGACGCGTCGAGCCCGATCGGCTGGCGCGTCAACACCGTGGGTCAAGCAGGGCATCCTGCTCGGCTTCCGGTTCGGCGACATCGTCGACGCGTCGATGGACCACGGGCGGCTGGCCGTTCTACGACAAGGACACGCTGCCGCTGAAGAAGCCCGGGCTCGCCGCCGGCGTCCGCATCGTGCCCGGCGGATCGGCGATCCGCGACGGCGCGTACTCGCGCCCGGCGTCATCTGCATGCCGCCGATGTACGTGAACATCGGCGCGTAGGTCGGCGAAGGCATCGCTGATCGACTCGCACGCGCTGGTCGGATCGTGCGCGCAGGTCGGCGCGCGCGTGCACGTCAGCGCCGCGCGCGCAGATCGGCGGCGTCATCGAGCCGGTCGGCGCGCTGCCGGTCATCATCGAGGACGAGGTGCTGATCGGCGGAAACACCGGCATCTACGAGGGCGCGATCGTCAAGACGCGGGCGGTCATCGCGGCCGGCACGGTGCTCACCGGCTCGACGCCCGTCTACGATCTGGTCAAGCGGCGAGATCATCAAGCCGACGGCCGATCGTCCGCTCGTCGTGCCCGAAGGCGCCGTCGTCGTGCCCGGCGCGCGCGCGGTCACGGTCGGCAAGGGCGTCGAGTGGGGCCTGTCGCTCGCGACGCCGGTCATCGTGAAATACCGCGACTCGCGCACCGACACGCGCACGGAGCTCGAAGCGTGGATCCGGTAGACATTGTCGGACTGACGCGCAGCCTCGTCGACATCGACTCGACCACCGGACGCGAAGGCGCGGCAGGACGCTGGCTGGCCGACTACCTGCGCGGGCGCGGGCTGGTCGGTGATCGAGCAGCGCGTCGACGACACGCGCTTCAACGTCATCGCGAACGTCTGCGGCTCGGCGCAGCCTCGCGAGCCTGCCGGTCGTGTCTTCTCGACGCATTTCGACTGCGTGCCGCCGTTCTTTCCGAGCCGCGTCGAGGGCGACCGGCTGTACGGCCGCGGCTCCTGCGACGCGAAGGGCATTCTTGCGGCCCAGGTGTCGGCGGCCGAGCGGCTGCGGCGCGACGGCGAGTCGCGCGTCGGTCTCGTGTTCGTCGTCGGCGAGGAGCGCGGCAGCGACGGCGCGCGGGCGGCCAACGACGCGCCGCGCGGTTCGCGCAGCCGTTTTCTGATCAACGGCGAGCCGACCGACAATCGGCTCGGCCTGGCGACGCGCGGCATTCTTCGCGCTCAAGCTGCGCGCCAGCGGCCGCGCGCGCGCACTCGTCGTTTCCAGAGCTTGGCGAGTCGGCGATCGACAAGCTGATCGACGCGCTCGATCGACCTGCGCGCGATTCGCATGCCGTCCGACCCGGTGCTCGGCGAGACGCACTACACGGTCGGCCTGATCAACGGCGGCGTCGCGCCAAACGTCGTGTCGCCGTCGGCCGAAGCCGAGGTCATGTTCCGAACGGCGAGCGACGCCGCGGAGGTGCGCAAGGCGGTCGCGCCGCTCGAAGCGGCGCGTCGCGATCGAGCACGTGCTCGAGGTCGCCGCCGGTCCGGTTGAAGACGGTGCCAGGATTCGACACGGCGGTGTTTCCCTACACGACCGACATCCCGTTCCTGCCTGCGTGGGGCGAGCCGCTGCTGTTCGGTCCCGGATCCATTCACGTCGCGCACACCGCCGACGAATGCGTGTCCATCGCCGAGCTGAAGGCGGCATCGACACACTACGTGACGCCTCGCGAAGGCGCTGCTCGCCCAGGTCTAGCGCTTTCCAACTCGAAGTAGTGCTAGGACCTTCAGGTCCGCCAGTAGATGCGCAGGCCTGAAGGCCTGCACTACATCGGACTACAAACTTCTGATAGGCTCTCAGATTCGCTCATGGCCCCGCGGCTCGACGCAGCGCGGCGCGGGCCAGCAGGCGCGTCGAATCGAGCGTGGGCAGCGGGGAGTTGGCGTCGTTCATGATCAGCGGGATTTCCGTGCAGCCGAGGACGACGGCGTCGCAGCCGTCTACGCTGCATGCGTCCGATCACCTGCTGAAAGAATCCGATCGCCTCCGGCGTGAATTTCCCGCAGACGAGCTCCTCCATGATGATCCGGTTGATCTCGTCGCGCTCGTCGGATTCGGGCGCACGTACCGAGGGCGCGCGCGTTGAGCTGCTCGGGGTATACCTCGCTGTCGACGAGCCAGCGCGTTCCAGTCAGGCCGATGCGTGTGAACCCGCGTTCCACCGCGTGGCTCGCGACCACATCGGCGATGTGCAGCCACGGTACCCGGCGATCGCGGCGCGACGAAGCGGAACGCCTGGTGGATGGTGTTGTCCGGGCAGATCAGGAAATCGCAGCCGATGGCTGCCAGCTTGGCCGCTGACGCCAGCATCAACTCGCCGACGGCCTGCCAGTCGTTCCGGTAGATGCACGCCATGTAGTCGGCGAGCGAGTGCGTGTGCATCGACACTTCCGGATGCGCATGCGGCCGAAGATCTGTGCCCCTTCCACACAGATGGTCCGATAGCACAGCGCCGCTCCTTCAGCAGAGCAACCGGACAATGCCGATATGGTCACTCATGATGGGCCAGGCCTCCGGACCATTGAATCACACCGGGAGCGCGCGTGTCCCCGCCGGCTCGCACGCCTGCGCTACACTCGCAGCGTGGCTTCTCGTCTCACGGCTCTAACCCTCAGCCCCCAGCCCCTAGTCCCTTCGTTCCGTGACTGACCCGCGCGCGGAATACGATCGTCGTCTCGTCTCGCTGGCGCGAGCAGATCGCCGCGCTCGATCGCGTCAACTTCATCATCTCCAACATCAGGCTCGCGATTGCGCTCGCCGGCGCGGTGCTGTCTGTGGCTGGCGTTCGTGCGCTGCGTCGATCTCGCCCTGCGTGGCCGTGTCGGCGCGTGGCTGTCGTTTGCGGTGCTCGCCGTGATCCACGCCAAGCGGCTGCAGCGGTTCGAGCGAGCGCAGGCGGCCGAGCGCGTCTACCTGCGGGGTCTCGATCGTCTCGACGATCGCTGGGCGGGCACCGGCCGCGACGGCGCGCCGTTTCTCGCCGAGCATCCCGTATGCCGGCGATCTGGATCTGTTCGGCCCGCGTCGCTGTTCGAGCTGCTGAACACGACGCGCACCGAGATCGGCGAGGTCACGCTGGCCGACTGGCTGCGCGGGCCGGCGCCGCTTGCGGAGGTGCGCGCTCGCCAGTGGCGCGGTCGACGAGCTGCGGCCGATGCTCGATTTCAGAGAGGACGTCGCGGTGCTCGCCTCCGAGTCGCCGGTCGGACGCACGGGGCCGCTTGCGGCGTGGGCGGCTTCGCCGGCGGTCGGTTTCCGACGGCGCTGCGCGCCGTTCTGGCGACCTGTGCGCGTCATCACGGTCGCACTGACGATCGCGGTCTGCGCGAGACGTGGTCGCGGCGGAGTGGCTCTTCGCGTGGCTGTTCGTCGAGGCCGGCGATTGCCGCGATCTGGCGGCGCTCGTTTCACGAGGTGCTGCACGGCATCGACACGCCCGAACGCGACCTGGACTGCTGGCGAGCCTGCTGGCGCGCATCGAGTCCGAGCGCTTCACGTCGCCGCGGCTGACGACGCTGCACGCAGACGCTGCTGACCGCCGGCGTGCCGCCATCGCGACGCATCGCGCAGCTTCGGCGGCTGGTGTCGTGGCTCGACTCGACGCACAACCTGATGTTCGCGCCGCTCGCGTTCGTCCTGCTGCTTCGTCCGCAGCTGGCGATCGCGATCGATCGATGGCACGCGCGTCGTATGGAGCGGCCGTCGCCGAGTGGCTGCGCGCGGTCGGCGAGATCGAAGCGCTCGCGGCGCTGGCGACCTTCGCCTACGAGCGTCCGGACGATCCGCTTTCCCGAGCTGGTCGACGCGGGCCCGGTCTTCGAAGCCGACGGCCTCGGCCATCCGCTGATCCGCCGCGCCGGTCGCCGTTCGCAACGACGTGCGGCTCGGCGGCGACGGCTCCGCGCGTGATCATCGTGAGCGGCTCGAACATGTCGGGCAAGAGCACGCTGCTGCGCTCGGTCGGCGTCAACGTCGTCCTGGCGCTGGCCGGCGCGCCGGTCACCGCCGCGCGGCTGCGACTGTCGGCCGCTCGTCGCTCGGCGCCACGCTGCACATCGAGGACTCGCTCCAGGCCGGGCACTCGCGCTTCTACGCGGAGATCCTCCGCATTCGCACTGATCGTCGACGCGGCGCGCGGCGCCGGTGCCGCTGCTGTTCCTGCTCGACGAGATCCTTCACGGCACCAACTCGCACGATCGGCGCATCGGCGCCGAAGGCGATCGTGCGCGCGCTGGTCGGCGCTCGGCGCCATCGGTCTCGTCACGACGCACGACCTCGCGCTGACCGAGCTGCCGTCGACGCTCAGGCCGCCGCCGTCAACATGCACTTCGAGGATCGCCTCGAGGACGGCAAGATGATCTTCGACTACCGGATGCGGCCCGGCGTCGTCGAGCACAGCAACGCGCTGGCGCTCATGCGCGCCATCGGCCTGGACGTGTAATTGCAAGCTGTGAGGGCATGAGCATCGAGCAGCCACCAAAACCGACGCCGGAGCCGTTTCCGAGGCCGATCGATCCGATCGACAGCCCGCCGCCGGACATCAAGCCGGTTCCGCCGCCGGATATTCCCGGTGCCGCCGCGGTCTCCCGTCAGGTGAAGCGGCGGTCGATTGGCGATCAGGCCTTCACACGCGAGCGCCACGCGAACGAGCGCGTCGGTCTGCATGCGGCAGCCGACGAGCTGAACCGCAGCATGGCAGCCCGTCTGCGGTGAGCCCCGCAAGGCATCGCGATCGCCGGATGCCCGGTGACGTTGAACGGCTGGGTCAGTCTCAGCATCGAGGTTGCGAACGGGCTCTGCCACCCCGCCGACCTGCACCGTGTTCGCGCCGAGCGGCGGCGCCGGAATCGGCAGTGTCGGCAGAATCAGCGCATCGTGCTGCGCCAGCGCCGCGTCCACCTCCCGTCATGAGGCGCTCTCGTCCGGCGAGCGCGCGCACGTAGTCCTCGGCCAGCACGTAGCGCGCCATTTCGAGGCGCAGTCGCACCGCCGGCGTGTAACGCTCCGGCATCGTCTCGAGCGTCGGCGCGTGATAGGCGGCCGCGTCGCCGAGCACGATGTGCAGGTAGATCGGCGCGATGTCCGGCGCGTGGCGGATCTCGATCTCGTCGATGCGCGCGCCCGCCGCTGCGCAGACGATCGAGCGCCTCCTCGAACCGCGCGCGCACCTCGTCGTCGAGCAGGTCGCAGAAATACGTCGCGGGACGGCCAGTCGCAGGCCGTGAATCGGCATCGGCGCCGGCGGCGTCGCTGCGCGTCGCCCAGCAGCGCGTGGTAGACGAGGCTCGCGTCGGTCGACGCGTCTGCGCCAGCGGGCCGACGTGATCGAGCGTCCGCGACAGCGGCACGACGCCGTCGATCGGACATCTCGCCGAACGACGGCTTCAGTCCGACGATGCCGCAGGCGGCCGCGGGAATGCGGATCGATCCGCCGGTGTCGGTGCCGATGGTGGCCGAGCGCCATGCCGGCGGCGACGCTGGCGGCCGATCCGCCGCTCGATCCGCCTGGCGATCGCGTCGGATCGTGCGGATTGCGCGCCGGGCCGAACGCCGAGTCCTCGCTCGTCGTGCCGAACGCGAACTCGTGCAGGTTGGTCTTGCCGACGAACACCGCGCCGGCCTGCCGCAGGTGCGCGATCGTCGGCGCATCGCGCTCGCGCGACGTGCCCTCGCGCACGCGCGACGCGGCGGTCGTCGGCACGCCGCGGATGTCGAGCAGATCCTTGATCGAGATCGGCACGCCGTGCAGCGGGCCGCGATCGTGGCCGGCCGCCAGCTCCTGGTCGGCCTCGCGCGCCTGCCGCAGCGCCTCGTCGGCCATCACCGGGATGAACGCGTTGAGCCGCGCGATTGTCGGCCTCGATGCGGCTGCAGGCACTCCTCGGTCACGCGTGCACCGACGGTCAGCTCGCGCGCGCGGAGCCGGCGGCCGAACTGCTCGATGGTCATCATCGGTCGTGGCCGCCTCGCCGTCGCTCGTTGAAGTGCGGCCGGCGCGCAGCGCCTGGGCGTGAGCGCGGTGCGCAGCGCTTCGAGCGAGTCGGTTTCAGCTCCGGCAGGCCGCGCCGCTCCGCGTCGGCGATGGCGGCCTGCAGCCAGGCATGCGATCGGTCATCGTTGCTCCTTCTAAGGTCCGGCTACAGGATCACTACCGGAACCTGCCGGCCATCTTCGGTAGTGTCCGGCTTCAGCCGGACCGCTTGACCGAGATCGACACGCCGTCGCGCAGCGGGACGATGCTCGTCAGCAGATCCGGGTGATGCGGCGACGCCGCTGGTTGTACTCGATGATGGCGCTGCGTGTCGTCGGCGATCTTGCCGCGGCGTCGTCTGGAAGCCGGGCACGACCTCGCCGTCCCACAGCACGTTGTCGGTGACCAGCAGGCCGCCCGGCCGCAGCAGCGCGACCAGGCGATCGAGCAGCGGCGTGTAGAGCTCTTGTCGCCGTCCTGGAAGATCAGATCGAACGGGCCCGACGACCTTCGCGATCTTCAGCTGCGCGTCGCCGACGACGACGCTGACGCGATCGCCGAGCCCGGCGCGCGCGAAATTCTCGCGCGCCTCGCGCGCGCGCTCCTCGTCGAATTCCATCGTCACCAGCATGCCGCCGGGCGGCAGCGCGCCGGCGAGCCAGATGCCCGAGTAGCCGATCGCGGTGCCGATTTCGAGGATGCGGGACGCGCCGATCGAGGTCGCCAGCACGCGCAGCAGCGCGCCGACCTCGGCGTCGACGAGCGGCAGGCCGCGCGTCGACGTTGCCGCGGGCGATCTCGTCGAGCACCGGGTCGCCGGCGCGGTTGAGTCCGCGAGATACTGCTCGATGGCGTCCGGCACGATCTGGCCCATACGACGCTATTCTAGGACGCAGATGCGTCACACGAAGATCATCGCCACCGTCGGGCCCTGCCGAGCGACTCCGACGCGACGCTCGACGCGCTCATCGCGGCCGGCACCGACATCTTCCGCCTGAACTTCTCGCACGGCACGCACGAGTCGCAGGCGCGCGACGTTCGCGCGCATCCGCGCGGCGTCCAGGCGCGCCGGCTGCGAGGTCGCGATCCTCCAGGATCTCGGCGGTCCGAAGATCCGCACCGGCGCGGCTCGCCGGCGGCCGCCCGATTCAGCTCGAGCCCGGCGACAGCGTCATCGATTGCGACCGGCGACGGCGTCGGCGGTCCGGGCCGGCTGTCCACGACGTTCGAAGGGCTGGCGCAGAGCGTCGCGCACCGGCGACCGGCTGCTGCTCGCCGACGGCCGCGTCGAGCTGCGCGTCGACTCGACCGACCGGCAGCGAGATTCAGGCGACGGTCGTCGACGGCGGCGAGATCGGCGAGCACAAGGGGATCAACGCGCCCGGGCGTGCCGCTGCCGACGTCGGCGATTACGCCGAAGGACGTCGACGATCTGAAGTTCGGCCTCTCGCTCGGCGTCGACATGGTGGCGCTCAGCTTCGTGCAGACGGCCGCCGACGTGCTGAAGGCGCGCCGGCATCATGGCGACGGCCGATGCCGGCGACGTTCCGCTGATCGCGAAGCTGGAGCGGCCGCTGGCGCTCGAGCACCTCGAGGAGATCCTGCGCGCGTGCGATGCGGTGATGGTGGCGCGCGGCGATCTCGGCCTCGAGATGCCGCTCGAGCGCGTGCCGCGGGCGCAGAAGGAGATCACGCGCGGCGCGCGCCTCGCCGGCATGCCGGTGATCGTCGCGACGCAGGTGCTCGAGTCGATGACCGAGCGAGGCGCGGCCGACCCGCGCCGAGGTGAACGACGCGGCCAACGCGGTCGAGGACGGCGTCGACGCGATCATGCTCGCCGGCGAGACGGCGGCCGGCGCGCATCCCGTCGCGCGCCGTGCAAGACGCTCGACGCGATCATCCGCGACGCCGAGAGCGCGCCGCCGCACGACGTGCGCGGCGCGCTGACCGACGCGTCCGACGCCGATCATGCGCAGGCGCTCTGCGAGGCGGCGGTCACGCTCGCCGACCGCGGCGACGCCGCAGGCGATCGTCGCGGTGACCCGCGGCGGCACGACGGCGCGCGCGGCTGTCGGCGCTGCGGCCGCGCGCGCCGATCATCGCCGCCACCGAGCGCGACGGACACGGCGCGGCGGCTCACGCCTGCACTGGGGCGTCGTGCCGCTCTGCATGCCGAATCGGCGACAACCTCGACGCGGCCAGCGCGCGGATCGGCGCGCAGCTCGTCGAGCGCGGCCTGGTCGTCGCCGGCGCCGCCGCCGTGTTCGTCAGCATCAACGCCGACCTGACGCGCAGCGACGCGAACTACCTGAAGATCCAGCGACTCTGATGCCCGACGATCCGCCCTACGCCACCGTCGGCGCCGTCGTGCTCGCCTTCGTCGTCGCGGCGATCGTCGTGCGCGTCGCGCACGTCCTCATCCACCGCGTGCTCGGCGCGCTCGACATTGTCGGCGCCGAGAACCGCGCCGCCGTTCACGCGCGCGCCCGGCAGCTGACGCGCGCGCCTGACGCTGCTGGCCTACGGCGTCGCGGCGCTCGCGGCGATCTCGCTGGCGCTCGACCGATTCGGCGTCAACGAGCCGCGGTGGGATCCGCGGCTGCTCGGCCACTGGCTGCTCACGCACGGCGTCAACCTCGTCATCATCTGCGTCGGCGCCTTCATCGTCGTGCGCGCGCGCGAACCTGGCGATCGAGCACCTGCAGTTCAAGCTGCGCGCGGCGGCACGGGCTGACCGACCTCGAATGGCAGCGGCGCGCGGCGACGCTCGGCGGCATCCTGACGAGCGTCGTCACCGTCGTCGGTCGGCTTCGTCGCGATCCTGATGCTGCTGCGCGAGCTGTCGATCGACGTCCTGCCGATCCTGACCGGCGCCGGGATTGCCGGGCTCGCCGATCGGGTTCGGCGCGCAGAACCTGGTGCGCGACGTCATCTCGGGCTTCTTCCTGATCCTCGAAGATCAGGTGCGGATCGGCGACCTGGCGCGGATCAACGGCGTCGCCGGCATCGTCGAGCAGATCAACCTGCGCACCATCGTCGCTGCGCGACGGCGACGGCGCGGTCCAGGTGTTCCCGAACGGGACGATCACGGCGCTCGCCAACCTCAGCAAGCAGTTCGCCTACGCCGTCGTCGACGTGCGGGTCGCCTACAGCGAGAACATCGATCGCGTGATGGGCACGATCCGCGAAGTCGGCGGCGGCGATGGAGCGCGACGCCGGCTTGGGGCGCGCTGGTGCCTCGGCGCCGCTCGAGATCCTCGGCGTCGAATCGCTCGCCGACGGCGCCGCGACCATCCGCGTGAAGTTCAAGACGCTGCCGCTCAACCAGGGCAAGGTCGCCAACGAGCTGCGCCGCCGGCTGGTGGGCGCGTTCGTCGGCCGCGGCATCAAACCTTACGCGTGAAATCTCGTCTAAAACGCTTATGGTAAAGTCACGCGTCATGCGCATGTTCGCCTCTCGCGTTGTGCTCTCGCCGTCGCTGGCGGCGGCCGCGTCGTCCGTGTCCGCGACAGGCGTTTCTCAGTTCCGGTCGTCTACAAGAAGCTGCCGAACGGCCTGCGCGTCGTCGATCAGCGAGAACCACGCGGCGCCGGTCGTCGTGGTCGAGCTGATGTACCGCATCGGCTTCCGCATCGAGCCGCAGAGACCGCACCGGCTTCGCGCACCTGTTCGAGCACCTGATGTTTCAGGGGTCCGAGCACGTCGCGCAAGTTCGAGCACGTCCGCATCGTCAACGAGAACGGCGGCACGCTGAACGGGTCGACGCGGTTCGATCACACCGAACTACTTCGAGGTGATGCCGTCCAACGCGCTCGAGCTGGCGATGTGGCTCGAGGCCGACCGGATGCGGTCGCTGAAGATCACGCCCGAGACGCTGAAGAACCAGCAGGACGTGGTCAGCGAGGAGGTCCGCGTCAACGTGCTCAACCAGCCGTACGGCGCGTTCGAGTGGCTCGGCCTGCCGCAGAAGGCGAACACGAACTGGCATAACGCGCACAACTTCTACGGCGACCTCGGCCGAGCTCGAGGCGGCGAACGCTCGACGACGTGAAGAAGTTCTTCGACACCTACTACGCGCCGAACAACGCGGTGCTGGTCGTGTCCGGCGACACGACGCCGGACGAAGTGATGAAGCTGGCCGAGAAGCACTTCGGCGCGCATCCCGTCGCGGCCGCTGCCGCCGCGGCCCGACATCAAGGAGCCGCCGCAGACGGCGGAGAAGAGCGTTCACCGAGAGCGACAAGCTCGCGCGCACGCCGGCGGTCGCCTTCGGCTATCACCTGCCGGATCGGATGACGAAGGACTTCTTCGCGCTGTCGCTGCTCGATCCGCTGCTGGTCAGCGACGAGAGCGCGAAGCTCTATCAGGCGCTGATCAAGGAGAACCAGATCGCGTCGGACGTGTCGGGCGGGTTCAACTACGGCCTCGGCAACAACTTCGACTACAACGGCCCGATGCTCTACACCTTCCGCGTCGACTATCGTCCCGATCTGAAGGGCGCCGACGTGCTGAAGGTCGTCGACAAGGTGATCAGCGCCGATGCAGGAGCACGGCATCACCGAGGACGAGCTGAAGCAGGCGAAGGTCAACTTCCGCTCGTCGTTCCTCGAGAACCTCGAAAGCGCGGTCCGGCTTCGGCCGCGCCGACCTGCTCGCCGCGCTCGCGCTCTACGACGACGACCCGAACCGGATCAACACGATCCTGAGCGATCTCGACAAGGTGACGACGGCCGACGTGCAGCAGGCGGCGAAGAAATACCTGGCGCCCGCCAACCGCACGTCGATCGATCGCCGCCCGGAAGGCGGTGGCACAAGTGATGCGCTCGGATGCGCGTTCGCCAGCGTTCGGTCCGTTCGTCGTTCGTCGTGATCGTTGTCGCCTCGCTCGCGACTGTCGCCATCGCGCTCAGGAGCGTCCGGCGGTCGGACCCGAGCGTCCGTTCCAGCTCGCGCCGCGCGTCGAGAGGACGCTGCCGAACGGCCTGCGCGTCATCGTCACGCGCCAGACCGCGATTCCGAAGGTCTCGATCACCGCTGACGGTGCTGTCCGGCTACTCGAGCGATCCGGCCGGATCTCACCGGCCTCGGCGTCGCTGACCGCGGACCTCATCCAGGAAGGCACGAAGACCAAGAGCAGCCGGCAGATTCGCCGCGACGCGTTCGGCATGGGCGGGTCGCTGACGGCGGCGGCGTCGCAGGACTTCACGTCGATCTCGGCGCGCGGGCTGTCGGAGTTCGCGCCGCGGCTCATCGACCTCGTCGCCGACGTGGCGATGAACCCGACGATTCCCGAGGACGAAGTCGCGATCCTGAAGCAGCAGCATCATGCAGCAGGCGTCGCAGCAGAAGGCGTCGCCGCAGTTCCTCGCGAACCGGACGTTCCGGCCGCGAGCTGTTCGGCGAGCATCCGTACGCGCGGACCAGCGAGACCGAGGCGTCGCTGCAAGGCGATGGACCGCGCGAAGCTGGTCGCGTTTCATCGCGACCACTACCGTCCGAACAACGCGTTCCTGCTGATTGTCGGCGCGATCGATCCCGAGGCGACGATCGCCGCCGCCGAGAAGGCGTTCGGCGGCTGGGCGCGCGGCGACGTGCCGGCGCCCGCCGTTCGCGGCGCCGCCGGCGCTCGAGCGGCCGGCAAGGTGTACTTCGTCCAGCGGCCCAACAGCATCCAGTCGTCGATCGCGCGTCGGCAACATCGCGGTCAAGCGCAGCGATCCGCGGTGGTTCGAGCTGACGCTGGCGAACACGATCTACGGCGGCGCGTTCAACTCGCGGATCGTCCGCAACATCCGCGAGGAGAAGGGCTACACCTATTCGCCGCAGTCGGCGCTGACCGGGTTCGGCGACGCCGGCTTCTATCGCTTCGCGGCCGACGTCCGCAACGAGGTGACCGGCGCGACGCTGACCGAGGTGTTCAAGGAGATCGACAAGATGCGCGCCGAGGGCAGCGACGGCGCCGAGCTGCAGGGCGCGAAGTCGTACCTGCGCGGCATCTTCCCGATCCAGACGGCGACGCAGACCGGCCTGTCGGCGACGCTGAACAACGTCTACGTCTTCGGCCTGCCGAAGGACTACCCGGAGACGTTCCGCGCGAAGGTCGCCGCGGTGACGCCGGCGCAGGTGAAGAGCGCGCGCGTCGACGCTGCTCGGCTCCGAGAACTCGGTGATCGCGATCGTCGGCGACTACGCGAAGGTGAAGGATCAGCTCGCCGGCGTACAAGGACATCACGTTCCTCGACACCGACGGCAAGATCGATCCCGCCGCCGCAGTGATCGATTCACAATGAACTTGACAAGTTACAAGCCTGAGCAATCAGATACGCGTTCCTGCCGCGCTGGCGGGTCGAGGGACGTGCGGCGAGGTCGCCGACGTCCTCGGCGATCCGCTGGAGCTGCCGCGCTGGTGGCCGTCGGTCTATCTGCGCGTCGAGGAGCTGCGGCCGCCCGATGCGCAGACGGTCTCGGCCGGCGCGTGCGGCTGCACACCAGGGCTGGCTGCCGTACACGCTGACGTGGGAGTCCGAGATCGTCGAGTCGCGATATCCGTACGGCTTCACGCTGGTCGCGAGCGGCGACTTCGACGGCCGCGGCGTCTGGACGTTCGAGCAGGACGGCGCGTTCGTCGACATCACCTACGACTGGCGGCTGAGCGCCGAGAAGCCGCTGCTGCGGAACCTGTCGTTCCTGCTGAAGCCGCTGTTCGAAGCGCAACCACCGGTGGGCGATGGCGCAGGGCGAACAGAGTCTGACAGCTCGAGCTCGCCAGGCGCCGGGCGACGTCGGACGCCTTGCACGTTCGACGATCCCACCGCCGCCCGGTCCCGTCACATGCGCGGGTGCAGCCCTCGTCGGCGGCGCGGTTGCTGTCGGCGTCGGTCTCGCGTGTCTGATGGTGCGCTCGCGCGGAAGACGCCGCTGAAGAGGCGTCGACCAGAAGCCGACGGGCATAACCTCTTCGGCGACTCCCGACCCGCTGAAGTGCAGGCCTTCAGGCCTGCCATATACGCGGACCTAAAGGTCCCGCACTCACCAGCAATACGTAACTGAAACGCTTTTGGCCATC